>Ga0210384_10003971_pt1 | contig 16750 bp, 15 predicted proteins | sample IncBWH2MmetaG_FD_160574 | JGI IMG/M metagenome (GOLD analysis project Ga0210384, IMG submission 160574) | Forest soil microbial communities from Barre Woods Harvard Forest LTER site, Petersham, Massachusetts, United States - Inc-BW-H-2-M | ecosystem: Environmental > Terrestrial > Soil >...
GGTCCTCGACAGGCGCGATGCGGGCGGTGCGCTGACTTTCACGTTCCAGATGGCGCGCTCTGCGTGCCTGCTGACGGCGGCGGCGCTCGGGGTTCACGCGATTGACAGCGTGCATGTTGATTTCCGCGATGCGCAGGGCCTCGGGCGCGAGCTCGATGACGCGCGCCGCGACGGTTTCTCCGGCAAGCTCGCCATTCACCCCGACCAGGTGGCGGCCATCAATGCCGCCTTCGCCCCCACGGCGCAGGAGTGCGCGCAGGCGCGCCGGATCGTGGCCGCATTCGCTGCCGCGGGCGGAGCCGGAGTCGCAAGCCTTGATGGCCAGATGATCGATCGCCCGCATCTCATCCAGGCGCAGCGCATCCTGGCGGCCGCGGCGCGCACCGCGGCGGAGCCGCAGAGTGCTGCTTCCGGGAGCGGCGGATGAAGCTGCGCATCAAGGGGGCGACGCTGCGGCTGCGGCTGACGCAAGGGGAGATCCGCGCGCTGCAAGAGCAGGGCCAGGTCGAGGAGCGGGTGCCGTTTGCGCCGAACGTGAGTCTGATCTATCGCCTGCGCAAGACCGCCGCGGCGCGGCAGATCGCGGCCTCCTACAGCGGCAACGTGGTGCAGATCGAGGTGCCGGCCGCCACGGCGGATGCGTGGTGCGCCAGCCAGCAGGTGACGCTCGCGCACGTGCAGAGCGTGGGAAGCGACGCTCTCAGCATCACGCTGGAGAAGGATTTCGCGTGCCTGGCGCCACGCGCCGGGGAGGACGAGTCCGACAATTTCCCGCATCCGGAGGCGCAGGGCGACAAGAACTGCTGAAGTAGCTTGTCGCCCGCGATCTAGCTGGGTGGCTGCAGCGCCAGCAGATCCTCGGGCGTGTCGAGGTCAATGGCTGCGCTTTCCATCGCCACGCGCACCAGCCGGTCGCAATTGCGCCGCAGCAGCGCGCGGGCGCCGGCATCGCCGCGCAGCTCGCCGAGCTCGCGAAAACTGGTGCGCGGAAATATTGCCGGCACGCCCACCGTGCCGGCGTACATGGCCGCGGCGATGCATTGCGGCTGCCTGCGCCACGTGCCCGCGAGGCGCTTCAGGTCGTCCGCGGTAACGGCCGGCTGGTCGGCGAGCAACAACATGGCCCCGGTGCACGCGGCGGGCAAGCGCGCGACGCCCGCGCGAATGGAGCTGGCGAGACCCTCGCGCCACTCGTGGTTGACGACGATCGTCCCGGCGGAGTGCTTGAGGAGCGGCGCCAGCTCCGCAGCCTGTGCACCGAGCACGACGATGAGGGCGTTGCCGGTGACTTCCGCCGCGCGCGTCACCACGATGTGCAGGAGCGGCCGCCCGGCGAGCCGCACGAGTTGCTTCGGACTGCCAAAGCGCGTGGAGGCGCCGGCAGCCAGGACGATGGTGTGCAGGGCGCCGCCGCTCCTGTGACTGCCCTCGGCGGTTAGCATTGCGCCTGCTTGCGCGCCGCCGCGCCCTCAGTCAGCAGTGCTCCGGGCGGGCAGGCGGCGTTGACGCGTTCGAACCGCCGCCGCTCCTCGAGGATCGAATCCGCATCGATTGCCGCGATGAGGCGCCAGTCCGTCGCGCGGGTGAGGCTGGCCAGGAGGGCATCGATCGCCTCGCGGCGTCGCTCCCAGACCGTGCCGACAAATTGCGCCAGGGCCTGCCAGCCGGGCGACGAACCGCCTTGGGCCGCCTGGAGCTTTTGCAGCGCCTCATCGCTCCCGCCCGCTTGTCCCAGTGCATCCTCAAACCCCTGGCCCTCGGGTGCGCTGATATCCGGGCGGGTGCGAACGAGCTCGCGCAGGCGTCGATCGCGCTCGTCGAACCAGCCCAGGACGCACTGAAGGTAGTCACTACCCGCCGCGCGCAAGTCCGTCGCCCCTGACCACGCGGCCGCGCAGGCGCTCGCCACCGCGCCCACATGCAAACGCTCGGTGGCGAGCTGCACGCGCAGGAGCCGGATCTCGTTCACGGGCTTTCCGCGACCGCGGGCGGGACGCGGGTGTACACGAAGGCGTGCAGCTCGGCGATGATGGCGAGCGCGATGGCTTGTGGCGTGCGCCCGCCAAGCCTGAGTCCCACCGGGGCATGCAGCCGCGAGCCCAGCCGCTGCGCGAGCGGGCCCAACTCCGCGAGCAGCTTTTCGCGCCGCACGGCCGGACCCAGCAGACCCACAAACGCAATATCCGAGGCGGCGAGGACGCGCAGGTAACCCAGGTCGGAAGTCAGGTGATGGCTCATGACCACGGCCGCGCGGTAGCTTGCAAGATCGAGCGCCGAGCCGAGTTCCTCTGGCCGCGCGAGCAGCACCCGCTCGGCAGCCGGAAAGTGCGCGGGCACCGCGTAAGCAGAGCGATGGTCGACCAGCGTGACCCTCCAGCCGAGCATCCCGGCGAACCCGACCACCGGTTCGGCATCGGGCCCGGCACCCAGGAGCAGGATCCGCGGCGGCAGCGCGAGCGGCACGACGAACAGCGTCCACGACGGGGAGTGCCCGGGTACGCACTCGGAGCGCCCGCTCGCGGCGACGCGCGTCAGCGTCTCGGCGATCGCGTGCGCCTTGAGTGCCGCCGGCAGGCCCGCCGTTCTCCCCGGCAATACCAGGCACCCCAAGGGAACATCCGGGTCGCGTGATTCGACCACGACGCCGATGGCCGTGGCGGTGTGGGACGCGAGCGAGCGGGCGAACTCCGCCATGGGCTGCCAGTCGTTGTCCGGACCGACCCGCAGCAACAGGATCTGCATCGCCCCTTCGCAGCCCATGCCTAAGCCCCACAGCGGGTCGTCGGGTCCGCGCATGTCGTAGCGCACCGGACAGCACTTGCCGGTGGCGATGACTGTGAGCGCGTGTTGCTGCAGGTCCCCCTCCAGACACCCCCCCGACAGCAGGCCCGCGTAGTCGCCATTGGCGGCGATGATCATGAGTGCCCCCGGCTTGCTGTAGGTGGAACCGGCGGTGTGTGCGAGCACGGCGAGCGCCACGGGCCGGCCGGCGGCACGTTCACGCTCATAGAGCGGCAACAGGGGACCCAGGAATGCTTCCACGCGAGCGCGATTATGCCAGCCCGGGTGCCGCTGCACGGCGTGCCATTGCGCGGGCCTCACGGCGTCGCTAGAGTCCTCCCAAAGGCCCACGGCCTTCATTCCATAAGAATTCCCGCCGCGATGGACAAACCCGATCCTTGGGTCGTGCACAAGTTCGGGGGGTCGAGCGTCGCTGACGCTGACTGCTTCCGTAAAGTGGCGGCCATTCTCGAAGCCGCGCCGCCCGGACGGCTGGGCGTGGTGCTGTCCGCCTGCAAGGGGGTGACGGACGCGCTGCTGCGGCTGGTGGCGCTCGCCGAGCGCCAGGATGAGGGCTATCACGCTGAAATCGTGCAGCTGCGGGCCCGGCACGCCGCGATCGCGACGGCAGTACTGACGCCGGCTGCCGCCCGGCAGTACCTCGTCACCTTTGACCAGGATTGCCTCGACGTCGAGGGCATCCTGCACGCGGTGAAGCTGACGCGTGCGGCGGCGCGTAACGTCAGTGACCTCGTGGCCGGCTACGGGGAGGTCTGGTCGAGCCGCCTGTTCCACCGCTTCCTTGCCGAGCGCGCACAGCGCGCGGGGCCGGTGCAATGGCTCGATGCGCGCCGGGTGCTGATCGTGGAATGGGACCCTCTGGGGCCTGCGATCCAGTGGGCGGAGGCGCGGGCGCGGCTTAGCGCACAGGTGCCGGCGGATTTTCGCGGCACCCTGGTCATCACCGGCTTCATCGCCGCCGACAAGCGTGGCGTACCCACGACGCTCGGCCGCAACGGCAGTGACTTCTCCGCCTCGATTTTCGGGGCGCTCCTTGAGGCCAGCGAAATCCAGATCTGGACCGACGTGGATGGAGTGCTGTCGGCGGACCCGCGCCGCGTGCCGGATGCGACGGTGATCGATTCACTCTCATACAACGAAGCGATGGAGCTCGCGTACTTCGGCGCCAAGGTGATCCACCCCCAGACCATGGCGCCGGCGGTGAAGGGCGGCATACCCATCTGGATCCGCAACACCTTCGCGCCCGAGAAGGTCGGCACGCTGATCTGCGCCCAACCCACCTCGCTCCTGCCGGTGAAGGGCATCACCAGCATCGAGCGGGTGGCGCTCGTCAACCTCGAGGGCACGGGCATGATCGGGGTGCCCGGCACCGCTCACCGGCTGTTCGGCGCGCTGCGCGAAGAACTCATCTCCGTCATCCTGATATCGCAGGGCAGCTCCGAGCACTCGATCTGCTGCGCGATCCCGCAGGAGCAGGCGGAGCGCGCCGCCGCGGTGGTGCGGCGCGCTTTCGAGCGCGAAATGCAGGAAGGCCAGATCCAAAGCGTTGACGTCGATCCGGACCTGGCGATTCTCGCCGTGGTGGGGGATGGCATGGCCGGCACGCCCGGGATCGCCGCCAAGGTGTTCGCGGCGCTCGGCGCCACCGGTGTCAACGTGCGCGCCATCGCGCAGGGGGCCTCGGAGCGCAACATTTCCGCCGTGATCGAAGGACGCAGCGCCACCCGCGCGCTGCGCGCCGTGCACGCCGGCCTGTACCTCTCCCCGCATACCATCTCGGTCGGGGTAATCGGGCCCGGCACGGTCGGGCGGGTGCTGCTGGACCAGCTTGCCTCGCAAAGCGCGCGCTTGCGCGCGCAGTTCAAGCTCGACCTGCGGGTGCGCGGGGTGCTCGGCCGGCAACGCATGCTGTTGTCGGATTCGGGCGCAGCGCTCGGCGACTGGCGCGAGCAGTACAAGAAGAGCGGCGTCACGGCGGACGTAACGCGCTTCGTCGAGCACCTGCGGGTTGACTACCTGCCGCACACGGTGCTCGTGGACTGCACGGCGAGCGATGCGATCGCCGCCCGCTACGCCGACTGGCTCGCCGCCGGCATCCACGTCGTGACACCGAACAAGAAGGCCAGCAGCGGCGATCTCGCCTACTACACCCGCGTACAGGACGCGCGCCGCGCCGGCGCCGCGCACTATCTGTACCAGGCCACGGTGGGCGCCGGACTGCCGGTGGTGACGACGCTGCGGGACCTGCTCGCCACCGGTGATGAGATCGACAGCATCGAGGGAATCTTCTCCGGCACGCTCGCGTATCTGTTCAACGCCTACGACGGACGGGTGAGTTTCTCGCAGATCGTGCAGGAGGCGCGCCAACGCGGCTTTACCGAGCCGGATCCGCGCGATGATCTTTCAGGAACGGACGTGGCGCGCAAGCTCATTATCCTCGGGCGCGAGATGGGGCTGCCGCTGCAGATGCAAGGCGTCAAGGTCGAGAGCCTGGTGCCGGCGGATCTTGCGGGCGGTTCGATCGAGGAGTTCATGGCGCAGTTGCCGCGTCACGACGCCTTGCTCGCCGACCGCCTGGCGGCCGCGCGCGCGCGCGGTAAGGTACTGCGCTACACCGGCAGGCTCAACGCCAGCGGCGAGGCAGCGGTTGGCCTGCAGGAGTTCGACGCCGGGCATGTCTTTGCCAACATAGCGCTCACCGATAACGTCGTGCGCTTCGCCACGCGGCGCTATTGCAACAACCCGCTCATCATCCAGGGACCCGGCGCCGGACCCGAAGTGACCGCGGGCGGGGTGTTTGCGGACCTGTTGCGACTCGCCGCCTACCTCGGGGCGCGGTTGTGAGCGCAACCGCGTATGCCCCGGCCTCGGTCGGCAATGTCGCCATCGGCTTCGATATCCTGGGCTTTGCCATCGAGGGGCTGGGCGATCGCGTGACCGTCACGCGGCGCGCCGCCGCCGGTGTTGAGATCAGCGCCATCCGCGGCGTTGCCGGGGAGTTGCCGCGCGAGCCGCGCGACAACACCGCCGGCAGGGCGCTGCTCGCGATGCAGGCGGCCGTGACTCCAGACTTTGGCTTCACACTCGAGATCGACAAGGGGATACCGCTGGGCTCGGGGCTGGGGGGCTCGGCGGCCTCGGCGGTCGCGGCGGTGGTGGCGGCGAACGCGCTGCTGGCGAAGCCCTGCCCGCCGCTGCAGCTGCTGAAATTCGCGCTGGCGGGGGAGGCGCAGGGCAGCGGCGACCGGCACGTCGACAATGTCGCGCCGTCGCTGTTTGGCGGCCTCGTCCTGACGGTGGGCATCGACAGTCCGCGCGTCAAGCAGATCCCGGTGCCACGGGGCATCCGCGCGGTGATCGTGCATCCGCATATGTTCATCGCGACGAGCGCGGCGCGCGCCATGCTCAAAGGTACGGTCGAGCTGCGGGATTTCGTGTGGCAGACCGCGAACCTCGCGGGCTTCATTTCCGGCTGCTATACCGATGACCTGGACATGATTCGCGCCTCCTTCGAGGATGTTGTGATCGAGCCGCAGCGCCAGGCGCTGATTCCGGGCTTTCAGCAGATACGGCGCGCCGCGCTGCAGGCGGGCGCGCTCGGCTGCTCGATTTCCGGCGCGGGGCCGGCGATGTTCGCCTGGTCAGGGGAGGAAGCCGCGGCTGCGGTGCTGGCCGGCATGCGCGGACAGTTCGCCGCGCAGGGCCTTGCGGTCGATGAGTGGATCGTTGATCCGCACTGCGCCGGCGCGCGTCTGATCTGAGTAAGCCCGATGACCCGGTTCGCAAGCACGCGGGATCCCTCGCTCGCCGTCGGCTTCAGCGCCGCACTGATGCAAGGGCTGGCGCCCGACGGCGGGCTGTACGTGCCGGCTACCCACCCGCAAGTCACGCCGCGGCAGTTCGACGGCGCGCAGTCCCTGCCCGCCATTGCGGCGCGCCTGCTGGCGCCCTTCCTCGGCGCCGATCCGCTCACCGGGGTGCTGCCGCGCCTGTGCGCCGAGGCCTTCAGCTCCCCCGCACCACTGCAGCCGCTCGATGCGCACGGACGCCTGTTCGTGCTCGAGCTCTTCCATGGACCGACGGCCGCCTTCAAGGACTTCGGCGCGCGGTTTCTCGCCGCCTGCTTCGCCGGGCTGCGCTCCCCCGGGGCTCGCGCGCTCACCATTCTGGTCGCGACTTCCGGGGACACAGGAGCCGCGGTGGCGTCGGCGTTTTTCGAGCGCCCGGACGTCGAGGTGGCGGTGCTGTTCCCCAAGGGTCTGGTGTCTGCGACCCAGGAGCGCCAGCTCACCTGCTGGGGTGGCAACGTGCGCTCGCTGGCGGTGCGCGGCACGTTTGATGACTGCCAGCGGCTGGTCAAGGCGGCGTTCGCCGATGCGGACCTTACGAGCCGCACGCTGCTCGCGTCCGCCAACAGCATCAATCTCGCGCGCTTGCTGCCGCAGATGTCCTACTTCGCGGCGGCCAGCCTTGAAATCTGGCGCCGCTACGGCGAGCCGGCAGCATTCGTGGTGCCGAGCGGCAACCTCGGCAATGCGCTCGCCTGCCTGTGGGCGCGGGCCGCGGGCCTGCCCATCGGGGAAGTGGTGTTGGCGCACAACGCCAATCGCACCGTGCCGGACTTTCTTGCGACCGGGACGTGGCGTCCGCGGCCGAGCATCGCCACGCTGGCCTCGGCGATGGACGTAGGCGACCCGAGCAACGCCGAGCGCCTGCGCGCGCTGTATCCGGGTTTTGCCGAGCTGCAACGGGCGGTGAGCGCCTGCAGCGTCAGCGACGCGCAGATTCGCGCCCGCATCCGTGCGGGCTACGAGGTCTACGGCCAGATCTGGTGCCCGCATACGGCTACCGCCGCGGAAGCCTGCGAGTGGCTGCCGGCGGCACGCCGCGCCGGCCAGCGGTGGGTAATCGTGTCCACGGCGCATGCCGCGAAGTTTCCGGAGATTGTGGAGCCGCTCATCGGGCGCGCCGTGCCGGTGCCGCCGTCGCTCGCGAAACTCTTCGCGCGCGCCGGCTCGTGTGTTGAAATTGCGCCGGACCTGAGCGCGCTGCGCGCCGCCCTATAGAGGAGTACCGAGAATTGGATGAGCTGGCCAGATTGTCCCCGACCGCGTGGCTGCTGATCGGCTGCGCGGCCGTGCTGGGCTTTGGCGTCTCGTGGGCGTGGCGCCCGTATCGGCGCTACCGCGCGCGCAAGGCGCGGCGCACGGCGGTCACCGCTGGCTCGCTTGACCACATCGCCAACTGCCTGGTGCCGGATGGGGCGGAAGGGGGCTTCCACGTCGACTTCCTGCTGCTGACTGCACAGGGGGTGGTCGTCATCGATCTGCGCGACATTCGCGGCAACATCTTCGGTGGCGATCAGATGGCGGAATGGACGGTGATGGACGGGGCGCGCCGCTTTACCTTCACCAACCCGCAAAGCGCGCTCTACGACCGCATCGCGGCGGTCAAGGCGCTGGTGGGTGAGGCGCCGGTGGAGGGCCGCATCCTGTTCACGCACCGCAGCACCTTCCCCAAGGGCTTGCCCAAGTGGACGCTGATGCTGGATGCCATGCGCGGGGAGTTCCCCGCGGCGGAGGAGGAGGTCTCGACGGCAGCCGCGCGCTACGGCGAGGCCTGGGGGCGCCTCAAGGCCGCCGTGAAGCCGAGCTACATGGTGGACATGCGCTGACGGGGCGCGCGCTGCCGGTACGCGGCGGGCTAAACGGCGACTGTGCGCGCGTGATCCGCCAGCACCAGCGACACGCAGGCGGTGAGCTTCTTCGCGTAGTCGATGTGCAGGAACTCGTTCGGGCCGTGCGCGTTGGCTTGCGGCCCGAGGACCCCAGTGATGAAAAACTGGGTCTTCGGGAAGCGCGCACCGAGCATGCCCATGAACGGAATCGTGCCGCCACAGCCGACGTGCACGGCGTCCTCGCGGTAGACGGCGCGCGAGGCGCGCGTGATGGACTCCTCGAGCCACGGTGCCAGCGCCGGCGCGTTCCAGCCCCCGGTAGCCGAGGCGTCCTCCAGGCTCACTTGTGCGCCATAGGGCGGATCGTGCAGCAGCGCCTCGCGCACCGCCTGCAGGGCGCGCGTCGGGTCGCAGGTCGGCGGCAGCCGCATTGACAGCTTCACCGCAACTTCCGGCAGCAGCACATTGCCGGCGGAACCCACCGCGGGCAGGCCATCGGCGCCGGTCACGGCGAGCGTGGCACGCCAGGAGCTGTTGATGAGAAGTTCCGCCGGATCATTGGAAATCGCGTGCACGCCTTTGGCCCACGGCAGCTTGCCGGCAACCGCGGCGCCCAGCACCCGCGCCGCGGCGCTCGCCTGCGCGCGGCGGTCAGCGGGCAGCGTCACGTGCAACTCATCGAGCAGCAGATCGCCCGTGACGGGACTTTCCAGGCGCGCGAGCAGTTGCGCGAGAATGCGAAACGGCGTGGGCGCGATGCCGGTCGCCATCCCGGAGTGCACGCCCTCGGTGAGCACGCGTACCCGCAGCGTGCCGACGAGGTTGCCGCGCAGCGAGGTGGTGCACCACACCTGTTCGTAGTTGCCGCACTCGGCATCGAGGCACACCACGAGCGAAGGGTCGCCGATCGCATCGCCGAGTGCCGCCAGGTGCGCCGGCAGCTCGAAGCTGCCGCTCTCCTCGCAAGCCTCGATCAGGACCACGCAGCGCGGCAGACGGACCTGCTGCGCCTTCAGGGCCGCGATCGCGGTCAAGGAGCTGAATACCGCGTAGCCGTCATCAGCCGCGCCCCGGCCGTAGAGCCGCCCGTCGCGGATAACCGGTTCCCATGGCGAAAGTCCCGGCAGCCAGCCGGTGAATTCCGGCTGCTTGTCCAGGTGGCCATACAACAGCACGCTGCCGGGCAGCTCCCCCGGCACGTCCACGAGCAGCAGCGGCGTCTTCCCGGGCAGGCGGTGGATCTCGGTGCGTGCGCCGGGGAGGGGCTGCGCACGGCACCACCCGGCCATGAGTTGCACGGCCTTCTCCATGTGGCCGTTGGCTTCCCATTGCGGGTCGAAGTCCGGGGACTTGTTGGGAATCCGCACGTAAGCCGTGAGGCGCTCAATGATGGAGTCGTCCCAGGTCCGTCCCACCGAGGCGATGAGTTGCTCAACGTCCATGAAGGGGTCTCATATAGTTGTTTAACAATGACTTAAGGAGTGCATGAGATGTCAATTCTAAGCTGGCAAATGAAACAGCTCGCGCGTCGCCGCGGTACTTGCGGCGGCGAGCACGGCTAAGGATTCACCCCGGGCGCGTGCCACCGCTGCGGCGATGTGGGGAAGATACGCCGGCTCGTTGCGGCGGGTTGCGGGTTTTGGTTGCAGGTCACGCGGCAGCAGGTAGGGGCCGTCGGTTTCCAGCAGCAGGCGCTGCGCGGGAATCAGCGGCATGAGCGCCGCCAGGTGCGCGCCGCGTCGCTCATCACAGATCCACCCGGTGATGCCGATCGCGAGCCCGAGTTCCAGGTAGACGGTGAGTTCCGGCGCCGAACCGGTAAAGCAATGCGCCACGCCGCGCCATTGCGCGCCGTGCTCGCGCAGGATCGCGATGAAGTCCGCGTGGGCATCGCGCTGGTGCAGGAACACCGGCTTACCGACCTGCGCTGCGAGCTCCAGTTGCGCGTGGAAGGCGCGCTGTTGCGCCGCGGCGGGTGAAAAATTTCTGAAATAGTCCAGGCCGCATTCACCCACGGCGACCACCTCGGGTTGGCGCGCGAGCTCGAGCAACTCGCTGCCGCGTTCCGCGCTCAGCTCGCTGGCGTGATGCGGGTGAACGCCCGCAGTCGCGAACAGCTGGCGGGGCCGCGCGCGCGCGAGGGCGATGGCCGCGCGGGTGCTCGCGAGCGATGAGCCCGTGACGATCATTTGCGTCACGCCTGCGGCGCGCGCGCGCGCGAGCACGGCATCGCGGTCCTCCTGGTAACTCTCGTGCCCGAGGTTGATGCCGATGTCAATGAGGGGCGCGTGCGCCGCCGGCGCCGTAGCCTCTCCCGGCGTGGCGGCGAGTGACGGCGGGGCTGTGCTATGTTCAGACATGCTCGTGAGACATTCTACTGAAGCTCGCGCGCCGCTGCGGGGGCGCGCCGCTGCTGTGCGCTTAAGCGCCGTGGTCCTCACGGCTGCCCTGGGCACCGTCACGCCCGGCGCGCACGCGGACGATGCCGCGTGGCGCGACATCGAGAGCCGTATCCAATACGGCTATTACACCGAGGATGCGCGGGCACTGGCGGCCCTGCAGGACACGGTCGCCGGCGCTGACGCGCATGACCCGTTGCGCGACTACTACCTCGGGCTGCTCGCCTATCGGCAGGCGCTGCTGGCTTTCCAGAGTCCGCTCGCCGGCGCCAGTGCCGCGGGGCAACTGGCGAGCCGCTGCCTGGCGCATCTGGATGCAGCCCTCGGCAGCAGGGAGGATTTTGCCGAGGCCCTGGCCCTGAAGGCGGCGTGCCTGCTCGCGCCACTGACGAGCGCCTCGCACGCGCCGCTCGCCGCCTACCACCTCCACAAGGACATCAGTCGCGCCTTAGCGCTCGCACCCGCCAACCCGCGCGTGCTTCTTATCGACGCGCTGAGCGACTACCAGCTCTCGCCCGCTGCGGGCGGCAACAAGGAGCGCGCGCTGACCAAGCTGCGCAAGGCGACCGCGGCGTTCGAGGCTGAACGGCGCGACACGCAGCGCGTGCCGGGCTGGGGTGCCGCGGAGGCGAGCGTGTTTCTCGCGCGTGACCTGCTCGATCACGGCGATCCGGTCGCGGCGCGCGACGCGCTGGAGCGGGCGCTGGTGAGCGCGCCGGAGTTCGTCCAGGCGCGGCGCCTCATGGCGAAAATCACCTCGGGGTGAGGTTTCCCGGCCCGGCAAGCAAGCTGCAGCGGCTGTGATATCGTTGCGCGCCTTCCGGTTACGGATATGAAAATGCCCGCGGAGACGGACAAGCGAGCCCTGTTGGATCAGCTGCGGATCGACCGCACTGCGGGCGAAGAGAACGCCGGCGCGGGCCGCCGCCCCTGGATCATCGGCGGCGTGGTGCTGCTCGCCGCGCTCATCGCCGCCGGTGCCTGGCTTGGACTTGCGGGCAGTGCGGCGCTGCCGGTCCACACGGCGATGGCGCAGCCGATCGCCGCCGGCGGCGGGAACGCTTCGGTACTGGATGCGACCGGCTACGTGACCGCGCGCCGCGAGGCGACGGTGTCGGCGCAGATTACCGGCACCGTGACCGAGCTGCTGATCGAAGAGGGCGACCACGTGAAACAGGGGCAGGTGCTGGCGCGCCTGGACGACACCGCGCAGCGGGCGGCGCTCACGCAGGCGCAGGCGCAGTTGCACTCGGCGCAGGCGCTGCTGGTGCAGAATCAGGCGCTGCTCGCGCAGAGCGAACGCGACGTGAAGCGCGACGAGGATCTGGTCAAGCGCAACCTCGTCTCCCAGCAGGCGGTGGAACAGGCGCGCACCCAGGTCGACACCGGAGCCGCGCAGCTGCAGTCGCAGCGCAGGCAGATCGAGCTCGCCGCGGCCGCCGTACGCTCGGCGCAGGTGCAACTCGACTATTGCACCGTGCGCGCCCCGTTCACCGGCGTCGTCATCGCCAAGGCCGCCCAGGTCGGGGAGATCATCTCGCCGTTCTCGGCAGGCGGGGGCTTCACGCGCACCGGTGTTGGTACGCTGGTCGACATGGATTCGCTCGAAATCGAGGTCGACGTCAACGAGGCGTACATCAATCGCGTGCTGCCGGGGCAGCCGGTGGAGTCGGTATTGAACGCCTATCCGGAGTGGCAGATTCCCTCACATGTCATCGCGATCATCCCGACCGCCGATCGCGCCAAGGCGACCGTGAAGGTGCGCATTGCTCTTGACGTCAAGGACACCCGCATAGTGCCGGACATGGGCGTGCGCGTTTCGTTCCTGGAGGACCGCAAGGCCGCGGCCGAGCCGCAGCAGCGGCCGCACGGGGTACTGGTGCCAACCACCGCGCTGCGCAAGGACGGCGGCGAGGACGTCGTGTTCGTGCTCAAGGACAGAAAGGCGCAGCGTCGCGCCGTAACCCTCGGCGGCACGAACGGCGCGTCACGCCAGGTGCTCACGGGCGTCAGTCCCGGGGAGACGGTGATCGTCGATGCCCCTGCCGGCCTCAAGGACGAGGCGGCGGTAAAGGAGGCGAACTCGTGAGCACGGGTCATCGCCGTCAGCCAGTGAGCCGCGTTGCCCCCGGGCAGCGCCTTGTCATTCATCCGTTCAGCTAAAGGGCAACGCTATGTCCGATTCCATGGTCCAGGTCAAGAACGTCACCAAGGTCTACGAGCGCGGCAAGCAGAAGGTTGAAGTCCTGCACGGACTCACCCTGGATATACCCAAGGGCGACTTCGTCGCGCTGATGGGTCCGTCCGGCTCCGGCAAGACCACGCTCCTGAATCTCATCGGCGGGCTCGATCAGCCCACTGCGGGTGAGATCCTGGTCGGCGGCAGCCGCATCGACAAGCTCTCCCGGGGCGAGCTCGCCAACTGGCGCGCCCACAACGTCGGTTTCGTGTTCCAGTTCTACAACCTGATGCCGGTCCTGAGCGCCGAGAGCAACGTCGAGCTGCCCCTGCTCCTCACGAAGCTCTCATCCGCGCAGCGCAAGAAAAACGTCGCCGCCGCCTTGCAGGTGGTCGGGCTTGCCGATCGCGCCAAGCACAAGCCGCGGGAGTTATCCGGTGGTCAGGAGCAACGCGTCGCCATCGCGCGCGCGCTGGTGTCCGACCCGGCGCTGCTGGTATGCGATGAGCCCACGGGGGACCTTGATCGCAAGACGGCCGATGAGATCCTCGGGCTCCTGCAGGTGCTGAATCGTGAGCACGGCAAGACCATCGTCGTAGTCACCCACGACCCGAAGGCCGCCGAATTCGCCCGCCGCACCCTGCACCTGGAAAAGGGCCAGCTGCTCGAGCAGGCGGCCTAGTGTGATTGGGCGAAAGTCGCCTTCGGCGCTTTCGCCGGAAATCACTGCGATTTCCGGCGGCAAAAGGCGCGACTTTTGCCGCCTGCACTTCGGTGGCTGGAGACACCAATGACCAAAACCGGTTTCGTCGTCGCCAACCTGTTCCGCAAGCGTACGCGCACGATCCTGACGCTGCTGTCGGTGATCATGGCGTTCCTGTTGTTCGGGCTGCTGCAGTCGGTGAATCACATCTTCAATGCCGGCGCCGACTTTGTGGGCGCGACCCGCCTGGTGACCCAGGCGCGGGTGTCATTTACCCAGCCGTTGCCGATCAGCATGGTGCCCAAGCTCGAAGCGGTCCCGGGGGTGGCACGCGTCGCGTTCTCGCAATGGTTCGGCGGCGTCTGGCAGGAAAACACCCCGCTGTTCGTGTTTGCGATCGAGCCGTTACGCCATCGGGACGTTTACCCCGAATACCTGCTGCCGGATGCGCAGTGGCAGGCATTCGCCAACACGCGCACCGCCATGATCGCCGGCAAGCTGGTTGCCGACCAGTACGGCTGGAAGGTGGGGCAGAAGATCCCGATCGCCTCGAACATCTATCCGCAGAAGAACGGCACCAAAGCGTGGGCGTTTGATCTGGTCGGGATTTTCGACGGCAAGGACGAGGCGTGGCGCAAGCAGACCAATGTCGTCTTCATCAACCACGACTACTTCGACGAAGCCAACGGCTTCGGCGTGAAGGGCCGCACCAATTTCTTCATCCTCAAGCTCGCCGACAGCGGCAAGGCTGAGGCGATCAGCAAGACAGTGGATGCGATGTTTGAAAATTCCCCCGACGAAACCAAGACCCAGACCGAAAAGGACTTCAACTTAGGCTTCATCAAGCAGATCGGTGACATCGGCCTGATCGTGCGCTGGATCCTGTTCGCGGTGTTCTTCACCTTGCTGTTAGTGGTGGGCAATACCATGGCGCAGAGCGTGCGTGAGCGCATACCGGAGCTGGCGGTGCTGAAGACCCTGGGGTTCAGCGACGGCAGCGTACTCGGCTTCGTGCTCGCCGAAGCCCTGGCGCTGTGCCTGTTCGGCGGCCTCGTGGGCCTGGGGCTTGCCACCATGGGCGGGGCGATGGTGGAGAAGGGCACCGGCGGGCAATTCCAGCTGCAGCTCGATGCGTCTGTCTGGATGATCGGCATCGCGGCCATCGTGCTGATGAGTCTCGCCGTGGGCCTGCTGCCAGCGCTGCGTGCGCGGCGGCTGAAGATTGTCGACGCTCTGGCCGGGCGCTAGCAGGCGGCTTAGGTTAAGGAGAAAGCATCTTGTTGAGTCAAGCTCTCGCCATCACCGGGATCAGCATCAGGAGCATTCCGGAACGCTGGGCGCCCTCGCTGGTGATTGTCATCGGGCTTGCGGGCGTCGTGGCGGTGTTCACCGCGCTGCTCGCGATGGCCACGGGTTTTGCAAGTACGCTCAAAGCCACCGGGCGCGCCGATATGGTGATCGTCATGCGCGGCGGCTCGGAGGCCGAGCTCAATTCGGCGCTGCTGCGCGAGCAGACTGACCTGATCGAGCAGGGCCCGGGCATTCGCAGCGGCGCGGATGGCAAGCCGCTGGCCTCGGCCGAATTGATGATCATTGCCGAACTGATCCGCAAGGACGACGTCAAGAACGGCGCCAACATCACCGTGCGCGGCGTCGAGCCCACCGCTTTTGCACTGCGCCCGAATCTGAAGATCGTCGCCGGCCGCAACTTCACACCGGGCCTGCGGGAGCTGATTGTCGGCGGCGGGGTGTTGCGTCAGTTCCAGGGCGCGGAGGTCGGCAAGGTGGTGCGCATGCGCGGCTCGAGCTGGACCGTGGTCGGGGCGTTCGAATCGGGCGATTCGCACGACAGCGAGCTGTGGGCCGACATCAATGTGGCACGCACCACCTTTGGGCGCCTGGGTTCCAGCTCGGTGCTCGCGGCACTGGATGGCCCGGGCGGGTTTCAGAGGCTCAAGAGCGCCCTGGCAGCCGACCCGCGCCTGACCGTGGACGTGTTGCGTGAGCAGGACTACTTCGACGGCCAGACCAAGCAATTCCGCCAGACCATCGGCTTCCTGGCGGGTGTGGTCACCATCATCATGGCGCTCGGAGCGGTGTTCGCGGCGCTTAACAGCATGTATGCCGCGGTCGCCGCGCGCGGCAAGGAAATTGCCACGCTGCGCGCGATTGGCTTCGGGGGCGCCTCGGTGGTGGTGTCGGTGATGATCGAGGCGCTGTTGCTGGCACTGGCCGGAGGAATACTCGGGGCGCTGATCGCGTACCTCCTGTTCAACAATCTCTCGGTGGCAACCCTGGGACAGAACTTCACCCAGGTTGTCTTCAATTTCAAGGTAACGCCGGAGCTCGTGGTGCGCGGGCTGATCATCGCCGTCGTCATCGGCATGGTCGGGGGACTGCTGCCGGCGCTGCGGGCGGCGCGGCAGCCCGTGACGACCAGCCTGCGCGAGCAATGAACGCCGCCGCAAACTGAATAATCATGGCGTAGTCGCGATCGCCTCGGGAGGTGTCCGTGATTGACCGAAATTTAAATTCCGCAGGCTGGGTTTGCATCCTTATCACGCTGGTTGCGACTTCATGGGGCGCTGATGCTGGCGTCTCATCGGACAGTGCCGTGCAAGCGGAGGTGAAGGCCGTCTTTGCGGGGTTTATCTCGGGACAAAATGCCCATGATCCAGCGGTCGTTTCCGGCGTTCTCTTGAATTCCCAGGATTTTGTCTGGGCTCAAGGTGGCGGTAGATCGGTTTGGGGTTTCGCAGAGGCAATGGCTGAGTGGAAGATGGCGTGGAAAGGCCCCTGGCATCTGGATCCTCAATTACAGGAACTGCGAATAGGCAGCGTTGCTCCTGGCGTTGCTGTGCTGCTTACGCCGCTATTGCTGACTCATGCCGATCCGGGCGAGCAGCCGTCCACAGAACCGCTCAGGTGGGGCGGCGTGTTCGTCAGGACTGCGGCGGGCTGGCGTATTTCATCGCTGTTTATTACGCCCT
>Ga0210384_10003972_pt1 | contig 16746 bp, 11 predicted proteins | sample IncBWH2MmetaG_FD_160574 | JGI IMG/M metagenome (GOLD analysis project Ga0210384, IMG submission 160574) | Forest soil microbial communities from Barre Woods Harvard Forest LTER site, Petersham, Massachusetts, United States - Inc-BW-H-2-M | ecosystem: Environmental > Terrestrial > Soil >...
GTTTGGCAATAAGACCGTGATCCGCGGCGGCTTTGGCATTTTCTACGACAAGCCGGAAGGCAACGTCTTGGGTCAAGGCATCAACTCTCAGGGATATGTACCGTGGGCGCAATCAGCTTCTATCGCCGGGACGAACGCCTCATTATCGCAGTTCGATTCCGCGCCCGGCGCGGGTGCGGTGCCAGCTCCCAGCACCCAAAGCTTAAATGGCGTGGATCCGCATTTGGTCGTGGCACGTAGCTACCAGTATAGCCTGGGCGTGCAGCGCGAATTACCGGATAGCATGCTGCTGCAGGTATCTTACGTCGGCAACCAAGGACGTCACATCCTACGCGGGCCTAGCGTCAATAACGCCACTTGGACGCAACAAGCGTACATTCCTGTATCGCCGAACCCGAACACGCTCGCGTGCCCCTCCGGAATAAATAGCGCCGCGTACCATTGCTCGGCGGGAGGCTTCGCAACTACTGGTTTGTCGAAAGACCAGATTCGCCCTTACCTGGGATACTCGACGATTAACATGGAATTGGGCGACGCCAATTCCAACTACAATTCCTTGCAGGTCAGCCTGACGAAGCGCGCAGGGATGCTCACCGCCACCGTCGCCTACACGTATTCGAAGACACTGGGAGATGGCGGCGGCGTGGGTGATGCTTATAACGAAAATCCAGAGCCGGAATGTCCCTTTACTTGCCTCGTCAGCACTGCCGCCAGCCCAGTGCTGGTCAACGGTGGAACGGCAGCAGTGGCAGGCGGGACGCAAACTGGCGGCGTGGTGCAATCTTGGAAGCAATATGACCATGGCAAAGTGAGTTTCGACGCTACCCACATCGTGGCAACCAGTTTCATCGTCGAGTCCCCTTGGGGCAAGAGGCTGACGGGCTTCGCAGGCAGCTTGGCAAGAGGATGGTCATTGAGCGGCCTCATGCACTACCAGTCCGGAGCGCCACTGACTGCGACAGGTTCGGCAGCCATTGGCTTGAATGGCTCGAATGTCGCTCGGCGGGCAACTATTGTTCCAGGCCAACCTATCAACTTTAGCGGCACGTGCGCGACCCCACGCGTGATTTGCTGGGCAAATCCGAATGCGTTTGCGCTCGAAAGCGTTCTCGGTGCCGGTGACGCCCCGATCGGCAATATCATCGGGCCCAACTTTTATCAGTGGGACCTATCGGCGCGGAAGACCTTCAGTTTGCACCGGGAAGGCATGAAATTACAGTTCCAGGGGGATGCCTTTAACGCCTTCAACCGGGTAAACTGGAACAATCCGACTGTGAATAATGCCGGCAGCGCCACGTTTGGACAGATCAACAGCTCCCTGCCGGCGCGCGTTCTTCAGCTCGGCGGTAAGTTCACCTTCTGATCGGGACCTGCAAGGACGAGTGCGGCCGTTGCGCCCGCCATTACTCAAGTGTTCGGGAAAAGTGAAGTTGCTGCGGATCGAGGCCGGCCCCTGTCATAAAATCGGATAGGAGGGTCCAGGTGTTATCTTCTGTTTCGCGTCGTGAGTTTTTAAGCGATCTCGGGATGGTCGCGGCGGCAACTGCTTTTCCCGCAATTCCGGGCTGCGCATTTGTGGACTCGTCCATGAAATCGCCATTCCGAATTGCGGTTATCAACGATGAGATCAACCAGGACTTTGGCCGCGCCTGCGAAGTCGCTTCGAAGGAATTTGGAATGGAGTGGATCGAGCTCCGGGGCATGTGGAACAAGAACCTCCTGAAACTGGATGCGAAGGAGATCGAAGAGGCCCGGCGGATCCTCGACAAATATCAATTGCGAGTAACCGATATCGCCAGTCCGCTTTTCAAAGTGGATTGGCCGGCAGCGCCCAAGTCGAAGTTCAGTCCAAAGCGCGACCAGTTTAACGCCGACTTTACTTTCGAGCAGCAAGACGAAGTGCTCGAGCGCAGTATCGAGCTGGCCAGGACCTTTCAAACGGACCGCATCCGCTTGTTCGATTTCTGGCGCCTTGAGGATCAGGCTCCCTATCGCGCGGCCATGAATGAAAAATTGCGGGACGCTGCGGAGAAAGCAGCCAAGAAAAAAATAATCTTGCTTCTGGAAAATGAACCCGCGTGCAATACCGCGACAGCAGCTGAAGCAGTCAAAGTGCTGGGCGCCGTCTCATCCCGCAGCCTGATGCTGAATTGGGATCCAGGAAATGCAGCCGAGCGTGGCGAAAAACCGTATCCGGATGGATACGCTCTCCTGCCAAAGGATCGCATTGGCCACTGCCATTGCAAGGATGCGGCCAAGAAACCGGACGGTAGTGGCTACCAGTGGGCAGCTATGGGCCGCGGCGTCATCGATTGGGCCGGACAGTTTAAGGCGCTAAGACTCGACGGGTATCACTTTGCCGTGAGTCTGGAAACCCACTGGCGTGCCGCGGGCACACCGGAAGAATCGACGCGCCAAAGTTGGGCCGGCATGAAAGAAGCCCTGCGAGCAGCCGGAGCAATTTAGAATAGAAGGCCGGAGCTGGGAGCAGTTCGACCATTCGCGAATCTTCTGATTTCAGAAGTGTGTCTGCAGAAGCGGCTCATGACCATACTCAACGAAGACAGGCTTTTCCCATCAGACCCAAACACGCGCTCCATTGCCAAGCGACTCTACACTGGCGTGCGGGAGTTGCCGATCATCAGCCCACACAGCCACGCGGATCCCCGCTGGTTCGCCGAAGACGAGCCCTTTCCGGATCCAGCTCAACTGTTCATCGTCCCGGACCACTACATCTGTCGCATGCTTTACAGCCAGGGCGTTCCTCTTGAGCAACTCGGCATCGGATCAGCGCCTCTCCAGGACCCCAGGCGCGTGTGGCGCATTTTTGCCAAGCATTACTATCTCTTCCGCGGGACGCCTGCGAGGCTGTGGTTCGATTTTGCTTTCCAGGACCTCTTTGCGCTGGAGGAGCGTCTTACATCCGAGAACGCCGATGGATATTACGACGCCATCATGGAAAAACTGAAGACGCCGGAATTTCGTCCTCGGGCGCTTTTCCGGCGATTTCGACTTGAGGTGTTGGCCACGACGGATTCCCCGCTTAGTTCCCTTTCTCATCACAAGGCGATCCGCGGATCCGGCTTTCAGGGACGGATCATTCCAACGTTTCGTCCCGATCCGGTGACGGATCCTGATTGTCCTAACTTCGTGGAAAATCTTGGGCGACTGGGGCAGGTGACGGGCACAGACACACGCACATGGCAAGGCTATCTTTCCGCATTGCGCCAGAGGCGGCAAGACTTTAAGACCCTCGGTTGCACAGCGACGGACCACGGCCACCCGACTGCGGCGACCGCCGACATCGAGCCTGATTCAGCCGGCCAGCTCTATCAGAAAATAGCTTCGGGCGCCGGCGAACCGGCGGAACGAGAATTGTTTCGCGCCCAAATGCTTACGGAAATGGCAGCCATGAGCCTCGACGATGGATTAGTCATGCAAATTCACCCAGGCAGCTTCCGCAACCACAACCTGCGTTTATTTCGGCGCTTCGGACGTGATGTCGGCGGCGACATTCCCATGCCGACCAACTATGTGCACGCGCTGAGGCCTTTACTGAACCGTTTCGGCAACGAAGCTGCCTTGACTCTAATTGTTTTCACACTCGACGAGTCAACTTACACGCGTGAACTCGCTCCACTCGCGGGGCACTATCCTTGCCTGCGGTTAGGTCCGGCGTGGTGGTTTCTGGACAGCCCCGAAGGGATAATGCGCTTTCGCGAATACACGACAGAGACCGCGGGCTTCTACAACACCGTCGGCTTCAATGACGACTCCCGGGCGTTTCTCTCGCTTCCCGCAAGACACGACGTCGCCCGTCGCGTGGATTGCTCCTTTCTTGGCCGCCTGGTCGCGGAGCATCGACTCGATGAGGATGAAGCGTGCGAAATCGCTGCAGACCTGGCCTATGGGCTTGCACGAAAGGCTTACAAGCTGTAGGAAACGGAGCGCATCTGGCCAGCATGATGCCACGGCTGAATGCTCACACCGCTGGGACTCGTGCGGCGCCTCTTCGAGTCGCTGCCGTTCACGAAGCTGATACCGGATCAGCACTTCGTCCTGAACGGGCCGACGACGGGCGGCGCCAAGATTCGCGCGGCGCGGTCCCCGATGGCACGTTTGCGATTGTCTATTCGACGCGCGACGAGAGCTTTCGCTCGACAAGAGCATCATCAAGGGTCCGCACGTCAAGGAAATCTGGTACGACCCACGCTACGGCGTTTCCTGTCTGATCCATCAGTCGGATCAGTGGGGGAATCCAGACGTACAAACCGCCGACCAGCAAACGCGGCAACGACTGGATTTTCCTGCTGGAAGATACGGCGGCCGGCTACCCGTTGCTCGGCCCTCCACAGAGACCGGAAGCAACAGCCTAGGCTCGCCCATCTTTGGTTTATTGAGATTATTGCGCCGCACGAACCGACAGCGTTATCTCCCAACTCCTCTGGGCGTCCGGCAAGAGCGAAATCCCCCTCGATTCCAGAATCAGGTGCAGCGGAATCGGGCCGCGATCGCTTCTCCCCAACGGATCGTCGCCAGTTGCGAACGCGGACACATCCACCGGCCAATCGGCGTGCGTGACCTGAACATCTAAGGCGCCGCTGCCCGAGATAAGTCGGTCGATTCGGCCTGCGCCCGTTTGCAGCGTCTGCTGCCTACTATTGAGTGTTGGTACGGCGAGCCACAGACGCCGAATGGCGAGCGGACGGGTCGCTCGGAGCGTCTCGTGACGTTGCAGCCTGCTCCCCTGCAACGTCCACGTCACCTCCGAGACGAGGCCCGCGTCGATCGGTTCTCCTGCCTGCGAGCCAATGACCACCCACCGCTTCCAAATTGCGGTAACGCTCATCCCGTCGGCCGAAGCCCTGATTTCGTCTGCGCCGTCGGCCGCAGCGATAGTACGCCCGTCTTCCAGCTCCAGAAAAGGAGTGAGGCACGCGTAGATTTTCTCGACCGGCGCAGCCAGTCCCGGGAATCCGTACGGAAAAGACTCGTAATCGGAGGTCGCCGCTTTCGGCCCAGTCACAAACGGCAATGCAAAGTGCAGATCGCCCTGGCGAACAAGCCACACTCCAAACTTGCGTCCCGATCCATCACGAAAGAATTCGAACCGCGCGACGTTGCCGAAGCGCGGCCGCCTGGAAAACTGCCCGAGTCGCTCACTGCCCGCGGCTTGCATGAACATTTTGTGCGCCGCCATGATTTTTGCCAGAAACGTAGTGGTCTGCTGCCACTCCCGCTCTTTGGTGATGTAACCATAGTCGCCCCGGCCGAATGCGAAAATCGAAAGCAGGTGCGTGTCGTCGTTGAAATCCTTTCGCAACCAGGCCCACGCCGCGACGTAAGCAGCCGCAAGCTGATCAAAGGAAGCTGGGCGGAATTCCGGATGCACACCGAGAAATCCGGCGATTTCCATGGTGTCCATGTAGCTGATGGCCCCAAGGCTGCGGCCCCAGGGATAGCCGTAGCCGTCGGGTGAAAGCAAATCCCACCACAGTTTCATTTGCTCTTTCAGCGATGGAGAGACTGCCTGCACCAGATCCGGGCGTCCTGCGAGTTGCGCGGCGTCGTAGATCGCGCGGGCGTATTCATTCGAATACCGGTCGTAGCGGCCGGTGGGCGGGGAATCGTCAGCAAAGAGCGCGCCGTCGGTGAACTGCTTGGCGGCGTGATTCAGCAAGTCGTCGAGCGAAGCACGGTCCTTGTTCAAGCCGAGGTCGTAATCGATGGCGGCAATGCGCGCGGCCACACCAAAGTAGTTTTCGGGAAGGTGAATCAGCGTGTGCGTTCTTGCGTCATAAAAGCGGGCGGGGTCGAGCAGCGCGCGATATGTTTGCTTTCCTTCCGGCGACAAGCTCTGCCACAGTGCGTTGTGGGCCAGGTCCTTGCCAAAGCTGTGCAGCGCCATAGCGGCATAGAGCTGTGCCCAGGTCTTGCCTCCGCGGCTGAGTTCGATCCCGGCCATCTTGCCGATCATTTGCGGGACGTCGTGCCCCGCGATGGCATTGGTCGACGCGAACGCCGAGTAGTCGCCCAGAGTACGCATGAACGTGCCCCAGGAAAACTCGCCCGTGGTGAGCGCTCCGGCGACGCGATCCGGAGGCGGATCGAGCGATTTGATATCAGCCACATGCGCTGCGATTTCTCGCTGGAGGAAGCCGCGGATTTCGCCGTCCAGCCCTTTCGTGCTCACGAGTTCCGCTTGCGGCGGGGCCTGCGCGAACGAAACGCTGAGCGCGGCAAAGAAGGAGCCTATCAAAACTCCAGCGATTGCTCTCAAAGATATTTTTTGCTGCATGCGACCTCGCTTCACCGCGTTGGGTTCATTCCTTCTGCATCGTTCGATAGTTATGGCGTCGCGCGCTTGTGTTGCTCGAGCCAAAGCAAATCTTCGAGCAGGTAGTACTGCCCATAGATGAGCATGGCGTCGTGCGGGCGAACACCACATCCGTGGCGTAGGACTCCCGGCGGAGTCTGGTCGTTCTCCCCAACCGGCGTCAGATAGCGATCGATCAGCGACTGCACCATGCGTTCTCCCGCGTCTCGAAAGCGTGCAGCCTGAGCGGAATCCGCCGTGATCATCGACACCCGCAACAACCCGCCGGCCATGATCGCGGCCGCCGAAGTGTCTCGATTCCGGGAGTGAACGCCCTGGTCATCGAAGTCGTACCACGGCACCAGATCGTCAGGAAGGTTCGCTAAGGCGTAGTCGGCGACGCGCTGCGCCGTAGTGAGGAACGCCGGCTCGTGTGTTTCCGCGTAGGCAACCGAAAAACCGTAGAGTGCCCAGGCGAGCCCGCGCGACCAGGTTGTGTCGGCGGCGTAGCCTTGATGCGTGTGCGCGAAGACCCATTGCCCCGGTGCGGTGGCGTTTTCCAGCTTGAACTCGAAGTTGGCGGTTCCGCCATGCAACTGGAACGCCTGCCGGCTGTCCGCCGGATTGTAGTGTACCGATTGAATCACCGAACCGTCGGGCCGCACGAACCACTGCGTGGTGCGCAGCGCGTGTTTCTTGGCCAGTTCGCGCCATTTCGGGTCTCCGGTTTTGTTGCTGGCCCACCAGAGCAACTGTAAGTTCATCATCGTGTCGACGATCGTGTCGTCGCCATCGACTGCCCAAGAGGCGATCAAATGCGTCCTGGGATTGAATAGCTGCTCGAGCCGTTGCGCTCCGAGCAGTGCGCTCGACTGCAGCGCGGCTTCGTGCGTCAAGTCGTGTCCAAGCGCCGCAGAGTAGTAGTAGAGGAATCCTGCGTCATGATTCTGCTGCAATTCCTGGCCGCGCAGCTTCTCACCCCAGAGTTCCGCCCAGCTTCGATACTTCTCTTCGTGCGTCCGGGAATAGAGTTGCCAGAGCTCTCCCACCCAGAAACTTCCGGTCCAGAAGTATCCGTTTTGTTTTTGCCATTCTCCGGTTTTGTTGTCAGCCTCCGTGAAGAATCCCTGCGGCCCCTTCGAGTTCGTGCCCTCCGGATTCGCGCGAAGGATCGGTTCCCACGTTGTGGCAGTCCGATCGACGGCCTCCCGCAACAGGGAGATTGCCTGTTCCCGAGTCTTGGTCTTATGCGGAACCAGAGAATCCGCGGGCGCACTTTCCGGTTGTGCTGAAGCCGACACGATTTGAAACGTCGCCGGGACCTGCATACGATCTGCCTGCTCCCGGACCGCTTCCACAAAGGCATCACGGCTCGCAATGGCGTCGGGAGGAAGCACAAACGAAGGATGCTCGGCGTCCTCCACTCCGGTCTGATAAACGATCTTGCGATTGGAACCTTCCTGATCCCACGCCGCCATCGCGTACCACGTAGCCTCTCCTCCCTTCAGGTGAAACTCGATCAGGTGATCTTGCGCATCGCTGCTGATGAGTGCTCCGCGCGCGCCAGTCAGCACAGCGAGTCCGAGATTCTGTCCAGGAACCATCGCTGTGGCCGTGGGGCCTGGCGCGACGACTTGTTGTCCCCATGTGGCGATCCAACTTACGCGCGCATCTTTCGTGGAACTCACCGGCGTTATTTCCGGGCGCGCGGTCAGCCCGGTTACGAAAGCAAAGTCATCGCCGCAATCCGCCGAAATAGCGTGCTCGAATCCACGCTCGCCCGCCCACTGCGTGATTCGCGATTTCAAGTGAATGATTTTCCCGGCGGCATTCCAGCCGTCATACTCGACTTCTACGATCGACCGCACCGGGCCAGCGGCCAAAATGCGCCACTTGCGCTCGCGCACATCGGACACCTTGATGAGCTTGCCGTTAACCCTGGCTGCGACCGCACCGATGCCGATGGCATCACCCACTTTGAAGATGTCGCGGCCTTCCGGCGATTCGTCGTGGTAGGCGTAGTCTGGCGAAGCGTACATCGCCAATTGCAGCGTGGGCCGACGCTTGCCGTAGATGTCGATGGCGTTCCTCGGATCGAAGTACAGGCGAAACGCGATGCGCTCGGATTCCCAACCGAGGCCTTCAATCTTGCGGCTGAAAATGGCGGCAGTGCGTGGTTTATAATCGCTGCGCAGCCGCCAGATGCGATTGGGATCGCCATATGAAATCGTCACGATGCGCGACTGCCTGGCCGCGAGGTCGACCTGAAAAGCCAACTGGTCCGCCTTCAAATCTCCGTCCAGATCGTCGACTTGTGAAGGAAGCTCCTGAGTTTGCAGGACCGCCGAATCCTCCCGCAACGTGCTCGCATCGGTGACCGTGACGATCACCGCGCCCGGTTTGAAATCAGGGGCCACGTGGCGGATTTCCGCGATGGGCACCACCACATTCGCCGCGGTCCGCGCTACGCCACTTGGATTCGAGACCACGAGCTTGATGCTCTTTATGGATTGACCGGCGCGCGCCTGCGCAACGAGAATCAGTGGCAGTACCCACAGCATTCGAAGAAAGGATTTACGCATCAAGTGTGCCTCGGCGAGAAAGGTGGAATCGAGGAGAGATCCTCAGGTGATGTAGTCTTCGCGGCATGGCGTGAAGACGTCGATGACCAGCGACTCTTCCAGCGCTGAAGCGCCGTGTTCGACGCCGCCGCGCACGACAAAGGTGTCGCCGGTGCGCAGTTCAAACGTTTGCCCCTGAGCTTTAACCTTCAGATGTCCGTGCACGACGTAGACGACCTGATCGTGCGGATGGCTGTGCATCACTCCCGCCCAGCCTTTTTCCATTTGATGCTCCGCGAGAAACAGTTTGTCGTTGTACGCCAGCACGCGTCGCTTCAACCCCTTCTGAGGCTCGGACTCTTTGCCGTCGCGGTGCGGCACAACAACAAGATCGGGAATCGCTTTCGTGTGCTCCATATTCTTTCTCCAGTTTTAGCGGACTTGCGCCGTCTGCCCGTATTCGCCGGCGGGATTTCGCGCGCTTTTGATGATCTCGACAAACTCCTTCGCCAGTCCGCGAAGCAGTTCCGCGTTGCGCAGGCGCACGGCTTCTTTCTGCACCAATTCTCCCCCCACACCAAGAGCCGCCGCCCCCGCGCGAATGTAATCCGCCGCGGTGTCAAGATTCACGCCGCCCGTCGGGACCATCGGCACGTGCGGGAACGGTCCTTTCAGCGCTTTGATGTAGTTCGGCCCTCCGACACTGCCGCACGGGAAGATCTTCACAAAGTCCGCGCCTGCCTTGCTCGCAGCCATCACGTCGCTGGGCGTAAGCGCGCCCGCCATAATGAGCAGATGCATTTCGCCCGCCGCCGCCACTGTCGCCGCGTCAAACCCGGGCGACACCAGAAATTGCGCGCCGGCCTCCGCGCACTGCCGCGCTGCTTTTTCGTCCAGCACCGTGCCCGCGCCCACGAGAATGGCCGGCGCCGTCCGCACCAACTCGGCAATCACATCAATCGCTCCTGGAACCGTCAACGTGATTTCGACGATAGGGATTCCGCCGTGCCACACGGCTTCCGCGGCGAACCGCGCTTCTTGCGGCGAAGAGGCGCGTATCACCGGCACGATTCCGATGCGTTCGATCAGCGCGCGGACTTCCTGCTTCTTCATGCCGCTGCCTCTCTCAGCGGGCGATTCGTGCGCCCGCTCCCTTCATCACTTGCAGCACTTCGTCTAGCATCGCCATGGTCGTATCTCCGGGCGTGGTCATGGCCAGCGCGCCGTGCGCGGCGCCGCATTCGACGGCCCACTGTGGCCCCTTGCCCATCAGGAATCCGTAGATCAGCCCCGAAGCGAACGAATCTCCGCCGCCGACGCGATCGAGAATCTCGAGATTCTCGCGGTTCGGCGCTTGACAAAAGTCTCCGTCGCAGTAGCAGATGGCTCCCCAATCGTTCCGCGTCGCAGTCGTCGCTTTGCGAAGCGTAGTGGCCACAGCTTTGAACGGAAAATCCTTCACCACCTTACCGATCATCTGTTTGAACCCTTCCGGGTGCAGCGCTGAAAGATGTTCGTCGGTTCCCGGCACCTGGTAGCCTAGCGCCGCCGAAAAATCTTCTTCGTTCCCCAGCATCACGTCCACGTAAGGCGCGATGCGGCGGTTCACTTCCTGGGCGCGCTTCTTCCCCCCAATCGAGCGCCACAGCGAATCGCGATAGTTAAGGTCGTACGAGACGATCACACCGTGCTTTCGCGCCGACTGCATTGCTTCAATGGCGACATCGGGCGTCGTTTCCGAAAGCGCGCAGAAAATGCCGCCGGTATGTAGCCAACGCGCGCCCTTCTTGCTGAAAATGTCTTCCCAATCAAAGGTTCCCGGCTGGGCCGCCGCGATCGCGGTATGCCCGCGGTCCGAACATCCCAGCGCGGCGCGCACGCCGAATCCTCGCTCGGTAAAATTCAGCCCGTTGCGAACGCTTCTCCCAACGCCGTCGTAGTCCACCCACTTGATCAGCGAGGAATCCACGCCGCCCTGATAAATCAAATCCTGCAGCAGCGCGCCGACAGAATTCTTGGCAAACGCCGTGACCACAGCCGCGTCCAGCCCGAAGCACCGCTTCAGCCCGCGTGCGACGTTGTATTCGCCGCCGCCCTCACTCACTGCAAACTGGCGCGTGGTCCAGACGCGATATTCTCCGGGATCGAAGCGCAGCATCACTTCGCCCAGACTGACCACGTCCCAGCGGCAACCCTCTTTTGGTTTGACTACCAGAGCCATCGCCCCTCACCGTGCCAGCCAGCCGCCATCCACGGCCAGCACATGTCCGTGAATGTAATCGCTGGCGGACGAACACAAGAATACGGCGGCGCCCGCGATGTCGCGCGGCTCACCCCAGCGCGCCGCGGGAATTCGCTCCAAGATCTGCCGGCTGCGCACAGGATCGCCGCGCAGCGCAGCCGTGTTGTCTGTCGCTATGTATCCCGGCGCGATGGCGTTCACGTTGATCCCTTGCGAAGCCCATTCGTTCGCCAGCGCTTTCGTCAGTTGTGCCACTCCGCCCTTCGCCGCCGCGTACGCCGGAACGAGGATTCCGCCCTGGAAAGAGAGCAGGGAAGCGATATTGACGATCTTCCCGCCCTTACCGCGTTCGAGCATGTGGCGTCCAGCGAGCTGTGAAAGTTGGAACACCGCCGTAAGGTTCACGGCAATCAGTTCATTCCAGAATTCCGCCGAGTATTCCGCCGCGGGACCTCTGCGAATCACGCCCGCGTTGTTCACCAGAATATCCAGCGAGCCAAACTCCGAAAGCGTTCGTGCGATGAGCGACGACGCCGTTCCAGACTCCGCCAAATCGCCCGAAACATAAAACGTCTTGCGCCCGAGCGCGCGAATTTCTTCGCATGACGCCCCGGGGTTTACATCGCGCCCGTGGCAGCCCACGTTTGCGCCTGCCTCCGCGAGAGCCACGGCAATCGCCGCGCCCAGCCCGCGGTGCGACCCAGTCACCAGTGCATTCTTTCCATTCAACTGAAACGCTTCCGGATTCATCCCGTCACGCCCGCTCAATTTGTGCTGGCGCCAGCCGCGGGCTCAGCAAATGAATCACCAGCAGGGCCACAAGATACGCGGACGCGGCAATAAGAAACGGAATCTTGTAGCTGCCCGTCCACTGCAAGACGTGCCCGACGATTTCCGCAATCAACATTCCACCAATCGCCCCGGCCATGCCGCCGATTCCGACCACAGAACCAACGGCGCGGGAAGGGAAGAGATCGGAGGTCAAAGTAAAAAGATTCGCCGAAAAACCTTGATGCGCAGCAGCCGCCAATCCGATCAAGAATGTCGCCGGCCACAATCCCGATACGCGATATGTCATCGCAATCGGCAACACTGCGATCGCGCAGAGGAGCATCGCCATTTTGCGCGCACCATTCACGGAAACACCCCTTCGGATCAAAGACGACGAAATCCATCCGCCGCCAACGCTCCCAATGTCCGAGATCAAATAAATCGTGAAGATGGGCAAACCGATTTTTCCCAGAGTTAGGCCATGTTCCCGCTGCATATAATCCGGAATCCAGAAAAGATAAAACCACCAGATCGGATCGATCAGAAATTTCCCTGCAGCGAAGGTCCAGGTCTGTGTGTATTTCAACAATTTCACCCACGGCAGCTTTCCCGCGGGTGGTATCGGATCCGATTGAATGTACTTAAGTTCTTCCGGAGTGCACCGTGGATGCTCTTCCGGCTTGCGATACACAAGGAGCCAGAGCGCCAGCCACACGAATCCCAGCGCGCCGGTCAAAAGGAACGCCCAACGCCACCCCCAATACTTGGCGATCCACGGAATGAATAGCGGCGTCATCATCGCACCGACACTTGTTCCCGCGTTGAAGATTCCCGTTGCCAGCGCTCGTTCCTTTTTCGGGAACCACTCCGCCACGCTCTTGATGCTCGCCGGAAAGACTCCCGCTTCGCCAAAGCCGAGCGCCGCGCGGGCAATGGCAAACGTTAAAAAAGAATTCGCGGCCGCGTGCGCCATCGAAGCGAGGCTCCAAAAAACCATCGCCACGGCATATCCGATTCTCGTTCCCAGCCAGTCAATCACACGCCCCATGCAAAGCATTCCGAACGCGTACGCCATCTGAAAAGCGGTTACGAGGTGGCCGTACTGAATGTCATCCCAGCCAAGCTCTTGCTGCAGCGGCGTTTTCAGCACGCCCAGCACTTGCCGGTCCATGTAATTTTTCGTTATGCCCAAAAACAAAAGCCCGCAGATCACCCAACGATAGCGTCCAGCAAGGACGCCCACTTTTTGCAAAGTGCTGGATCGACTCGCGACGTCCGAGCGCTCTTTAGACCCGGCATCCGCGACTGCGTTTTCTTGCGGCATCTGCATCCTGTTCGATCTGTTTTTTTCTACTTGCGGCCCGTCTCCAGCCCCGATCCACTCTGCTGGAATCCCGGCTGTACATTCACCACGCCGAATTGCCGGTCTTCCCCTTCGCGGTGCGCGGCCATGGCCCAAAGAAACGCGATGCGGTGACCTGGGACGGAAACATTCGGATGATAACCGCTGGGCATCAGCACCGCATCGCCGTCGCGCACCACCGTCACCAATTCCGGATATTGCGTGTTGTTGTATACCAGTTGAATCCCGTACGCCGGCTCCGGCATATCGAAATAGACGTACATTTCTTCCAGCATTTTGGCGTGCTCGTGCGGCGGCCAGCTCGTCCAGTTGCCGGGATCGGAATACGTGAAGCCGGCGATCAATCGTCCCGCTTCCACGTTCTTCGCGATCAGCATGCTGAGGTCCCGCGCTGATCCCGGCCCGCCGGTCGTGAATTTCAGCCCCGGATCTTTAGTCACTTCCGCATAGCGCACAATCTTCAGCGGGTATTTGCCCGTCACGTCCGACGAAAACTCTGCAAAATCCACCGCACTCTTCGTCGAGATCTCAATCGATGAGTCGCGCGGAACATACACTGCGTCGAATTTCCCGATCTCGATTTCCTTCCCGTCTGCCTTCACCAGGGCGCTTCCCGCAAGGCAAATCAGACCTGTCTCCTGTTCGTCGTTGTGGAACGCCACCGACGGCTGCGTCGCGTCCAGGATGATGCGCCCATACGACAAATGCTTCATCGTGCTGTTTCGCGGGGTTACGGCAAGATGTCGGCCCTTCCGGGCGTTCGTTCCTCGAAAAATCATCTTCTCGAACGCCACTTCCGCTTGCGTGCTCATGTATCGCTCCTTGTCCGTTTGTTCCGCTGGATTTCAGGCAGAGAAGCGCCCATCGTTGCTCCGGTGCTTTGCAATCGTATTGTCTGCCGCAAACCTACCGCACTCCGCCCCAACTTCGCCATACATTCTGATTGCTTGGTTCGTTCTAAAATGTAAAACGAAGACCGACCTGTAGTTGCCGCATGCTTCCCGAAGGCGCCGTTGAAATGGTTCCGAACGTGCCCGGGTTGGCTGGACTGGCCGGCGCCGTCGCTGCCGGCGGGCTCAGGTTCACGAAGTTAAACGTATTCGTGCCTTCCACGCGGAATTCCAGCGCGTACCGCTCCCCGAGCCGGACGTCGCGGAAGATTGCCAGGTCCACGGTCTTGAATCCGGGCTGATCCAGCAGGTTGCGTGCGGAGTTCCCGTCGACGGGGCTGCCCGTCACTACCGGATTCCGCGCGAACGCCCCGATATTGAACCAGCACAGCGGCGTGCCAACCGAGGCCCCGTTCGGACACGCGCCCGAGTGTGGGTCACCAACTAAACTCGCGCGATCCGTGGTTGACGTACCGTCCAGGTTCGCGTCCACACCATTCAACACCGTAAACGGCACGCCACTGTGGTAGCGCACAATCGGCGAGATGGACCATCCATTCAGCACCGCTTTGACGGCCGCATTTCCTCCATACGAAAACTCCGGCTGCCACACCGCCGAAACCGAAACCGCATGCCGCTGATCGATATCCGCCCGACCCTTGTCTTCGCTCAGGATGCTCATATTTTGAGCCCCGCCCTGCGTCTGGTTGTTGTCCAGTTGCACGCTGTTCAGGTTTTTGCTGAACGTGTAGAACGCATTCACCAGCAAGTGATGCGTCATGCGCTTTGTCACTGTCAGTTGCACTGCGTTGTAAGAAGCAGTTTGATTGGATTGTGCCAGCAACACTGATCCGAATCCGGCATTCGGCCGTCGCTGTTGCACGTTGCCTGTCGACGGCACCGGCGTCGTGGTGATCAGGGGATAGTTCACGTCCTGTGCGAACGGCAGGTTATGCGCCAGGCTGGATACGTAGCCCACCGACACGCTGAGATCGCTGGTTACTTGCCGCTGCACCGTGAAATTCATCTGGTACGTGTACGGCCACTGGAAATTCGTGGCAATGCCGAGAATTCCGCCGCCTGGCGTGTAAGCTCCCTGGTACGGGAATGGATCTCCGCCCGCCAGGCCACGGTACGGGTTCGCGAGGCTCCCGCCCGTCGCGAATTTTCCCGCTCCCGTATTCGTGAACGTCAGGCGTGTCGCGAATGGCTGGAAATTCGAAGGCTGGTTCCAGTTATTTCCGGAAAGACTGCCGTAGAACACGCCGAATGCGGCGCGCACCGATGTCTTCCCGTTGCCAAAGGGGTCCCAAGCCAGCCCAAGCCGCGGTGAAACGTGATGGTAGCGCACCGGAACGACGCCGCGGGTTACTCCGGCGTCTCCGGGGAAGAGCTGCCCGATCGGAGCGGCGGGATTTACCGTCGATTTCACGCCCGCGACGTAAGTGCCCTCGCGGTTTTGCGGATCGGTCGGCGGCGTCTGGATGTCCCAGCGAAGCCCAAGGTTCAGCGTGAGCCGCGGGTGAATGCGATAGTCGTCCTGCGCAAACACGGAAGTAAACCAGCTGTTGGTCAGCGCGCGGATCGGAGCATCCTGCGTGATCGCGCTCGGTATTCCCAGGAGAAAATCCGCCAGCGCATTGCCGGGAACCTTCGGGTTCGCACTGCCGTTCGCTGTCGCTGTGCCGTTGAAGGCATACGTGCCATAGTTGTTCAGCAGCGTGTCCTGAATATCCTTCTGCAACAGCACCTCGCCGCCAAATTTGAGAGAGTGATGTCCGCGCGTGTAGCTGAAGGTGTCGCGCAGCGAGTAAAAGTTGCTCCCGGCCGTCGGCCCGCCGATGGCATTGTTCAGGTTGAAGAAATTCGTCACCGAGATGTTCGGCAGCGAAGGCGCCCCCTGGACCGTGATGGCTGATCCAAAATCGGCCAGCGAAGCATCCGGCGCAAGCCCGAGCACTGGATTCGAAATATTCAGCCGTCCGCCGAAATAGCGCGTGAAGCTGAACCATGCCTGGTTCACCTTGTTTGGGCTGATGACCCACGTCTCGCTGGCGCTCGCGTTGTGCTGCCGCCACTGGAAATTCTGCAGCCCCCAGGGCAATCCTTGGCCAGAGGTGCCTGCGCGGATGCTGTTGTCTCCCGCCGTCGTGTAGTAGCTCAGGGTCAGCCGGTGATCGCTGCCAAAGTTGTGATCGACCTTCGCCAGATACTCGTCGGTGTTGAATGGATTCGGAATCACGCCTTTCCATCCCGCCTGTCCAGACCCCGTCGTCGTGTTCGACGCGGGAATGGCCTTGTTCACGATGTTCGCTGCCGCCGCGTCGAAGAAGCTCGGGCAGATTACGTTGTTGGTTTGCGTGCCTCCGGTCGGCAACCCGGTCGCTAAATCGCAGTGAAATTTCGTCAGCGGCGTCTGGCCGGCATAGGACGTCCCCGCCGGCACCACGAAGGTCGCTCCCGGCGTCTTCGAGAAATCGCCGTTCCGCTCCGCTGACGTCGGAACCACCGCGCCGTTCAGAAACGTGCTCTGAACCTGCCGTAGCCCTCCATATGAGAAAAAGAAAAACGTCTTGTCTTTCTGAATCGGCCCGCCCACGGTC
>Ga0210384_10003973_pt1 | contig 16743 bp, 13 predicted proteins | sample IncBWH2MmetaG_FD_160574 | JGI IMG/M metagenome (GOLD analysis project Ga0210384, IMG submission 160574) | Forest soil microbial communities from Barre Woods Harvard Forest LTER site, Petersham, Massachusetts, United States - Inc-BW-H-2-M | ecosystem: Environmental > Terrestrial > Soil >...
CCTCCTCTTCCACCGCGTCGTCCCCGACTTCGTGATCCAGGCCGGCGACCCGCGCGGCGACGGCTACGGCGGCCCCGGCTACGTCCTCGGCGACGAGATCAACCGCCTCCGTTACCGCCGCGGCATCCTCGGCATGGCCCTGGCAGGTCCCGACACCGGCGGCAGCCAGTTCTTCATCACACTCTCCCCCCAGCCCCACCTCGACGGCGGCTACACCGCCTTCGGCGAGGTCGTCGCCGGAGCCGAGGTCCTGGACGCCATCCAGGCAGGCGACAGGATAGAGAGCATCGCCGAGGTGAGGTAGCCCTGGTGTGGGCGTTGGAGGGCAGTTTGAGACTCCTGCTGAAGGTGTGGCCTAACTGAAAATCACGGGTCGAGTAGAACGTCCGAGACGTTGCAGCGGGTCTTAACAGAGCCGCGCTTGCTCGGCGACAATTACACCTGTGCACGGCACAAGTGTAGTTGACACCGGGCAGCGCTTCGATGCCATTCGAGGCCAGGTAGAGGTTCTGGATCCAGGAGGCCAGTCGGAGCCAGTGATTCTCGAAGCGCTGCAAGCTGGAGGTACGGGCGTGCACACGTTCTCCACCTAGACCCGTTCGCATTCGTGATGAAAAAACGAGACCAACTCACCCGGGACTTGTATCACGACCTCATACAGGAATGAGACGGGCGAGTGGCGGATGCAAGACTCGGAGCAGCGAGCGTCTTCCTGACCTGGGGCTCCAAATGGCATGGCAGCCCGAGCTGACCTGTATAAGGGAGGATACATGGGCGGCTTGTATGGAGGTTTTCAGGATCTCCGGGGTCTCGTTCGCCCAACTCAGAGAATCGTCATTGCTTGGTGCTGGAGGCTCTACCTTTCCTTGATCGTCATAGTCCCAGAACGCCTACGCGACGATCTGGCACGCTCTCTTTCCGCAGACTTGACCCGTCTCTGCACCTTCTGCAGTTATTTCGAAATCAGCCCCCGTATGGTGTGCTAGCGGAGCAGGCCGCCGCAGGGCGCGCCGCACAGGGTCGCGCCGTAGGTGCGCCGCCTAGTGGTCAGGTCGCCCGATGCCGTCCAGGTTCCAAACCCAGCCAGATCCGGCAGTGGCCGGAGACCAAGATCGATTACTTCGGTTCGTAGGGCCGGGTAAGCAGGCGCAGGTTGGAGAGCGTCAGGGCTCAGCTCAGAAGCCATTGACGGGATCCAGCCTATCGTGTATGCTATGACGCTAAAGCCATACTTTAATGCACACTGGAGTATACCACTATGTCTTCGAGAGCGGTTCCTCGCTTCCTTACCGATGACGATTACGCTGAGCTCAACCGAGCCGGTCGCTGGTATGACCGGACGTTAGACCGCAAGCCCAGCGATCCCTCCGACAGTCGCCGCGAACGCGCCTGCCTCGCCGCCGTGATTGAGGACCACCTTCAGCGGGCCATGCGATCCGAATTTGGAGCGAAGTGGTTCCGATGCCTAGCGATCGGTGTCACTGAAGGTGATGGGATGTCGTGGTCCGCCGAGCGGACGGCGCAGCTCCTTGCTGAGAGGCATGCGAACTTCCATTTGTTCACGCTCTCGTACGGCTCAGCCTCCGCGGATTCCCTGCCGATGATCATGCAGATCATCGGCGAGCGGCGCTTCTTCAAGTGCGTTGCTCGCAGCGGGATCAGCCGCGACTTCCGGTTTTTTCATGGTTGGGTGAAGCCGCTGATCTCTGTCCTCGCACTGGCGGCCGTAGCATGGCTAAAGCTCGGCCACGTCGTTGTCGGTGATTGGCTGGTCAAGCAAAGCAACGTTGCAAACGTCGGATTTCTTTTAGGTCTCCTATTGCTTTTCGAAGCCGTGACCAATGGCGTCCACGAGCTTGCGATGCACCTGACGACTCGTCCCACCGCGGCGGCGGTCACCGGCTTACGAGAAACGCTCGAGCTATCTGCTCAGAGCTCCAGCCAGTCGTGGTCCGCGTTCGTGAAGCACCTCGCTCGGGAGCTGATGCGAACTTCCTATCCGCGCGCTTTGGTTGTGGATCACTTCGAGCGAGTCGATCTCTCCACTCGCGCAGCGCTGCTCTGGTACCTCGACAAGAACCTGGGCATCGTCAGCGGATCGGAGCTCTGGGTGGTGTTCGAAAGTAGCAGCGGAGTGCGCCTGAGCGACGCGGCGCTCGAACGGCAGGGTCAGCTCGACGCTTGGCGAGCGGAAGCCTTCACGCAGCTTCCTCTGGCGGCCGAGGAGCGCCAGGCACTCGCCGCGCTGGTTGGCCATCCTGACCGCGCCGGCTTATCCACCGTCAAGACCATCTGTGCGCTGGGCGCTGCTCCCGATGACCGCTACGTCCGCATCATCGACACCTATCGGCACGTCAATCCGCCTTTCGCCGGCATGTATAGCGACATTGACCTCTACTTCTTGCTTTGGCTCGACTCGCAAGCCTGGCATGAGAGCGTCGAACGCCACCTCATCGTTCAGAGCTTTGCCGTCGAGAAGGGCCTTCGGGCCGAGTTGCTTGCCGAGCTGTTGCCAGGTACCAAGCATAAGATCGCGGAGTTCGACGGTGCCTTGCGTCGATTGGAGGCAGACCTTGGCGCAAGTCCGCTGCTGACGGTAGAAGGCACTGGCGTTGGCAGGCGCTTGGTCTTCCGCGGCGAGAACCGGTTGGCCTTCTCGGTGCTCGCGGAACACCCTCGATTGACCCCTGAGGGACTCGGACACGCATTCTGGGCATTGTTCTGGTACGACAAGTGGCGCGATCGCCCCCTTCAGGCATTTGCGGCTCGTAAGCTTGCCTATCACTTGGTGCGCAGCGATCTCACCCCACTCCACAACCTCGATCTCTATGCGCGCGCCACACTCCGCCTTGTCGACGCTTTCCAGTTCGCTATTCACGCGGCGTCTCGCACGTGTGTGTATGAACCGCTGCCACAGATGATCGAGCGTGCTTCCACCTACGTCGACGCGGTCCCCTCGCAGACAGAGCGGTCGCGCCGCAAGAAGCTTCGCGATGTTTGCTGGGAGGTCTATACGCTGCTGGGTAGCGACAACTCGCTGAGCACTTTCCTCCTCCTTCTCGATCCTGCCGAGGTCGCCGTCGAGGAAAGTTTCGAACCGGGCGAGCGGTTGGCGCAGTTGCGCTTCCTCGATCTGATCCCCGTCGCGCCGGCGGATCGTTGGACGTTGGGCCGAGCCCTAGTCACCGCTGCTCGCATGCCTAAGGGTCAGGACGCACTACCGATCTATGCGGGCCTGCGCTGCGCCGCGTTTGCCTTCAGGCAGCTAGATCTGCCGATCGCCGGCGATCCGGTTCTGATGCGCGACACCCTCGCTCTGGCGGTGACCGCGGCGGACTGGGCTCGCCAGCTCAACGGCCGCCTGAAGGCGGCCAACACCGCGGCGATCACCGAGACCGATCTCATCGCGACTTCCTTTGCCTTGTCGTGCATGGCCAGGTTAGTAAGGGTCCGGGCGGGGATGCCGGAGGAAGCCGCAGCCGTTGTGGAGGCGCCTTTTGATCTTCTCGTCGAACTCTCGGAGACGGCGATTCTGGTCGCCAGCGAGCTGGCGGGCACGCTCGAGGCTTCCGCAGGCTCCGATCTCGTCCGGCGAGCTCTTGCCCGCAAGGTGTGCGCCGAAGTTCTGGCGGCGCTGTCGAGCGGAACCCTGCGCCTCGGGTCCGTCTTCCGCGAAAGGCCTGCCGCGGTCGATGTCGGCAAAATCGACGAGATCGTGCGGTTTGCTGGTGAGCAGCTCAAGACGGAGTTGCCGCGGGTAAAGCGGGTGGAGGACTTGCTGGCTGGAGACTTCGTCCGCCGAGTCGATGAGCTGCTCGAGATGTCGGTTTTCCTCTTCCGACGCTTCGATCTGGAAGCGCTCGCGGTCGTTACGGAAAGCCATAGGATCAGCTTCGGCTCCGAGTTCCCAGCCGTCGCCGGCGATACTTGGAAACGGTCCGAGCCGCTGCGCACCGCCCTCGAACGCCTCAAACCGCGGGGCAGCTTCGAGGCCCTTTACGGCTATCTCTGCCTTGCCGGCGCCTTCCGTGGTTCGTCCGAGTTGGTAGCCGACCACGTACTGGTGGCGAGCGGGCTGGTGCTCGACTTTCCATTCGGTCCCGGGACCCAGGGAGACTTTGCGTTACTGGCGGTCCTGGCGGCGCACCATCTCGACCTCGATCTCGCTCGCTACCTGGAGTTCCTCACCCAGGAGGCCAGTGGCGGTGGCGGATACCTGTTGCAGGCTCATCTCGATGCGCTGGACGATGAATCACTCGAATCGGTCGCCTTGTGCTTGCTCAACGCGGCTGAAACTTCCTCCAGTCCCAAGGCCCGCGAGAAGGTGCACGAGGTCATAACAAGGATGAGTGCTGGCAAGAGGTCGGAAACCTGCAAAGCAAACCTCGAGGCTCTGCTCAAGTATTTCTCGTTCAGGGAGCGGCTCAAGAGCCAACCGAAGGTCGATACGCCCGGGACGCTGCAAACCTGGCAGGCCCACAGAGCGACCTGGCCCTACGCAGCTGTTCTCGACGTGCTGGTATCGAAGGGGGTTCCCGACGAGATGCTGACGGGCGAGGGCTTGCGCACGCTGTCGAGAGTTAAGCCGCCGGGAACGAATTCCGTCTACATCAACCTCGCCCTGGCTCTGAGCACGCAGTTGTTTCGCCGTAAGTGCCTGCCACCGCTGGACCGTCCGCCGGTGGCATTCCTACGTGCTGCGCTGCCGCATTGGGAACGGAGGCTGCAGGCTCAGATCAACGTTGACGCCTATCGATTGCTGCACATGGTTACGCACGGCGAATCCGCTTACAGCGGCAAAGTAATCTACTGGACAGCAATCAAGCTACAGCATGACGAAGCAGTACGCCTGATCCCCCTGCTCAAGGAACACCGGTTCTTTTCCCTGTTCCGGTATTACTTCGATTTCTTATGGGATTGGGGACTGGAGATCAGCGTCGATCCTGACACGCTCGTGCGACGCCTTAACAATCAGCCAATGGAGCGCCTCCACGCCGTCCGGGAGTGGAAAGCTGCAGGCGGCAGAATGCCCCCGGCATTGCTGGGTGCTCGCAACGGGCCGCAAGTCTCGGCCGACTTTCTGCTGCTCGGCAGCTATCTGTTCGACCCTGCGCTGCTCGACCAGCGCGAGTATGAGGACGACCGGCGCGCGTTCGATGACGCTGCGAGGGTGGCGGTGACCAGCCTGCTGAACTTGACCGCGTCCTTGCCGGCGCTGCCCAAGCCGATCAAGGACCTGGTGGTCGCTCATTCGCAGCGCTTCGACAGCATCTCGCTGTCGTTCGCGGAGGAGGCCCTGCCGGGGAGCTCGGGCGCGAAGACGACGGCCTAGACCACATTGCTCACGCCCGTTGGTCGCGAGGTGCCCACCGGCGGTGCTACCATTGCCGGTCGCCGCACCGCTCACACCGGCGCCTGGTCTCCTCGCGCGCGTGGACGAGCGGCTCGGTAGGATCACGGAGGTGCCTCGAGCGATAGCATGCGCCGAAGACGGGCCGACCGAAGGGAGGCCAGTTGCTATGCAAGCGAGCACAGCGAGTGTGGCACAGCAACCCCATCTGGACTCCTCCGTCAAGGACTCGAGATCGCTGGGCGGGGGCCTGACTCGGCTGTTTCTGGCTCCCGGTTGGCGGCGGTGCCCCGAGTGCGAGATCGCCGCGACGAGCAGCTCGTCCAGCGCCACGGCGCCAGCCGTACCTGCGGGCTTGAGCGCCTGGGCACCCGCCGTGAGTGATCGAGCGCATGACGCAGGCGCAGATGCGCCGCTGGCGCTGGAGCGCATGCGCATTGCGAGCGCACGAGCGCCGAGCGCATGAGCGCTGCGTCCTCGAGGGCGCGTTGAGCGCATGCGAAGCGCATGGCCCGAGCGCATGTCGGCTGCAGGAATGCGCTCCCGAGCTGAGTCGCTGAGCGCTGGGCTAGGCGCTGTCGTATTCTTGAGTGCGGTACATGATCTATTATCGTCAAATGTCGCCAAGTGTCCCTGAGGATCATCCGCTATCGCCAGGTGACAGACCGTCTCAGAATGGATGGCGGTCACCACGGCTGGGCGCATCACTTCGTAGAGTGCACCAGCGCTTCAATCGTCGCCTCGATCTCGGCTTCAGATGCGCCCATCGCCCGCAGGAGCTGGCGGTAGTTCTCTAAAGCCGCTCGCTGATGCGGGTACTCGTGCCCGGTGCGGCGCGAGGAGGCGAGGATAATTACCAGGCCCCGACGCATCAGCGGCTTGGCCTCGGCTAGGCGGTTCGTGTACGTGAGCAGCAGGGCCAAGTTGTTGAGGTCGGTCGCAACGTCGGGGTGTTCCGGCCCGTAGCTCTTTTCGTGGATCGCAATGGCCCGGCGTATTAGCGGCTCGGCCTCGGCAAAGCGGTTGGTGGCAACGAGCAGCGAGGCGAGGTTGTCGAGGTCGGTCGCGACGCTGGGGTGTTCTGGTCCGTAACTCTTCTCGAAGATGGCGAGCGCCCGGCGCATCAGCAGCTCGGCTTCGACGAGGTAGTTCGCGTCCTGGAGCAGCAGGGCCAGGTTGGTGAGAGCGGTCGCGACCTTGGGGTGTTCTGGCCCGTAACTCTTCTCGAAGATGGCGAGCGCCCGGCGTACCAACGGTTCGGCCTCGGCAAGGCGTTTCTCGGCCTGGAGCAGCAAAGCCAGGTTGGAGAGGCCGGTCGCGACGTTGGGGTGTTCTGGCCCGTAATTCTTCTCGAAGATGACGAGCGCCCGGCGCGCCAGGGGCTCGGCCTCGGCGAGACGGTTCTCGGCCTGGAGCAACAAGGCCAGGTTGTTGAGGGCCGTCGCGACTCCGGGGTGCTCCGGCCCGGAGCTCTTCTCGTCGATCGCGAGTGCCCGATGCATCAGCGGCTCGGCCTCGGCGAGGCGGTTTGTGGCCTGGAGCAGCAAGGCCAGGTTGTTGAGGTCCCGAGCGACGTTGTGGTCTTCCGGTTCTGAGCCCTTCTCATCGATCGCGAGCGCCCGGCGCATCAGCGCCTCGGCGGCGGCGAGGCGGTTCGCGTCCTTGAGCAGCAGGGCCAGGTTGCTGACGATGGCGGCTGTGGCGGGATGTTGCAGCCCGTACCTCTTCTCGACGATCGCGAGCGCGCGGCGCATCAGCGCTTCGGCCTCGGCCAGACGGCCCGTGTCGCTGAGTAACAGGGCCAGGTTGTTAAGGTCGGCCGCGACTTCTGGATGTTGTAGCCCGTACCTCTGCTCGTCGAGTGCGAGCGCCCGACGCAGCAGTAGCTCGGCCTCGGTCCACTCGGCCAACTCATAGAGTGAAGTACCAAGCCAGCGCAGCAGCAGCCCGTCCTCGGGACGCAAAGCGAGGGCTTTGCGGAACGAAGTAGACGCGGTGCGGTACTTCGCTTGCTGGAACTGAGCGGCGCCCAGGTATACCAGCGTCTCAATGAAGTCGCCCTCTTTCTTCTGGGCTGCCCCGCTCATGAACTCTTCAGCCCGGCTGTACTGTCCTTCGAGGTACGCCGCGATGCCTCGGTCCTTGGAGTCTTGGGTCTCGGAGAACGAGCGGAGCGCCGTGTCCAGCTGATCCGTGGTGAGGCCGTAGCGCTCCGCGGCATCGACGAGGGCTCGCTTGCGGTCCTCGGCGGTCGACGCGCTCGTGCCGAGAGCCTTGGCTGCGGGCGCATCGCGCGCCTCGGCGGCGACCCGTCGAAAAGCGCTGCGGCGCATGAGCACCACTTCGACGGAGCCAAATTCACCTGGAATGTTGACCAGGGGATTGACGAGAAACCACTCCTCGGCCGCCCGCTTAGTAGAACCGGGCACGATGAGAATCTTGATCTGCTGGCCCGTGTGATGGTCGGGCGGTAGGTCCAGCGCGGTGGCTCCGGCCGTGCTGGTCACCTGGGATTCGACGCCTGCGTAAGCGAAGCGGAGACCAGACAACGGATGATCCTTGAGATCGCGCGCCACCAGTAGCATTCGCGGACCAGTTGCGGCCGTCAGCGGCGCAGCTGCGAGCAGCAAGGCGAGAACCCCGAGCACCTGTCGCTTCATCTCTGCTCCAGGACGATCGAGCAGCTGTCGCGGCCGGCGTAGCAGAAGCCATCTACCGGCGGCGAACCCGCGCGCTCGGCCCGCACCCGGACCCGCGTCTCTCGCGGGACCGGGACCTTCAGCTCGAAGCGGCCCCTCGCGTCCGTGATCGCCACTCCCGACGGCCCGTCCTGCCTCGAGACGCGAGCGCCCGACAGGGCTCCATCGGTGCTGTCGACCACCCGGCCTCGGAGCCAGGTCTCAGGCTCCTTCAGGCGAATCTCGAGCTGTGGATTCGGATCCGCGCCCAGGCGCAGGAGTGCCTGATTGTCTTCCCAGTCGGTGTGCTCCGCCCAGAGGCTTACGCGGCCGCCGGCCGGGACCTTCGCTGCGGGGATCTCGACCTGCCACCATCCGTCCGGAAGCAGGTGTGGCTCGCTTCCGGCCGACGTGCGAATCTTAGACTCGGCGACCGGGTGGCCCTGGGGGTCGAGGACCTGGACGCGGACGGCGTAGAGCGCGGGCCTTGGGGAAGGCGCGAATAGACTTGGCCAGAACCAGACGCCAAGCGTCCCGAGGATGCCCAAGATGGAGAGCCCGACGCCCCAGTTCCACCGTACGCGCCCAGTGCCCGCCGAACTGCCCGCGATCCTTCCAGGCCTGCCGCCCTCCGCAGCTGGGCGCTCGCGGTTTGCTCCAGACGCGGAGGCCACGGTCTCCGTTTTCTGAGGCTTCTCGCCGGTGATACCCCAGAGCAGCCGCGCGAGGCCATCCTCGGTCAGCCCTTGGCGCAAGTCCACCCAGGTGAACGCTTCCAGGAAGAGGGTCAGCTGCGGCGAGTCCGGGCAGTCGGGGAGCAGTACCGGAATGACAGGAATCTGCTCGCGTTTCGAGCGCGCGATGAACGCTCTCATCTCGGGCTCCTGCCAGGCAGCCAGGCCGTCCGCCCCCACCAACACCGCCACGGCCTGCGAGGCCTGGACCCCTGCCTCAAGCCCCTCCTGCCAGGGAACTCCTGGGCGCAGCTGCCACTTGTCTAGCCAGACGCGGAGCCCACGGCCCCCGAGCCACTTGCCGATCTCCTCCACGACCGGCTTGTCACGGCTGTTGTGGCTCAAGAAAACATCGAACTCGTCCACTATCTGCTGCTCCACTCCCAAGATTTTGTTGTTGAATGTCATCAAGTATAGCGCACCCCACCCCAAGCGCGGTTAAGGATCGCTGCGGTGTGCTCGAGGCTGCGCTTAGCGGGCGGCCACTTACCGTCGCGACGCTGGTCTTGCCGGCGCCGGTGCGGCCGACGATGAGGGCGAGGTCGTCGCGGGTGTGGCGGCGAGGACGGCCCCCGGCTGCTCCTCGGAGAGATGGGGGACGCGGTCGAGAGCGCGCTGGACGTGGCCGGAATCGAGGCGGAGCTGGTGGCGGGCGGCGAGCTCGCCGGCGGCGTGGAGGAGAGGCGCGCCTCGTCGCGCAGGTAGTCGGCCGAGGCGTAGCGGGTCACGCCGCGGGCGTCCTTGCCGACGATCACGGTCTCGTTGCGGTCAAGGGCCATCCTGGCGGTCGGCCGGCTGTCGCGCTCGTGGAAGGCGGCGCGCTGGACGTCGGCCTTGGTGAATGTCGCGCGGGTCGCGGTCACGCGATCGACGAGCGCCGCGGCGCGCTCGGTCGGCGTCGCGCCGGCGAGGGGCGGCAGCTCGCGGTCGCCGGCCTGGCGCTGGACGTGCGGAGGCTCGGGGTGCCGCTCGCGGTGCTCGCGCAAGGTCTCGCCGAAGCGGGCGGCGAGCTTGGAGCCGCTGAGGCTGCGGTCGACTTTGGAGACCGAGACGCGGCGCCTGCCCGTCGGTCACCACCAAGCCGGCGCCGCGCTCGGCCGGCTCGAGGCGGTAGCCGAGCTCGTCCAGGCGGCCGACCTGCTTGTAGGTGTCCAAGGCGGGCGCGACGCGGCCGCCGGGAAGGTGCTCGGAGGCCTCGCGCTGCCAGGTTCGGCCTGGCGGCGGATGGTCTCGAGGCGAGCGGGGCCGTGCTGCTCGAGGACTCCGCGGTAGGCGTCGCCGGACCGATCGGCTTGAGCTGGTCGGGATCGCCGAGCAGGATGACCTTGGCGTCGTGGGCGGCGGCGTGGTCGAGGACGCCCGCCTGGGCATCCCGGCGTTGGTAGGCTGGTCGAGCGAGGGGGGTGAGAGAGAGGTGACGGCGGATGCTTTGGGCAACGGACGGTCTTGCGGAGGAGGTTGCTCGTGTCCCTCCGCACGCTGAGAAGCCCTGTACAATGGGCTACGAGGAGAAGCCGATGCCCCGCAAGCTCGAGGATGTCGCCGAGGAGGCTCTAGAACTGAAGCTCGATGACCGGGCAGCGCTCGCCGAAAAGCTCCTACGCAGCCTGGAAGGGATCTCGGACGCTGAGAACGAGCGGCTTTGGCTTGCTGAAGCGGAGCGCCGGCTGCTCGAGATCCAGAGCGGGAAGGTCGAGACGCTGCCGGGCGAGGAGGTTCTCCGGCGGGCCGCCGCCGAGATCTCGTGACAGGCTACTCCTTCCACCCCCTAGCGGAGTCCGAGCTTCTGGACGCCGCAAGGTACTATGAAGCGCGCAGCAGAGGTCTTGGCCATTCGTTCCTCGCGGCTGTCCGCCGCGCCATCGAGCAGATCCAGGCCTTTCCTGAGTCTTCGCCTGTCGTCCGCCGCGGTCTGCGGCGCAAGGCCCTGCGACGGTTCCCGTACAGTTTGATGTACATCTACGAAGCCGAGCTCGGCGAGGTCAAGGTCATCGCAGTCATGCACCAGAAGCGTCGTCCCTCCTACTGGAAGGGCCGCAAGTAACGGAGCTCGAGGCAGCGGTCGACCTATTCGGCTGGGTGAAGAGCATGTGCGGCCCGAGGCCGCCCGAGATGTCTCACGTTACCCGGTCCAGCGCCGACATCGCGCTCCACTGTGCGATGCTTTGCCGGCCAGCGGCTTCCGCGCAACCAACGCTTCGCGGAAGCGTATTGAACAGCATGATGCCAAGCGCGACCGCCAAGACAGACCTGTGCCGCTGCGGCCTGGAGAGAAGGTGGGTGATCCGCGCAGTCTCCCGCCTGCGATCGCCGGCCGTATTCCTGCCGGCTCTGCTGGCCGGTGGCCTCATGTCCGCGGGCTGGACGGAGCCCGGGACGCCGGCTGTGGCGCCTGCGAGCGACTCCGGGAAGGCCCAGGCGGCTCCGCAAGCTTCCGCCGCTGCTCCCGCATCCGCTCCCGCCGTCGCAGCCGCTCCCGATTCCGCACTGGCGCCTTGCGAGCTCCATGCGCTCGCCGGGCACTGGGTGGGGTCCTGCGGCCGGATCCTCGACGAGACTCCCACGCTGACTCTCGCCCCCGCGACGGCGATCACCAGCGGCGCCTGGCGGCGGGACGCCAAGCCGAATGCGGTCTGGGCGGGCACCATGACCGTCGAGGAGTCGCCGACCGCCCCGCTCGAGCTCGAGGTCTATGCCGGCGGTTCGGGAGTGCTCCGGACCGTCTTCGGCTGGTTCGCGGTCTCGGGCCTGACGCAAGCAGGCCAGACTCTACGCTTCGAGCTCGACGCCGCCCGGGAGGTGCCGCCGTCGACGCTGGACCGGGAGATCCTCGAGCGTGCTGCCGCCATCCTCTCGTCCGAGTCGGCCTGGAACCGCGCCGACAACCGCAAGTGCCCGCCGGCAGCCACCAGCTGGAGCCTCTATTGCGCCATGGAGCGCGCCACGATCGAGGTGACAGGGGCCTTTCATCACCGCCGGCCGGCCCTGGAGCTGGTGCGGCAGATCGTCGACGAGCGCTCCGCAGGACGACCGTACAAGCACCGCCTGATGGACTACAACAACGACCCGACGACCCGGCTCGCGGATGTGCGCGGCATCATCGCCGAGGCGTTATCGCGCCTCGGCCACTGAGAGGTCAGCGTGCGGTAGCTGCGGCCTACCCACGTGGTAGCATCGGGACCTCAAAGTTTCATCGTGGGCACGGCCGTGCCTGGACTTCCGAAGAGGAAACGCCCGTGAGCCTGAGGTGCCCTGTGATCAAGGGACGAACCGCTTGGGTCGTGGTCGTGGTCGGGATCGGTATCTTGCTGGCGGGCCTTCTTCTCGATGCCTGTGCCAAGAAGTTGCCGGAGCAAGGGAGCGGGTTGCAGGACGGAATGCGGGCACCGGCCCCACCGGCGCCGCCGGAGGTGCCGAAGCCGGCGGTTGCGGCGGCGGGCCGGGAGGCCTCGGCGCCCGCCAGCGCCGCGGCGACGGCGCCCATGACGCCGGCCGCCGGCCGCGGGGCTTCGGCGCCCGGCGGTCCCGCGGGGCGCGGGGAGGTGGCGCGCCGGCTGGTGCGGACGGTCGACCTGGAGCTGACGGTGCGGCACACGACGGAGGCCGCGCAGGAGCTCGAGCGGCTGGCGGCGCGCCTCGGCGGCTACGTCGCCAACGTCGACGGCCAGCGCCAGGAAGAGCTGATGCGCTGGAGTCTGAGCTTGCGCGTGCCGCCGGAGCGGCTGGACGAGGCGATGGCGGCGGCCAAGTCGATGGCGGTGCGCGTCGACCGCGAGCAGCAGAAGGTCGAGGACGTCACCGATCAATACGTCGATCTCGACGCGCGGCTGCGCACCCTGACGGCGACCGAGGCGGAGCTGCGCGGGTTGCTCGCCGAATCCCGGCAGCGGCAGCGCAAGGTCGAAGACATCATGGCGGTCTACACCGAGCTCACCGAGATCCGCAGCCAGATCGAGCGCATCCAGGGACAGCTGCTCTCACTCCAGAAGCTGGTCGCGTTCTCGACCCTCAACATCGGCCTGAACCCGGTGGCCTCTGCGCGGCCGCTGGTCACGGAGGGGTGGCAGCCCGGCGACACGGCGCGCGGCAGCGCCCGCACGTTGATCGACATTCTGCACGCGCTCGGCGACTTCGTCATCTTCGCGGTCATCGTGCTGCTGCCGGTCGGTCTCATCCTGGTGTTCGCGGTCTGGTTGATCCGGCGCCTCTGGCGGCGCCTGCGTCGCGGATCGCGTCCGCCGCGCCCTGTCGCCGAGTGAAGCCGTGGCGGAGCTGGCTTGCAGCGAGCAGGAGCTCGAGCGGCTGCTGAGCGAGGTGCCTTTCACCAGGAGCTACGGCTTCACGCTCCACGGCCTCGCGGACGGCCAGTGCAGCATCGATGTACCTTTTCAGGCCGTGTTCGAGCGCCCCGGAGGCATCGTCAGCGGACAGGTGTACATGGCCGCGGCCGACGCGGCGATGTGGCTGGCAATCAAGACCAGGCTGGGGCTGGCGGACCCTTCGGTCACGGCGGAGATGAAGACGAATTTCCTGGGCAGTGCCAGGAGAGAGGGATTCCGCTGCACCGCCAAGGTGCTGAAGCTCGGCCGTCGCTTGATCTACGGAGTCGCCGAGTGCGTCGACGGCAGCGGCCGCCTCCTCGCCCATCACACGCTCACCTACATCCGCGCCGAGGAGTAGGAGCGGCGCTGCGTCTCCCCAACATCGGCCGAAGCTGGGCGACGTAGATGTTCTAAAATAGCGCAAAGCGCGGGAGGTACGGATGCCAACCCGGCGATTCTCTCTGTCGAAGGGACAGCCCACCGACCTGGAGGTGTCGTGGAGAGCTGATGGAAAGGACCTGTTGGCCCGTTTCCAGGGCTCGCCACTGTCGCGTGTCGAGGGATCGGGCACCTATTTCAAGCTGCCCGATGGATCAGACGTGTCGATCGAGATCCTCGGCGGGAAGGTGGTCGCGGTGCGCAATGGCGAGTTCCTGCCCGGCACCGCCTTCGACCCCGCGATCAAGGTTCGAATCGCAGTCATCACCCTGGCGGTGCTCGCCGCGATCCACCTCTCAGCGGTGGCACTGCCCGTGACTCGTTCCTTTCCCTTCCCGCAAGATCTGCCGCTCGTCGTCCCCACCATCTTCCTTGGAGCCATCTACACGGTGCTTGCCTGGTGGGCGTGGCAGCGCTCGAAGGCCGCGATGATGGCCGGCATCGCCCTCACGCTCGTGGAGGGAGTCCTGTTCGCAGTGGGTTGGATGCTCGCCGGGTACATCAGGAAGCCAATTTACTCCTTTGCTCCCGCACTCTTGCTGTACGAGGGGCTGGAAGGGTTGAAGCAGCTCGAGGCAGACGACCGTCCGGTGCCCCTGGTACCGCGATAGGCGTGATTGACTCCTCGTCAACTCGTTGGCGCTCGATGCCGTGGACGAGGAGATCGTGGCGGTCACCCTGGCCGTCGCGAGCGGAGAAGTCGAGGCCGAGGCGCTGGCGATCTGGCTACGCCAGCGAGCACGGCGCACCGATCTCTAAGCCCAATCCCCGAGAACGCCCGCTCTGGGAGTATCTCCGTGAACGGACGGAAGAGCTAATCGAGGAGTGAGCAACATGGACGTCCATCGCTGGAAGGACCTGCAGCACAAGATGGGGACGGCGCGACGCAAGCAACTGCGCCGAGCAGTCGAGCAGGAGATCCTCGACATGGACCTCCGTGGCCTGCGGGAACTGGTGGGCAAGACCCAGAAGGATATGGCCGTCCTGATCAAGCAGACGCAAGGCCAGGTGTCAGAGACCGAGCGGCGCAGCGACCACCGGCTGTCCACGCTACGGAAGTACGTCGAGGCTCTCGGCGGCGAGATCGAAGTTGTCGCCAACTTCGGAGACAAGCAGATCCGCCTTCACAGCGTGTGAACGGCTGCGCGAGCTGCAAAGACCATATTTGACAATACCGATCTCTCTATTTGACCGCTGCGCACACGCCGCATATACTCATTCACTGATGCACCAGGCTGCGGACTTCAGCCCGGTCTGATCGTCCACTTCATTCGGACCGCCAGCCGAGCTGTGTGCAGCATTGTCGAGCCGACCAGGCTCCTGAGAAGAGGCGATGAACACACTCATCATTAAAGCGTCTTTCATGTCGCTTGCTCTGGCTGCTGCGGGCTGTACGTCTAAGCTGGAATATGACTCGCATCCCGATACCGAGGGGCTTCGCGCCTTGAGGGGCCGGCGAGTCCTGATCCTGCAGTTTGACTACAAGGACGATGTCTTGGTGGGTGCCGAGCCCCTGGATAGGTCGCTTGGCGACACCGTCACATCGCTCCAAAAGGACTCGTTCATGCGCCACTTCGGATCGCTCTTCGCGCTCGAAGACGTATCCCGGAAGGTGGCCGAGCACTATGGGAAGACAGCCGATTTTGGCGGTCCCGAACTTGCACGGCGGGTGCAGAGAGACTTCGGCGGTGACGGAGGCTTTGTCATCACCACTGCCTATGCCTACGAGATGGCTGGCGGCAGCCTGAAGGAGCGGCTCGAGGATGAAGGTCTCAAGAAGGTCTTGCCCGAGAAAGCGGTGAAGGTTCTTCGAGGCCCTTCCCAAGTCGAACAGTATGACTTTGCATCGAAAGCCGTGCTCTTGAACAGTGAAGGCCGCGTCGTCTGGAGCTTTTTCGGCAAGGCAATGGCGATGCCGACGTTCTCAACGCTGTTCCAGCCCCGAGAATTCGCGCGAAGCGTGGCTGGATTGGACCCCTCGGCGCAAGGTCTTGCCGTGAAGATGGGGCAGATGAGCGACGAATATACGCAATATCTGTCGTGGCTGATGCAGCGGGACTTGGCTGGGGTCCTCTCGAAGAACTACTTTCAAGACTATCCGGCCGATCGGAGGAACAAGTACCTCTCCGTCTTTCCAGCTGAAACGAAGGCTTTTGCGCCGTTCGTGAAGGGCTACGGCCAGCTTGACTAGCCGCCGGCGGCGGCGCGCGGCGATCGTGGCCGCGCCGCCGGTGTGGCTGTCCGCCGCGATCGCCGCGGCGTCGGCTGGCGACAGCCGGGCCGGCAGCCGATCCCGCTGCCAACCCGCCGCAGAGAGTGCCTGCGGACAGGGCGGGCCGCACCTGCGGTAGACTCTCGCCGATGAGGACCAGCTCGCGTGGGACCCTGTTCGCCGTGGCGGCCCTGGCCTTCGCCGCGCCGGTCGCGGGGGGTGGCCGGGCCCTGGCCGCTCCACCTGCGGCGCCAGCTGCGCCGGCGGCCCTCGCGGCTCCGGCGACTTCGGCCGGGGCGCCGGCGGCCGCGCCGGATCCGCAGGTGCTCGTCGGACCCGTCACTCGCGAGCAGGTGGAGGCGGCGGTGCCCGCCTGGGTGCAGGCCGGGGTCGAGGCCAGCCCCGATCTCGCGGCGGCGCGGGCGCTGGCGGGCGTGACGCCCGGGGCGGATGTGACGGTGCTGCTGGGGACCTGGTGCTCCGACAGCCGCCGGGAGATCTCGCGGCTCTGGAAGGCGCTCGACGCGATCGGCGCCACGTCCGACGGCGGCGCCGGCGGCGGCCTGCCGTTCACCCTGACCTACATCGGTGTCGACGAGGCCAAGCGGGAGCCGGCGGCGGCGGTGACGGCGGCCGGACTGAAGTACGTGCCGACGCTGATCGTGCGTCGCGAAGGCCGCGAGGTCGGCCGCATCGTCGAGAGCTCGCCGCACGGCGTCGAGCTCGATCTGCTGGCGCTGCTCGGCGGCAAGGCTGCCGGCCTGCTGACCGCCAGCCCCAAGCTGACGGCCGCAGGGAGCGCCCCTCCGAGCGCCGCCCCGCCGCCCCAGCGATAGTGCCCATGCCCGCCGGCCGGCGGGGCGCCGCCCTCGGCTCCTCTCTCCTGCAACCTTGACATGCAGCCTGCGTATCCACCCATGACCAGGGGTGCCGTGCAGCCGAGCGACGAAGAACTGGTTACGACGGTTCTCGAAGGCGATCGCGAGGGCTTCGGCGTCCTGGTCGAACG
>Ga0210384_10003974_pt1 | contig 16743 bp, 7 predicted proteins | sample IncBWH2MmetaG_FD_160574 | JGI IMG/M metagenome (GOLD analysis project Ga0210384, IMG submission 160574) | Forest soil microbial communities from Barre Woods Harvard Forest LTER site, Petersham, Massachusetts, United States - Inc-BW-H-2-M | ecosystem: Environmental > Terrestrial > Soil >...
GTAAGGCTTAGTTGCCGGAGCCTCAACCGAAGTGGCTCCAGCGCGAACCGCCGCTGCGTAACAAGCGTCTGCGTCCGGCACGTACGTGTGCAAGTAGCTTCGCATCGGCTGGAACTGTCCCTCAGCCTCATCGATTTCAAACGTCGCATGACCGATTCTTATCGTGGCGTGAAGTATTTTGCCTTCCGGAGATTTAGTCACGCCAAGAGCCTCCGCGTGGAAGGCCGCTTCCGCAAACGGAATCATCCTCTCCGCACCACGAAGATGAAGATAGGGCTGGACGCTACACATGCGGTCGGGACCAGGCTCCCAGGTCTTCGCCATGGCGATGTACCATACATTGCCAAACTGATCTTTCGCGCACCCCTGCCGATCGCCCCAGAACTGATCGTCCACGGGGTAAATCGATGTTGCGCCGGCCCGCAAAGCACGCTCGTAGGCGGCGTCAGCATCGTCAACATACAAATGGACCGTGGTTGGCCGTGGCGGATGCTGCTCGTTCGCGTCAGCCAACTCAATCACTGAATTGCCGATGCCGATCTCCGCGTGCATCACCGCGCCGTCCGGTCGTGGCACGCGTAATCGTTCGGCACCTTGAAAAGCGGATTTGAGGAATTGAATAAGCTTCGCGGCTCCATTCACTACTATGTACGGCGCGATATTGTTAAAACCTGGCCGCACAAAAGACGGGAGCGTCGCTGAATTTTCCGAAGATTTCGCGGTTCCCTCGTTCATGCGTTTTCTCCTTTCCAGAATTGGCTTGAGCAAAATTAAATCCAAGCGACTAGGCGGTATCAAGTTTCGGATCACTGAAGATGGCCTCGAATCCGGGGCCCTCCGGTGCGGCACACATGATTCCGACGCGTACCTTTACTCCAGGCACAAAATACCCTTGACGTACGGACGTGAATTTCTGCCCATCGAGAGAGCCCCGCGTTTCAATCGAATCTTTTTTACGCACTGCCCGCCACCAGATCTCAGCTGTATCGGAGAGGGCCGGCATTGTAGACCAATCCGAGAAGTCGCGGGTAAATACTACGCTCGCGTGGCGCCGTCCGTCGAAGAATTCCGTCCCGCACTTCATCCAGTTTGCAGCGTCGAGCCGCACCATGAGCCCGGCCTGATCATATAAGGCAGAATATTGTCCATTGACTCGAGCTTCAAACGTAAAATCTCCGGTGGCCTCCAAATAGAAGAAATGTCCGTTGTCCGTGATATACCCGTAAAAAGTTTTCCTCCAAAAGTCCGTCTTTGAGCGGGTACGCACGACCATCGTTTCGCCCCGTATTTTGTAGGATGCGGGTTCGTTCGTCCACCTCATCCGTGCATAGGGAACTGTGTTTCTGGCGTCAGTGTCGGGAGTTGCTTCTGACGTCGCCGCTCCGGTTATCAACGCTCCCGCAGCCGCCAGAGACCGATTAACAAACCTACGCCGATCACAGCGCATGATGAACACCCTCTATAACTTCCTGGTCACCCCAGTCTGATCGAAGGCCAGGCACGAAAGTCTCTTCGGCTATTATTTTATGCCGTCAGGTGGCATTTGCCATTGGGGAACAAAAAAGTCCCCGAGTAGATCGGTGTCAACATTTTCAGGAGTGTCAACGGAGGTAGCTGCAAGGGTGGCTGCTTGTTTTTTATCGCCTGCGCGCGCGTAAGCTTTGCTCAGAAGTCGCCTAGCTTGGTCGTTATTCGGGCCAAGCCGGAGCGCTTCCTGGAGCTCGGTTATCGCACCGTCGAGGTGGCCTGCACCCATTTCCGCTCTGCCCAAACTCAGGTGAGCTTCCGCGTTATTTGGATCCAACTTCAGCGCGTCTTGAAAAGCTGTGATGGCTTCCTCCGGTTTTCCGGAGCGTTCGGATGCTAGGCCGCGAAAATAGCTGATCAGAAAATTTGGTCCCAACTTTTGCTGTGCGACGGCAAGCTCGGTGGTCGCTTCCTCGGCGCGGCCTGTTCTCAATAGCACCTGCGCCAATCCAACGTACCCAGTGGGCAGCGGATCGCCCGCTGACACCAGGGTGCGAAAAAGGTTTTCCGCTTCGGCGTAATGCCCCGCAGCGAGCTGAGCTGCACCCAGCCGCAAATGTAACGCATAAGATTTCGGATTAGCGGCAAGTCCATCTTGAATTGCGGAAATCGCCTCCGGGTAGCGACTCAACTCCATCAACTCGCGCGTCAGATTTAGCCAATGCTCTTCAGTTTCGGGAGCGAGGGTTGCGGCGTGATGAAACGCATTGAGTGACCGCTCATTTTGCTTCAAGTCAGCAGCAGCAATGCCCACGATAGTCCAGGCTTCGGCTGATTCATGTGCTCTCTGATCGCCGCGCGTTAGCAATTGTTGATAAGTATCAGCCTGAGCAATTGCTTGGTCGTAATTTCCGGCAAGTAGATAAACGAGCCCCAAGTCGAATTGTCGCCAGGCTTTTTCAGGAGCAAGCGAGCCTTTACTCAATCGCTCGATGATTCGAATCGCGGAGTCATTCTCCCGAAGAGCTAGGAACAGCGATGCCACATGAATAGATTGGCGGTCATCTAAAGGAAATGTTGCGAGCCGCTCAAGAAGTTTGCGCGCTTGGTCTTTATTGTCTACGGCAATATGCGCGGTCGCCAATTGAATCGAGAAACTCGTATCGGCCGGCAACGGCCGTACAGTGGAAGATTCAATTTCCCGGATAGCCTGAGCATAAAGCTGTTTATCAAGCAGGACTCGCCCTAGATAATAATGAGCAAACGAATCGTTCGGGGAGAGTTCAACGGCTCGGCTCAGCGCTTCACGCGCGGGCTCAAGTTGATGCTCGTTCCATTCCAGAAATCCTAGATTTCTGTACGCGTCTTCCATTTGTGGATCAAGGCGAATCGCCTCGCGATATTCCGTCGCAGCTTCTTCGTTTTTTCCAAGGCGAACCAACACAATTCCGAGAAAATTACGGATGCGCGCATCGTCCGGGTGTTCGCGCTTCGCTTCCGTAAGGTCTGCGAGAGCGTCCTCCATGCGATTTTCTTTAAGTGCCGACAGACCTCTTTGAAAGGAATCTCCACGGATCAATTGCGGGGACACCGGCCTGCCAAGAGAATTGGCAAATAGCGGATCCGCATTGCAGACAAAAATGAAAATTGCGAGGTGGCCGGTAAAGGCTCGGAACAAAAGGTGGGAAAGTTGGTTCATTTAACTTTCGGCGGGCGCCTAGCTAGGGATCCTGTGTTGAATTTGTTATCGCCGCCAGCCGTTGTGTTTGCTTTTCCAACTTGCTGTGTGATTCGCGATTCAGTGACGTAGACAACGCGAATTCACGGCTGGCATCCTCTTTCTGTCCCAAGGCCTGGTAGGCTCTGGCGAGTTTGTAGTGCACCGAGCCGTCGTGGTCGGTGGTCACCGCGATTTTTAATTCTTCTTCAGCTTTCCGATAATCGCCAAGTTCGGAATACGCCGTGCCCAAATCTCTATGGATGTCGGAATTGCCGGCATCGGCAGCGAGCGCGCTGGTCAAATAAGGCAAAGCTTTCTCAGGCTGGTGCTCCAGCAGGTAGGAATCGCCGAGATCAGTGAGCGCTCCAGCATGACGCGGATTGGATGCCAGTTCGGCCTCAAGTTCAATTCGCGCCTCCGGAACTTTTAGATCTTTCCAAAGCAGATGACCCAGGCTGTAGTGCAAGTTTGGCAAACCCGGCTTCAACAAAACTGCCGCGCGATATTCTTCGATCGCTTTTCCGTCGTCTCCTTTCGCGGCCTCAATGTCGCCCATCAGTTGATGCCAGCGATAGGAGTTTGGGTCCGCCTGGTAAAGTTTCAGATATGCCGCGGTGGCCAATTTTTCGTAACAGCGAGCTCGCCAGTAAAAGGTTTCTAGCGATTTGCTCTCTGCCGGCGGGAGCGTATCGAGGGTGCGAAGAGCCGATTCATAATCGCCGGCTTCCAGTAACGCATTTACGACTGGCATGCGAAGTTCAGCAAAGGTCCGCGGAGCCAGCCCGGCCTTCGCGCAAGACGCAATTTGAGTGAACCGGTCTTCACGCAGCAGACGGTTCATATCCGCTTCCGAACAGCTCTCGCCAGGGGCCGGTTCCTGAGCCTGCGAACCTGCCGGATTATCGTCGCTAGCCATTTGTGAAGGATTCCCGCTTTGCGCCGCCAAAAATGCCAGAGCCACGCGCGCGGCGGGAATATTTTTATTTTGCAGCTCCGTCGATAAAGGCTCTATTTTTGCAAGTACGGCGGTGGGCAGCTGCTCGCTAGAGGAATCACCGAATCCGGTCTCGCGTAAACCGAGGATCCGTTCACTTTGCATCTCATCAATGGCGATAGCCTGGGTCCAATCCTTCAGCGCGGCGTCAAGACTTTGCTGAATCAATTCGATCTCTCCGCGCCGCACTAGCGCGCGCAGACTCCGGGGATTAAGCTGCAATTCCTCAACGAATTCCCGCGCGGCCTGGTTTACTTTTCCAGCATGCAATAATACTTCCCCGAGCTCCACATGAAGTCCGGTCTGGTGTGGCGCCACCGCCAGAGCATTTTGGAAGTGAATTACCGCGGATGGCCATTCATTGCTCGCGGCGTAGCTTTCAGCGAGGAATTGTTCTTTTCGAAAAGACTCCGGAGCTATTTTTTCCATGCGCGCTACTTCTTGTTTCCCCAACCTCTCATAAGCATGCCCAAGGAGGTAAAGCAAATCCACGTTCTTCGGCTGCGAGGACAGCGCTTGACGCATGGTGGCCACTTCGGCGTCGATGTCACCTGATATTTCCTGCGCCGTCGCCAGCCATAACCATATTTCTGGCTGGTTCGGCGATGCTTTCAGCGCTGCTTTCAAATATTGAACGGCCTTGGGCCCTTCGCCCATTTTGCAGTAGTCAACTCCCAGGAAAAAATTGGCGCCGGTGAGGGGCGGTTTTAATTTCAAAGCACGGCGGAACTCTGTCATAGCTTCGGGATAGCGATTCTGTAGTTGGTAGACCAGGCCGAGATTCATGTGCACTTCGGCGAATTCTGGCGCGAGAGCGATTACACTTTTGTATTCCTTCTCGGCCGTACCGTAATCGTTCTGGCGTTGAGCTTGTTGGGCTGCCGCAAAGTGCGATTGAATCTCTGCGTTCGACAAAGGCTGATGCGGTACGGTTTGCGCAGTAAGGTTTGCAACGGCTAGCGCCGCGAGCGGGAGTGTTCCCGCGAGAAGTCGAAGCGCAAACTTAGCGGCCGAAACCGATCGATGATGCATGAAAGAATCCAAATCCAATTGAGAATTGTTTATTCTACGTCCGTTAGGCACGCGCCAACCGACGGTTTTTTTCCTCCCAGGTATGGAAGCGCTCCGCCGGTCGAAATGGGTGGGAAGGGTGACCGAGACCCTACTGAATGCGGCGTACGGCGACGAGAGTCGTCGAATTGGGCGCTCCGGATACCGTGCGGGAGCGGATCAGGGCTTCAAACCAGATATTTTGCGAAGTTCCCTGTGCAGCGGAAATTCCCAGGGCGCTCATCAGCTGGCGTCGATTTTCTTCGTCGGCAAGAAAACGCCCCGCCGCTTCGGTGCCTTCTTGCTGCAATCCTTGCAGGGCTAAAACGCTGCCGTCGTGGGTGGCATTGGGAAGCAACGAAATCGTCGCGTAGTCCTCCCCTTGCGTTCCGGTCCAGCGCAGACCTTGGTATTCCGGCTGTTCTCCAGGCAAAGGATTTTTATTGACGAACACTTTGACACTCTTACCGACGACAGACTCGCTCTCGCGGAAATTCAGCTTGTCTTGCAGCAGTGCTACCCACGGATTGGAAGCAGGGCTGCCGATAAAGATGTAGTTGTTGTGATCGAGATCGCGCATGCGCAGATCTCGCGGATAGCGCACGGAAACCTGCGATTGCAACGGTCCCGCCATCTTGTAGAGCGAAACAACATCAGCGACATCCGCGAAAGAAGTCAAGGTAGAATTTGAAATGTAATCGCTCAGCCGGTAATCGGCTGGACCGTCTTTGCTGGCACTCGCGCTATGTAGAAAATCACGGCGAAGGTATTGCTCCAGTGAGCCGGACTGGCTCGCCAGAATGCGAGACATACCGTAATTACTGTCGGCCACCACAATGATGGTCTGGTGCCGGACGTCAAACAGTTGAGAAAATGGCCACGGCTCAGCAGCAGCAGCCACTGCCGTGTTCGCCAATCCGGCACTCGTCGCTGTCCGGTATGCCAGGACGACGCACAAAACCGCCAGCGCTGCGCAAATGGCCCACGGCACCATCACCCGCCCTCGCCAGGACTCCACCGGAATTACCTTGGGGGTCAGGTCAACTGGCGGAGCAGGAGCTGCCTTAGGGACTCTTCGGAAAGCCGGGGCGTAAGCGCCCTTGGGTATCTCCAGTATCAACAACTCGTCGCGGCCATCTTCGTTGAAATACTCGTGCAGCTTCAGCCGCAACTGCCTGGCGTGTACTCGGACGGAGCTATCTTCCAGGGGGCTGTAATCCGAGGGTTTGTGGAACAGTGCGTTGCCAATGTGTTGCTCGGTTAGCTCGTGGGCGTGGCCGCGAATGGTCTGCTCGGTGACATACTGCAGCAAATCGCGCAGGCGCGTACCCTTTTGAAAGGGCGGGCTGGAGATGATTCGCTGAACCAGCTGCCAACGCTCGTCGTTAAGAAGGTTGTCGGCGTTTAACGGCGGCGAGACGGAAGTTTGCGCGGAAGCCATGCTGTGTCGATACATTCAATTTAGGAATTGAATGCATGAATACTAACACACGCCCCACTCAAGTCAAGCACGTAACCCTTTGTCTTACAGTGCTTTTGAGGTACATAACCGTTTTCACCTGGCCTCGATTTCGGTGAATCACAACGCTTTCACGTGTAAGGCCCTTTCGTCGCGGCGCATACTATCGCGTATTTTAAAAAGCGAAAATCGAGACCATTTACCCGGTCGATTTCATAAAGGAAGTTCACACATCATGCCCGACAATCCATTTTCGCGACGTCGTTTCATCCAGAAGTCGCTGAAGGGCGGTTTAGCGGTCGGCCTCACCTCCGCTTCTCGATTTACGACCGTCGCCTTGACGGCCGATTCGCCCACAGTTGCCGGACTATCACTTGCTGTCACCGGCGATGCCAAACAGGGCTTTTATGTCACGGTTCTCTATGATGGGCGGGCCGTTGCTGAACATAACAAGGGCGGTGAATTCTCCGCATATTTTCAGAACGAAGAACGGAGCGTGGAAGATCGCGTGGTCTCCTGGAAGGCCAGCTCATGGACTGGCAACGCCACGCGGCTCACGCTTCGCGGCGAATGTAAGCTACAGAATTTAAATACAACTGTGAACGCCCAGGTGGACTACGCAGTGGTTACGCCTCACGTGGTTCGAAAGAAGATCCGGCTACAGCAGTCCGACATGTTTATGTTGCACCACCAATTGAGTAACCGGTTGGAGGCTGCCGAGGAGCCGGTCAAATTCTGGAGCTTTGATCAATTGGACTGGCTGGGAGAATCGCCACGCGAATATTTTCCGGCGGCCGGCTTCCGCACCAAGAATGGATTATGCATTGGCCTACTGACGGATTCCGGCTATCGCAACCAATGGACGCGAACCATTCGACGAGACGGCCGGCCTGTTAAGCCTGCGCCAGCGCGCATTCCCGACGTCAATCTATATTCCGGAGCGCGCCGCGAACAACGCGATCAGCGCCAATTTTTTATTCAGCAAACTTTTGGTGAACTATTGGAACAGCTTACCGGACGTGTGGACGTCCAGGCAATCGCGGTGCCCGAAATTTCTTCCTGGAAAAAACAAGGCGAGGTGATTTTGGAAGCAGTTGGCGGCATAGCCGCGCTGTCCACAAAGAATTCCGAGAATGGCGTCCTTGTTCCGTTTACGGCGGACAGCCCGAACCTTTATTCGCTGAACGTGCAGTATCGTTCGCAGGTGCCGGTGGCGATTGAAATTTGGAGCGTAGACGAGCAATTGCGTAAGATCACCGACATCACGTTGTACAACGACGGCCTCCCTCCGTCACCGGATACTTGGAGTGAGTTTAAAACCATAGTTTTCATTCCGGGGTTGCGAGGGAATCGCTGCGCCGTGTTTATTTCCATTGCGCCATCGGAGCAAGGCAAAACGCTAGATGCACCTGAAAGTTCCGCAAAAATCGAGATCCAGGGTTTACGAATTGGACGCGTTGCCACTCGACACCAACCCTATCACCGGCTGGAAATGGGGCAGGCCAGCGAAAAAACAGTTTTTATTTTTGCGCATGACAAAGTTCAGGACACCATTCGCGGCCACCGGCTGGCCAGCCAGATCTATCTCGCGGATGGTTTGGGCTTCAAGGGAGGAGACACGGAAAAGGTCGTTTACGCGTACCTGATGATGCTCTGTTGGATTGCCAGCCCTGAGAGTTTTCGACCGATCCTGGCGCCGAGCATTTGGTATTCGGCTGCCGGGGAAATGTATATGCGTGACAGTTTTTTTTCGCTGAATGGCGTTCATAACCGTGAATTGAATGAGGGCGTTTTCAATATATGGGCCGAAAATCAGGGAGCGGATGGCGCCATCAACACCTTAGTGGAACCAAACCTGGCAAACATAGAGCGCAAATCCAACGATTCCACTCCGCTGTGGTTAATGTGGGCTTTGCTTAACAAGCGGCGCTTCCGTACGAAGTTGCCTGCGGAAAAAGTGCGTAAAGCCGCTGAATACTGTCTGAAAACATACGACCCGCGCGGCGTTGGCCTTTGTTGGGCGCAATTCGTGATGGGCCAACTTGACGTCATCCGCTACCCAGAAGGCACTTCGGTAATCTGCGAAAACCAGGGAGTATTGGCGGTTACTTTGCGGGTGATCAAGGCCCTAGAAATTCCGGGGGTGAGCGAAACAATTCGGGAATCGCAATTGGTGCGCGCAGAAGAGCTCTATCGCAGCTATTACGATCCCGCGAAAAAGTTTCTTCGCCCGGCACGCGATATTGACGATGCCATCGGTTTTGCCGAAATCTTCCCGGAGTATCTTTCTCTCTGGCTCTTCAACCGCAAACTTCTCACCGATGAGATGGTGGTCAATCATCTGGATCGCATTCCGGTGATGATGCCGCGCGCGGAATGTCCGTTTCCTCAAGCCAAAGGAACCGTGCGTCCAATTCTCATTGGACTTCGCGAACCCAATAAGAATGACAAGCCCGATAAGAATGGTAAGAGCTGGAGTTATTTCGACGAAAAATGGCACCCCATGATCAGCGATTCCTTCGCTACCACTTATGCTAACCACCGCGCTGACGGGATTTATTACAACGGGGGCTCCTGGATGCGTATCGAGATTTGCGGATACGTAGCCGGTATGCTTCATGGATGGAGCCCGGCGAAAGAGGCGATCGCAAATCGCCTGTGGGCTGAGTTGAATATCGCGCCGGAATTCCCCACCAGCCAAGAATACCTCGCCACTGCTCCGGCGAACCCCTACTACGGGTACCACCGAGTTTTCGCATGGAATTCATTTGTGCTGCTGGCCCTGCAGCTGGCGGGACTTCGAACGGCAGACAAGGATCCCGATTATTCCTAAAAAATCGCTTGGGACTGTCTGAAAAGATGAATGTAACGTACCGAGAATGGCTCACCTGTATTTTTCAGCGATTTAACCAACCATCAGTTAACTGGTTTACTTTCAATTCGATGCTTGGGTTACGGCCCGTTTCTGGCACTCATCTTTTGTGAATCACAATGATTTCACGTGTGAGACCCTTGCCTTTATCCAAGTACAGGCCGAGTATGCATCCAACAGCGACCTAGTACAAAACTACTAGTCGCGGCAGGCATATTTTGGGGTGCTCGGTTCTGGGTCATTTAACTCCGCGACTTCTGCGTCCGCGTTCACCAGAGTGAAATCACGACAGAACCAGCCAAGGGGAATCCATTGAAGATACTTGTGTGCACTCTCGCGTTTTTGTTGCTCTTTTCGGCAGCAGGCCTTCGAGCTCAAACCACAAATGGCAGCATTCAGGGAACGGTAACCGACCCCAGCGGCGCGCCCGTCGGCGGCGCTAGCGCGACCGCTCGCAATCTGGACACAGGTCTTACCGTCGCCACCGTGGCCAGTGATGCTGGGCTCTATTCCCTCGCCAATCTGCCCCCGGGCCGATACTCGGTCACGGTCGAAGGCCCCAATATGAAGAATTATGTACGCGAAGGGGTGACCGTGCAGACCGGCAGCACGACCTCGCTCGATATCCAAATGCAAGTTGGGGGAGTTTCGGAAAACGTCACGGTTTCGGCCGACGCCAGCCAGCTCGAAACGGCTACTTCCGATATCGGCGCGACGGTTCAGCAAGTCCTGGTGGAGAACTTGCCATTAGAGGTTTCGGGCACGGTGCGCAATCCCGTGCAGTTCATTACCTTAATTCCCGGATTTGTTGGAAATGTGGGGAACGATCCGGGCAGCAACTCTACCGATGACTTCAAGGTCGATGGCGGCCAGGAAAACAGTACCGACGTGCTGGTCGACGGCGTTTCCATCTCACTGGTTTCTCCCAATACCCAGTGGAATAAGGGCATTTCGACCGAAGGCGTGCAGGAATTCAAAGTACTCCAGAGCAACTTCTCTCCCGAATATGGCGAATCAGGCGATGGAATCGTAAGTTTGACGATGAAATCGGGCACCAACGATCTGCATTTTTCTGTTTACGATTTCTACCGCAATCGCGCGTTGGATGCCAACAGCTGGGTCAATAACACTGCTGGGCAAAAGAAGTCGGTCAATACTCAGAACGATTTCGGAGCCACGTTCGGCGGTCCCATTCGAATTCCGCACATCTACAATGGCCGCGATAAAACTTTCTTTTTTGTGGACTACGAGGGATTTCGCTTTCGAACAGGCGGCACTTCGCTGCAAAGCGTACCCAACGAAGCGTTTCGAGCAGGGGATTTTTCCGCGTTGCTTCCGGGCACCCAACTTTACGATCCGGTCACGCATGCGGCAATTCCGGGAAACATTCTAACCAACGATCCTAATTTCACGCCAAGCAAAGTGGTGGGCAACATCCTCGCGCTCTTGCCTAAGACCAACGGAGGACTGACTAACAACGTGGTGGACACCAGCGTTTCCAGCACCACGGCAAATCTGTTCGATATCAAGATCGACCATATCATCTCGGACAAGCACAGAATCTCCGGTGGCTTCGACTACGACAACACCAGTACTGGCGGCACTTCCAATCTGGGCCCGCTCTTCGGCTCCACGACCCCGCAGAACACCCGCTATGCTCGCATCAGCGACAACTATATTTTTACTCCGTCGTTGGTGAATCAATTCCTGTTCGGATTCAGCCGCCGTTTCCGTGGTGAGCTATCCAACAGTATCGGACAGGACTTTCCGGCGAAGATCGGTCTCACCGGAGTTCAACCGACTACATTTCCGTGCGTCAAGTTTACCAGCACACCTTATGAAGGCCTGCTGAACAATTGCGGCGATTCCCAATTCGCGGACAACGTGTATCAATTGAATGATGCCGTCAGCTGGGTCAAAGGCAAGCACAATATGAAGTTTGGCGGGGAAGTACGGATGCTCCAGTTTAACGTGCGCCGGCTAACCCAGGCGTCGGGTGAATTCGATTTCAATTCTCAGGAAACTAGCCTGAATGGCCTGGGTGGAGAAGCGGTGGCCAGCGCGCTCTTCGGCTTGGTTAACACCTCGACGCTGAATTACGGCGCCTTCAGTGGCGTTCGTTACAAAGACTTTTCACTTTATGCCCAGGACAGCTATAAAATTCGGCCGCGTCTCACTTTGAATTACGGCTTACGCTATGACATTGACTTGCCTGCTTCCGAGGCTTTTGATCGCTTTTCCATGGTAGATCCGAAGCTCTCGAATCCTGGTGCGGGTGGTATCCCCGGCGCCTACACTTATTTCGGAACCGGCCCCGGACGAAACGGAAGGACGCGCCCACAGGACATCTACACGAAAGCGTTCGGCCCACGCATCGGCTTTGCCTATAGCATCAACGATAAGACCGTAATACGCGGTGGCTATGGAATTTTCTACGAGCCTTTGAAGGAAGGTTCGTTCGCCGACCAGGACGGCTTGGGGTTCTTTAACAGGCAGACGATCACCCCCACCAACGGTGGTCCAATCCAGATTGATAACGGCGTTACACGCATTTTTCCTGTTTCAGGGCCGTTTACACCCGACGGGCAGAACGGCAGCAACGGCGTGATTCTGGTTCCTGCGAATAGCGGACGGCCTGCCGATGTGCAGACGTGGAATCTCGACATCCAGCGGCAGATCACTTCTAACTTGATGGTTAGCATTGCTTACGTTGGCTCCAAAGGGACTCATCTCCCGGCGTTGAACATTATTCCCAATCAGGTGAATCCCTCTTTTCTTTCGCTCGGAAACGATCTAACTATGAATGCTACGTGCCTTGCGGCCGGCACTTGTCCCGCGGCCGTAGCCGCCGGTGTCACCTTGCCGTACCCTAGCTTCACCGGACAGATCAACCAGCTTCTTCGACCTTTTCCGCAGTACGGCGACTTCAACCAGGAAGATAACTCTTTCACTCCTGATCGCACTGGCAACTCCACCTACCACGCGATGCAGTTACAAGCGAACAAGCGCTTCGCGGCAGGTCTGAGCTTCCTCGTTTCTTACACCGTTTCAAAGAATCTTACCGACGCCGACTCTTCAGGGCCAGGAGTTGCTGGCTTCATCGGCACCAACGAATTTATCGGCCAGAATTCCTACAACCGTTCCGCAGAAAAAGCGGTCAGCGAGATCGATACACCGCAAAGCCTGGTCGCCAGCTTTTTCTATGAGCTGCCCATTGGACAGGGGAAGCGCTTCGTGAATCAGGGCGGAGTGACCGACCGAGTGTTGGGCGGCTGGTATGTCTCGTCGATCTTAAATTATCACTCCGGACTTCCGACCGAGGTATATGGGCCGTGCGGGGGGACCGCTGGCGATGTCTTGTTTGCCGGATGCCATTTCACCGGCGCAGCTCGCGTCAATATTATTCCCGGCGTCGCGCAGACGAACAAATCTAATTTCAACCCGGATACTACTCCGTTCTGGAATCCTGCCGCATTCTCACTCGCTGCTCCTTTCACTTTTGGCAATGAGCCGCGCTCGCTTGCCAATGCCCGCACCTTCGCAGGCAAGAACGAAGATTTCACCCTGGGTAAGAAAACCCATCTTTTTGGCGAGAAAGCTACCGTCGATTTCCGCGCGGAGTTTTTCAACATATTTAATCGTCACATTTATCAGCCCAGCGTTGGCAATCCACAGTTGAACAGCCCGTTTATTCCCCTGGGAGCGCCGGGTTGCAACGGTGCCAATCAACGATTTGCGTGTGGATTCGGCGCCATCACCAATGCCAGTGGACCCCGAACGATTCAGTTCGCTTTGAAGATCGCGTATTGAGAGCGCTATGGCCCGTCACCTCGCCGGGCTTTTAGCGTCACATTATTCTCGTTCCAGGTTGCCACATGAGTGCTCTCAATCGGCGATTCTTTGTCAAGACGCTCCTGGCTAGTGCTGCAAGCGCAGCACCGGCTTGCGCCGCTTTTCACAAGCGAATTGCTTTTCCCGCTGCGGCCGCTGCGGCCTCCTACGGCGATCACTTTAAGTCTACAGACGAGTCTGCATCTTTAAATATTGATGTTGGAAGTCAACAGCTTCGAATCGCGCCCACTGGTTCGCCACTTTCTTTCCAGAATTTTCTTCGAGTTGGTTCCGACTGGAAGCCAGCGACGCTGCCTGGTGTGCCATTTGTTACTGGCGCTTCGTTTCCTCTGGTCACCGAAGGTGTAAAGCACAACGGATCGAGTGTTCATTGCGAGGGAAGCGCCGACGCTGAGGGCCTTGACGGAAAAGCTCTGCACTACGATTGGACCGCCGAGGTCAGTCCATTGGCCGCCGAACAGCCGTTTCCCTGGGTCCACCTTCGAACGACGCTCAGGCTACCCGCGCCACTTAAGCTCCAGCAAAAAAGCGGAGTCGAACCTCAAATAATCACCTGGTTGAGTTCGAATTCGACTTTGATGGAAGGCCAATCCGGCAGCTGGAGACGGGTACTGCTCAGTCAGCCCACGCGGAATTCCCTGGGAACTGCAGGCAACGACCTTCCCGCTGTTTATCTGTTGGACCAGAATCTCGGCGTCGAGACCATGATGTTTTTCGATATGGACGACATGGGCTGGATGTCTGCTGAAAATTTACCGCGCTTCCTCGTTTACCGCTGCTCCAGCATTTCTCGTTTCGATAAAGACGGGACCCAGCGGCAAGGCATTGGATTACTAGCCGATCAGGCTACCGGAAATGTTCTCCCCGCCGGTGAGATCAATTTCAGTTACTGGTTGCTGCAGCGGCCGTTCACGCGCCTCATCACCGAGCAGGAAGCGGTCAGTCGTTGGATGGAAGCGCTACTTCCGCTCTTTGAAGAAAAACTTTCGTGGCCGACCTGCGCCACTACCTGGGCGGAGTTTGCCGCCGGCACCGTTCGAGATTTGCAGGATAAAGATGCCACGGCCGCCGAAGTCGACGGCCATCGCGGCTTGCGCGCCTACGTCAAGGAAAGCTCGCAAATCTGGAAACAAGCCGGCGACAACTTTGAACTGATGACTCTTGCGGATGTGCTGTGGCCGTCGCTGCTTTATCTGCGGCGGCATCCTTCCCCCAGTTTCGAACTGGAATGCAAGGATCTCCTGAGTGATCTCCCGGGTTTCTATAATCCCGGCACTCACAGCATCAGCAATGATTTCAGGCACCCGCCCGATGAGCGAGCGGATTCCTGGTACCCGTTCGAAAACGGGCTCATCAAGTATCCGATGATCGGTTTGCTATCAGGCTCGAAAGAACTTACCGATCACTTTCTAGACGCCTTCGCGACCGCGCAGAAAATGGCTCAGCAATACAACTATCTCTTCCCCATTTATTACCAGGTCGCGACTCTTCGCGCGGAAGGAGCGGGCACAAACTACGCCGTGGGCGGCTTGTACGCGTGGTCCGCGATTCTGGCGCACAAATTGACTGGCGAAGATCCTTACCTCGAAGAAGCGCGCCGCGCCGTTCGCGTTTTGTATACCGTGCCAGCTGACCGGCTTTTCCACGAACCGCAGGAACTGGCCTACGGCGCACTGGCCGCGGCCGAGCTCGGCATGCAGACGGAATGCAAATATCTGCTCTACGAGCAACTGCGCATGTTTTATTGGTTTTCTGATCCCAGACAAAAATCGCACGAAATACGCGGAATGGTGCAGGCTGCGGCTTCTATTCTCTATCCTGCGTTCAAGGAAAACGTTGAAGCCATTATCCCTTGGACTGGCATTATGAAACGCGGCATCGTGTTCGAAGGGCTTTTGCGTTTCATGGATCAGCAGCGCCGCAACAATTTTTATTTTTTCGAGAACCGCTCTGGCGCTCGCGAAAAAACGCCCACGCCATTTATTCCCTTTGAAAACCTGGGCACTCTCGAGCTCGGCGGCCAAACCGGCACGGTAGGCAAGGAAATTTACGGCGCCGGCGAATCGCTGTGGATGTACCTGATGTTTGAAGCGTTAGGAAAAGTGGATGACCGCGAACTAATGCTTGTGAATCTGGACTTACTCGACATTTCCGATGCCAGCACATTCCCGTTGCAAAAGTTGAACTTTATTTTGTTCAATCCCACGCCTGGTGGCCGGTCAGCGACGATCACGATTCCCGCGGCGCGGGAGCGCGCCGCGCGCTTGACCGCGGATGGCAAGCCTAGCGGTGCGGCTTTACAAATTGCGGGGCGATCGTTTCTGCAGTTGCAAGCTGAATTCTGATGCATGAGTCGTTTATTTTGCGCCGAGATAAAGTTCTGGAATTACCGCTCAATGGTAAGGAAAGGAATTCTTCCAAATGGTGAAACTTAGGTTTTTTCGAGCCCCCTCGTTGCGAACATCGATGGCCACCGCAATAACCCTGGTATTGCTTGCAGTCGGCGCAGCGGTTGCCTTCGCACCTCCATTTGGAAAATGGACTCGCCTTTCGTCCGAGCCTATCCTTTCGCCGCAAGGGACCGGATTCGAATCGGCTGGAACGTTTAATCCCTCGGTCGTGAAAAAAGATGGCCAGTTCGTGATGCTTTATCGTGCTCAGGATCGTCAGGGCACTTCTTCCCTGGGCTACGCCACCAGCGAAGACGGCATTCATTTCAATCGCCGGCCAACTCCGGTGCTAACCGCAGAAGCCCCCTATGAAAAGGGCGGCGGCGTGGAAGACCCTAGGCTGCAAAAATTTGGCGATACCTATTATTTGACGTATACGGGATACAACAACGTCGATGGCGCGGCCGCCGACAAGAAAGATGCACAGCTTTGCCTGGCAACCTCCAAGGATCTGATTCATTGGGAGCGCCATGGGATCATCATTCCCGCGTACCAGGGCAAATGGAATGTGAAATGGACCAAGTCCGGCGCGATGGTTCCTGAAAAAATCAACGGCAAGTATTGGATGTATTATCTGGCCGACGCCAAAGGTAAAGACAGCCAGATGGGCGTGGCGTTCTCTGAAGATTTGCTGCACTGGACGGAAGCGTTGGACCATCCTGTCCTGGCCAGCCGCCCCGGATCGTTCGACTCACAAGTTGTAGAGCCGGGCCCGCCGCCGGTCATCACCCGGGAAGGCATATTTCTGATTTACAACGGCGCGGCCGACAATCTGGTCTATTCAACCGGCTGGGCGCTGTTCGACAAGAAAGATCCCACCAAAGTTTTAGCGCGCTCTGATCAGCCGGTATTTGCTCCGGAGCCGGAATGGGAGAAAGT
>Ga0210384_10003975_pt1 | contig 16742 bp, 10 predicted proteins | sample IncBWH2MmetaG_FD_160574 | JGI IMG/M metagenome (GOLD analysis project Ga0210384, IMG submission 160574) | Forest soil microbial communities from Barre Woods Harvard Forest LTER site, Petersham, Massachusetts, United States - Inc-BW-H-2-M | ecosystem: Environmental > Terrestrial > Soil >...
GATCGCTCTGTCGCGGGCTGGGACGAAAAACCTCCGAGCCAAAGCGCGCAATATCAAAACGCGCTGTCGAAGACGCGATCATCTCGATGGCGCAGCAAGCCAAGCCGAACGTCATGGGCCACACCGCGGACTTGCGCGCCCAGTTGAAGACGTAGTCTACCGTGGTAATCAGGAAATTCTTTTCAAACTTGTTTTGCAGCCAGCCCATGAGCGCCCTCGGAACCCCACAACGTATCGGCTGCCAGCCCACTGGGATATGGCTAGCTTGTCGATGACATTTCAGTCTAGGGTCGGATAGAACGAGTGTCAATGTTTACCGCGCTACTCGCTTCGGGCTTCGCCCTCCGCCTCGTTTCAGTGTCAGCCCTCCGGTACTAAGCACCCCAAAAGAGTAACCGCGCTGCCCTTGGAGAAACTTGAGGTTGCCGGAGAGGAAGCCCATCAGATACAACTAAGGAATCCCGGTTAACGCTCACATCTGGCCGGACGGGCTTAATCCTTTGCATGACCAATGCCACCACTAGTCCGCCGATGCGCGTCAAAGCGCTTAGCACACGCGGCCGCTGGTGGGCCCAGGCGCGCACTTCTTTTTTCTGGATGGTGCTGATCGCCCTGGTTCTGAGGCTGGCGTTGATCGTGATCGGGCACACCTATAAGTTCCGCACTAGTCATAGTGATTTCAGCTTCGGCTGGGAAATGGGACGCATCGGACGTTCCCTCGCTACCGGTCAGGGCTTTAGCAATCCTTTTGATGAAACTACCGGGCCGACGGCTTGGGAACCTCCGCTGTATCCGTTTCTGATCGCCGGCGTTTTTAGAGTTTTTGGAGTTTACAGTTACGGTTCGGCCCTAGCACTGCTGGCGATCAACAGCGTCTTTTCCGCTCTAACCTGCGTCCCGATTTTCCTGATCACAAAGCAATGTCTCAGCGAGAAGGTCGCGGTCTGGTCGGCCTGGACGTGGGCACTTTTGCCGTCGGTAATGTACTGGTGCACCCGCTGGGTGTGGGAAACTAGCCTCGCAACGCTATTGCTGACGGTGATTTTCTGGCTCACCCTGACTTTGGCAGGAAGAGATGGGTCGAGACCATGGCTCGAGTTGGGTGCCCTATGGGGCATTGCCGCGCTCACTAATACCACGCTGCTGTCGTTCCTCCCGATGTCTGGGTTGTGGGGGTGGTACCAGCGTCGGAAACGCGGTAAGAGTTCATGGACCGGACTGCTCGTGGCTTCGCTGATGTTCGCGGCTTGCATCGCCCCGTGGCTGATTCGCAATGAGCGTACGTTCGGACAATTTGTTTTTCTCCGATCCAACTTTGGTGCGGAGCTGCGTCTGGGAAATGGCCCGGGAGCCGCTGGCGTCTGGATGGAGTATCTACATCCGACTCAAAACGTTTTCCAGATGCGGCGCTACCGCGAGTTGGGTGAGATTAGCTATGTGGCCGAGCGCAAACGGGAGGCGTTGGCCTTCATTCGCGATGACTATGCTCGTTTCGCCGAGCTCAGCCTAAAGCGGTTCATCTATTACTGGGCAGGAGTTCCCCGATTGTCGGAAAGCCCCATACTAGCTCCGTTCAAAAATTCGCTGTTCCTGGCCTCTTCCGTGCTGGCATTCTGGGGGTTGGGACGCGCGCTGCGCAGACGCCGGCCGGGGGCGTGGTTGTTCGTCTGGCTAATCCTGTCCTATCCAGCGGTGTACTACTTCGTCTTCCCACATCCTCGTTACCGGCATCCTATCGAACCGGAACTGGGAATTCTTATCATATACGTGATTTCAGAAGCAGAATTGCGGAAACAGAGATCACAAAGCCTGCCCACACTTCCTCGTCTCTGACGCACTGCCTAGCCACCCGGTCAAGCCACCTAGCCATCTGGCGGATGCGCCACCTTCATATATTCCGCAATGATGAAGTCGGCATGATCACAAACGGTCTTGTCAGTCCGGTCAAGGAGAATGAAATGTCCGATTCAAAGATTGGCAGCTTTTCGCAAGAACTCGCCGCGGCGACGGAGCGCGCGGGAACATCAGTCGTCGCGGTGGGAGCCAGGCCGCGTCTGCCTTCGAGCGGAATCCATTGGCGTAAGGGAGTGGTGGTGACAGCGCACCACACGGTCAGACGGGAGGATGACATTCACGTTCTGGCACCGGGAGGGAAGCGGGTCGTTGCAAAATTGGCGGGACGCGATCCGGGAACCGACCTAGCGATCTTAAAGCTTGAATCTGAGGATGGGCTTGCAGTTCCCCAATTCGCGGATGCCACCGGCGTGAAACTTGCCCACTTCGTGCTCGCGCTGGGACGCAGCCGGGGAGGTAGTTTGGTGGCCAGCGCAGGAATTATCGGAGGGCTGGGCGGCGAATGGCGTACCTGGCGCGGCGGACGAGTGGATCAGAGTATCCGGCTTGATCTCGCGCTTTACCCCGGATTCTCCGGAGGGCCGCTGGTCAATGTCGAAGGCAAAGTCGTGGGCGTGAACACTAACGGCTTGGGCAGGGGCCGGGCAATAACGGTCCCAGTTTCAACCGTGAACCGGACGGTCGACGAGTTGCTCGAGAAAGGCCACATTGCTCGTCCCTATCTTGGGCTGGCGATGCAGCCGGTCGCCATCCCCGAGAGTCTACGAGGCAAGGTGAAGTCCAGTGCAACCAGCGGATTGATGGTCTTGCATGTCGAACCGAGTGGCCCAGCCGACAAAGCCGGAATCGTTCTGGGAGATGTAATCGTCGAATTACAGGGGAAGGCAGCTTTGGATACGGACAACATCCAGGAGTTGCTGGCCTCAGCGAAGATCGGCGACAGTATCTCAGCGGGCGTGTTGCGCGCCGGAACGCTGTTGCAGATCCGGGTCAGTCTGGGTGAGCGACCCGCGAGGCAGTAATTAGTGATGAGACAAAACGGAGGCAGCGTCATTCGTGTGGTGCTAGCTGCTGCCTCCGGGGTGCGCCGCGCCGGGCTGGAAGCGATGATTGCAAACGCTGCGTCGCTGAAGCTCGTTGGGAGTTTTCAAAGCACGCGAACCATCGCCTCGCATCTCGCGGACTTGCAGCCAGATGTGATTGTGCTGGACGTAGCAGACAATGATCTCGTCAGTAACAACTTTGATCTGGAACGGCAACTTCCCGGTGGTTCTCTCCCTTCATTAAGCGCAACTGGTTTACCAGTTGTTGTCCTGGTCGATGAACCGACCTCGGATTGGACAGCGCATGCTTTGCGGTCTGGCGTGAAAGCGATCTTGCCAAGGGACAGCGAGATGGATGAGATCCTGCCGGCAATTCAGGCTGCATACGCAGGGCTGGTGCTACTTGATCCCGAAGTTACGCAGAACCTCGTAGCGCGCGTCCAGCCGCGCAACGGCCTTACGGCTGCCCCGGAAGATCTCACTCCGCGCGAAATCGAAGTCTTGCGCAAGCTGGCCGAGGGGTTTGGAAATCGGGAAATGGCATCCCGACTGGGAATTTCAGATCACACGGTCAAATTTCACGTCAGCTCCATCCTGGAGAAGCTTGGGGCGGCAACCCGGACCGAAGCTGTGACCCTAGGAATCCGTATGGGGTTGATCTTGCTTTGATGAGCCTGCTCGAGAGTTAGAACTTGCGCGAGTGTTCCTTCGCCCAGCGCTCTATAACAACCTTTTCTTCGGTATAGAACTCAATCGAATCGCGGCCTTGCCCATGCAGGATACCGAAAAAGCTGTCTTTCCAGCCGCTGAACGGGAAATAGGCCATGGGCGCAGCCACGCCAATGTTGATACCAATATTTCCGGCGGGCGCTTCGTAGCGAAAACGGCGCGCTGCAGCGCCACTCGAGGTGAAGAGCGAAGCCTGGTTGCCATACGGACTGCGCTCCAAGAACGCCAACGCTTCATCCATGTCGTTGGCATGAATCAGACTCAAGACCGGACCGAAGATTTCGGTGTCGGCCAGTTCGCTGGTGGCCGGGACATCGTCAAGAATGGTGGGCTTTACGAAGTTTCCCGACTCGTATTTCGGAATTTTCGAATTGCGGCCATCCAGTAGGATTTTTGCTCCCTGCTTTTCACCCACTGCGATCAAAGATTCGACCCGCGACTTGCTTTGCGGCGATATCACCGGGCCCATTTGCACACCTTGCTCGAGGCCATTTCCGACCTTCAGCGATGCAGCAGCCTCGGTGATCGAATCGCGGAACGTTTTTTGGGCCTCGCCGATGGTCACGGCAACGGAGACTGCCAGGCATCGCTGCCCCGCGCAACCAAAGGCACTATCGTTGATTATTTGCGTGGCCATCTGCATGTCGGCATCGGGGAGCACGATGACGTGATTCTTGGCGCCGCCTTGGCATTGCGCGCGCTTCCCATTCGCTCCCGCCCGCGCATAAACGTACTTCGCCACCGGCGTCGAACCTACAAAGCTGATGGCGCGAACCTTGGGATGATCAAGCAGCGCATTGACCACGGCCTTGCCGCCGTTCACCAGGTTGACCACGCCTTTGGGCAGTCCAGTCTGGTCCAATAATTCGAAGGTCCGCCTCATCGTGAGCGGGACCCGCTCGGATGGCTTCAGAACAAAAGTGTTTCCCGTCGCAATCGCGTAGGGCAGGAACCAGAACGGAATCATCCCGGGGAAATTGAAGGGAACGATGGCGGCGACGACCCCGAGCGGCTGGCGGATCATCATCTCATCGATGCCGCGAGCCACGTCTTCCAGGTTATAGCCTTGCATCATCATGGGGGTACCGCAGGCCACTTCGACGTTCTCGATGGCACGGCGAAACTCGGCCTTTGCCTCGGTGAATGTTTTCCCGTTCTCTTGGGTAATGATACGGCTCAGTTCGTCGACATGATCTTCCAAAAGCTGCTTCAACCTGAACAGCGGCTGAATACGATCTTCGGGAGGCGTCCGCCGCCACTCCGGAAAGGCGGCAGCAGCAGCCGCGACGGCGGCGTCAACCTCGGCGGCGTCGGAAAGTGGAGTCTGGGCGATGGTCTCTCCGGTGGCGGGGTTGGTGACGTCGATCCACTCGCCAGCTCTCGATTCAGCCCAGCGGCCATTAATGTAGTTGGGAACTTTAGTTAGCGTTGGCGCAGCGACTGTCATTTTCGGACCTCTACTATCGCGAAGAATAAAGAACGCCGATCGTTGAATTCATGACCGGCGCTGGTGGGAGTTTGGCTACCCTATACAGGCTGGGCGATGGCTCCCTTCTTCTCGTATACCGATTGTAGCGCGGACTCAAGCACATCGAGGCCTTCATCCATTTGCTCGTTGGTCACGACCAGTGGAACCAGCACGCGGATCACGTTGGAATACGAGCCTGCCGTGATTGTGATTAAGCCGTGCTCGTAGCAGTACCGCGTGATCTGCTTGGTTTCCTCGGGAGCAGGTTCACGACCCTCGGGCGATTGTACTAGTTCGATGGCCTGCATTCCGCCTAGACCACGAATGTCTCCAATGATGGGCCAGCGCCTCTGCCATTCCCGGGCCCGCTTCTGAAAGTGTTTGCCCAGTTCATTGGCACGATTCAACAGATCTTCGCGATCGAAAATGTCCAGCACCGCCAGCGCCGCGGCACAGGAAAGCGGATTACCAGCGAACGTGCCGCCGAGGGCGCCGACGCCCGGGGCGTCCATTATCTCGGCGCGACCGGTAATTGCGGCCAAAGGCAACCCACCGCCGAGGGATTTAGCGGTCACGAGAATGTCGGGCTCAATGCCATAGTACTCGCTGGCGAACAAAGTGCCCGTTCGTCCGAAACCGCTCTGCACTTCATCCGCGATAAACAAGACACCATGCTTGTGACAGATGTCGATGAGCACTCGAAAGTAATCTTTGGGCGGAACGACGAATCCGCCCTCGCCAAGCACTGGTTCCGCGATAACAGCAGCGACGTCTTCGGATGCGACAACGCGTTTGAAGGTGTCTTCCAGATGGCGCGCGCAGAACAAGTCGCACGACGGATATTTCAGCGAATATGAGCAGCGATAGCAGTAGGCATAGGGTATGCGATACACATCGCCAGGGAAAGGCGCAAACCCGGCCTTGTAGGGATGAGTTTTGCTGGTCAGTGCGAGCGTCATCATGGTGCGGCCGTGGAAAGCATCTTCAAAGGCGATAATGCCCGATCGTCCGGTGTGAGCACGCGCGATCTTCAGCGCGTTCTCTACTGCCTCGGCGCCGCTGTTCACGAAAAATGTCTTCTTAGGAAATCTTCCGGGTGTAACTTGGTTCATCCGTTCGGCGAGTTGGACGTAGTTTTCGTATGGAGTCACCTGCACGCAGGTATGCAGAAATCGATCTAGCTGTTCCCGGATGGCAGTGATGACAGGTTCGCGGCGATGCCCAACGTTGATGCAGCCAATTCCCCCGGCAAAATCTATGTAACGATTACCGTCGACATCTTCCAGCCAAGCTGCTTCCGCCTTTGCGACATATACTGGAGTACCGTGGGATATGCCCCGTGGCACCGCTGTATTTCGCCGCTCGGCCAGCGCTTTCGATTTCGGGCCGGGAATTGAAGTTCGCAGATGAATGGTTGCCATCGTAGTTCTCAATTCTTAGTGTGAAAAACGCAGTTCTCGGTTCTTTGTTCTCTGTTCTTAGTTAGTACCAGCCGATTGGAGCTTCGTTCAGATTGATATACACCTGCTTGGTTTCCAGATACTCCTCAATGCCCCAAGGCCCGAGTTCTCGCCCGAAGCCAGATTGCTTGTATCCGCCCCAGGGTGCTTCGACGTAGGTTGGCTGCATGTGGTTGACCCATACGATGCCGGCGCGCAGCGATTTCACGGTGCGGAACGCCTTGAAAATATCGCGCGTCCAGACTGCGGCCGCCAAACCGTAAGGCGAATCGTTCGCGATTTTGACCGCGTCTTTCTCATCTTCAAAAGGAATGACGGCAGCAACCGGACCAAAGATTTCCTCGCGGGCGATGCGGGCGCTGTTATCCAAATCGTAGAAGATGGTTGGCTCTACGTAGTAGCCTTTAGCAAATTTTTCGGCGCGCCCTCCGCCGGTGGCCAGCTTGGCTTCTTTCTTGCCAACTTCCTGGTAGGAGCGCACGCGCTCATACTGCTCCTTACTGACCAAAGGACCCATCTTAGTGTCGCGATCAAGGGGCGCGCCCAGTTTGATTTTCTTGGCTTTCTCGGCCATGGCATCCACAAATTTCTTGTAGATAGACTTCTGCACCAGGATGCGGCTGCCAGCTGAACAAACCTCCCCTTGATTAATGAAGACGCCGAACAGTGCGCCATCGATAGCAGCCTCGAAGTCGGCGTCAGCAAAAAAGATGTTGGGGGACTTACCGCCGAGCTCCAGAGTCACGCGCTTCACGGTGTCCGCGGCCTGCTTGACGATAATCTTGCCGACCGCAGCGCTGCCCGTGAAGGCGATCTTGTTCACGTCCGGATGTTGTACCAGCGGCGCTCCACAGGTTTCTCCAAATCCCGTGACTATGTTCACTACGCCAGGTGGCAGGCCTACGTCGGCGAGCCAATTCGCCATTTCGAGAACAGTGAGCGGAGTCTGCTCGGCCGGTTTGAGGATACAAGTGCAGCCCGCTGCCAGCGCGGGAGCCAGTTTCCACGCTGCCATCAAAAGCGGGTAATTCCACGGAATGATCTGACCGGCAACGCCGATGGGTTCTTTCAGCGTGAGGCTCACGGCGTTGTCGGGAACCGGATTCACGAAACCCAGCACCTTTGTGGCTAAGCCCCCGTAATACTCGTAGCAGGTCGCGACGTCATTGATGTCAAACTCCGCTTCGACGATCGGCTTGCCGGTGTTACGGGATTCGAGCTCGGCCAGCATGGCAGCATTCTGGCGAATCTTCTCGGCGACGCGGAATAGGACACGCCCTCGTTCCTGCGCCGTGCTCGTAGCCCAGGAACCATCATCGAAGGCAGCCCTGGCAGCCGCCACGGCGCCGTTCACGTCGTCGGTATTGGCATCGGGGACTTGCGCGATGACTTCTTCCGTCGCTGGATCGTAGACCGCAAACGTCTTATTCGACTTGCTGTCGACCCACTCGCTGTTGATGTACATCTGATAAGTGCGAACATCGGTTTTGACTCCGCGTGGCATGAATACCTCCTGCTCGTTTTTCTTAGGACGCAAGGTGCGTCCATGGACTCCGACGCACGGTTAGAGTCGGGCTCTGGTGTCTGCCTGAACCGGCGATTCGCCTGTCCCAACAGGAACCGCTTCGGGCGTTTTCAGCCGGCCATATCCAAAAAAGAAAAACACAGCCAGTGCGACAAAACCCAAAGTGATACCAAACATACTGACTTCGTACTTCCACAACGACGTGATCTGTTTAGCCGGGAAAAACGCCACAATGATCGCCAGCGTCGTTGTGAGGAGTCCGGCCACTCCGGCAAACATGAGCGTCCCCCTGCTATACACTCCGCGTTGCAGAGAGCCGAGCGCAGCGAACTTTACCAGGGCAGCGAACACGTACAGAAATGGCACCAACTGCAACACGACGGCCGCAGAGAGCATTTTCTGAAATGCTTCCTGCACTCCTCCAGAAGCGGTGAAGTCGATCACGATCAGGAGGAGAGAGACCAACCCCTGCACGATCAGGGCTACGTAGGGCGTCGCGTACCTGGGATGAAGTTTGCCCATCGCTGAAGGCATGTAGGAATCGAGGCCAGCGACGAACGGGATACGGGCCGAGCCTCCCATCCAGGCCGAGCCGATGCCGGCAATGGACAAACTCAGCATGACCGCGAAAGGCGCGATGATCCAGGCCACTCCAACCTTGCCCGCCATGTGGCTGACCGCCTGCACGATTCCTTGAAGCACGCTGATGTCGTTCTTTCCGATGGCGACCAGCAGCGTGAGTGTTGCGCCGATGTAGAGAGCGCCTGAGACCACACCACCCCAAGCGACAGCGCCGGGGAGCGTTTTCTGGGGATCACGTATCTCATCGCCCATCACAGAGGCGAGTTCCAGTCCTACCAAGCCGAAGCAAATTACGCCAAATGAGTTCAGAACAAACTTGGGGTCGGCGGGGATGCGAAAGTCGGCGGCGGTTACAGTGGTGCCGAAGCGCGACCAGACGGTCACTCCCAAGCCCATGAGCACGGCCGCCGCGACAAAGGTGCCGATCCCACCCAGGTTGTTGAGCCATTTGCCGACGCCCAAACCAATGATGTTGAGTACGGTCAGAAACGCCAGCAGAGTTACCGACGCCACCATGGCGAAGTTTTTGTCGTCAGCCAGCGAGGCATGCCCGGGCCCCATGGCGAAAACCGACACACCGACGAAATACAGCATCACTGTGGGCACGTAGAGCATGTTGTTGGTCCAGTAGCACCACCCGGAGAGGAAACCGTGGAAGTCGCCGAAAACTTCCTTGGCCCACAGGTACACACCACCTTCTCCAGGATAGCGGTGAGCCAACTCGATCACAGCGATGCCCTGTGGCCAGAAGAACAGCAACAGAGCGATGATCCACAACCAAACCGTCACACCGCCGTTGGCCGCAATCGACGGGACCACATTCAGATTGAAGACCGCGACCACGAACAACAGGACCAGGTCCCAGCGGCCGAGGACACGCTTGAGGTGCGGCTGGGCTTCGGGTTGGGTGGCGCTAGACAAATTTCCTCAAGAGTCGCTGAGCTTCGCTCGGCGTGACAGCCGAGGGCGGCTGTCCCCACACGTGTTTTGCCGCCGCATGCCAGCGGGCCAGGACGCCTGCGTTTGAATCAAGATGCTAGTGGGCCACTACTTCTGCCGTGCGTTCTTGCTGTGCCTTGGCCAGCGCCGGCGCCACATCCTCGAACGCCGCCAAATGCCTGTCGATATCTGCTTCTGTGTGCTGAACCGAAATCGTCCATTGTTCATCCCACCAGTAAGGCTGCGCCATCACGCCGCGGTTGACCATTGCGAACCAGTAGTGGCGCCACAAATCGATGTCGATGGTTGTCCAATCGCGATAGTTGCGAATCTCCCTCGGATAGAGCATCAGAGCGCCGTTCGCACCGGCGCTCGCGATGTAGCCCTGCAACCCGACCTTGGCAATAGTCTTTCGATAGCCATTGGTCAGCCTCGTGCTGAGCTTATTCACGTGCGTATAGTTTTCACGACTGAGGACTTCGCGGAAAGTTGCCAGCCCCGCCGCCATGGAAACGGGATTGGTGTTGTAAGTCCCGCCATGAAAGACTTTGTGCTGCGAAATCAGGTCCATCACCGATTTGTGTGTGCCGAATGCGGCCAGCGGCAAGCCACCGCCAATCGACTTGGCCAGGCAGATCATGTCCGGCTTCACGCCGAAGTATTCGGAAGCCCCGCCCCATCCCAGTTTCGCGCCAGTCTTCACTTCGTCGAAGATGAGCAATGCGCCATTCTTGATAGCGATTTCACGCAGGCCTTCGAGGAAGCCTGGCTGTGGCATGCACAAACCGACGTTCATTAGAATCGGTTCGAGGATGATCGCAGCAATCTCTCCGGGATTCTGTTTGAAGCGAAGCTCGACGGTGGCGAGATCATTGAACGTGGCGACAAGCACGTTTGCGAGCGCGGACTTTGGCACGCCGAGCCCACCGGGAACCGAGATGGGAGCTGTGATTTCGCCAAATTCTGGAGCATGGGGCTTGACGCTAACTAGCGCCGAGTCATGCAGACCGTGGTAGCCGCCTTCAAACTTGACAATCTTGTCGCGACCCGTCGCAGCACGGGCCAGTCGAATGGCATGCATCGTGGCTTCGGTTCCGCTGTTGCCAAAACGCACCATTTCGACCGGGAAGCGTTGGCAGATTTCTTCGGCCAGTTGCCACTCCATGTCGTGCGGCATGCCAAACATGGTTCCGAGATGCAGACGCTCCGCGACCGCCTTCATCACCGCAGGGTGACAGTGACCCGCCATGAGCGCGCCAAAACAAAGGTTGTGGTCGATATAGTCGTTGCCATCGAGGTCGCGGAAGTGCGAGCCCTGCCCTTCTTTCACAAAGATCGGGTAAGGATCGTAAGCCCGGTAATTGCTGGCGACACCTAGCGGGATGCGCTTGAGGTTTTTCTTATGAGCTTCGGCCGACTTGGGGGTACGGCGCTCGAAGGTTGCGATTTCTTTGTCCAGTGCGGGGTACATCGGGTCTCCAAATATTCTCAAGCCGCCGTTTTTGCGGCCATTAGATTGTGCCGGGCAGACGTGGCCACCCGGCTTCGTGCTCAGAATGCGAACTTCAAAGCAAGCTGAATCTGGCGCGGATCACGGGTATGCTTGACCCGACCAAAATCTGGTCCGTCGCTGATATCGCCGTCCGGGTTGAGGAATTGGGCGTGGTTAAAGATGTTGAAAAACTCGGCTCGGAACTCAAAGTGTTTTGCCTCTCCCACGGGCAACATCTTCTGCACCGAGAAATCGAAATTGCTGATACCAGGTCCGCAGCACAGAGTGCGCGAACCGCCCAAGGATCCCAGCGGAGCATTCGTAATTGGGCAGGCTGTATTGGAACTAGGATTGCAGAAGTAATAGCGGCCGTTGGTTCGGGGATTCAGAAAGTGGACAGGGCCTGTCTCAATCGGTCGCCCGGGAGCCTCGAAGCCGCTCGTGTCATTCTCGAGTTCCTGATCGTTCAGGGACCGCATCGCGATGGGGAAGCCTGATTGGAAGCTGGTGATCCCCGAGACCGCCCAACCGTTCAAGGCCTTGCCCTTCAGACCATCATACTTTGGCACCGGCAGCTCCCATAGATAGCTGATCACCAAGCGGTGCCGGGCGTCGAATAATGACAACGAGCGATTGCAACTGAAGTTGTTCAGGATACCGTTGCAGATTGGTTTCAACGCGTTTTCGAAGCTTGACGCACTGTCGATGGACTTGCTGTAAGTGTACGCAAACTCAAACTGCAACCCATGCGACAACCGCCGCTCCACTGATGCCTGCAGAGAGTTGTATGCGGAGTTTGCAATCGTGTCTTGGGCGAAGATCGCGCTGAACACCGGGGTTCCATCCACCGGACAACCGTTTCCGGTTATCGGGTTACACAGGGGTGAAGAAAACGGACGCAAACCCACGAGCGTAATGCCAGCGGGTCCCACGACCGTGCCACCGGGTATAAACGGAACCGGGCCGTACGGCAGATGCAGGCCCTGCGGCGCAATTTGGGTGCCCGCCGGAATCGAGATTGCCGAGTCACCAAAAAACGGGCCGCACCCCGTCGGTCCGAGGGTCGCAATGATATCGAGGCAGGTCTGCGGTAGTCCTGGACTGAGATCGCGTGTGGCCAAGAGACGGTGTCCCTGAGAGCCCACATATCCGACGGATAAAACCGTATTTCCCCCCAGTTCGCGCTGGATGCCTAAGTTGTACTGCTCGGTGTACTGCGATCGGAGCTGCGGTTGCAATTCGCCGAAAAGCACAATCGGACGGAAGGCTGACCAGTCCGTCGGAGTTCCATGGGGCGGATTAAGAATGCTGCCGAACGGATTGGGAATCACTCCCCCTGCCGGGTTGCTAGCTGAACAGGGAACGGCGCAACTTTGTAGGACAAACGGCGTGCTGAAAAATCCCTCCGTGACGGTCGTACTGCCGCCAAATGGCGGCTCCGCCTGGAACTGTTCCAATACCAGCTGTTCGATGGGATTATAGAAGAGGCCAAATCCGGCGCGAATGGTGGTCTTGCCGTTCTTCCCAGGGTCCCAGGCAACACCAATGCGTGGTGCGAAAGAGTTGTAATAAGCCTTGGTTAAGCCCTTGGGGACGCCGGCATCTCCCGGAACCACCAGGCCAAGCGGGAAAACGGCGTTGGCCGGTCCGGTCGGACTGCAGTCGGTGCTCCCGTATTGGAGCGCCAGTGGGCTTCCGGCTTGCAGCTGACAGGGATAGGTGGTGGTTGCCTGCCCCGGACGGTACGTCTGGTACCGGCCGCCGGCATCGTAGAAGGGCTGGTTGAACTCCCAACGCAGGCCGTAGTTCAGAGTTAGATTCGGCTTGAGCTTCCAACTATCCTGCGCAAAAAGGTAAATGGCCTTGCCTCGGACATCCTCTGTGTTGGTCGAACCCAGCAAGTCGGAATCGGGTAAACCCATGAGGTAGTTGGGAAAGAAATTCGAGGAACCATCAGAGCTACGCGTGGCGGCAAAGTCGTTCGGTCCACCTCCAAAGTACGAATAGTCACCTTGGGGCGCAAAGAATAAGGTTTGGACAAACCGCTGAACTCTGAAATCAGCGCCAAACTTCATGGTGTGGTTGCCCTTCACCTTGGTGACGTTGTCCGCAAACTGGTAGGTGTTGCCGGTCTGTGGCAATTCACCCTCGAAGTCGTTGCCGATCGTGAAACCACCCGAAACAGCGATCTCGGGAACGCCCTCGTGGTTTGGCCCCAGCCCCGGAGTAATGCCAACCTTGCGATCGGGGGTTATGACGCCAGGGGTGTCTGTGGTGCCGGTAAAGCAGAACGGTACCGCTGGCCCATTGCATACATCCGTGACGTTTTTTGTGAACTGCGGATGTAGAAAGGTGCCTTGGCTTTCCCGGAAGTAGGTGGCGCGGGCTTCGTTGACCATAGTGGAATTTATGGTCCAGGTATGGCTGATGTTCACCTGCTGAGAACGAGTCTTGTTGATATCGCCAAATCCCGGTAACAAGTTGGCGGATGGCGCCTGAAATTTGGTAAAGGGCTGGCGGTCATTGAGATCGTTGAAATAGTAATACGCGGCCAGGTTCTGACTGCTGTTGATGTGATGATCCAACTTGACCGTGAATTGGTCGCCACGCTGGTGATCGTTTGGAATGGATTGGAAAATGTTGTCAGGGCTGGACAAGTTTGAGCAATTTGGGTCGGCGTTAGGACATGGCACAAACTGATTCATCAGGCTCAACGCAACCGGGTCGAAGCAGGTGGTCGGAATTTTGTTGCCCGGGAAAATGTTGGAATAAAGCAGTTGCGTTGGTACTGGATTTAGGCTGCCAAAGCTCGATGGAAGTGGAATACCGGTACCACACCGCGCGTTCAGGATTGAAGCGAAGGCGTCTGTAGTGACGGCTCCCGCAAACGGGACGAAATTCGCGTCAGTGGGCGCAAGCCCGCCAGAAAAATCCCCCACACGCTCAGCCGCCGTTGGCACGACCGTTGGATCACCGGTAATGCCCTGGACGATGCGGCGTCCCTCATAGGAAGTAAAGATGAAGGTCCGGTCCTTTTTGATCGGGCCGCCAAAAGTGCCCCCGAACTGGTTTTGTTTGTTGTCTGGTATGAACGGATCCAGAAATCCCTTTGAGTCGAGCACCTTGTTGCGGAAGAACTCGTAGGCGCTGCCGTGCCATTGATTAGTGCCTGACTTGGTCACAACGTTGATGACCGCGCCGGAATTACGGCCGTACTCGGCATCGAAGGTATTAGAAAGTACTCTAAATTCAGCAATGCTGTCCGGAGTGGGTTGTATGGCCGGCCCATTGACAAACAGGTCGTTGCCATCTCCGCCGTTCACGCTGAAATTATTGGAGCGCCCGCGTCCCCCGTTGACGGAGACCGCACCCGACGTATTGCTGCCATAAAAGAGGTCCGAGCCGCCTACGCCTTGCACGCCCGGCTGCAATTGAAGAAGCTGATAGGTATCGCGCGCGTTCAGCGGCAACTGCGAGACCTGTTTGGAGTCCATAACAGAACCCAGTTGCGTACTACTCGTGTCCACCAGCGGCGCTTCCGAGGTAACTTCAACGGTCTCCTTGGTCTGGCCGATCTGGAGTATCGAGTTGACCGTCACGACCTGGTTGAGATCAACATTCAAAGCCGACTGCACGTTTTTCTTGAAACCAGCCAAACTAAATTCCAAGCGATATGTACCGACCGCGACCTGCGGGAACGAATAGTCGCCGGTGCCGTTGGTTTGCGTCGTGCTGCTTACACCAGTCGCTTCATTGGTTAGGTTGACGGTGACCCCCCCCAGCACGGCGCCGGTGGAGTCTGCCACCCGGCCGAGGATTCGGCCGCCGGTACCTTGCGCCAATACAAGCGCTGAACTCGCCAGACAAAAGAGGAGAATCAGCCAAGAGATCGAGCGTGCTCTCGACGACGGCATCGAAGCCTCCAGATCACGGACGGAAATTATTGTCGAACTGACAATGACGGGCCTTGCGCTCGTGGCAAACCTTGCTATAATCGCGCAAGGTTAGAGGGCGCGCCGTAAACTGTCAAGCAAAAAATACCGATTCCCCCTGAACACTTAATAGTTGAGCGGAGAGAGCAGTTTCGAAATGAAACCGGCCAATCCTGAACCTTACTTGAAAATTGGCGATGTCGCCCGCCTGGTCGGCGTTTCTCCATCGGTGATCCGCTCCTGGGAGAGTCTTGGCCTCACGCGGCCCCGGCGTTCCGCCAGCAAGTATCGCCTCTACAGCGCGGAAGATGTAACGCTGCTCAAACGGGCACGTTTTTTGCGCCGGGTTCGGGGACTGAACGCGCCCGCCATCGTGCAAACCCTCAAGCGGGAGGGATTGGTGCGGCCAACGCCCAACGGTGCGCCTGGCGCGATCGGCGTTCATCTCCGCCAATTGCGCACCAAGCGTGCGCTTTCTCTCGCCCAGGTTGCACGATCGGTGGGCATTTCGCTGGGGTTCCTCAGCGCTTTGGAACGTTCGCACATGAGTGCCTCGGTAAGCACCCTGCGCAAACTGGCTCGCTTCTACAAAACTAACATCCTTGATTTCTTCGACGCCGCAAAATCCCAGAGCCGAGTGGTGCCGCCCGGCGGGCGTAAAGTTCTTGAGGCTGGCCCGGGCGTCCGCATGGAACTGCTGGCATGGGGAAATACGGTAATGGAGCCACACTTATTTCGCATTGCCCCGCGAGCCGGCAGCGGCGAATCCTACGCCCACGAAGGTGAGGAATTTTTGTACATATTGCGTGGGCAACTACAGATTTCACTTCATGATGAGGAGTACCAGCTCAAGAGCGGTGACAGTTTTTACTTCGAGAGCGCGACGCCGCATCGCTGGGAAAATCCGGGCCGGGCTGAAACCTGGGTGTTATGGGTGAACACGCCGCCGACTTTTTAGTTAAGAGCGCGTCTTAATTGAGGGGTACATCGAGGAGAATTGTTTTGTTCGATGCCACGGACTTCACTCGCTGTTTTCGGCAGATAACTTTTGTGCTGGGAACGACGGGCCTGTGGGTTGTCCTCGCGCTCGCCCAGACCCACAAGGCGGACACGATCCTGGTCAATGCGAGGATCTACACGGTCAACCGACGGCAGCCGTGGGCGGAGGCGCTTGCGATCCGAGGAGAGCAGGTTGTCGCCGTCGGCGCAACCAAAGACATTGCGTCCTATCGTGGTGCGACCACTCAGGTGATTGATGTGGGCGGACGACTGGTCCTTCCCGGCTTCACCGACAGTCACATCCATTTCCTCGAAGGCTCGATGAATGCGCAACAAATTGTTATTGAGGACACGCAAACTCTCGCCGGATTGCAGCAGCAGGTAAAAACATACGCCGCAGCGCATCCGGAGAAGCCGTGGATCCTGGGACGGGGATGGTCCTACCCGATGTTTGGCGCGGCTGCACTTCCCGACAAGAAGTACCTGGACGAAATCGTTCCCGACCGGCCGGTCTATTTGGAGGCGTTTGACGGCCACACCTGGTGGGCGAACAGTAGGGCCCTGCAACTCGCTGGAATCACGCGACAGCCGACCGACCCGGTGCCCGGCATTATGCGTGATCCCAAGACCGGCGAGCCCACGGGTGTCATCAAAGAGGATCCTGCAGATGGCATTTTCGAGCGCGTGATTCCCTTGCCAACCCGAGAAGAAAAGTTGCG
>Ga0210384_10003976_pt1 | contig 16738 bp, 16 predicted proteins | sample IncBWH2MmetaG_FD_160574 | JGI IMG/M metagenome (GOLD analysis project Ga0210384, IMG submission 160574) | Forest soil microbial communities from Barre Woods Harvard Forest LTER site, Petersham, Massachusetts, United States - Inc-BW-H-2-M | ecosystem: Environmental > Terrestrial > Soil >...
CGCCTCTAACCTATTGAAGAACAAGTCTTTAGCTTGCGCTCTCAATGCCGACTTTGGCACGTCACCTGCATTGTTCATTGGGCGCGAGTTCCTGTCGCGAGAGGTGGGCCATGAAAAACAGATTTGTACTCATTGTTGGAGCACTGATTTTAAGCGCGTGTGTGATGGCGGGTGCGCAGGTCTCAGAAGAAGTGCCCGGACAGGGGCAGGCGCCGGCTCAAACGCAAGCCGAGCCTTCGTCCGCCGTGGCGCGCATCAGTTTGATCCACGGAGACGTCTCCACGCAGCGCGGTGATTCCGGGGATTGGGCGGCTGCGGCAGTGAACCAGCCGATGGTGAGCAGCGACAAGGTTTCTACTGGAGCCAATTCCCGGGCTGAGGTGCAGCTTGACTCCGGGAACATTCTGCGGCTTGGCGACAGCACGCTGGCGAGCATCGCAGGCCTTTCGCGGACTCAGATCCAGGTACAAGTCGAGCGCGGACTGATCGACTACACGGTTTTCAAGAACACGGAGGCCGCGGTTGAAATTGACACCGCGAGCGTCGCCGTTCGACCCGCACAGGCGGATGGAATTTATCGGGTTGAGATCAATGCGGAAGGCGACACACAGGTCATCGTCCGCAAGGGATCGGCTGAGATTTCGACGCCTCAGGGCAGCACTCAGGTGGAAAAGGGCCAAATGGCCGTCGTGCGTGGTACCGGCGCCGATACTCAATACAGGTTGGCGGAAGCGCCATCGAGAGACAGTTGGGATTCATGGAACAGCGAACGCGACCGATTGATTTACGATGCCCGGTCCTGGGGAAACACCAACCGCTACTACACCGGTTCAGAAGATCTTGATACCTACGGACGCTGGGTGACCGTTCCGGACTACGGTCCGGTGTGGACGCCCGTGGTGGGCCCGGGTTGGGCGCCTTATCGCAGCGGACGCTGGGTGTGGGAGCCGGGCTGGGGCTGGACATGGGTTTCGTACGAACCCTGGGGTTGGGCTCCTTATCATTACGGACGCTGGTTCGTTTACAACAGTTCGTGGGTATGGTGGCCCGGTCCGGCCTACGGATATCCGCGATATCGGCCGGTGTGGGCGCCCGCGTATGTGTCCTTCTTCGGTTTCGGCGGCGGCGTTGGCGTCAGTGTCGGATTCGGATTTGGCTCGGTCGGCTGGTTGCCGATTGGGCCGTGTGACCGCTTCTATCCCTGGTACGGCCGTTACGGGTCGCACTACAACGTGGTCAACGTCACGAATATCTACAACATTCACAATGGCCCCGGACGTGGTTTTGGAGGCATTGCTCCGCTTCGCGCCGGTGGTGCATATTCCAACCTGCGCCTGGCCTCGACGGATGCGAGAGTGCGTGGCGGCTTATCCACCGTTCCAACCGGGCAGTTCGGGACGGGACGGTCCACTCCTGTCGGAGTCAACGGTGAAACCTTTCGTGGCGGGCGCATGATCGCGGGAAATCTTCCCGTGATTCCGACGCGTTCCGCATTGTCGGTAAGCAACCGGCCGGCAGCAGCGTCGACGTTGCCGCGCGGCGGCGAGCAACAGCGCTTCTTCTCGAAATCACGTCCGGCGGCTGCGCCGCAATCGTTCGACCGGCAGGTCTCGCGAATGCAGCAGTCGATCCAGCGCAACGGAGCTGGAGCGGGTCAGCCATTCTCGAGAGGCGAAAGCGCGGTGCAAAACCGGCCACAGGTTCGGACCCAGCCGGGTCGGGGAACGATGTCCACTCCGAATAGCGGAGTGGCAAGAACCTCGACTTCCGAGGGCGCGGGTTGGCGGCGATTTTCCGATTCCTCTCCAGCCCAGCGTGATCGCGCAATGAGTCGTTCGGCGGGGCCGGCAGGGACGTTCAACAATAACGTGCCGCGACCGGGAAACTCCTCGCGTCCAGATGCGTCGACCAACGATGGCAGCTGGCGGCACTTCACGCCACAATCGGGCGGCGGCCCTGCCGATAGGGTCAATAACAACGGAGGCGGCATGTATGGCGGGCGCGGTGCGGGGCCAGAGTTCCAGCGCAACGAGATGTCGCGTCCGGATCGAGAAGCAGGGACCGGCCGCAGTATGGTTCAGGACTCGCCCCGAAGCTACTCTCGGCCACCGTTGGAAATGAGGCAGCCGATTGTGACGCCGCGTGGCCCTGAAGGCAGAGGAAGCGCACCCCGCGAATCGGCTCCGCCACGAAGTGGTGGTGGAGGCGGCGGAGGCGGGAGCCACGGTGGGTCGGGCGGAAGTCCGCACGGCGGTTCGGGCCGGCACTAAGGCGGCTCTTCATCTCTGGCTGATGATCTCTGGCTGATGGACGACGGCATCCCGATGGGATGCCGTTGCTGTGTTTGTGCTATCGTCCCGAAATGGTCGTTGCCATTGATGGAAAAGCGATGCATTGGATCTTCGATTTTCTACTGTGGGACACATCTGGTGCAGTGCGCAAGGGATTCTGGGGAGGGCTGTGGGCAACACGGAAACTCCTGGTCGCCGTTGCGGGGTCGGCATTGCTGACGTGGTGGGAACGGATAGAGCACCATCCTCCCGACTTGGCGACTGTGGAGCTTGTCCATTTCTTCTTCGTATTTGCTGTGATTGCCCTGCTGGTTTACATCGGGCAATGGCGCAAGCGGAACAGCAAGAAGTCGCTGAGCGAGTAGGGCAGGCCTCGCTAATGATGAAACGTTAAAAAGGTTTAAACTGGCTTCTGTGCCGCCAGAAAATCGCGACGTCGGGCAGAAGGCGAGAAAAACGAAATCAGGCAAAAAAAGCTTCCTGGCGCGGCACTCTTTAAGTATTGCATGCGTTGCCGTCCTGATTCTTTGGATCGCCCTCTACATTGTCTCCGATCCCAAAACCCACTGGGGCTCATTTTTCGGAAATGCCATCGCAGACTGGTCGGGTGTGGTGGTCACGGTGTTAGCCACCAAGTATCTTTACGAACGGGGCTCGGCGGAGAGCAGAAAACCGCCGCTGAATTTGCGGGGCCCGGTTTGGGAGACGATCACGAATCACTCTCTGACCCTGTTTTTGCTGGTCACCGGCGTGTGCTGGGTCGTCGTCTACAAGCACGCCGACCCAGACTCGAAGTGGGGGCAGGTGACCGGAAACATAGTCTCGGAATGGACCCAGATTCTTGCGCTCGTGATTTTGACCAAGCGGTTGATTGAAACCCATTCCAAGGAAAGCGAGAAATAAACCTCCCCGTCAGACTCGACCGGTAAGCGCCAGAATCACTACGATCAGCAGAACGAGCCCCAGGCCGCCGCTTGGGTAATAGCCCCAATTCCCGCTGTAGGGCCACGTCGGAAGCGCGCCCAGCAGGAGAAGCACTAACAGCACGATCAAGATTGTTCCCATGGAAGTCCTCCTCGTATTTTTTCGCAGCTCAATTGCTGGACAAGGCTAATGGCGGGACGATTCCGCAACAATCAGGACAGGACTGTAGTCGGGCGGACATCTCCATGTAGGCAGAAGTTTGCGGATTCCAGAAAAGAACCCACGAGCTCGTGGGTGGAATAGGGCTCTTCGACTCCCTCGCCAGCGCAGCGTTCTTCTCCGCTCAAGGTGACACGGAAATCGACTGTTACTGGTGAATTCTCGCTGCCCAGCCTCCGCCGGGCGCGAGAGATATTTTCAGTTTGGTGTCCCGCGTGACTTGGCTTCTGGTCTTCCTGTAGTCGCTGGCCATGCGATCGGCGTTGACTCCGTCCTGGTAGGCTTCCAGCCAGAACGTTCCCGCGGGCAGGAACGAGAAGTCCACTTGCAGGTCGCGTGCGGTCCAGTTCGTCATGGCGCCGGCGTACCAGTCTTTGCCGCTTCTTCGGGCAACCAAGGCGTATTCGGCGATGCGAGCATCGAGCACTTTTGTGTCATCCCACACGGAAGGAACGGGCGCCAGGAACTCCATCATTTCCGGCTCGCGCATATAGTTTGACGGACTGTCGGACAGCATTTGCAGCGGGCTTTCAAAGACTACGTACATTCCCAACTGGTGGCAGCGTGTGCCCAGGCTCATGGGGCGGTCGTGGATAGCAGCAAAATTCGCTTTCGATGCGTTCAACATGGCGCCGGGAGTGAAATCCATCGGCCCCAGAAACATGCGGGTAAAGGGTAGCGTCACGTTGTGCTGGGGTTCTGTCTCAGCGCTCCACTTGCTCCATTCCAGGCCGCGGACGCCTTCGCCGCTGATCATGTTGGGCCAGGTGCGGGTCATGGTGATCTGGCTCTGTCCGCCATGAAAATCGACCAGCATGTGGCGCTTGGCCGCTTCGCGGGAAGTTTTGTAATAAAAGTTGATCAGCTTCTGATCGTCGCGTTGCATGAAATCAATCTTGAGGCCCTGAACACCCCATTTCTGGAACTCATCGAACGCCGGGTCGAACTGATCGTCTAAGGTCTTCCATACCATCCATAAAATAATGCCGACATTTTTCTGTTTGGCGTATGCGGTCAGTTCGTCCATGTTGAGATCGGGCACCACTTCGAGCACATTGCCGAGTTTGTACCAGCCCTCATCGAGGATGATGTACTGCAGCCCATACCTGGCCGCGAAATCCACGTAGTACTTGTAGGTCTGAGTGTTGACGCCGGACTTGAAATTCACGCCATCGATGTTGAGCGCGTTCCACCAGTCCCAGGCCACTTTGCCGGGCTTGATCCAGGAGGTGTCCTCTACCTGCGACGGTTTGGCAAGCAGCCAGACCAGTTGATTGGTGATCAGGTCGCCATCTTTTTCGGCAATCCCCAACAACCGCCAGGGATAGGTGCGGGTGCCGCGGGTTACGGCGATGTAGTCGGCGGCCTGGGTGACTTTGAAGTCGCGGTCCTTCTCCAGCGTTTCCAGGAGCGGATACGGCGGGAACGTTGCCGCCAGCCCGTTGCCGCTGGTGCCGTGCAGCCAAAGCCCGGGATAGTCTTCAATATCGGATTCGGCGATCGCGACTTTCACACTGTTCGCGGCTTCGACCACTGCCGGCAGGCTGGCAATGGCGGCTGGTGCGATCGTCTTCAAATTCATGGGCAGGTAATGCCTTTCGTTGTGGGAAAAGAAACTCTCTTCCTGCGGGAAGTAGACGCGGTAATCGTCGGGAAAGTTGAAGCTGGATTCCTCGTTGTAAACTCTCACTTCGGGTTGCGGCAGCGATGTCTCCAGACGGTAAGCCACGCCCTCGTTGTAGGCGCGGAAGACGACAGCATAGCTGCCGTCCATGGTCAGGCGCAGTTCGTTGTAGTTCTCGTGCACCTTGGCAAACTTCTGCCGGACCGGAGGTTCAAGCGTGCCATCGTAGCTGCGTTCCTTGGCCGTCTTGACCCTGGGTTGCAAACCCAGGGTGTTGTGATCAATGTCGATGGAGAAGGTGGAGTTCTGCAGCAGCACTGTGCCCTTGAAAAGGACATCGTAGCTGAAGCGGTCGCTGGTCCGAACCTTCACTTCGATGCGCTTGTCGGGAGAGAGCAGGCTGTAGCTGGCTTGTGCCGGGGCGATCCTGGCCAAACCTGGAAGTGCGATCAGAATGACAATTGCATTTTTCAAGGAAAGTTTCATCGGACGTTCTCCTGCCGGCTACCTCGCGACCAATCCTGCGGACAATACATGAGGGGCAGGGAATCTTACCGCAGTATGCCCCGGTTGTGCCAAGCGCGACGATCAAACTGTGCTTTCACCCAAACACAGCCAGGCCAGGGTGAGATTTCCGCGCCCATCTGGCCACTGCTCCTGACCTCAACGAACAAGGCATAATTGAGGGGACGCAGCCCGATGCGTCGTCTCTTATGCGGATGTCTCACACGATTCGCGGTGTGACTTACGAATTCGCCGATCTGAAGGAGTTGCTGGCGAAGACGTCGCCCCTTCGGTCGGGAGACGAATTGGCCGGCATCTGCGCGGCCACGGCCGAAGAACGGGTCGCGGCACGTTTCGTTCTCGCCGATCTTCCACTCCGCCACTTTCTCGACGAACTTGTCGTTCCCTATGAATCCGACGAAGTCAGCCGGCTGATCGTAGATGCCCACGATGACGGTGCCTTTGCGCTGATCGCGTCATTTACGGTGGGCGAGTTTCGCAACTGGCTGCTCGACGACCAAGCCTCGGGCGAAGCGTTGGCCGCACTGAGTCCGGGTTTGACTCCGGAAATGGCAGCAGCCGTATCGAAACTCATGCAGGCGCAAGACTTGATCGCGGTAGCTCGCAAAATCAGGGTCGTGACTCGCTTCCGCACCACGGTCGGACTGAGCGGACGGCTCTCCACGCGGCTGCAGCCCAACCATCCGACCGATGATCCGGTTGGGATTGCCGCGTCCATCGTGGACGGGCTATCGCTGGGGTCGGGAGACGCGGTGATCGGCATCAATCCGGCAAGCGACAATGTCGCCTCGGTGGCCAAATTGCTGAGACTGGTGGACTACGCGCGGGAGAAGTTTGCCATTCCCACGCAAAGTTGCGTGCTGGCGCACGTCACCACTCAGATGGAGGCCTTGCGACAGGGCGCGCCGATCGACCTGATGTTCCAATCCATCGGAGGAACGGAGGCGACCAACCAATCCTTCGGAATCAATCTCGCGCTGCTGGATGAAGCACATCACGCGGCGCGCGAGCTCCGGCGGGGAACCGTCGGCGACAACATCATGTACTTCGAGACAGGCCAGGGCAGCGCGCTGTCGGCGGGAGCGCACCACGGATGCGATCAACAGACGCTGGAAGCCCGTGCCTATGCGGTCGCGCGCCGCTACCGTCCCATGCTGGTGAATACAGTGGTGGGCTTTATTGGGCCGGAATATTTGTACGACGGCAAGCAGATCATCCGCGCCGGACTCGAAGATCACTTCTGCGGCAAACTGTTGGGCCTGCCCATGGGATGCGACGTTTGCTACACCAATCACGCCGAAGCCGACCAGGATGACATGGACTCGCTCCTGACCCTGCTGGGCGTGGCGGGAGTGAACTACATTATGGGAGTGCCGGGGGCGGACGACATCATGCTCAACTACCAGAGCACATCGTTTCACGACGCGCTGTATCTGCGGTCGGTGCTGGGATTGCGGCCCGCTCCGGAATTCGAGGCCTGGCTGGAACGCGGCGAATTCCGCCGGCTGACGGTAAGTGAGCTCTTGCCGGCGGGAGTCGATCCGGTGGCGTGATATGACGGAGGAATTAGCCCGAAACCTTCGGCAATATACTTCGGCCCGCGTCGGCCTAAACCGCGCGGGCCGCGGCCTGGCGACTCACGAAGTGCTCGATTTCCAGCTGGCGCACGCGCAGGCCCGGGACGCGGTCCACGCTCCGCTCGATGTGCCGTCTCTGGTGGGAGGACTGCGCGAGCGCGGGCTGGGAGTTTGTGTACTCAGGAGCGCCGCCTCGGACCGGGCTACCTATCTGCGCTCTCCCGTTCAGGGGCGGACGCTGAATCCGGAATCCGGTGCGAATTTAGTCGCTGTTCCCTGTGACGTCGTGTTTGTGCTTGCGGATGGACTTTCCGCGCTGGCTGTGGCGCGTCACGCGCTGCCGCTGCTGGACGAAGTATTTCCGCTGCTTGACCATCCGCCACGTGGCCATCAATGGTCGGTGGGCCCAATCTGCATCGTTGAGCAGGGGCGCGTGGCGATCGGCGACGCTATCGGCGCCACTCTACAGGCGAAGGTTTCGGTTGTCCTGATCGGCGAGCGGCCTGGTCTGAGCTCCCCGGATAGTCTGGGCGCGTACATCACATGGGGGCCGCGTCCAGGGCGCACTGACGCGGAGCGAAATTGTATCTCGAACATCCGTCCCGAAGGTCTGGAATACGCGGCCGCGGCGAGAATGCTTGCCTTCTACCTTCGCGAAGCTCTGAGTCAGAAGTTGACTGGCATCAGGCTCAAGTTGCTGGGGGACTTTCATAAGGAGGGGACTCTCGGCTCGCTGCCGGACGGAGCATGAAGCGTTCCCGAAACATGAACGGAACCGGGTGTCTGGCGTGGATGTCATAGTGTTTCCGGGAGGATAAGAATCTGAGTCTCGACTACGCCGCCATGCTTGCCGTCGCCCTGGCCGAAGCCCGCAAGGGACTGGCTGAGGGCGGCATTCCCATCGGCGCGGCGATTTTTGACGCGCGCGGCCAACTGGTTGGCTCAGGTCACAATCGCCGGGTGCAGCACGGAGATCCCTCGATGCATGGTGAGACCGATGCTTTCCGCAACGCGGGGCGGCAGCGCAGCTATCGCGACCTCGTCATGGTCACTACGCTGGCGCCGTGCTGGTATTGCAGCGGGCTAGTCCGGCAGTTTGGTTTCGGCACGCTGGTGGTGGGCGAAAGCCGCAATTTTCAGGGTGGAGTGGAGTGGCTGCGCTCGCTCGGAGTGAGAGTGATCGATCTCGATTCTGAAGAGTGCGCTTCGCTGCTGGGCGAGTACATCCGGGCGAATCCCGAAGTGTGGAATGAGGACATCGGGACAGAGTAATTTGCAGGCGAAATGAGCCTCTTCAAAGCCAGTTTGCGTTTCGCGGCGTTGATGCTGGTTTTTGGGCATGCGGCTGCACCCCAGGAACCCACCTTCAACGCACAGTCCAACGTGGTGCTCGTCCCCACGCTGGTGAGAGATGCGAAAGGCAATGTGGTTTACGGGTTGCAAGCGAAGGATTTCATCATTGAGGACAATGGCGTCGAAGAGCTGCCATACCTGGATGAAGCGGCTCAGGCCGGTCCGGTCTCGGTGGTCATCGCGGTCCAGTGTGGCCGCAGAGCGTGGCGTGAGTTTGCTCGCATGCGCGGTCTACCGTCCATGTTGGAGCCCGTACTGAGCCAGGCGGATACCGAGACCGCTCTAGTGTTCTTCGATAGCAAGCTGAATCTGGCGCACGATTTCACCCACAACTCTGACGTGATCGAGAGTGATCTGAAAGCCCTGGAGGCTGGCGACAACGGTGCCGCGATTTTCGACGCGGTAGCGTACTCGGTAAGGTTGCTCAACCAACGATCCGAAGGACGCCAGCGCCTGCTGCTGCTGATCAGCGAAACCCGCGATCATGGCAGTCACTTTGCGAAACTCGACGACGTAGTTAAGCTGATCGGAGTGGCCAACGTCGCGGTCTATGCGCTCCCCTTTTCCCCTTCGCTTTCGCAGGTGCTCGACACCGAACGGGGCAGCAACCGCGACGAGGCTTATTGGGGTGCGCCACCCAACATACAGGGTCCTCTTCTAATGGCGCGGGCGGCGATGAAAAAGAATGTGTCTCAGGCGATTGCATCGATGAGCGGCGGTGAGTACGAACTGTTTGCTTCGCGCAAGAGTTTCGAGACCAAGATGACCAGCTTTTCCAATCATGTGCACAATCGCTATCTGTTGAGCTTTGAACCCAAGAGTCCTCGTCCGGGACTGCATCAGATTCGAGTGCGGTTGAAAGACCCGGCACGGAATGAGACGGTGCTGTTTCGCAGTAACTATTGGGCCGGAGGCGTCAACCAGTGAAACCCCGTGCCGCCGTGCCGAATGGCAGATGTGGAGTCTTCCTACTATGAAGCTTGATAAACGCCGATTGAGCAGTTTGCCCAAAGTGCTGTTGCACGAACACTTGGACGGTGTGCTGCGGCCGCAAACCGTGATTGACCTGGCTAAGGAAACAAAATACACGGAGCTTCCCACCAGCGATCCGACGGCACTGGGGCAGTGGTTTCATCAAGGCGCTAACAAGGGGAGTCTCGCCAAATACCTGGAAGGCTTTGCGCACACCATCGCAGTGATGCAGACGGAGGAGGCGCTGGAACGGGTCGCATACGAACAGGCCGAAGATCTAAGCCAGGATGGCGTGGTCTATTTTGAAACGCGTTTCGCGCCGGTCTTTCACACCCGCAAAGGATTGACGCACCAGCAGGTGGTCTCCGCCGTACTAAAGGGGCTGGAGCGGGGGCGAAAAGACTTTGGAACCGTTTCAGGGTTGATCATCTGCGCCATGCGCAATATGGATGTATCGCTCGAGATGGCGGAACTGGCCGTGGATTTCCGCGAACGCGGCGTGGTCGGCTTCGACCTGGCCGGTGAGGAAGGCGGATATCCGCCCAAGAAGCATGTCGATGCCTTTCACTACATTCAGCGTCAGAATTTCAACATCACGATTCACGCCGGCGAGGGATACGGTAAGGAATCGATCTGGCAGGCCATCCAGTACTGCGGCGCGCATCGCATCGGACACGGAACCCGGCTCATTGACGATATCGCCGTCGCGGATGGCAAAGTGGTGAAATTGGGCGATCTGGCGCAGTACGTTCTCGACAAGCGAATTCCGCTGGAGATTTGTTTGATCAGCAATGTTCATACCGGCGCGACGCCCAGCCTGGCGGAACATCCGTTCAAGGTTCTCTATCAGGAAAGGTTTCGCGTGACTCTCAACACCGATAACCGCCTGATGAGCGACACCACGATGACCAGGGAATTCGAGGCCGCCGCGGAAACCTTCGGCCTGTCTCTGAATGACTTTGAGAAAATTACCATCAACGCGATGAAGAGCGCGTTTCTGCCCTACCGGCAGCGTTGCGACTTCATCTATTCGGTGATCAAACCTGGATATGCAGGAATTCGCGAAGCTTTGGGTGGAATGGGCAGGGTTTAGGGTCGGGTTATCCGGCATTGAAAGGTTAACGACGCCTGCTTCGGATTCAGGAACATCTCCAAGTTGACGGCGCACCACAGGATTTTTAGCTTGACTTAGTGTACTAGTCTTATAGTACATTGTTCAAGCGATGATTCTCCGGCGGCCTCCCTTTCGTTTAAGGCTTGATCTTCACAGCGGTGTACCGGTTTATCGCCAGATCATCGACCAGGTGTGCGGCGGTATTGCTTCCGGATGGCTAGCCGTGGGTGACCAACTGCCCACCGTGCGCCAGCTCGCCGTCGACTTGTCCATCAATCCGAACACGGTGGTTCGCGCTTATCGCGAGCTGGAGCTGGGCGGATTGTTGGAAACTCACCAGGGGACTGGGACCTTTATTGGCGCTCAAAAGCTGCGGGGCGGAGAAGTAGAACGCGCGCGGCAATTGGCCCAGATCGTAGCAGATTGCGTCGCCCGGGCAGGGGCGGCTGGCTTTACAGTCGACGATTTAATCGAACAGTTGCAGGGATCGGTTCCAGAGCCAACTCGCAGGAGATGATGTCATGAACAGAAACGGTTTCGCGCAGATCAATGGCGTCGCAGTGACAGCATTTGTGCTCTGCCTCGCCGTCGGGGCTTTACTCGGCGCGACCATGCATAAGCCAGCGCCGGTAATATTGCTTGCATTGCCGGGCTTGTACCTGCTGTTCGCAATCAAGGTAGTGCAGCAGTGGGAGAGGGTTGCGCTCCTGCGCCTGGGCCGTTATGTCGGTCTGCGCGGGCCAGGAATATTCCACATTATTCCCGTCCTTGAGACTCTCAGTCCGTTCGTGGACCAACGTGTTCGCGTGGCCAGCGTAACGGCTGAGTCCACACTAACCCGCGACACAGTTCCAGTTAACGTCGATGCCATTGTTTTCTGGCTGGTGTGGAATGCCGAAAAGGCGATCCTTGAAGTGGAGAATTTTCTCGAGGCCATAAATTTGAGTGCGCAAACCGCGCTCCGGGAGTCCATCGGTCGTCATGAACTGGCGCAAATGATCACCGAGCGCGAGACCTTGGGACGCGAGCTTCAGCGCATCCTCGACGAAAAGACAAATCCATGGGGAATAACGGTGCAGTCTGTGGAAGTCAGAGACGTGAGAATTCCGCAGGGTTTGGAAGACGCTATGTCTCGGCAAGCCCAGGCGGAACGAGAGCGGCAGGCGCGAATCATTCTGGGCCAGGCAGAAACCGAAATCTCCGGCAGCTTTGTGCAGGCCGCAGCCGCCTACGCCGAAAACCCAGTCGCTCTGCATCTGCGCGCCATGAACATGCTGTACGAAGCCATCAAGGAAAAAGGTTCGATGGTGATTGTGCCATCGTCGGCGGTGGAGACGATGGGGCTCGGCGGAACCCTCGCAACCGCGTCGCTCGGCGGAGCAAGACCCTGACAATTTCACCCGAATAAAGCGAAAGGAGCAGGACGCATGAACTACTTACTCGAAGTGTGTCTCATCGCACTAACGCTAACTACAGCATTACGCGCGCAGCCTGAAGCCCGCACTCATCTGCCTTTGCAAAAGGGGATTAGTGTCGAGATGCCCGTCACCAGCAACGCAATACCGGTGCCCGACGCGGACCAGGAGGACGCGTTCATCGTGACTGTGACTGACGAAGGCAGCGTGTACGTCGGCATCGGGCTGACCACGACTGCGGCCTTGGCAGAAAGGGTCAAGGGTGGTCTGTCCAATCGGACAGGGAAGAAGCTCTACATCAAGGCGGACGCTCGTACTCCGTATGCCAGCGTGGCGAGGGTTCTGGACGCCTTGCGCACAGCGGGTGTTGAAGCTCCAAATCTGCTGACAGCCCAAACAGGCTCTTCGGAGCCGGGGACTCTCGTGTCTGCGAAAGGACTGGACGTATCACTTGGTCCTCGATTGGCCTCTGGCTCGGAGGCAGTTATTCTGCAAGTGGCGAAGTCGGGGCAGCGATTGCCCAGGTTGAAAGTCAACGACGAACCTGTGCCGTGGGAAGCTCTGCAAAGTACGCTTAGGCTGCTCTTCCAGAACCGAAGCGACAGAGTAGTTCTCCTCAAAGCAGAAGGGACATTGCCATTCGCGGACGTCGTGACGGCGGCCGACATGTGCCGTTCGACCGGAACCGAAGTCGTTTTGGTCACACCGCCGCAATAAAACTAACCAGGCGCCGCTCAGCACGTTTTTGCGCCAAACGAGTGCTGAGCGACGCCCTTCCCAAGATGAAGTCACCCGAGAAGCGTCCTCTTATGCCACGCAAGCAGAAGTCCCGACCCGATCATCATCAGGCCGGCGCACAGCCCGATCCAGACTCCGACCGCGCCCCATCCTGACTTGAAACACAAAAGATAGCCGACCGGGAGCCCGATCAGCCAGTAGGCAACGAAATTGGCCAGCATGGGCGTTTTCGTGTCGCCCGCGCCGCGAAGAGCTCCGGTCGCAACCGTCTGCAAGCCGTCGAACAACTGGAAGGCGGCGGCAACCAACAGCAGTCTGGCGCCGGTGCGAATCACAACCGGATCCGGAGAGAACAACCGTGCAATCCAGGTGGGAATGGACACGAACACCAGGCCCGAGCAGGTCATGAATCCGGCCCCGAGCACGATGGCGGACCACCCTGCGCGGCGCGCTCCCGCGGAGTCCCTTCTTCCCAATTGTTGACCCACTCGAACCGCTGCAGCGGAGCTGATGCCCAACGGCACCATGAAGGTGAGTGCAGCACAGTTCAAAGCGATCTCGTGCCCCGAGAGAGGGACGGGCCCAAGCCTGGCCACCAGCGCCGTGGCCGCCGCGAACGCTCCGATTTCGAGAAGGATCTGGGTGGCCGCGGGCGCTCCCAGCTTCAGCAAGGCTGTAACCCGGCGCAGATCGATGCGGACGGCGCCCGCCCACCTGGGCAGCGAACGTTTCGACTCCACCCAGAGCAAAGTGACGGCGAGCACACCAGCCATGTAGATGCGAGCCACACAAGTCGCCCAGCCAGAACCGGTAATGCCCATGGCGGGAAGTCCGAGGTGTCCGTAGATCAATGCCCAATCGCCGATCGCGTTCACGACGTTGGCGGAGATCAGAGCGAACATGATCGGAAGCACCACGTTCTCTGCCTGCAGATAACGGCGAAGGGCGAAGTAGGTTAGTAGCGGCAAGGTGCCCCAGTTGAGCGCATGCAAGAACGGACGCATGGGCTCTACCAGCTCCGCGCTGATGCCGAAGTGCTGCATCAGCGGCGGCCAAAACGAAACAGCCAGCATGAGGATCGGAGTCAACGCCAAAGCGAGAAACAGTCCGTTCACAAGCGAGATTCGTGCGTCGTGCAGATCTTTGCGACCGTAGGCCTGGGCAACGAAGGTATCCAGTCCAAGCAGCAGGCCGCCACCGAATATCGCGAGGCTGTGATAGAGGCTCTGGCCCAGGCCGGTGGCCCCAATGGCCACGGCACTGTCGGGCAGCCGCCCTACCATGATCGTGTCCACGATGCCCATGCTCATCCAGCCGACCTCGGCGATGATGAGGGGCAGCGCGAGGCGCAGCGTCAGGAAGAAGTCGTCGCGCAACAGGGTGCGAGAGGCGGGTTGAGACTCTACAAGCATGGGATCATTGTGACTATAGCAACCCGGGAAAGTTGACCTGTGGGGAACCCCACCAAAGAATGCTGTTTACCAATTTTCTTGATCGGCTCCGCCAGTCCAATCCTGAGCCAGCCAGCGCAAATTGTAGGATATTGAGATAAACTTTGCTGCGGGCCTGCTGACTCGGACCGAGGCTCCGTCCAGGACAACCGAATGCCAACTGCATATCTGGAAGAAGTCAATCCGTGGGAAGCACAGTTTGCCCGGTCCGACGTGGCCGCGGAGAAGCTCAAACTCAACGAGGGCCTGTGGAGAATACTGCGCGAGCCCAGCCGGGAAATTATTGTTCATATCCCGGTGCAGCTGGACAACGGGCGCCTGGAAACATTCACCGGGTTTCGGGTACAGCATTCGATCGATCGCGGGCCGGCCAAGGGCGGCATTCGCTATACTCCCGACGTCACTCTGGACGAGACTCGCGCGCTGGCCAGTTGGATGACATGGAAATGCGCCGTAGTGGATATCCCTTTTGGTGGCGCGGCCGGTGGAGTGATTTGCGATCCCGACAAAATGTCCAAGCGCGAGCTGGAACGGCTCACGCGTCGTTATACGGCAGAGTTGATGGAGCTGTTGGGACCGGAGAAAGATGTTCCCGGTCCGGACATCAACACCGACGGGCAGATCATGGCCTGGATTATGGACACGTACTCCATGCATGTCCGCCATACCGTCACCGCAGTTGTAACCGGCAAGCCCCTGGAGTTGGGCGGATCGCACGGGCGCATTGAAGCCACGGGGCGCGGGCTGATGATTGTTTGTGATGAGGCGGCGAAGAAACTCGGCATGAGCCCGGATCAAACTCGAGTAGTGATTCAGGGGTTCGGCAATGTGGGTTCGAATGCCGCCCGACTGATGCGCCGGAGGGGTTACAAGATTGTTGGCGTATCTACCAGCAAAAGTGGGCTGTATAACAAGAACGGCATCGACATTGAAGCACTCTCGCTGCACTACCAGAACAATCGCACGCTGACCGGATTTCCCGGCACAGAAGAAACCAATTCCGCCGAATTGCTGGTGGCTGACTGCGACATTCTCATTCCCGCGGCGCTCGAGAACCAGATCACCACCCGCAATGCCGATCGGGTGAAGGCCAAGGTCCTCTGCGAGGGAGCGAATGGTCCCACCACCGCCGAGGCCGATGAAATTCTGATGGACAAGGGCGTGTTTGTCATTCCTGACATCCTCGCGAATTCGGGTGGTGTAACCGTTTCCTATTTCGAATGGGTGCAAGACCGCCAGGGATATTTCTGGACGGAAGCGGTGGTCAACGATTACCTGCAGCACACCATGCGGACCGCCTTCGCGGAAGTCCTGAAGTACGCCGAGACCCACGGCGTGAGCAATCGCATTGCAGCGTACATGCTGGCCATCGACCGTGTTGCCTTTACGCTTCGGCAGCGCGGAATCTACGCCTAAAACCGGATGACCCCACACGCTTTGTGGCGGCGAGTCGCGGGTGTTGTGAGACACGGATTCGCCGTGCTGCTGGTTCTATTGCTGACCGGCTGGGCCATGGCGGCGCTGTATTTCGACTTGCTGCCCGCGTCTTCTTCTTCTCTCCGAAACGTTGCGGCGCCCGGCTATGGGATCGCCGTGACAGGAACGCTGCTGGCCTTCCGGGGACGCGGCAAAGGGATCGCCATTTGTGTCGCGGGATTTGTCCTGGTGTTGGCGTGGTGGCTTACCTTGAAGCCGTCGAATGACAGGACCTGGCAACCCGACGTGGCGCAGACCGCCTGGGTGGAAATAGACGGCGATCACGTCACCATTCACAACGTTCGCAACTGCGACTACCGCACCGAAGGCGACTACACGCCACATTGGGAGACTCGATCATTCGATCTCTCGCAGATACGGGGCATGGATATTTTTTTCACCTACTGGGGTTCGCCCTGGATCGCCCATCCCATCGTAAGCTTCCAGTTTGGCGACCATGACTACATCGCGATGTCGATCGAAACCAGGAAGGAAGTTGGGGAGGAGTACTCCGCCGTCCGCGGTTTTTTCCGCTACTACGAGCTGATTTATACGGTGAGCGACGAGCGCGACGTAGTGCGCCTGCGGACAAATTATCGCAAAGGCGAAGAGACATATCTCTTTCACACTCGCGCTACGGCCGAACATGCGAGGGTCACTTTCCTGAATTATCTGAAAAAGATAAACCGGATACGAAATCGGCCGGAGTGGTACAACGCCCTGACCAACAACTGCACTACCAACATCGCTGCGCTGGCTGGAGAGCCGCAATGGGACTGGCGCGTCCTGCTGAACGGGCGCGCCGACCAGATGCTTTACGAGCGAGGAGACCTGGCGACGGGAAATCTTCCGTTTGCACAACTCAAAGAACAGGCGCACATCAATGCCGCGGCGCGGGCCGCGGGAGACGCTCCCGATTTTTCTCGCCGCATTCGGGAAGGGCGCGCCGGGTTCTAAGTAAGATTGGAGTCAGGAATGAACTGTGCAGCCGGAAACAAGGGCTCCCGCCCTTCGCAAGGATGGGGCACCCTCGGATAGGTTACTGGGTGACCAGTTTCA
>Ga0210384_10003977_pt1 | contig 16738 bp, 16 predicted proteins | sample IncBWH2MmetaG_FD_160574 | JGI IMG/M metagenome (GOLD analysis project Ga0210384, IMG submission 160574) | Forest soil microbial communities from Barre Woods Harvard Forest LTER site, Petersham, Massachusetts, United States - Inc-BW-H-2-M | ecosystem: Environmental > Terrestrial > Soil >...
AGAAGGGTACTCTCACTCCAGTCGAAGATGTACCGACGCAAGGCAAGACCCCGAGAAATTTCAAAATCGATCCCACGGGCTCGCGCTTGTTCGTGGCTAACCAGGAGTCGGGAGATATTGTTGTCTTCCGAATCGATCCCAAAACGGGCCGCCTGACAGCGAGTGGACAGGTACTCAAAGCGCCATCACCTGTGGACATCAAGTTCGTTGCGGCGGAGTGAATCACGTGGAGAGGAGCGTCCGCGCTCCATCGAAATTTGAAAGCCGAGGCGGGCGAAAGGTACCGACGTGCGTGCGCTCCGTTTGACGGAAGGTGAACCACTGCGCGAGAATTGAAAGAGCCTACCCCAAGGCAAGATTGACCAAGTGGGCCTGTGGCGCAGCTGGGAGCGCGCTTCCATGGCATGGAAGAGGTCGTCGGTTCGATCCCGACCAGGTCCACCAAATACCTTTACGCACGTGGCTGTACCGTTCCAAACATGCGGCGGTCGACTGCCGGCACTTGCCACGACTGCGGCGTAATTCTGGTAGCTTTAGTAACACCAACAACACAAGAGTGCTCCTAAGACTACTCGAATAAGGAATACGGATCGACCGCCTTATGAAAACGAAGCGCTCCCTACTGCTGGTCACCGGACTCTTGTGCCTGATAGGCCTGGTACTCTTCAGCCTCTATCTTTATAGAACGCGCAATGTCGGCGCAAAGGCAGTTGCCGTGCGTATCCCCACGAAGCCAGCCCCGGGAGAAGGGATCCAGAAGATTCAGCACATTGTCTTCCTGATCAAGGAAAACAGGAGTTTCGACCACTACTTCGGCACCTTCCCAGGGGCCGATGGCGCGACCTCCGGCAAGATTTCGAGCGGCAGGACCGTTCCCCTGACGCATGCGCCGGACGTGACCCCCTACGATCTGGGCCATTCCTGGCGCGATGCCATCATCGCAATCGACGGCGGCCGCATGAGTAAATTCGATCAAATCATTAGCGGCAGCATTGACGGGTATATGCTCCCGTACACCCAGTTTTACGAATCGGATATTCCCAACTATTTCGCGTACGGACGGAATTTCGTCCTGGCGGATCGCATGTTTTCTTCCATGGCTGGCAACAGCTTTCCCAATCACCTGTTTACCGTCGCCGCTCAGGATGGAGGCTCATTAGATAATCCTCATTCCACCAAGGGAAACTGGGGCTGTGATTCGGATGAGGAGCAGACGGTGCCGGTAGCGCATGCCGACGGAAGCATTACGGTCGAGCCGCCCTGTTTTGATTTTCAGACCCTGTCGGACTCGCTCGAGACCGCTCACATCTCGTGGAAATACTATGCGCCTTCCAAAGATCAATTTGGCTACCAGTTCTCGACGCTGGACGCGATCCGCCACATTCGCTTTGGTCCGCTATGGCAGGCAAAAGTGGTGCCGGACACTCAGTTTGCGGATGACGCCCGCAACGGACGCCTGCCGGCAGTGAGCTGGCTGGTGACAGGCTTCGCCGATGAGCACCCGCCTCTCAGCACTTGCAAAGGCGAGAACTGGTCCGTGCAACAGCTCAATGCCGTAATGCAGGGACCGGATTGGAATTCCACAGTTGTATTTATCACTTGGGATGACTTTGGGGGATTCTATGATCACGTTCCACCTCCCCATCAGGGGAACTATGGCTTGGGTCCCCGTGTGCCATTGTTGATCATTTCTCCCTACGCCCGGAAAGGCTACATTAGCCACACGCAATATGACTTCTCCTCGTTTTTGAAATTTGCCGAGCGCAGATACAATCTGCCGCAATTGGCTGACGGGGACAGGCTAGCCAACGACATGCTGGACAGCTTCGATTTCAACGCAGCGCCGCAGCCGTCACTGCTTCTGCAAGAGCATGCCTGCCCGAAACATGTGGGCATCTGGTGGAAGCTTTCAACGTTTTGGGAGCGCCGCAAGGCCCAACAGGAAGCGCAGTCACACAAGTTTCATGAGTAAACAAGCAAGTCCGCCCGTGCCGTGATCGCCATGGCCAGTGAAGGCAAAAATCTCGACTACAGCTCTTTGCTCGCGGCCAGTCGGCGTTTGGATTTGGCGGGCGTCACGCAGAAAATAAGAGTGGCGTTGCTCGCCGATGCCGCGACGCAGCGGTTTGTCCCCATTCTTCGCACGCTCTTTTGCCGAGAGGGTGTGGACGCGGAGATTTACGAAGCGCCTTTCGACGGCATTGAATTGGAAGTCTATGACCGCAACGCTGGGTTGTACCAATTTCAGCCCCAGGTCATAGTTCTGTTGAACTGCGTACAGGCGCTGCGGGCAAATTTCTTGCGGCCCCAGACCGACGTGGCTTCTTTTGGCACTCACACAGCCGACCGCATGAAGGCGGTTTGGGATGCAGTTCAGGCGAATGTTCCCGCCACCTTGATCCAAAGCAACTTTGTTCTGCCTTACGAACGCTTCTTCGGAAACTTCGACCAGAAGACCCCGGAGTCGTTCTATGCGGTGGTGAGCGCTTTGAATGCGCGCATCGCAGAGAATGCGCGGCAGCGTGGCAGCGTCCTTATCAATGACGTGGAGAGTGTTGCATCCTGGCTGGGCCGCCGCTACTGGTTTGAGGACCGCTTTTGGGATAGCGCCAAGTATTTTTGCGCCCTCGAATGCCTTCCCCATGTAGCCAACAACATCGTTGAAATTGTTCTGGCCAGCGTGGGCCGCGTAATGAAGTGTGTGGTTGTTGATTTGGACAACACTCTTTGGGGCGGCGTAATTGGCGATGACGGACTGGACGGCATCCAGATCGGCGCCCACGGAGAGGGCGAGGCCTTCTATCGCGTGCAGTTGTACCTGCGCGCACTGCGGCAGCGCGGCATTGTGCTGGCGGTGTGCAGCAAGAATGAAATGGCGAACGCGTTACTGCCCTTTGAAAAACATCCGGAAATGGTTTTGCGGCGCGCCGATTTTGCAGTGTTCGTCGCCAACTGGAACGACAAAGCCGTCAACATCAGGCAAATCAAGGAAACGTTGAATATCGGCTTCGACGCGATGGTTTTTCTCGATGACAATCCGTTCGAGCGGAATCTGGTGCGCGAGCTTGTCCCCGGCGTTGTTGTGCCGGAGTTACCGGAAGATCCCGCCGACTACGTTCGCGCGATCTCAGAACTGAACCTATTCGAGACGACGTCGTTCTCCGCTGAAGATGCAAAGCGCACGGAACTCTATCGCGCGGAAGCGGAACGCCGCGAAGCGCAGGCTGGGTTCGCATCGGTGGAAGAGTTTTTGCAGTCGCTGGATATGCGGATCACGGTGGCAAGGTTCGACTCCTTCAATCTTCCCCGCATCTCGCAGTTGATGCAGCGCAGCAATCAGTTCAACCTGACCACGCGGCGGCTGTCGGAAATTGAATGTAACGCTCTGATGGAAAATGATCACTGGCTGCCTCTATATGCCAAGCTGGCGGACCGGCTCAGCGACCACGGTCTGATATCGGTAGTGACCCTGGAAGCGCGCGCGGAAGAGTTGGCGATTCGGGATTGGCTGATGAGCTGCCGCGTCTTGGCCCGAGGCGTGGAAGGGTTTCTGATGAACCGTGTTGTGGAACACGCCCGGCAGCTTGGCCTGAGCCGCATAACTGCCGAGTACCTTCCGACCGCGAAGAATGGCATGGTCAAGGATTTCTTCCAGCAATTCGGGTTCACAAAGGTGGCAGAGGAACCCGGAGGCGGTGCTCGTTGGAGCCTTTCCACCAGCGCCTATCAGCCTTGGCGTACGTTCATGAAGTTAGCGGAGGGCGGCCTCGGGAGCTAAGCCCTGTCAATTCCCATTCGTCACGCAGGCTGGAGTGCCTGCTCGATCCCAGAGTAATTTCGCCGGCGAGCGAACTTTCTCTCGCGGGAGAAAGAGGCGATAATCCTAAGCTATGCCCGCTATGGACCAAACACAAGCGCTGCTCGCACTGACAGATGTTTTCCGTAACGTCTTCGATGATCCGGGTTTGGAGCTGCGCGACGGCATGACGGCTGCCGACGTAGAAAACTGGGACTCGCTGAACCACATTGACTTGATTGTGGCGATCGAGCGGAAGTTCAAAATCAAATTTACAACTCGCGAGGTTACCGGGTTGAAAACTGTGGGCGATCTGGCGGAGTTGACGGCCAGGAAAGTGAGCGCGGTCCCGTGACGTTTACTTCCTTCAAGTTTCTTCTCTTTCTGCCCTTGATCGCCGCCATTTACCAGATCGTTCCGGTCAGATGCCGTGTTTTGTTTTTGCTGGTTGTCTCCTATGGATACGCTTGCGCTTGGAGCGTCCGCGGCGCTGCGATGATGGCGGTGGCGACGATTTTTGCCTTCATCGCTGGAAAATTTGCAGGCGATTCCGATTCCCAACAGCGGGCCTACGCCGTTTTTTTGTCGGCGATTGCCGTGCTTACGTTGTATCTGGTTTTCTTCAAAATAACTGCTGTGTTGCCCATGGGGCGTTTCGGCAGGTTGGCTGCGCCGCTGGGGCTTTCCTATTACACATTCAAGTTGATGAGCTATGTGTTGGATGTCTATTGGGGGAAAATCCAGCCTGCCCCGAGTTTCACGCAATTCGCCGCGGCGATCGCGTTCTTTCCACAAATAGCGGCCGGACCCATCCAACGCCCCGCAGATTTTCTCACGCAGGTTCCGCCTGCGCGGACTGCCTTGTGGATGGGCCTGTCGCGCCTCGTCTGGGGGCTGGCCAAAAAGATTCTGATTGCGGACAATCTTGCCCCGGCCGTCAACTATGTGTTCGCCCACGTGAAGGGATTGCACGGTACCCCGCTGCTGGCCGGTTTCTATCTTTTCCCGCTGCAGATGTACGCGGATTTTTCCGCCTTGACCGATGTTGCTCTGGGGATGGGCCTGCTGTTTGGAATTCAAGGACCGGAAAACTTCAATCGGCCCTTCACCGCTTGCAGCATCAGCGATTTTTGGCGCCGCTGGCATATGTCCCTGACCAACTGGCTGGTGGACTATGTGTTCACTCCGCTGCGCATGGCAACGCGATCGGCCGGAACCGCCGGACTCGCGGTCAGCATTACTCTGAATATGCTCGCGGTTGGACTGTGGCACGGGTTTACCTGGGGTTATTTCGTGTTCGGCGCTCTCAACGCCACGTATTTGGTTGGGGATGTCCTCACGGCGCGGAGCCGCAGTGGTTTCTATAAAGCTCATCCCAAACTCGATCGCTTGGGCAGTTGGATGGGATGGCTGCTTACAGTGCACCTCTTCTTTGTTGCAATGGTATTTTTCCGCGCACATACGGTTTCGGATGCGATTTACCTGCTTTCCCATTTCTCATCTGGATTAGGAACGTTACGGCTTGATTTGCCTCATTTTGCGGACGTAGTTGGATCGAGTTCTCTTCTTCTGGGCCTTGGTGGATACGCCGTGCTCGAATTGCTGGAACGATGTCGTCCGGATCAATGGTGGCATCGTACCGAACCCGTCGTGCCGCAGTGGCTACGATGGTCAGTAAGATTCGTCATCGCGCTATTCGTGATGGGCGGATTGTTTTTTGTAACCGTGCGAGCTGGAGGCCATGAGAGCCCGTTCCTGTACCAGGTGTTTTAGAGCGGTTTCATAAACCGGTCTTGGCAGGGAACGGCTTTGGAGGCTGCCGAAAAAAGTCGCTTCTGCACCTGCTTTTGGGCGGTGCAGCGCTTCAGCGCTGCGATATGTGCATTAGGATGAGCGGGCTTTAGCCCCCGAGGTCCAAGAGCGGACGGACTCTGCGAAGGAAGTACTGATGGAGGGACGTGTGGAGAAATTCGCAAAACAGACGGGAATTTTCTTGATCCTGATTTTCCTGTGGCTGGCCTATGTGGAACTGGTTTGCTTCGCGAAGATTCGAAGGGCCAATGCGGACACGGACATCATTCCTCGCACTAGCCTCCTATCCGTCTACCAGGGGGCTCCTTGGGTGAATACTCTGGCGGACGAGTGGGCACCCTCGAATCACTATAGTTACGAAGCTTGGGTGGATTGGCAACGCAAACCGTTTCAGGGACAGACCATCAATATCGATGCTACTGGTGTGCGCCGCAGCACGCCCTCTCACTGCGACGAGAAAGCCTACACGATCTGGGTCTTTGGAGGTTCCACGGTTTGGGGCTATGGCGCGCCGGATTGGCTAACCATTCCCTCGCAGCTGGCGGAGAAATACGAACAAGCCGGACGCAATGTCTGCGTGAAAAATTACGGAGAAAAAGCCTGGGTCACTACCCAGGAAATGATCAAGCTGATCCTGGAACTCAAGCGTGGCGAGCAAAAGCCAGACTTGGTGATCTTCTACGATGGTCCGGCTGATGTCTGGGAGAGCTACCAATCGGGTAGAGGTGGTGTCCACCAGAACTTCGAAGATACGAAACGGTTATTTGAGGGCCATGCCGCGGCGATCTCAGGGAGTTTCGGGTATCTCCTGGACACAAATACCGCACGGCTCCTTCTGCAGCAGAGGCTGCAGAATCGCATGAAACAGACGTCGACGAAAGATACTGACGCGATTGCCCGCCGGGCTATTCGATGCTACTTCGAGAACGTGCGCCTGGTGGAGGCACTGGGGCGCGAGTACGGGTTCGAACCCTTGTTTTTCTGGGAGCCGACCATCTCCACCGGCAACAAGCATTTAACCGCAGAAGAGGCGGTGGCTCGCGATTCAGCCCGGCAGCAGACCCCCGGCTTGGATGAGGCGAACCAGGCAGCCTACGCTTTGCTCAAGGCCGAGTGTCGGCCTCCCGTGTTCTGCATCGCAGATGTGCTCGATACGATCACCGGTACCGTCTACTTTGACGAAAATCACATCTCGGCAGAAGGCAACCGCCTGATTGCCGAAAGAATGTACGACACAATTCAGCGGCAACACCACTAGCGGTTTCCGAGGGCGATCGATGGGCTGTCGGCTTTCAGGGCATCAACAGCCGGCAGCGCCCTAAGCCCCTACCAGCGAGCCGACTTTTTCTCCGAGAATGACTTTCCGGATGTTGCCGTGATCGCTAAGTTTGAAGACGATGATGGGAAGGTTGTTGTCTTTGCAGAGGGAGATGGCGGTGGAGTCCATCACTTTGAGTCCCCGCTTTAACACTTCCATGTAGCTGATTTTGTCGAAGCGCTGGGCGTCCGGAACGAGCATGGGATCGGCATCGTAGACGCCGTCCACCTTGGTGGCTTTCAGGATCACGTCGGCTTTGATCTCCATCGCGCGCAGCGAAGCTGCCGTGTCGGTGGAGAAATAGGGATTCCCGGTGCCTCCGGCAAAAATAACGATGCGGCCTTTTTCGAGATGGCGAATCGCCCGGCGGCGGATGAAGGGCTCGGCAATCTGGTTCATCACGATCGCCGATTGAATTCGCGTGTGCGCGCCCTGCTTCTCGAGCGCGTCCTGCAGCGCCAGCGCATTGATTACCGTAGCCAACATGCCCATGTGATCGGCGGAAACGCGATCCATGTCGCGGGCCTGTTGCGCCACGCCGCGGAAGATATTGCCGCCACCGACGACGATGGCAATCTGCGCCCCAAGCTGCTGCGCTTCGGCCAGCTCTTCCGCGATTTCCTGTACGCGCTTGGACTCCAGACCAAAGCCCTGAGTACCAGCAAGGGCCTCGCCGGAGAGTTTGAGCAGTATGCGCTGGAACACGGGAGTGGGCATAAGGGCTGTCAGCCATCAGCTATCAGGCATCAGCTAGAGCCAACCCTCCAGGGTCTAGGCGAAAGCTGATAGCCGACAGCCGAAAGCGTTCTTACTCTTCTTTCGCTTCTACCGTACTGGTGAAGGCAATCGTCGCGTTCGCGTCTCCCACCTTGAAACGGGCAAAGCGGCGCACGCTGATGTTCTCGCCGAGTTTACCAATTTTGGTGGCAATGAGTTGGGCGATGGTCGTGGTCTGGTCCTTGATGAAAGGCTGCTCGAGCAGGCAAACCTCCTCGTAGAACTTCGCCATTTTACCCGTCACCATCTTCTCGGCGATGGCTGGAGGTTTCCCAGCCGCCACGGCCTGCGCCATGGCAATATCCTTCTCGCGCTCGAAGTCGGCAGCCGTCACGTCTTCGCGACGCACAAACTTCGGGTCGCTGGCTGCGATGTGCATGGAGATGTCGTGCAGCAATTCTTTGAAATCTTCCGTGCGAGCCACAAAATCGCTCTCGCAATTGATTTCCAGCAGGACGCCGATCTTGCCGCCGGCGTGGATGTAGTGCCCCACCGAACCTTCACTGGTTACGCGCGCCGCCTTCTTTCCGGCCAGCGAAACCCCGCGCTTGCGCAGGTGAATGATGGCCTGTTCCATGTCGCCCTTGGCCTCAACCAGGGCCTGCTTGCAATCCATCATCGGCGCCCCACTCTTTTCGCGAAGCTCTTTCACTTGTTTGGCAGAGATATCCATAGTCGTTGTGCTCATGAAAAAATTCTCGTTTCTAATGCTACTAAGTCTAATGCTATGAGCCTCCAGGGAAGCCCATGCGTGAAAATCTGGTAAACAAAACTTGACCCGCGGCGAGGGGACGCGCGCGGGCCCAAATCGCTAAAGCAGAAGCGTCCCGGCTTACACCGCCGGTGTTTCGACTGGTGTTTCTGATGGCGTCTCGACCGGTTGCGGCGTGGCGGCGGGAGCGGCGGCAGGTTGCGTCGTCACAACGCGCTTACCGCGTCCCAGCACTTCTTCCATGCTGATATCTTCACCGTCATCACCAACGTAGCCCTCGACTGCGGCTGCGGCATTGGCGTGGACTTCCACGCCCTCTGCAGCCTGGCTTCCCACGGTTTCGGCATCGGCGGCACGTTGTTCATCGGTCTGGCCTGCGATACGCAATTGCTGGCCTTCTACGATGGACTCGGAAATCTTCGAGGTGAATAGGCGAATCGCCCGCAGCGCGTCGTCGTTGCCGGGAATCACGTAATCCACTTCGCTGGGATCGCAGTTCGTATCCACAACGGCGACCACCGGAATGCCAAGCTTGCGGGCCTCACGCACAGCGATCTGCTCTTTATTGGAATCGACCACGAAAATCGCATCCGGCACGCGGCTCATGTTCTTGATACCGGCCAGGTTGGCCTCAAGGTGCTTGCGCTCGCGTTCCAGGCCGATAACTTCCTTCTTCGGCAGCAACTCGTAACGGCCATCCGTGGCCATCTCGTCGAGTTCTTTCAGCCGCTTCACCGACTTCTGCACCGTGACCCAATTGGTGAGCAGTCCGCCCAGCCAGCGCTGGTTCACGTAGAACATGTTGCAGCGCGTCGCCTCTTCCGTGATGGCGTCCTGCGCTTGTCTTTTAGTGCCGACAAACATAATCGTCTTGCCAGCAGCAGCTAGCTCCTGCACAAACTTCGACGCTTCCTTAAACATCTTCAGCGTCTTCTGTAGGTCGATGATGTAGATCCCGTTGCGCTCTCCGAAGATGTATTCCTTCATCTTGGGATTCCAGCGCTTCGTCTGATGCCCGAAGTGAACGCCCGCTTCGAGCAACTCCTTCATAGTGATATTCGCCAAATCAACCTCCTAGTTGATCTGCATTTGGTGCGGCGATGTTGCCCGTCCCGAATTGCCATTCCCGCACCCGCGCTGTGAGGCGCGAGATGAATTGAACACCTAAAACCAGAACCGCTTTACCTCTTGCTGAACTGGAACCGTTTGCGAGCGCCCTTCTGGCCGTACTTCTTGCGCTCCTTGCCACGCGAATCGCGCGAAACCATGCCCTCGGCCTTCAGCTTCTTGCGCAATTCCACATTGAAGACCATGAGCGCGCGGGCAATGCCCATTTTCAAGGCATCCGCCTGGCCATTCACACCGCCGCCGGAGACGGTGGCGATCACATTGAAAGTGCCTGCCGTCTCACTAGTTGCCAGCGGAGATTTCGCCGCGCCGCGCTGCGCATCAGTCACAAAATACTCTTCGAAAGCGCGGCCATTTACCTTGAAATCGCCGCTGCCGGGACGCAAAAACACTCGGGCCACAGCCGTCTTGCGGCGTCCCGTTCCGTAATATTGCACCAATTCTGCCATGTTCAGTTTTCGCCTTCAGCCGTATCGCAACGGCGTTCAAAATTTTGGGCAGCGCTTTGCGCTCGCCGTCGAAATTACTTCAGCAGCACCTTCGCGACCGGCTTCTGGGCCTCGTGCGGGTGCTTGTCGTCGCGGTACACCTTCAACTTGTTAATCATCTGGCCGCCGAGCTTGGTTTTCGGCAACATGCGCACCACGGCGTCCTTGATGATCACTTCCGGCTTGTTCTGGATGCGATCCTTGTAATCTTCCGTGCGCAAACCGCCCGGATATCCGGTGTAGTGGTGGTAAGCCTTCTGTTCCGTCTTCGCGCCAGTGACGCGAATTTTGGCGGCGTTAATGACCACAACGTGGTCGCCCACATCAATGAACGGCGTGTACTGCGGATTCTCTTTGCCCATGAGGATCAAGGCCACTTGAGTAGCCAGACGTCCCAGCGTCTGCCCCTCGGCATCCACGACAAGCCACTTGCGTACGATTTCCCCCTCTTTGGGGAAATAGGTTGACATCAGATTCTCCTGTAAAAGAAAACGAAAACAAAAGAAGACCGCGGAGTCAGTCCTAGCGGAAAAGCACAGGGCGCTCAGGCGGACAATCGTTGGCTTTCAAAAGACTAAGGATAGTGGAAAAACGGGGTGTTTGTCAACGAAGGCAGCCAAATGCCATCCCGGAAACGTCTCCCGACACAGGTTTAGGTTGCTAGGGGTGGTTTTTCTTGAACCGTGTTCGATTATGCCGGTTGAAGCGGGACTATTTGAACCATGGATTTGTCGCCTACCTTAATTTTGGCAAATGGGTACGGTTTGGCCTACAATCCGGGAGATGGATTCCTCTCGGGGCGAAAACCCGGGAAGCGCGTCCACTCTAACCCCTAGAAGCTAGGAAACGTTAAGGAGCATTTACCCCCATGAAGAAGCTGATTGCGATGTTGTTCGCTGTGACGCTGGCCTGTTCTTCGGTTGCGTTTGCCGAGTGCAAGCCCGCTGATGACAAGAAGATGGACAAGATGGAAGACAAAAAGGATGCAAAAGCCAAGAAGCACCACAAGCATCACAAGAAGGACAAGGCTGAGAAGACCACGACTGACGCCCCCAAGATGTAAGTGATTTTTGTGCGCGGCGACCCCGGCCCTTGGGCCGGGGTTTTTTCATTTCCGGTGGGTCCGGAAGGCCGGAAGGCTCCCGCCCGCCATGTTACAATGGCTTTCCCTTGCACGTGGATTGATTGGGGTTCCGTTTCCATCCGTCTGGACCCAGCGCGTGCATCCTCGAACGAAATTACCCGAACCATGAAAGATTGTTGACTAGTGGCGAAATCATCGACTCCCAAGACCATTACCTACGCCGACGCGGGCGTGAATATTGACGCGGGCAACCGCGCCAAGCAGCGTATTAAGTATCTGGCGCAAAAGACCTTTACACGCGGCGTGCTCAGCGAAATCGGCGGCTTTGGCGGGTTGTTTTCCCTGAATGGCAAATACAAAGACCCGGTGCTGGTTTCGAGCGCGGACGGCGTGGGCACCAAGCTCCGCGTTGCGTTTGAGATGGGCATGCACCGCACCGTGGGCGCCGATCTGGTCAACCACTGCGTCAACGACATTGCCGTGCAGGGCGCCGCGCCCATGTTTTTCCTGGACTATCTGGCGACTGGCAAACTTGATTCGGAAATAGCGGTAAAAGTGGTTGAGGGCCTGGCGGAAGCCTGTAAGCAGAATGGCTGTGCGCTCATCGGGGGCGAGACGGCGGAGATGCCCGGATTCTATCCCGAGGGCGAATACGATCTAGCGGGATTCATCGTGGGCGTGGTCGAACGCGACCGCATCGTTACCGGAAAGACTGTAGAGGCGGGCGATGTAATTTTCGGACTGCCCTCGAGCGGCTTGCACACGAACGGATATTCCCTGGCTCGCAAGCTGCTGTTTGAAGTCGCAGGCTACACGCCCGACACTTACGTCAGCGAGATTAAGGGTAAAGTCGGCAACGAGCTGCTCAAGATTCACAAGAGCTACTGGCACGTGATCAAACGCATGGTCGAGGGCGACCTGGTGGCTGCCATGGCGCATATTACCGGCGGCGGCATCACGGAAAACCTGCCGCGCGTTCTGCCGCGCAACGTAGCTGCGGAAATTGAGATGGGGTCCTGGCCCGTCCAACCCATCTTCGAACACCTGCAAAAACTGGGCAACGTTCCGCAGGATGACATGTTGCGCACTTTTAATATGGGACTGGGCATGCTGCTCGTTGTTCCGTCCGCGAAGTTTAAGAAAGCACAGAGCCTGCTGGAGCGGATTGGCGAAAAACATTACACCGTCGGCCGGATCGTAAAAGGCGAGCGGAAAGTGATGTACGTATAACGATTGCAGAATAGATTGCAGAAGTTATCTGCAATTCTGAACTCCCATGCACAACCTCGGCATTCTCCTCTCCGGACGCGGCACGAACTTCATCGCCATTGCGGACAGCATCGACTCCGGACGCATTCAGAATGCGCGCATCGCCGTCGTCATCTCGAACAAGCCAGACGCTCCGGGAATTGAGACCGCAAAAAAGCGCGGACTTACCGCACGGGTAATTCCTTCGGCGGGCAAGCCCCGCGAAGAGCACGACCGCGCAGTGGTGGCAGCTCTGAAAGAGCACGAAGTCGAGTGGGTGTGTCTGGCTGGCTATATGCGACTGCTCTCACCCTGGTTCGTGCAGCAATTTCCTCAGCACATTTTGAACATCCATCCTTCGCTGCTGCCCGCGTTTCCTGGCCTCGACGCCCAAAAGCAGGCCTTCGACTATGGCGTGCGTGTTTCAGGATGCACTGTACACCTGGTCGACGAGCAGCTCGATCATGGGGCGATCATCTTGCAAAAGACCGTGCCTGTGCTCGACGCGGACGACGACCATTCACTGGCGTCCCGCATCCTCGAACAAGAGCACATAGCCTACTCAGAAGCTTTGAACATCGTCCTCAGTGGACAATACAAAATCGTTGGGCGAAGACTCATTCCACTCTCGCTATAATCTTCCCTGATGCCAACCTTCGCACCAGTTGACGAGCAACTCGCGTATATCTCCAAAGGCGCGGCGGAAATTATTCATATTGCCGAGCTGCGCGCCCGTCTGGAAAAATCTCGCGAGACCGGAAAGCCCCTGCGCGTGAAGGCCGGGTTCGATCCCACAGCGCCGGATCTTCATCTAGGCCATACGGTTCTGCTGCGCAAGCTCAAACATTTTCAGGACCTCGGCCACACTGTCATTTTCCTGATCGGTGATTTCACGGGAATGATTGGCGACCCGACGGGCCGCTCCGTTACGCGGCCGCCGCTTACGCGCGAAGACATTGTGCGCAACTCGGAGACTTACAAGGCACAGGTCTTTCGGATTTTGAACCAAGAGAAGACCGAAGTCCGCTTCAACAGCGAGTGGATGGGAAAGCTTTCCACCGAAGACTTCATTCGACTCACCGCGAAATACACGGTTTCGCAAATGCTGGAGCGCGAAGAGTTTCACAAGCGCTTTCAACAGGAAAAACCGATTGCCTTGCACGAACTGCTTTATTCGCTGGTGCAGGGGTACGACTCGGTTGCGCTCAAGGCCGATGTGGAACTGGGCGGCACCGATCAGAAATTCAATCTGCTGGTCGGCCGCGAACTCCAGCGCGCTTACGGCGAGCCGTCACAAATCGTGCTCACCACGCCGATCCTCGAAGGCCTCGACGGCGTGCAGAAAATGTCGAAGTCGCTGGGGAACGCCATCGGTATCCACGAGCCTCCGGTGGAGATGTTCGGCAAGGTGATGTCGATTTCGGATGAGATGATGTGGCGGTATTACGAGTTGCTGACGGATGTTTCCAACGCAGAGATCTCGGAGATGCAGCTGTACTGTGCCGGCGGTGAAAAGCATCCGATGGACTTGAAGAAGGCACTAGCGCGAAGCATCGTCGCTGACTTCCACTCCGCTGAGGCAGCCGCGCACGCGGAAGAAGATTGGGTCAAGCAGCACCAGAAGGGTCAGACTCCGGATAGCATTGAGAGCGTTGATATTCCATTGCTGGATCTCCGCGACCTTGCGGCATCTCCGATTAGTGCGGGAATTCCCTTAGAAGTCCAAACGGACAAACTGATTTTCCGGGCTGGCTTGGCACCTTCCCGTTCCGAAGCCGCTCGAAAAGTGAGAGAAGGGTCGGTCAGGATTAACGGCGTTCAGCATTTCCTGCCATTTATGGAGGTTGTTCCCAACACTCCCTTTGTGTTGCAACTCGGGCGCGTACAGCAGCCTAAGCGAATTACTATCACATTTCACTAAGGGCACGCTTGTTTGGTTCGGCGATTCTCTTACAACTGTCATCTTGAGCGCAGCGAAGGACCCCACGGGTGCTGGAAATGACTAGGCATTCGCCAGCTTTCCTGCGAGGGAGCTTTGCTTCGAGAAAGTTGGGAAACGTGATGGGACGGTCAAGGGTGTAGGGGTCCTTCGCTGCGCTCAGGATGACAATGGTTAAGGGCGCGACCTAATTTCAGCGCTCGTTTAAGTTGCGGCGAATTTTCTGATACCCTTCCGCGACATGCGCGCTGCGGCCATTCTTGGTATCGGAACCTCGCTCGAAAACTTGAAGCCATTCCAGGCGGATGCAACCAGCTACGTGCTCGGCGTGCCTGCGAACGCGAACGGTCTCGATGCAATCCTAATCTTCGGCGGCGATGGCACCATTCATCGACATCTCAGCGACCTCGTGCGGCTGCAGTTGCCGGTGCTGGTCGTTGCGCGTGGTAGTGGCAACGATTTTGCGCGATCGCTTGAACTGCGCAGCTTGGAGCAAGTGCTCGCCGCTTGGAAACATTTTGCGGCAGGTGGAAATAACGTCCGTGCCGTGGACCTCGGCGTCATCACAACACCAAGCCAGCCGCAGCCGCGCTATTTTTCCTGCGTCGCCGGTGTGGGTCTGGACACGGCTACAGCGCGCATCGCGAATCAACTCCCGCGCTGGCTCCGAGGTAACGGCGGTTACGCTCTGAGTCTTCCCGTCGCGCTCGCGCGCTTCACGCCGCCGCATGTTGATTTACAAATACATAATCCCGCAAGCGCCGACACACTCACACCGCACAGTTCCGTCCCGCGCGTGCTCGCCGCCTTCGCCAACACGCCCTGGTACGGAGGCGGAATGCGCATCGCCCCGCAAGCCGACATGGCCGACGGCCTACTCGACGCATGTGTCATCGGCAAGCTCTCGAAAGCGAAGCTGCTGCGCCTATTCCCGTCGGTTTACAGCGGCAAGCATCTTGAGTTTCCAGAAGTGGAATACTTCCAGTGCCCGCGCTTTCAGCTCGCCACGCAGCAACCCATCGATGTCTACGCCGACGGCGAATTCGTCTGCCAAACGCCAGTAGAGATCGGCGTCGCCGCGCGTGCCTTGCGCGTCATTACCGCCGGACCGGTCTAGCTTGCAGGTGGAGATTTTGTCGGAAGTGGATCAACACGCGGGCGAGGCGCCCGCGCCACACTCGCACAAGAACTAGCGCGCGGGTGTTTTCTGCACAGCGGCGATCATCGGCTTGAGAGCTCCTACGGAGATTCCCAGCGTGCCGCCGGAGAACCCGTCCATGTAGGCCGTATTGATGCCGATAACATGGCCGTGGGAATCGAAAACGGGGCCTCCGCTGCCGCCGTGGGCGGTGGGGGCGTCGTAGACCAGCTTGCTGCCCACAACATCTCCCAGATGCCCGTAGGTGGCCGAAGGGCGTATCAGAGAAAGCGCAGCGAGCTCGTCGGCTGCACCAGCGTCGTCGTGACGGTAGGCGAGGCGTTCGTAGACAACCTGAGGCGATTTTGCCACCATGCCGGCGACGCCCATGGGATAGCCAATGACCGTGACCAGCTCTCCGGGAGTGCCCACCTGATCGGCGAGAGGCAGCGGCGGAAATTTTCTGCCATCGGGCGTGTTCCCCATATGCACGAGCGCCAGGTCGTGCAGCGGCGAAACGACGACAGGATCAATGTCAATGGGTGTTGCCATTTCCGGGAAATACGCCAGTAGCTTTTCCAGCTTCGCTGTGGCTCCCCGGTTGATGAGGGCCTGCGCTTCAGGATCTCCATACCAAGGCTCAGCCACGTGCCGGTTGGTAGCCAATAGTCCGTCGGCGACAACGAATCCGGTTCCCGCCACGCGCGCCCGCAGGGACGATAGCGGGTTGTTCGAAAAGCCTACGCGGTAGACGCCAAAGATGTAGCAAATCGATCCCCGGTAGCGATTCAGGACCAAGCTGGGCATTTCCTGCTCATTGCGGAGTTCGTCGACCTGCGCCGTAAGTTTGGCGACCTCGGCATCCATCGGGTTCACGGGATGGTGGTAGCGCGGAAGCAGGACGGCGCCCGTGGCCACCAGGCCCGCCGCCAGCAACGCGGCGGCAAACGACCGCCAGTCGAGAGACGGCGCGAGCGAGCTTGACTGCGGCTGACTCGGCGTCAAGTCTTTCACAGGCAACTCGTTTGACTGTAAATCGCTTGGCGGTAAATCGTTGATGTCAGGCATGATCGGCTATAGCCCCGGAGAAGAAGCGGGCAATAGGTCATCATCCCAAAGCCCAAGCTGTGCGGCTACGGTACGGAAGGCATGGGACTTGTGCAGGGCCATAGAGATTCGCGGGGATTTGCCTGCGGGTCAGCTAACGGAGATCAGCTAAACCGGCGCAGCCTCAGGGGTTTACACCAAGGTCAATACCCAGCCGTTTCGACATCTCTTCGTATAGGAAGCCTTGTCCG
>Ga0210384_10003978_pt1 | contig 16729 bp, 7 predicted proteins | sample IncBWH2MmetaG_FD_160574 | JGI IMG/M metagenome (GOLD analysis project Ga0210384, IMG submission 160574) | Forest soil microbial communities from Barre Woods Harvard Forest LTER site, Petersham, Massachusetts, United States - Inc-BW-H-2-M | ecosystem: Environmental > Terrestrial > Soil >...
CCGAATCTGCTCGACCTGTTCGAGCGTTTGCACGCTGCTGCAATTCCACAGCTTCGGTTTCGGTAAGCTTCATGGCGACCTCCGAGGCCTCAATGATACTTCCGTTTTAAACGTTACAGTCCACTAGATCATCTGATCCTGGTAGACCGTGTTTCTGCGAGCCCGCGGTGATCGAGGTCTACGTCTCATCGACTCGTCATGGACGCTGGCCGGCAGGCTCCCGCCGCCAGCCAATCGCGCACAGGCCCACAGACGCCGGCCGCGATGCTTTCCCGGAACGACGGACTCCCTGACGCGACGCCGTTCACGTCGCCAACCGGGCCATGCTCAGCGTGCGGGCACCTGCTTCCACCAGGTGGAGGCGAACCGGTGCGTTCCATAGAACCCGACCAGACTACCTGGCCGCCCATGCAGCGGCACGGGATTGGGGAAGAACGCCCTGTGATCGTGGACGATGGCCGATGGCCGACAGCGCTCGTACACCGTCGTCAACATGATTGGACCGGTCTGCTCACAGACCCCCACTCGGCTCAGGCAGATTACTTGCAGCGAACAAATCGTCTCGATCAACTCCGCCATCACCGACAAGCCGGGCGCGCAGCAAATGACGGCATTGGACAGGATGCTGCTGCGACGCATCCGCCGGGCGTCTTGCGGATGCTCGCGAAAGAGTGTGAGTCCGGCGCCGCCGACGAACAGCCCGTCGAACGGCCGCGTCGGCTCGATATCCATGTCGACGTAGAGCCCGCCGTGCTGGTGCAGCAGCATGTAGCGAAATAGGTCCCATCGGTGGACATCCAGCGGCAGCGCGCGAAAGAATTCAAGGCGGCTCGGGTAGTGGGTCTCGACGAACGCGGCGATATCGATATCGGTCCACAGAGCGACTTCGCAGTCCGGATTGAGTTCGCGAATGCTTCGGTGGTACGCCGCGTAGGGCTGAGGGATCTGGCGGCTGCCCCACATCTGGTGAATCAACCGGGGTACCGTCGCTGTCATATCTCGATGATGCTTCAACATGCGTGCGAAAGCCACCCTTGGGTTCACCCTGCACCGCCTCGATTGCTCTGTCAAAAAGCAGCATGCCACCGCGGGTCGACGGTGGCAACTTTGGAATGCAGTGCGAACTGAGATCGCTGATCTGCGAAAACCAGCAAGGGACAGCCCGGGTCGCGCGGCCCAGTGCGGGAACCGCTCACGCATCGTCGGCGTAAGCCAGGTGGTCCGCACGCGGCTGCTGATGCCGGACACAGCCCGGAAGCGATTTTCTGCTGATCCGACGTGCAGTACTGGCTTGCCGAGCCGACGCCGCAGAGCAGGGCTGAAATGGGCTCTACTGATGATGTCGAGAAGTGTCGATCGCGGTCCCAGGCGAGCCAAGCAATTTTTTTTCGGGCTGCCCCCTAAACATCCGCAGCCCGGCGCGGATAAACAAGCCAGAAGCCGCTCGACCGGCGACTCCCCGTCATTGGATGGCGCCAGCACGGCGCGAACCCTGCCTCCCATTGCAGCGAGTCTGAAGAACCCTTGAGATTGCCTTGGCCTATATCGCCGTTACCCTCAATCACTTCCGTCCCATCCAGGCCTGGGCCCGCAGCACGGGCGCCGAAGCCAAGCTCGACATCGGGACGTTCGAGCTCGAGCTGAAGGCGCGCAACCGCTACTACGCGCTCAAGCCGCGCTTCCTGGTCAAGCAGGGCGACCACTTCAGTCATTCCCCTGAGCTAGGCGCCAACGTGGTCGGGTTCATCGGATGGTTGCCCTACTCGCCACTGCACTGGGACCTGTCCACCGACAAGCTGCGCTTCAAGGCGCTGCTACAAGAAGCCGGCGGCGCAACGCCCGAGTGGGCACCTTTCCCGTCTTCGCCGCCGTTCGACTTCGTGCTCAAGCGTTCGATGGGCTCGTTCGGCAAGGAACTGTCCGGCCCGTTCCGCGGCGGTCGCGCCATGACCGACGCGGCGTTGCCCATGCCCGCGCCGGGAAACCCCAACGCCACGCTCTACGCCGAGCGCTTCGTTGCCGGCACGAACGTCAAGATCTGGTTCTGGGGTTCGACGCCTTTCTACGCGCATCGTGACGACTACCCTGCGATCACCGGCGACGGGACGACCGCCCTCGGAGAACTCATCGCGCAGCGGCTACGCAGCATCGGCATCGGCCGGGACACCGAGACGCCGATCTCGGCACTGCCGGACGGCGATCGCGCCGCCATGGAGTCGACGCTGGCCTACCAGGGACTGGCATGGCAGGACGTGCCGGCCGCGGGCCGTTCCGTCTGGCTCGACTACCGTTACGGCCGCCGCTACGAGGTGGAGGCCAGCAGCCGCGCGTCCGACAACGCCCTGCACTCGTTCCCCGACGCCGCGCAGCGGCGCATCGCCGACATCGGCGTGCTCCTGGCGAATGCCCTGAAGCCTCGGTTCGCCGTGCCGGTGCTGTACTCGGTCGACGGCGTGCTCGACGCGGACGGCACGCTCTGGTGGCTTGAGATGAACTCGAATCCTATCCTGCCGCCCGAAGGCTATCCGCTCATCCTCTCGTCGCTGTTTGGTGCCATGAGTGAGGCCGCTGGCGGCCGCGCGCTGCCTGAACCGAAGGCAATCGCATGAACACGTCGACGTCTGGCGTCGCCGAGCGCGGTGCGCCCAAGGGTGCGTCGGCGACTCCGACCGTCGTCGTCTTCGACAACCGGCTTTCGGAGTCCATCCTCGCCAGGCTGAATGATCGAGATCGCATCTGCCCCGCCTTCTGTGGCGCCGGTCTGGTCGACGGGAGCAGCCTGTCTCTGCGCCTGCCCACCGGCGACCTGCGGATCGATGCGCCGAGCCGGCTCCTGCGTCGCGTGTTCGCCCAGTGCGACGGCCAGCACACCTTCAACGAGATCCTGCAGCAGGAGCCCGCCGGGAGGCGCGAAGAGCTCGGGCAGTTCATGGCCTTCCTGTTCGAGCAGGGTGCGCTCGTCGACGCAATCCACCTGACGCAAAAGGCCGCGGCCTTCGGCTTCCAGGCCACGCCGATCGGCAAGTCCGCGCCGACCCAAGTCACGGGCACGATGGCCACGCGCTTTACACGCTCGCGCGCCCCGGCCGATCCGTCCTGGACCACCGCACAGACCACTCCGCTGTCGCCACTGCTGCAGGGCCGGTCCTCGTGCTATACGTTCGACGACCGCACCCCGGTCACGGTCGAACAGCTGTCCGGGTTGCTGTGGTCTGCCGGCGGCATCGTCGCCGATTCGCATCCGCGGCTCGACCAGGTGCTGCCGCATCGCACGACCGCCTCGGCGGGCGGGCTGTACCTGCTGCGCTGGTTCGTGCTGCTGCTGCGTCCCGTCGGCGACCGCGCGCCGGGCGTCTACGAGGTCACGTTCCCGGCCGCCGGCAAGGTGGCGTGGCGGCTGGTGTCGCCCGACACCTCCACCGTGCTGCGAGCCTTCCTCAAGCCCTGGCAGCTGATTTACGCCACGGGCGCGGTCATCGCAGCCGGCGACGGCCTGACCGCCGCCCTGCGCTATCGCAACCGCGCGCTGCAATACCTGCTGATCGAGGCCGGCGCCGCGCTCCAGAACCTGTCGCTGGCCGCCCCGGCGCTCGGGCTGGCCGGCTCGCTCATCGGCGGCTACAGCGACGAACACGTCAAGTCGCTCTGCGGGCTCCAAGAAGAATGCATCCTCGGCAGCGCCATCTTCGGAGCGCGTCCCACGCCCTCCCAATTGGCGGCCGTCCAAGAGGAGATGCCCATCGACTTCGTGTGGAGCGACGCGCAGTCCGACATCTATCCGCTGCGCACCTTCGCCGCCCGCGCGCGCGCGGCGGGGCGCGACGGCTCTTATTACGACACCTTCGGCAAGGACACCGATCCGTACATGGCCTACGTCAAGGCCCATGCGGAGACGATAGAGCGCCAGGGCGCACGCGAGGCCGCCAATGTCGGCGTCGCGCGCTACGGCGACGTCGACGGGCAGATCGCGCCGGAGCGCATCGCGCGGTTCTCGCAGCGCCAGTTCGACAGCCCCGGTTTCCCGTTCGCGCCGTTCGATCCGACCAAGACCTACCACTGGGTCGCCGGCACCGAACTCTCGTCGGGCCGCCGCGTCCAGGTGCCCGGCGACTTCGTCTACAACCATGCCGCGATGGGCGCCGACGCCGTTAGCTCGCGCGCCTGGATCGAGGCCAATTCGTCGGGTTGCGCCGCCGGCCCCGGCCTCGCGTTCGCGCTGCAATCCGGCCTGCTGGAGGTGATCGAGCGCGATGCGTTCATGCGCCACTGGTTCGCGCAGGTGCCGGGTCGGGCGATCCCCGACGCGCGCTTACGCGCCGCCGCGCTGCAGCGCGTGCACGACATGCGCGATGCCGGATGCCACGTCGCGCTCCAGGTGCTGGAGAGCGTCGCAGCCTACGTCGTGCTCGCCAGCGCAACGAACGACGGACGCCACTTCACCAGCGTCACCGCGGCGGCGCGCTTCGACCTGGTCGAGGCGGTCGACGCCGCGCTCGACGAACTCGAGATCGCCGTCTACACGCGCCTGGTCGGCCAGCGCTTCGATCCGCTGAAGCCGCAGGACGTGCGCGATCCCGCCGGGCACGCGCTGCTGTATGCGCAGAAGGCGCATTACCGTCGCGCGCAGCGGGTGCTGACGCCGGTGCAGACACTGGCGTCACCGCCTGATCGCCGCGAACAGGACCTGGACGGCCTGATCGCCGCGCTGCAGTCGCAGGGACTGGCACCTGCATACGTCGACATCACGCCGGCCAAGCATTGCATCAACCAGGGCCGCACGCCGCTCAAGGCCGTCAAGGTCGTCGTGCCGGGCCTGATCCCCATCTCTTTCGGCTTCGAAAGAGAACCCCGAGCCATGGTGGAGAAGATCCATCGTGGCGCCTTCTTTCCACATCCATTTCCTTGAGAGTCCACCCATGAGCAAGACCGACATCCGCAAAGACGACGATGCCAAGAAGCCGACCGACGTGAAGTCCACGCAGGACGTCCGCGCCAAGAGCGATGCGCCGGCGTGGAAGGCGACGTTCAGCAAGCGCCTGCCGCACCGCTTCGGCGAGCCGCTGTCGAGTAGCAGCGGCAGCGATACCATCCAGTATTGAAGCCGCGTTCCGGGTAGATGCCGAAGTCTGGGCGAGCGCCGACGCGACGAGGTGCGGCGAAGCTCTGGCCCCCAGCCTTCCCCCCAGCCCCGCGATGGCGGCGCGCGCCAGTCGCGCGCGCCTGACCTTGCCCGCCCCGACTCAATGCCGCCCAGCAACTCGCTTTCACGGGTGAGCTTGCGCCAGGTGTGCACCAGATTGGCATTGACGCCATGGGCCATCGCGATCTTTGCGCCCGAGGCGCCAGGCGCGGCGCATTCAGCAAGGATTCGTGCCTTCAGTTCGGGGCTGTAGGCGCGCCGGGTTCGCGTCTTGTCCGAAGCACGCAGCGCACGCTGGCTTCGTCGACGACGCCGCGCAGGCGAACGCGCACGTCGTAGTGGTAGTGGTATGTGCTCGCGCCCGGCTCGAACCCATAGGTCGTCGTGTAGGTGACCGTGACCGGGTTGCCGCTCTCGTTGGTGCAGCTCTTGTCGACGTTCACGCTCGCCTGCACGTTGGAGCTCACCACCCGGCCCATCGACGTGTCGCTGATGCGGTTGCCATCCAGGTCGTAGGTCAGCAAATGGCCTTGCGTGGACGTCAGCGCACCAGTGTCGCTCACGCCTCCGCGCTGTCTAGTTCCGGACCTTCGTGAAAGGGTCGAAGACCTTCTGACTCGTCTTACCGCGTCCGCGCGATGCGCAAGACCGACAGCGCGGCAGCGTCAATATCGCAGCGTAGGTCGTCTCCAGCGTTGGTTTGGAACACCGCGCCGAACGTGTTGGGAGCGGGCGTCATGGCGGGCTCAAACCACCCGAAGCGTCCGTCGACGGTTGCATCTCCCACGTGCAGCTGATTGTCCAGACGGCCATGCACGGACCCATCGGCGTTCAGGACAGTCAACCGGCGAACTTGGTCGGAATCGTCATTGCGGACCATCACCACAATGAATTGCCGCCCTGGCACGACGGCGCCCAGAACGCCATGCGGCGCCGGGAATTCGATTTGTCGCGCTCCGAGCGTCCACCTCAGGGCGATGACTTTCGATGGGGCCCAACCAAGATCAAGCATCCCTTGCGCGTCCATCCCAGTTGGGATGGATTTGCCATCAGCTCGCTGTTCCACAAAATTTGAGATGTGCATCATGAAGTTCAAATTGATCACTGTCGCATGCTGAAAGTTTGGGACTACTCGGTGCGCAGTCGAATTACAACGCACCTTTGGCATCTCCATCCCGTTCAGCGAGACGAAGCTGCTATTCTCGTCTTGTCGCCGGTATTGCGAAATTAAAACAGCTCGCACCTGCGAGCCACTTATGAGCCATCACGCTTTTGAAAAGCGAACGCCGATTCTATCTGCCTCCAAGGAAACCTTCTCCCCCATCAAATACGCGAATTCGGTTGATAGAGATTCATCTTGAAGCATCAGGTTTCCAACGGATATGCCTTGGTCAACCAAAGTGCCGACGATGCGATAACCAAATCCAGAGCCGACTCGCGCAATTGACGGCGCCGAATCACTACTGGCTAGCGTTAAGCCATAGTCGGAAGCCGTGAAAAGCTTAAGTTGCACTTTCCTGGAATCTCCCACGGCAAGCGCAGGCCTGTTGGAAGCGAAACCGACAACAATCAGTCCGTCAACGTCGAGGGTTATTTCCTCCTCGACATCAGGGTTCAACGCCTGCACCTTTGCAACGACAAAATCATGAGTCACATTTATCACCACGAGTATGGCCACTTCCAGCCGTTCTGAGGATTCGGCCCAATGGTATCAGTTCTGAAGGCCTTGAGGGAAGACTGGCTTTCATCGCCCAGCAAGTCAAACAAATCAGTGCGACTCTTCGTGTGAATAGTCGTTATGAATCCATCGTTGTTGGTGCCAACGAAATCAAACAAGGCTTCGCCGTTGGAGCTTCGATTGCGCGCGAACGAAACATAGCCGGTTCGGTTCTCACCGGCGGCCTCGTAGAGATAATTCACGGGCTGGCCGTTGTTCATGACGTCGCGGCCAATATTCAGGTAGTCCTCGGAAGTTGTTGCATTGAACTCCGCGCCATGCTTAGCGAAGTGGCTGTTAAGCAGGCTTTCAGACGCAAAGTTTGCGCCGTCCCCAGGACCAGTACTTCCCAAGCCGCCCACGCCCGAGACTTTGGTATTGCCAAATCAAAACAGGCCCGTGAGTCACGGGCCGGTAGTCTCTCAGTCAGCGCTTTCTGGCCGTTCCATCAGACACCATATTCTTCATTCGTTCGCGAACAGCTTTCATATCGTCTGCCGGCTCGCCGTGAATTAGAAAGTGGTGAATGTCGTTTGGGCATTTGAGCCCCATGGGGCGCGTGCCCGGCTCTAACACCTCTGGAACGCTGGCCAAAGTTGCACCACAGACTGGACATGCCAAGCGTTCACCTCGGCTGTACGCAGCCAAAGCTTCGGAAGCGGTCAAGGTATTCGCCTTACGGTGTTCCATTTTCGTCCTCCTCAGGGAAACTTGGGAAGCGGGCCGGGAGGCAGAAGTTGATAGCTCGGCTGAGCCTGAATGCTATCAATAATCTGCTGACGCTGAGACAAGGTTGGCCTCGCTCCGTTCGAAAAGACAAACTCGTTTCGGAACGCCAAGTATTCCTCATACTGCGTTCCCGGTGACATGTCGTTCACGAAGAACCGATTTTGATGGGTTGCCTCATGCACAACCGTTGAAGCCACTTCATCGGCCGATGAATGCCTCAGCATGTTGACGGTCACCGTATTGTCGTAAGGATTGAACAGTCCCATTTCAGCCATGTCCGGGTCGTTGACAAACAGCACGTCCGTGCCCTGTCGCTGCAGTCTTGCATAGGAGAGGCGTCCGACCGGGTCTGACGCCAAGATGTCTGCAGCATCTTTCGCGAAGGCTCTGTCCACCGTGTTCAGCGAGTCACTGAAGGATAGCTTGGCCCCCACTTGGTACGGTGCAGTTGCGACATTGCCAACCGGCAGAAGCTGCGGCTCGCCAATCATCTTGAGGTTACGCGCACCGAGCAGTTGCACCTGATTGGCGCCTCCGACCGCATTCTCCATCGGACCGACCAGACCCTCGTTGAGCGTTTGCTCCCCTGTCGTCTCGACTCGGATCGCATACGACACGTCCGACTTGAACTCGGGAAGAATCGCAAGGTTGTTTCGAGCAAACGCCTGGCTCGGGATCCCGTCCGGGGTCGCCCACCCGCCGAAGGCGGGCTCATCGCGCAGCAAGGCTTCGGCCTGGCCCTTGTTGACAACCATGTTGTACTGCGCGCCCGGGCCGACCACCTTCGTCGTCACCGCGTCGCCGCCCCAAGCAGCGTGGTCCCCCGCAGCAACCATTTCCTGGTTGGCTTGCTCCGTCGTGCGAACACGCAGCACCGTCGACTCTCTGCTTGCCGCGGTGACCGGAGCCATCGGCGAGTTCGGCCCGACCGGTGTATCGTGGATCAAGCTGACTTGCTGAGCGGGCAACGAATCATCGACACGCTGCGGGACCGGGTCACCGCGCAATGCGGGCGTGCTTTCAGAGCTCGCACCCGAGCGGCTCGCCAACGCGTCCGCATTGGCAGACCCGGCGTCGACGAAGCTCACGCCAGACCCGGTCGTTCCATCAGTCGCAAGGATGCGTCCGACGGAAAGCGTATCCGCACTGCCAAGGCCGATCGTGTCGGCGCCCAAACCCAAGCGTTGAGTGAGGCCACTGTAGGTGCTCGACAAGCCATCGCCGAGGCTGCGCAACGCCGTGGTACCCGTCGCAACCGCGTCGGCCGAGGCCATCGCCAGCGACGTCCGCACCTTGCTGACGCTTGCGTCGGCGACGTTGGCGAGGGCGCCGGTGGCTCGGCTTGCTGCGTTTGCCGACGCCGCACCAACGTCCCAGCTCGCGGCTCGCGTCAGCGTGTCACCGGCTGCGGAAGCCCAGCCTTCGACCGTCGTGATCGCAGGTGCGAGTTCCGGCAGCAGACTCTTGGTGGCACCCACGCCAACGTCCAGGAACTTCGAGCTGACGCTCACCGCCGTCTTGATTGTTACGCCAGCGAGTTCGCCCAACGGCCCTCCGGCCAGCAGCGCGCCAGCCTCCACGACGTTGTCCGGCAGGAATTGCGCGCCGATGTAGCCCGTAGCGCCAACGACGTTCGCAATACCGCCAACCACACCGCCCTGCTTCTGGCCCCAGTTGCCCAGCGCGACGAACTTGTCCTCGACACCGGTCTTGAAGTCGTGAAACGCTTCGCTGGCCAGCGTGAACGTGTTCGGCAGCCACTCGCGATTCGAATACAGGTAACGCGGAACGTTGGCTCCAACATGCACGAGACTGGCCAATTCACCGACCACGTGACTGCCAACGTAGCCGGCCACGTCGCCATTGCTCAGCGCATCGCTCTCTTGTCCCGCCATTGCGTCCTGCACGGCCTGGGCGCGGTCGGCAATGGCCTTGAGGGTGTCTTCGACCCGATCGCGGATGCCGTAATGGGCGTTGATGTCGACCTTCTGAATGTTCCCGTTCGAATCATAAGAGAAGGAAGTTTGCTGCCACGAGTTGTCGTCGTCGCCCAGGATTCCGCGAGTCTCCAACGGATTGAGCTCGAAGTAGCGTTGGGCTGAGATGCCCCTCGAGATCGGGGCCGGGGTAGCCTGTGGCGATAGGGCCTGCGTGTCTGTAGTCGTGGGAGCAGTCGAAGCACCGCTCAAGGACTGGTTAGTCGTGTCTGCGCCAACCGACGAGAAGTCAATTTGCTGCGGCATCGCTGCTCGCGCTTGCGTGTCAGCGGCGAAGGTCGATGAAGGCTTGGGTACCGTGATCAGTTTAGTTTGGTAGCTAGGTGGCACCCAGTCGGGCAGGAGCGCATTCGAATACTGCCGCCCCTCATTGACGATGGGGGTAAACGATGCCGGATTCTTCAGCCTGCCAGTCGCCTCGTCGGCTTGGCGCTGCTGTATAAAGTCGCTTTGCGCAATGCCATAGGCTTCCCTAGCTGCCTTCTGGTCGTTGGCAATGTCGGTGAAGCGATTGGCCTGGATCGCATCGTCCTGCGTCGACTGCTGGTCCGTGTTCTGCTGATCCGTCCTGAGGTACGACGGAATCGAGTTGAAGAATCCGCTGACCGCCGCGTCGCCCTGCGCGTAGAGCGTATGCAGATCGATGAGCGGCGCGATAGGCTTGGCCTGGGTTGCAGGTCCGGTCTGGGCGGGAATACCGAGCCAGTCCCTCACGGCATTGGTGCCGGCCGTGACGCCCTCCTCGACATACGGTGTGAGCGTGCTAGCCGCGGCCTGCGCGAAGATGTCCTTGAACTGCGCGTGGCCGCGGTCGTCGATCTCCATCGCGGCCGCCGTCGAGCCCAGGTTGGTGATCGCGCTGGCAGTGAAGCCGCCAACGCTGTTCGTGACGTTCGAGTCCGGGATCTGGCTCGTCAGGCTGCCGAGTTCCTCGCCCACACCCGCGCCGATGCCCGCGCCCGCCACCTGGCGCCAGCTGAAGTTCTTCTGCAGGCCCACCACCTTGGCAGTTTCCTGCGTCACCGCGTTGGCCACGGCGCCCCGGAAGACGGCTTCGCCGAAACTGCTCGCGGCCTGCGACGTCACGCCCGAACTCGCGGCGCCGCCAGCGCCGTCGGCCGCCGCCCCCGCGCCGCCCAGGCCGACTGTGACGACTTCCGTCAGCGCCGACATGCCCACTTCTTTCCAGCTGAACCCCTTGGTCTGGCCGATGGCGTCGCCCACCGCCTGGCTGGCGATGGAGGCGACGGCTCCGGTGATCGCCGCCCCGATGAGCGTCGCTGCCCCAACGGCGACAGCGCCAGTGGCGCCGACGGAGGCGAATGCCGCGATCACCGCGCCCGTGGCAGCGCCGAGAGTGAAGTACGTCACCACCGCCGCCACGATCACCATGATGATCGTGCCCAGGATGCCGCACCCGTGCTTGGGCTGCGGCGCCGGCAGGCTTGGCGTGGTCGAGCCCACGATCTTGCTCGGGTCGTACGGCGTCACCGTCGAGGCGTTGTTGTGGACCCCGTTGACCTTGGTCGGAATGTTGATGACCTGCCCCACGCGCAGGTCGCCGTCGCCCGACAGCCCGTTGGCGTCGGCGATCAGGTACCACAGCGAGCTGTCGCCGTAGGCGCTCAGCGCGATGCTCTCGAGCGTGTCGCCCGACTGCACCGGGTACTGCCCCGTGGCCGCGTTCGGGTACGAGTTGGTCACCGGCGTGAACGCCAGGTCGAAGTTCGCCTGCTGCGTCGTCGAGCCCGCGATCATCCCGTAGGTGCCCACCACCTCGCCGGCGACCACCATCTCCTTGAGCGTGTTGCCGCCCTCGGTCTTTTGCAGCACGTGGCCGGCGGCGTCGTTGACGAAGTCGCGCTCGTCGACGTTGCCGCTGTCGTTCTTGAGCTTGACCAGGTTCCCGTCGGCGTCGTACGTGTCGAGCGTCGTGACGTGGTTGCCGCCGCTGCTGGCCGTCGTCGACAGTGCCTTGTAGCCGTTGAGCTCCTCGATGTCGATGTGGTAGGTCGTGGTGGTGCTACCCGCCTGCGTCTGGTAGTCGGTGAGGTTGCCCGCCGCGTCGTAGCCCGTGTAGGTGACCTGGTTGTCCTTGCTGTGGTCGGCCTCGTTGACGGTGTTCTGCACCTGCAGCCGGCCCAGGATGTCGTAACGGCTGACGGTCGTCGTCGCCCCGCTCAGGTCGACGTTGTTGCCCACCAGCGCCGTCACGTAGTCGGCCGGCAGCGTGCCCTCCGGCCCGCTCTCGAGCTCGCGGCCGTCGGCGTCGTACTTGCGCGTGTCCACCAGCGTGGCCTGGTCTTGCGACAGCGCGCCCAGCGTGTAGACCGGCACCTCCACCGACTGCGTCACGTTGCCGCTCTCGTCGTAGGCGATGGGCACGTTGTTGTAGCCCGTGAGCACCGAGCCGTACCCGCCCACGGACACGGTGCTGAGCCGATCCATCGCGTCGTAGTGGTAGTAGTACGTGCTCGCGCCCGGCTCGAACCCGTAGGTCGTCGTGTAGGTCACCGTGACCGGGTTGCCGCTCTCGTTGGTGCCGCTCGTGTCGACGCTCACGCTCGCCTGCACGTTGGAGCTCACCACCCGGCCCATCGACGTGTCGCTGATGCGGTTGCCGTCCAGGTCGTAGGCCAGCAAATGGCCTTGCGTGGACGTCAGCGCCCCGGTGTTGCCCGGCTGGGCCAGGAATATGCCGTCGGCCTCGGTCTCCTGGTTCATCTTGTCGTAGTTGAACCAGAGATCCTGCAGCGTCGTGCCAGTGGTCAAGGTGGTCGCCAGGATGTGCGTCGTGTTGCCGACCGCGTCGTAGCTGGTCTGCACTTCCGTCTGGTTGGCGTTGTCAATGACCCGCGTCACGCGCCCCAGGTCGTCGTACTGGATCATCTGATCCTGGTAGACCGTGGTCTGCGAGCCCACGGTGATCGAGGTCTCCTCCAGCGTGTGGTGCCCGCCCAGGTCGTAGTTGGTCGTGGTGGTCTCGCCGGTCGCGTTGTCGACCTCGGTCAGTCGCTGGCCCGCCTGGTCGTAGGTGAACGTGAGGTACTGCCCGTGCGCGCCGAACTGCGAGGTCAGGTTGTCGCCGTCATCGTAGACGTAGCTCGTCCTCGCACCGCTGATGTCGACCGAGCTCTCGAGCTTGCCCAGGCCGTCGTAGGACCATTGGCTGACTTGGCCGTTCGTATCCACCGAGGCGATCTCGCGGCCCTCGGCGTTGAACGCCGCCCAGGTCGACTGGCCCGCCGGGTTGATGGTCTCGATGACGTTGCCGAGTGCGTCGTAGACATACTGGGTCTTTGCGCCCGTGCCGTCGGTGCTGGCGACCTTGTTGCCTTCGCTGTCGTAGTCGAAGTGCGTGTGGATCGCGCTGTCGACCTGGCTGACCTGCATGGCCCCGTTGGTCTGGTAGACCGCCAAGCCCGCCACCAGTACGCCGGCGGCGTTGACCGTGCCCACGTTGAGGATGTCCGTGTTGCGGCCCATCGCGTCGTAGCGGTACTCGGTCTCGCCGCCCATGGCGGTGATCAGGCGCACCTGCTCGCCGAACACGTCGTAGGCATGGCGCACCACGCCGCCGTCGGCGTGGCCTTCGGCGATCAGGTGGCCTTGCGCGTCCCACTGCTGCGTGCTCAGGTTGCCGTTCGCGTCGACCGAGGCGACCTGATGCCCCAGCGCGTCGTAGTACACGTGGCTGATGGGGCCGGTGACATCGGCGCTGCCGCCCGGATCCGGTTGCTGCTTTGTCGTGACCTGGTTGTTCCAGTTGTATGTGTAGGTCGTGACCGTGCCACTGGCGGGATCGGTCTGCGCGATCACGTTGCCCCAGCGGTCGAAGCTTTGCAGCACGGACGGGGCCTCCACGATGGTGCCATTCGTGCGCACCGGCAGCACCTGCTTGACGGTGCGGCCCGAGGAGTCGAGGACGCTGATGGTGCGGCGTACGCCGTCGTCACCGTAGTTGAAGGCCTCCTGCTCGCTGCCCACGTAGTCGAAGTCGACCGGCGTGCCCAGCACCGTGCTCATGAGGCCGGAGCTGGTCAGCTTCGCGGTCTGGCGACCGGCCTGGTCATACAGGAAGACCGTGGGCGTTCCGCCGCTGTTGGTACGCCACATGCGGCCGGCAGCGTCGTAGCTGAAGTACTCGTGCTCGGCGTCCACGGCAGTCATGTCGCCGTTGAGTGCCGTGTCGCGCGACGTCATCTCGCCGAATGCGTCGAAGGCCATCTTCTGCACGATCGAGCCGGGCGCGCTCTGGACGATCTGGCCCGTGCTCGCGTCGAGGTGCCAGTTCGAGACGGCGGTGACGTTGGACGTCTGGTTGCCCAGCGCGTCGTGGCCAAGCTGCGTGTACGAGTAGGTCGCCGACGGCGCGCCCGGGTCGCTGGTGAACTGCCAGGTCTTGGCCAGGTGCCCCGCCGCATCGTACGACGAGTAGTGCGTTTCGCCGCCGGCGTCGATCAGCTGGGTCACGTGGCCGCGGCTGTCGTAAGCGAGCCAGGTGATGCGGTCGGCGCCGGTGCCCGTCGCGTCGCCAGGCGCGTTGTTGACCGCGGCCGTATAGCCGCTCAGGTCGGCTTGGGACGCGCCGGCGCCATAGACGTGCTGCTCGACGACGTCGCCATACACGTCGCGCGTGTATTCGGTCAGCGGGATCAGCTGGTACGTCACGCCGTCGATGGAGCTGAGCGTGCGCGGGCCGGCCTGCGCCTTCAGGCGGCCGTTGGCGTCGTAGTAGTAGTAGGTCGTGTTGCCGAGGGCGTCGGTACTGGACGTCTTGTTGCCGGCCGCGTCGTAGGTGTAGGACGTGGTCAGGTTGCCGACCACCGTCGCCGCCGCCGGAGCCGGGCTGTAGGTGACGCCGACCTGCGTCTGGCTGACGAGGCGATTGGCGAGATCGTAGGTCGAGTCGGTGCGGCGATCGTCGCTCGACGTGGCCGGAGGCGTGTAGCCCTCGGCCCCGTAGTCGGCTGCCGCGATGGCGAACTGGGTCGAGCTGACGACGTTGCCCGCTGCATCGAAGGACTGCGTCGTCACGTAGCCCAACGGATCGACCGTGGCCATCTGCAGGCCGCGCTGGTCGAAATAGCTGTAGGTGGTCGCGTAGATGTTGTTCTGCGAATCGAGCGCGACCGAGGTGCGCACCCGATCGCCGAAGGCGTCGAAGCCGTACTGCGTCTGCGGATTGCCCATGTACGAGGCGCCGGTCAGGCTGTCGTACATGAACACCTGCGGCTGCGTCGTCACGCTGGTCGCGTGGCCCAGGCGGTCGTAGGTCGTCACGACGCTGCGGTCGGAGCCATTGAAGCCCGTGCGCGCCTGCTGCATCTGGGTGACGAGCGCACTGACGTCGCTGGTCCGCGGCAAGGCGCCGCCCGCCAGCACGCTCGCGCTCAACGTCGCCAGGGCGCCAGAGGAAACGGCATCGGCGTAGCGCGTGAGCGTGGTCACGTCGCCGAAGCTGTCGCGGTCGTACTGCGTGACGTAGCCTGCCGGGTCGACCTCGAACGTCTCGCGGCCGAGCTTGTCGTAGGTCTTGAGCGTGACCGGCGCATCGGCAGCGCCGGCGGTTGCGAAGTCCACCGTCGCGACGACGTCCCCGAAGGTGTCGTAGACCTGGCGCGTCACCAGCGTCTGCTGCGTCTCGACGCGTCCAGCGTTCGGTGCATTCGGGTCGCTGACGACGAGGCTGTCGTCCGCGGCGTCATACACCATCACCGGTGCCAGGGCCTCCTCGGTGAGGCGGCCGAGCGCGTCGTGGGCGTAGGTCGTGGTGCGAGCCACGCTGGTGTTGGCGGCATCGGTCCTCGACAGCATGTTGCCGAAGATGTCGTAGGTGAAGGTCGTCGTCACCGACGCGTAGGCCGGGTCGCTCGACGGCGCGCTCTGCGAGATCAGGCGGCCGGCGGCGTCGTACTGGTAGGTCGTGGCGTTGCCGTTGGCGTCGGTCGACGAGATGCGGCGGCCGGTGCCGTCGAAGGCGGTGCCGATGACGCCGCCGGCGCCGTCGGTGGCCGCGGTTTCGTTGCCCGCGCCGTCGTAGCCGGCGCGTTGGGTCTCGTCGCGTGCGGCGTTGTCGTTGGCGGCAACGGCACTGCCGATCGCCGCCGCCGACACGCCCACCGACAGGCCCGTGACCGGGTTCGTGTAGAGCGTGCTGGTGCTCGTTCGGCCCGCCCCGTCATAGGTGGAGCGTGTGACGTAGCCGGCGGCGTCGACGCTGTACGACAGCCTGCCAGCGCCATCGTAGGCCGCGAGCGAGGTGCGGTTGGGCACCGACGAGGGCTGGTTGACGATCAGCTGCAGCGTGGCCTCGGTGACCGATGCTGGCAGTGACGCCGGATCGGCGGTGTTCGCGTACTCCGTCACCGCGATCGCGTTGCCGTTGCCGTCGAAGACCTTGTGCGTGACGCCGCCCTCGGCGCTCACCGTCCACGAGGCGCGTCCGGCCGCGTCGTAGACGTTGACCGAGATGCGGTTGGCCGGATCGCTGACGTTGACCAGACCGGACAGCGCGCCGACCGAAAGCAGGTCGGCGTTGGCCGTCGGCGCGACGATGCGCTGCGCGTAGTTCGTGGTGCGGACGGCGTTGCCGTCGTTGTCGTAGGCGGTCTGCGTGACGTCGCCCATCGCGTCGACGGCGAACACCGCGCGGCCCGCGCTGTCGTAGGCAAACGTGTTGACGCGGTCATCCGCGCTCGCGACGGCGCTGTCGGGCGGCGCGCCGGCGGCCACGCGTTGCGCGAACAGCACCTGGCGCACGAGGCGGCCGTTGACGTCGTAGTCGAAGCGCGTGACGTCGCCCAGCGTGTCCGACGTCCAGGTCAGGCGACCGGCGCTGTCGTACTCGTTGGTGGTCGTGTGGTTCGTGCCCTGACCGGCGAGCGACCCGGCGATGGCGTCCAGGCTCGCGATGTCGCGCGGCGGATTGGCGGAGGTCAGCGCGGTGCCGAATTCCTCCTGCGACAGCACGTTGCCGTTGCCGTCGTAGGTGAACCGGGTGACCGCGTAGCTCTGCCCGCCGGCGCCGACGTGTGTCAGCGTGTAGCGCGCGCGCCCCTCGTTATCGTAGATCGTGACGACGTCGGAGTCCTGCGTCGGATCGGCTTGCACCGGCGGCGTTCCGATGCCGTTCCACGCGCCGGC
>Ga0210384_10003979_pt1 | contig 16727 bp, 15 predicted proteins | sample IncBWH2MmetaG_FD_160574 | JGI IMG/M metagenome (GOLD analysis project Ga0210384, IMG submission 160574) | Forest soil microbial communities from Barre Woods Harvard Forest LTER site, Petersham, Massachusetts, United States - Inc-BW-H-2-M | ecosystem: Environmental > Terrestrial > Soil >...
CGATGAGTTGAACGCTTACTATCTCGCTCGGCAGGACCAGCTCAATCACCCGCTCGATGAGGTGAGGGAGCAGTTACAGCAGGCGCTTAAAAACTTGAAGGTCCAGCAAGCCCGGCAGAACTATGCGAAAAATCTCCTGGAGAATGCCAAAGCAAGCGGGGAGGTTGTGGTTCTTCTTCGACCAACTCGAATCGAGGTCGGTTTCGATGCTGCGCGGCTCAAGGGCAACCCCAATGCGCCGGTTATGATCGTCGAGTTCTCTGATTTCTCCTGCCCCTATTGCCGACAGGCCGAAGCCACGTTGCACGAAATCGTGTCCAAGTACCAGGGGAAGGTCAGCCAGGCATATCGGGACTTTCCGCTGCGGGAAGTTCACATACATGCCCAGATGGCGGCCGAAGCCTCTCGCTGTGCCGCGGAGCAAGGAAGGTTTTGGGAGTATCACGACTTGCTTTTCGCCAATCCGGAGAAACAAGACCGCGATAATCTGCTGCTTGATGCGCGCGTCATGCAACTGGACGAAAAGCGTTTTGATTCATGCCTGAGCTCCGGCCAATACAAGCCACAAATCGATCAGGACCTACAGGAGGGCATGCGCGCGGGCATCATTGGCACCCCCGCGTTTTTCGTCAACGGCATTTTTGTGGATGGCGCCCAGCCCGCGGCCGTATTCGAGCAAATCATCGACCAAGAATTATCCAATAACCAAAAAGCTCCATCGAAATAAGTTCACGGCCGCTTTTTACTTTTGAGATTTAACAGCGCAAGACCGACCTTTACGACTGCTCCTGGGGCTCGCAAACTATGCGTCTTAATTAAGGGACGACTCAATCCAATAGCATGGCGGTCCCACCAACTCAGGTATAAATCGACACAGAGCCAGCACGGGAACGGAGTAGCTGATTCCCTGCCCTCGGGATCAGGAAATCTTGACGTCCAACTGGGGCGGGAGCGAAGTTAGAATCTCTCCATGCGGAGGATGGAGTCTCACGCGAACTCTTCTCCGCCATATTCCCTGCTAACAGGGAAAAATACAGGGAGTTTTGCACCATCATTCGCACTGCCTCGAAGATAAGTCCTAACCAAGGAGGGCTATAGCGAGGGAAAATGCGTTTTTGCGGTCCATCGGAATAGGGATCATTCAGGGAATGAACAGGGAATGCCGATTCCCTGTCACGGGCTCTTTGGCAATTTGACATCGCCTGTCCTTCGCTGGAAGGCGCAAGTGATTGCACGCCTGTCATTCAACCGTCCACGCCCGGCCTCTTGGTCCCGAACCAGGTGACAAGGCTTGCTGAAACTTATTGAATTCTATTGATTCTAAGTGAATCTTGTTGAATCGTTTGCGGCCTGCTTATTGGAGTTGATTGAGTCTTGTTGAAGCTTGGTGCTTTCGCAGCTACAAAATCGTCTACATTCTTGAAATGCCCAACCTCGTAGCCGTCTTGAATTTTGCCGAACCACACGGCCATGCAATCCTCGATTGATGCGAGTGATCGGCTAGCTCGAAAGGCTTTCCGTGGGCCGTTCGCCGATACATTTTGGCCCAGCACTTCGTCCGTGAAAGCTTTGCCGCCGGGTCGGTCAAGATTTTCGTATATGGCCACAGCTCTTCTTCCGGTGGGAAGCTGTTGTAATGTGGTGGCGGGCGTGCGAAGTCGAACCCGACGGGCGCCTCCGCCCTCGCGCGGGACATGTGTTGCAGTCAGAAACGCACTGCATCCCATAGTCTGTTCAACGGCTTTAAATCAACGCTCGCGGGCAAGTCACCGGCCGTCGTGATGACGGCGGGATGTAAATCGAGAATCGCTGGCGAGACCGGCCCCGCCACCTCTTCTGTGTTCGATGCCTCCGATGTGAATACTGCCGGTGGGAGCGCGACGCCGAATCTCGAAGGCCCGAGCGCAGCGAGCGATCTGAATCCGCTCGGCGACATGGAGCGCGTCTCGGGACACAGAATGCATCCCCATGCCTGCTCGGCGATCAAACTGCTGATCGTGCCCATTGAATCCCGGCAAGTCAGCAGCAGAACAGGAAGCGCATCATAAAAGCGGACGATATTGATTGTCGTCGCGAGGCGCAAGGCCCACTCCGCGACGGTTTCGGCCGGGAGTGTGGGTGGAACCTGCTCCCGAACGAAAATTGTATCGGCGCCAGCTTCGACAAACGCACGAGCGACGGCCGCAGTCACTTCACCGGCAAGATTCATCGCAGCAGCATCTGGGTCCCGATCACGATTGCCATTCGTATCATTCGTTTGAGTAAGAAGCGCGCCCAACGTAAACGGCCCTGTCACGCCAGCTATCAACAAGGATTGACCTCTGACGAGGGGTTTCATCCGCGCGATGACGTCAACGGCGACGGGAACCCGCCCGCTCTTCGCGACCTCATCTGGTGAGCGAAGCCCGCCAGGCAAATCAAAGTTCTCGCCAGGTTGCGGCCAGCGTAATGAGGCCCGTTGTCCCTGCGCGTCCCAATCGAGCGCACCACCCAGCGCTTCGGCTTCGAGAAACGGATCGAAATAACAGGTCACGCCATCCGAACGCAAGTGCGTGCGGATCTGTCGCAAAGCGTTCGAAATCTTCGTGGGATTCGAAAGGAAATTGCGGAGCGGAAGACTCTCGATTCGCGCCCCGAGCGAAAACACGATAGGGAGGAAAAGCGCGCGTGGCGGCGCGATCCCCTGCAATAGTCCTTTGACCGCCTGTCGAGGGTTGAATGTCTCCACCATCATCAATTCAGGGCCGGAAAATCGGTCCGGTCGGCTTCGCGTCAGGCCAGGAGCCATACCACTGCAGGATTTCCTTTGGCGGGCTCAGCTTATTCCATTCGCGTTCAAATTCATCGTACGACTTTCCCCGCGCGAGCCGCGCCCGCCGCTCTGCATCGCGCTGCTCGTTGGTTTTCTGGGGGTCGAGCTTCCGCCGCTCAGGATCGTAGGCGATTCGATAGATGTTCTGCGCCGTCCAGTCCGAAATGATGTTCTTGCGAAGATCTTCGAGAATCTCATGTGGGTCGCGCTCGAGCGGGTCGCCGTAGCCGGGCCCGCCGCCACTGAAGCCGAACAGCAAATCGCCCTCTTCATAGACTTTCGGCGTCCGTGCGACGAGCTCGTAATTCCACTCGCCGTGGATTGTGTCTTTTTCAAGGATTGCGCGGAGATCGAGCGTCACGCTCGAATCGCCCTTGCGCATCGATTCAAGCAGGTCCGCCTTTCGCACGCTAATGCCCGGAACGGGCGCAGACGCGTAGCCACCGAAAAGCGGTTGGCCGAGCGGCACCTTCGTGCCGTTGCCCATACACATCGAGACGAGTTCCGGCATCTTGTGGATCATCCATTGTTGCACGCCGCCCGAGCCGCCGCGATGCAGCCCGTGTCCGCAGGAGTCTTTCCAATGCTGCGAAAGGGTGACCGTAATGGGCAGCTCGCTTTCGACCTGCTCGGAATCGGGAGCGCGGCCAAAAGCGCACCACGCAAACCCGTAGGCGTCCATGCCGTCGGAAGCTGCGCGCCCGCCCTGGCCCATCGTGTTGAGCGAGAAGGAGAGGACGTCAGCAACCGCAAGCTTCCATTGCGATAGCCCGGCGCAAATTTGGGAAGTGTGCTGGCTGCCGGGCGCCGCCGCAATTTGCTGCCACAAGCTCCCGCTCGAAAATGCCATCTTCGCAAATGCATTATGCGTCGCGCAGCGCGTCTGCATGCCGATGAACACGCAGCAACTCGTTGCGGCCAACTTGTCCGGATTCAGAATGCTACCTTCCGGAAACACGAAATCGATCGGCGCAAATGTGCTGCTGCAAATTGGCAGGTCGTGGAACAAGTACTCGTAGAAGAAATTGGCGATGTGCCCGACGACGGCTTGCGGATGAACATTGTAGGAGGATGGATTCTCAGGCGAAGTGCCGTGGAAGTCGAAAACGAGACGTTCGCCCTGCTTCGTCAGCGTGAGGTAGCAGGCACGGACGAGCGCCGGCGTCCATCCGATCGCGTCATTAAAGACGACCGCGCGGAATTTTCCGTCCGGCAGCGCCCGAATTTTCTTGCGCGCGCCTTCTTCCGCCGTTTCGCACATCCGGCGCAGCAGCCCGACGACGAAATCCTGCCCACGTTTATCGGCCAGCTCGAGCAAGCGCACGCGAACGCGGTCCGCCGTGGTGCAACGAGCGCGTAAATCCGAGATGAACATGGCCGGCGCCCGAAGGCCATATACAGAGTAAAACTCGAGGAAATCGTTGCGCAGCTCGAAGTTTTCGCCGATCTTGATCGGCGGCAAATTGAGCCCTTCCTCGAAGCGCGATTTTGCGCTTACGGGCATGCCGCCGGGCTCGATCGCACCCGTTTCGGTCGTGTGCAAGGCCGCAGACGCCCAAGCAATCAATTGTCCTTTGTGAAAGACCGGCATGAGCGCGACCTGGTCCGGATTGTGTATGCCGCCGTAGAGGGCGTCGTTCGTGTACCAGATGTCACCGTCGCGAATGCCGGGGTTGTTCTGGTAATACTTCTGAATGAACTTGATAACGATCGGCTGGATGATGGCGTGAAGATAGGTGCCGCAGGATGCGTTGATCAGGTCGCCGTTCGCGGTGAAGATCGCGACCATGGAATCGCCGGACACGCCGAAATAACTCCGCGAGGAGCGCACGAAGACTTCCATGGCTTCGTCGAGAATGTCATTCGTGATCTGGACACCGATCTCATAGTCGCCCTGCCGAACTTTTGCGGCGCATTCTCTTTCATGAGTGGTGGTTGGCGCCGGCTTCAGCCATTCGAGTTTCTCCGCCAGTGTCGGGATCGGCATGTTTTTTCCTCGCTCTTAATCGCGACTTGACCCTTCCAAAAGTCCGAGCCCCTGCGTGTCGATTGAAAAACGCATCGCCGGGGGCACGACGATCGTTGTGTATTCGCCTTCGATGATCGCGGGGCCTTCAACCACGTTACCTGGGCGCAGCGACTCCTGGGTGAAGATCGGCGTCATACAAAAATCGCGCGTCTGCGGCCAATAGGCCGGTCGCTCGCCCTTGCGCGCCGAGGAGGGGTCGCCCTTCCCAAGAGGCATTTTCGGCAGGTGCACTTTCGGCGTCGCCACAATGGCCTTCAAAATAAAACTCTCCACGAAAATGCCGCCCTCGGGATTTACGACAAACGGGCTGAACGCCTCGCTGAATTCTTTGTTGAAAGCGTCGCAGATCGCCTGGACGTCCTCCGGAGCGCGCAGAGACATTCGTGGCGATAGTGCGCGCTTCACGTGGAACTGGCCGCCATAGAGCATATCGAGCTCTAGAACGAATTTCGCTTTCTCCGGATCGAGGCCATCGCCGAGAAGATCCTTCTCAGCCTGTTCGAGCAGGCTCTCGACCGTGCTGTTAAACGTAGCGAATTCCTGGGTGAGTCGCTGGCTCCCAGGAGACATCAGCGTGAGCTTCTTCGAAGTCTCATAGATGTGCATGATGTCCATCGTGGACGAGCCATACGCACAAAACACCGGCGAAAACGGAAACGTCACGGCCTTGCGGATGTCGCCCTTGAATCCCTCGGCATGCGTGGCGCCGGCACCGCCGCCAATGAAGAGAATGAAATCTTCCGGGCTATAGCCGCGAAGATGAACTTCTTTCATGATCGCCGAAGCCATATTGCCATTGACGATTTTGCGAATAAGTTCGGCGCCTTCTTCGACGCTCACGCCCAACGGCTTGGCAATTTTCTCGCGGACTGCCTGAATCGAGCGATTCTTGTCGAGGCGCATTCTGCCGCCGTAGTAGTAATCGGGATTGATGTAGCCGAGCACGACGTCGGCGTCTGTGACGGTCGGCTCGGTTCCGCCGAGGCTGAAGCACGCAGGCCCCGGCATCGCACCCGCGCTTCTCGGGCCGACTTGCACGCGATTCTGAAGCAGCCTGTTGATGGATGCGATCGAGCCGCCGCCCGCGCCGATCGAGAGGGTCTTGATCATCGTGATTCCGACCATCCAACGGTCAATGATCGGGCGGAAATCATAGCTGCGAACGCTGTCCTTGACGACCAATCCCACGTCAAAGCTCGTGCCGCCCATATCGGTCATGACGACGTTTTGGTAGCCAAGCGACTTTGCGACGTGGTGCGCACCCATCAGGCCGGACACAGGCCCGCTATTGAACGTCCGGCTCGCGGTGGTGCGAAACACTTCGGCGACGCCGCCAGAACTCTGGATCATCAGTAACGGCTTCTTGTAACCGCGCTCGCGCAGCTTGTCCCACATGGCGGAGAGTTCAATCTGCATCGAGCGCTGCAGATACGCGTCGAGGATCGCGGCGAGTGTGCGTTCGTATTCGCCGAGCTTGCCGTTCACCTGCCCTGCAAGAACGACCGGGAGATAGCCGATGTGGAATTCCTTGTATTCGTCGCGGATGATTTCCTTGACGCGCCGCTCGTGCACTGGATTCAAAAAGCCCCAGAGCAGCGACACGACGATACCCCGCGCACCATGTTGCACGAGTTGGCGCACTTTCTCGCGGACGTCATTTTCATCGAGTGGGCGGATCACTATGCCCCGCGAATCCACGCGCTCCTTGATGCCGAAGATCATGTCACGCGGGATGAGCGGGTCCGGCTTCTTTTGGATCGCCAGATTTCGGCGCTCGGAAACGCGCGTGCCATCAATCCATTGCGCTCCTCGGCCGATGAGAACGACGTCTTCGTGGCCTTCCGTGGTGATCAACGCGAGACGCGGCCCCTTTCGTTCGATCAGCCGGTTCATCGCGATCGTCGTCGAGTAGCGGATCATTTCGATTTCCGGCAGAAGCTCTTCCATCTTCTTTCCGACCGCGCTGGCCCCCTCTTCGATCACGCGAGAGAAACAAACGGAGAGATCATAGGGCGTAGTTGGTACTTTCTTGATCAGCGCCTTACCGCCGAAATTGAGGACGAGGTCGGTAAAAGTTCCGCCCACGTCGATATCGATAGAGTTCATTCGGCGACCTCGAGACGCTGGCCGCGGATGACGAATTCTCCATCGCGCAACCGTTCCTTGAGCTTTTCGACATCAATTTCAATGTCGTGGGTGATCGGGTGGCCTGGCGGCAAGTATTCGGTTTCGACCTGGGTGCCACAGCCCGGACAATAAAACTCCACGATGCGAACCCACAGCGGATCGGGAGAAAAATTAAACGCCCCCGGAACAATCGTCGGATGGATTTCGCGGGGGTCACGGTTGTGAATGAGGCAACCCTTCTTGTAATTTTCCCGCACCGAACCGAGCGACCGCCCACAGCGATTGCACATCCACTGCTCCCGGTCGAGGTCCAAGTCGAGATACTCGGTGACTCGAAGGCGGTTTTGAGTCTCAGGCGACATCGTCAGCTCCCATTCGCGCCACGTTATTGAGTGCGTGTTGCTTTCAAACCCGCGTCATTTTCCCGTTGCCGTAAGGATCGATGGTCATCGCCCAGCCGTCGGGAAGGAGATAAGTCGTATTAACGCCCTCGAGCACCGCGCAACCCGCCACCCGATTGCCCGGATGCAGCGACTCCCAGCGATACACCTGGGCTTCGCCGACGCGGCTTCCCCACGAAACATTGCGAGTCCCGATTCGAGCTTGCGAGGCATCGGCGCCCTGAAGCGCTCGACCAACGAGCCGCGCCTTCGGCATCGCTTTCTTCACGCGAACGCGCAGCATCTCGAGAGAAGTGTCGCCAGGGCGCGCTTCGCCGCGCGCTGCCAGAGCAGCGGAGAGCGCGGCCTTCAATTCTGACGCGCCTCGGAGAGCGGATTCCGGGCATGCCAGCGTAACGGAATGTCCGGTGCCGCCTGCGACTTCAAATTCGAGCGCGTAGGTCAGATCATCGGGACGAATTCCCTCACCAAGCAAGTCCTTCACACACTCCGATTTGATTTCGTCGAAAAATTGCCGAAGCCTGACAGCGCTGGCCTCGGAAATATCGGGTTCCGGAATCGAGCGCTCGTACACGTGGCAAATATCTGAAACAGATGAGCCGAACGCGCTGAACAGTGGGCCGAGCGAGAAGACCAGTACGGACTCCAGCCCCGCCTTTTCGGCCACGCCCGCGGCGAAAAGGCCGCCGTTCCCGCCGTACGCAAAGAGCGTGTAGCGCGACAAATCCTGCCGCAGTTCCGCCTGCGCGCTCGCAATCAGGTTCGCGACGGATTCACACGCGCGGTCAATAATCATCTTGCACGCCGCTTCCGCCGAGAGACGCAGCGGGTGCGCAACAAGAGACTCGATCGACTTCTGCGCGAGGTCGCGATCAATCGGCTTGGTCCCGCCCAGAAAATATTCCGGATTGATCAGGCCCGCAGCGACAAATGCGTCCGTGAGGGTTGCTTGGTCGCCGCCCAAGCTGTAGCACGCGGGCCCAGGAAACGAGCCCATGCTCTCGGGGCCGAGGTGCACTTCCGCTGCTTTCGCGCCATGGAGCGGCTTGACGACGCTGCCACCTCCGAGGGCGATCGAGCGCAAATACGGCAGCGCGAGTTCGAGCGGAGTGCCGAAAAGGTCCGAGGGCTTGCGATAGATCGCCTCGCCGCCGGAGAGAACACTGATCTTGGCCGTCGTGCCGCCGATATCCATGGCAATCACATCGGTCAATCTGTAGAGCTTCGCTAGATGCGCGCTGCCGAGAATTCCCAGAACCGGCCCGGATTCAATCGTGTCAATTGCCTTGGTTTTCGCAATTCCGGCGAAGCCGCCGTTGATGTGGCCGACAAGAAATGTTCCCGCATACTTCGAAGTTTCGCGAAGGTCGTCTTCAGCCTTGAACAATGTGGCCGCGAGCGCGCCATGCGTGTAGGCATTGATCGCCGCGCAGTAGGTGCGCGTCCGGTCGTCGGCGCTCTTCGAGATGTCGCTTCCGGCGAGCACGGGAACGGATCCGAGAAAATGGTCGGGATACTGCTGGTCGATGATGCGTTTGAACGCGATCTCGCGTCCGGGATCGCGGTGGGAATTGTTCAGGCTGATGCAGATCCGGCGCACGCCGCTGTCCAAAAGCGAGCGTGCCGCATTCATGATATCGGTGTCCCGCGCGGAACCGTTGATACCGATGACGTCACGGTCATTCACCAGCCGGCCGAGAATGGCACTCCGGCCGTTCTTGCCGTACAGATTTTGCTCGTGCCCGTGCGTGACGAGCAATCCAATCCGCGGCCCGCGCAGCTCGGCGAGAACGTTCGACGTAATGGTGGTGGACCACCGAATCAGATTGACTTTCTCGAGAAATGCAACCGCATCCGGGAAACCCGTTTTTTCGGCGGCCAGGTTGAGGCAGTCAATCAGACATACCGTCAAGTCATGCGGCGTGGTATCCACCTTCACACACACTACTTCGTCGCCACTCGTGAACAACCCGTCGGTCAGCGTTCCGCCTACGTCGATGTCTGCCGTCCACATAAAAGGCTCACCCGGTGGAAGCTTTGAATTGCGCGCGCAGCTCCTCCGAAGTCACGGTCCACCCGAAGAAGGATTCAATGTTGAACAGCGTCGCTTCGAAAATGCCCGGGCCGCCTGCGGGCATCGTTGCATCCGCGAGCAGAATTGGCCAATAGTCCAGAAAATAAGCGTCGCGCAGTGTGGATTCGACGCAGACGTTCGCAGCAATCCCCGCGAAAAAGAGAAATTGAATCCGGCGCACGCGCAATTGCGAATCAAGAGTCGTTCCTGCAAACCCGCTGTAGCGCGTCTTGGTGATCACGAGATCCCCGGATTGCGGCGCGAGGTCGTCCACAATCGCCGCATCCCAGGTTCCTTCGATGAGGAGTTTTCCCTTGAATTCGGGGTGCACGCGCATTGTGTGCATTGCCAGCTCTTTGTAGGGATTGGGCGAACCCGCGCCGCCCGCATCGCTCAAGTCCGGCTTGTAGGCCATGCGCAGATAGACCACGGGCACGCCCTCCGATCGCGCGGCGCCAATGACGTCTCGAATCGTCCGCACGACCCTAGGCGCATCCGCCAGGTCCACTCCGGCGATGTCGAGCAGTCCACCCTTGCTCGCAAAAGCATTCTGCATGTCCACGAGGACGATCGCCGACTTCGCGAAATCGACCTCGAGTGCCTCCGGCTTTGCGCTGAGCTTCGGCATGTTCGTGGTGCGGGACCAAGCGCTCCTTGCAATTCTTAATTGCGTCCGGCCTGGATAATCTTATCGGCCAGTCAGGTCGGGTTAGTGTAGATCATTTCATGGCTCTCCCTCGCCAAAATTCTGTCCGTCTGTAGTTTCAACAGGATACGGCGTTGCCATCCACAGGCGAAGCGCGATCGCACTCGCATATAATAGACACGTTTGTATTCTTGGCGGGCGGGATCCTCCGACTCTTCCACAGTCGTCCCGGGCTTCTTCTTGAAAACCTCGCTCTTCACCAGCAAGTCGCGGCACTGAAACGCAGGCACCCCAGACCGAGACTCTCAGCCTTCGAAAGGTTTTTCTGGGTGTTGGCGTGAAGATTTTGGCCAGGATGGAAACAGGCTCTCAATGTTGTGAGTCCGGAAACCCTTGTTCCCCTAGAAATGCTGCTCAGAGGCGAGGTTTTGTGGCCGAGATGTGGGCAAATTCCAAAAGGAAAGGGATCGCTGAGACACGACCAGTGAGGGTAAAGCCACGAGAGCATCAATCTCGCTCGTCTGCACATTCCCGCGACGCCGTTTCCGTGATACTTTCGGTCACATCCGCCATAAGGAGGCTTCCATGATAGCAGCCGCCCCGCATGATCCGCCGTTTCGCGCTGACCAGGTAGGCAGCCTATTGCGCCCTGCGGTACTCAAGAAGGCCCGCCAAGACCTCGCAGCAGGAAAAATCTCGGCTCTCGATCTCCACTCCCTCGAGGATGCAGCGATTCAAAAGATAGTCGCGCGACAGGAAGAAGTTGGGCTGCAATGCATCACGGATGGCGAATTTCGGCGCGAAGACTTCTATACCGATTTTTTCGTGCGGGGACTCGGCGGCGTGGAAGTACGGATGGAAAGCACCGCCGCCTACTTCGTGGATCATGAGGGGCGCAAGATTCCTGTCCCCTGGACGCAGGTGGTTTCGCGCTTGAGATGGCGCGAACCGATTTATGCCGAGCACTTCAAGTTTCTGCGATCCATTACAACGCGAACACCAAAGGTAACCGTCCCTTCGCCGATCATTCTGCACTTCACCTGCGGAAGCGCTGCCATTTGCAAGAATGCCTATCCGGATATGGATCTTTTCTGGGCGGACATTACCGACGCATACCAGAAGGAGATGAGGTCGCTGTACGAGGCCGGCTGCCGATATCTGCAAATGGATGACCCGCCAATTGCCACGCTATGCGACCAAAAGTTTCAGGGGATGATGAAGGCTCGAGGCGACGACCCGCAGCAGGCCTTGAACCAGCTGTATCCGGAAATGATTAATCGAGCGTTTGCCAATCGCCCTCCTGAGCTTCACTTAGCGATGCACCTGTGCCGCGGAAACAACCAGAGTGGTTGGTTTGGCGAGGGAGGATACGATCCCATTGCGGATGTGCTCTTCAACAAGATCAACGTCGATTCGTATTTTCTTGAATACGAAACAGAGCGCGCAGGCAGTTTCGAGCCGTTGCGGCTAGTGCCGAAAAACAAGACGGTGGTGCTCGGTCTGGTATCGAGCAAGCTTCCCCAACTCGAATCCAAAGACCTCTTGAAGCGCCGGATCGACGAGGCCGCCAAGTATATTGACGTCGACCAGTTGTCCCTTAGCCCCCAGTGCGGCTTCGCAAGCTCGACCGAGGGAAACCGTCTAACCGAAGACGAGCAGTTCGCAAAGCTGCGGTTGGTCGTCGAGGTTGCAGAGGAAGTGTGGGGCCGGGGAACAGGTTCTTTCCACCAAACTCTCAACGGAAGTATCAAGAAACATGCTCAAGGCAGGAACTGACGACCTTCGGGCTATGAGTTCAAGTCAGCAAGCTTATGAAAATATTAAGTCTCGCCGAATCAGTTGTCCTCTTCCCTCGCCCCCATCCAATTCAGTCACCAAAACCAGAGTTTTGCGCCCATTCTGCGCTCAAGAGGATGAGTTATCAGAGCGGGGCAAATTCGAAGAAGATGTTGTACACGAACTTATGCATCTAAAGCTCAAATTAGACGGCTACCGTGAAAAAAATCGAGTGGAAATGCAATTGTTCAAGCGACACGAGACTTCAGAATTGGCTTAACGGGAACCTCAAGGACATCATTGAACATTGGATTTTCTATCCGCAGATCACAGTCATGGGTTTGACGCCCGACCCAGAAACTAGCAAAGATGTGGGGAATATAATCCAACAGGATAGATATCCAGCAGGTAACAACCTTTCCGTACAGGAGCTCGCCGTCTACTATTTCCGGGGCCTAACTCTGCCAATCAAGCTGATCTAGCCGATCAAATGGCGGCATGGTACCGCCAAAAGGGTTGGACACAAGCGTTAGACCTCGACAATCAAATGTTTGCCATTCTTATAAACGAGCGCCCGACTATGCCGGAGCAGGAAATAGCCGTCCTCTTAAAATGCGCGAATGCGCTCTTTATAGACAGCATCAGTTTCAAAGAAAGTGGATGGGTGAACCTACCGCCGGGTAATGTCGTGTTACGAAGCGTCGGCATTGAAATGACCCGAGTTAGTCATCTATATAATTCCCCCATCATCTTGTCCCCGCTGCGATGGAACAGCTCCCGCCCGTTGCGGTTCCAGACAGCCTCAGTACCGCCGTCCGTCGAGATTTGTCACTTGTCCCCGGGTCCCGGATAGGCCTGCGCGTAAACTTTATAGAGGCCCGATTCATTCGAGATACACGCAAGCCAATGCCCGTCGGGGGAAAACCGTAGATCTTTGACGAGAATTTCCCGGTAACGGCTATGATGGTTGGTTGGCTCTTGACCGATTCGGTGAGCCCTGCGGAGCGAATTAGATCGCGGCCGCGACGTCGCGATGAATTTCGAGCAGCTTTTTCAGCGACTGGTCGGCCGGGCGCCGGCCGAGGCCGCATTCCGTAGCCACTCCTGTGGGCCCGGAATAATGCCGCTTGAAGGCCGCCAGCCGCTTCAAGCTTCCTTCCACTCCATCGGTGTAGTGTACGAGCCCCGCGTAGACTGTGCCATCCCCGAATCGGAGATTCTTGAGCGGCGCAAAATAGACATCGTCACTGCGATGACGCGGGACAGACATTTGCACGTGATTGATCGGACGCGGCGAAGCTTCCTGCGCCCGGTTGGCCATCGAAACGCTGGTCGACAGGTCGACGGGGTCTTTGAAATGCTTGTGGTGAAGATCGCCATAACACAGGTGCATACCGACGACAACCGCTTTGGGGATCGGGGCATTCAGCTCGCGGACATAGCGCAGGAAGCGGTCCATGGGATCGCCATTGGGTTTGAACTGCATTGGGGCGGCATCCGGCAGATGGTCGCCATGTTCCAGTGCTACGGTTTCCCAGTTGATGTCCCACTGAATCACCAGGTCATTGTGGGGAATGATTTCACACAGGCGCGCGACATCGCGCTTCAGAACATCCATGTAGGCATCTACCATCAGGTCCATATTCCGGGCGTTGTCTGTGAACAGCCGGCAGGCATCGTCGGGAAACGGGAGTGACTGCTGAAAACGCACGCCGCGTGGGATCACTCCCTCATCGCGCAGGCGGCAGAACACCTTGTAAGACGCGGCCGCCACATCCGGATAACCCAGCGTCTCAATGCGCGAGAGTTTCTTCACCCCTGCCTTCGCGCCGTACCATTGCAACGTGTCGTAGTCCTTAGGAAGAAAGGCGGGCAACCCGCCCCCGACCGGAACGACAGCCCTGATCTCTTCCAAGTCGGGATGCTTCAACCAGGTGTTTACGAGCACGAAATATATCCAGAAGCGCCGCACCCCAAATTCTCCGTCGGTGAAGCCAACGGCCAAGTCCCCGAGGATCGGAGCCAGGGTACGAAATACCTCCTCGGCATTATTTCCGGGAACCCCACCTACCAACATGACAGGTCTGGCAGCTTTAGACATGGATTCGCGCCTCGATTCTCGCCGTGCGAGAATCTCACGGCAGTTTTTTATTCACGCAGAAGCCTGCTCAACTTTCGCGCATGATACTCCGGAAGCCAAAATCCCGCCAGCCATTCTGTGATTTGCCTACGGACGGCGGAAATGATTTACTACCCTCTGTTTCCCCATGGGTGCCCGGCAATGCCTGACATTGAAATCCCGGTCTTGATTGTTGGCGGCAGCCTGGTAGGCCTGTCCACGGCGCTGCTTCTTGGCCACCACGGCATACGTGCGCTCGCTGTCGAGCATCATCGTGGCACCGCGATTCATCCTCGAGCCGCGCAAATCAGCCATCGAACGATGGAGGTATTTCGCACCGTCGGCGTCGAGCAGATCGTCCGGGACAAGTCCGACGAGCAATTCGTCCAGGATGGTGCGATTCTGGCCGTCGGGTCGCTGGCAGGGGCGGAAATCGAACGTTACATTGCGAACCTGAACGCCGGCGCAACCGACATCAGCCCTGCAGACGCTGCTTCATCTCGCAGAGCCTCCTGGAACCGCTCCTCAAGGCACGGGCAGAGGAACTCGGGTCGGACCTGCTCTTCGGAACGGAAATGGTTTCCTTTGTGCAGGACACAGACGGAGTGACGGCCATTGTCGGCGATCGTAACTCGGGCAAGAAGACTACGGTACGCGCGATACATGGTCGCCGCCGAACGGGGCCCGCAGCAATGTCCGCGAGCGGCTGGGAATCCACATGGCGGGCCACGGCACCTTTTCTAAGAGCATCACGATCTATTTCCGCGCCAATGTCGAGCCGCTAATGCGGGACAGGAATTTAACTGTCATTTATGTGTTCAATGCTGTGTTGCGCGGTTTCTTCCGAATTGAAAAGCCGTTCCAGTCCGGTTTCCTCGCTGTCAACATCGCCAATAATTCCGGGCATCCGGTGACGGACGTATCTACGGGCTTGACGGAGCAACGCAGCCTGGAATTTGTTCGGGCGGGTCTCGGCAGGGACGATATCCCCATCACGATCGAAAACGTGGTGCACTGGGATTCCGCCGCCGAGGTAGCCGACCAATTCCGCGCGGGCCGCGTCCTGCTTGCAGGAGACGCCGCGCATATCATGCCGCCCAACGGCGGCTTCGGCGGCAATACGGGCGTGCAGGACGCCCACAACCTTGCCTGGAAACTTGCCCTGGTGCTGAAAGGGCTTGCGAATCCGGAACTGCTTTCCACGTACGAGCCCGAGCGACGTCCGGCGTCGGCCTTCACCGTTGAGCAGGCCTACACACGCTACGTGGTGCGCGTCGCGCCTGACCTCCCGGCAAATCCGCATCAGCCCTTGGCCAACGACCTGAACATCGAAATGGGATATATCTATCGTTCATCTGCCATGATTCCCAAGGATGCAAACGACGCCCGCGTCCATGAAAATCCGCGGGAATCCAAAGGGCGCCCGGGAACGCGCGCCCCGCACGGTTGGCTCGGACATATCGGCCAGCAAATATCTACGCTGGACTTATTCGGGAGGAACTTCGCTCTACTTGGAGGCGCGGAATTGAATGCGTGGTGCGAGTGCGGCAAGGAGGTATCAAAGAAACTGAGAATCGATCTCGATGTCCATTGTGTGGGCGTGGACGGGCTGACAGATCCCACCTGTGGGTTCCTGTCGGCCTTTGGAATCGATCCGACAGGTACGGTCCTCGTGCGGCCCGATGGCTTTGTCGCGTGGCGCGCGAAGACCGGCGAAGGCGCATCCGCTGCAAAAATGGAGAGCGCACTCTCGACCATATTGTCGAGATAGCCTGGCCTCTGCACGCCAACCCGGCTTCACCAGTGGGATTTCCTAGCCCAGCATGTGTTGGCTTTCCTCCGGGCAACCTAATCCGCATTTCTCACGAGTGCGCCAGGGCTATGCTCCGACATGACAACTTTCCATGCGGAATTGAGGCGCGGCGCAGGTTCGCTTACAGATTTCAGTCTTTGTGGTCTTGGCAGGAGCGCGCGCTCGCGATCAACATTAGATTCAGCGACGAGGCGACCTCCTTCGAATGTCCCTGGCAGAACGGCGTGGTAGGGCGTTGGGTCGAAAGTTGTCGGCGTGAACTCTTAGATCACATCATCGCGGTGAACGAGCACCACGTGAAGCGGCTGGGTTCGGAATACGTCCTCTACCACAAAGGCCGGACATATTTGGGATTGGGGAAGGGAACACCGCACGACAGGAATTGTTCCGCAGCGTCAAGCCGCGTAATGCCTCACGAGCGACTCGGTGGATTGCATCATCATTGAGATATAGTTGCTTAAGCTAGATATTTTTTTTGATACTGCGCGCCCGAAAACTGCCTTCCCGGGTGGGTAGGATCCCTCCAAGGATTGTCGGCGGAAAGTGTGGTGGCTTGGCGCACGGTGCCCGGTTCCGTCTAAGTTTCTATGGACAAGTTCGCAGGGAGAATGGCTGTGTTCTTGGCACGGATGACATTTTGGCGAGGGACAACTACAGGTCAGAGGCAAAGGTCGGCTAAGAGGAGAATTGAGCCACAGTCGTGTTGAACGATCGCGTAGCCAATTCATCCAGAGGGCGTTTGCGCAGTTCTTTGTTAAGGACTTCGATGCCAACCGGACCGCGGTATCCCGCCCTCCAGACTTGATCGAGAAAACCCCGAATATCGAACTCGCCTTCGCCACAGAGCCTTCTGTGATTGATCGTGTCTTCGTGCAGGCTCCAGGGGGCGGTGAATGTGCCGTCGTTGATCTCGACGCCGAAGAAATACTC
>Ga0210384_10003980_pt1 | contig 16725 bp, 18 predicted proteins | sample IncBWH2MmetaG_FD_160574 | JGI IMG/M metagenome (GOLD analysis project Ga0210384, IMG submission 160574) | Forest soil microbial communities from Barre Woods Harvard Forest LTER site, Petersham, Massachusetts, United States - Inc-BW-H-2-M | ecosystem: Environmental > Terrestrial > Soil >...
ACGATGATCAGCAGCACCACAGACTCGATTACTGTGACACAAAGACCTACGCGACAAACATAGCGCGCCTTGAAATAGCCGTATGAGTATCCGGCTACCAGGACGCCGGACTGATACACGAAGATTTTGCCGCCGGCAGCAAAAACCCAGATCAGGCCCAAGGGCAGCGGAGAAATGGCATTGGCTTTCGCGAAGCTCATCAGGCCGTCCATGGAAGTGGCGAGCGTGCCAATCTCGTTGCCGAGAAAAACATGGTAGATGAAAGCGGTTCAGTAGAGCAAAAGTGCTGGTGACCCTGTTTACCCTTCTCGCGCCCAGACTTTTTCCCAGGGAATCCAATGCACCGGAAAAGCTCGCTGACAAATCACGCCGGAACAATCGCTGACAACCTTCGCAAAACGACGGACAATTTATATTTATGACGTGACCTGCAAGCGCATTTACCGTAGGAAGGCAAACCAATGACAAGGGGAAGAAAGATGAACGACAAAATGAACAATCAAGAAAACTCTACAAAGAGCATTTTCGAACATTGTGGCTCATTTTGTACGGACCAATCGCTTCGCCGAACGCTCGCGATTCTCTCGGTACTGGCTTGCAGCTTTGGGTTGGCAGCGCTTTCGTTGGCAGGACCGGCAAATATTTCACCTGCGGTCCCAGAGGGGGCTAAAGCTCAAGTCCATGCACATAGCTTGCACTGACGTGGAAAGAACTATCGCCAATTAGCCAGATGTTTCAGAATGCATTTCAAAGTTTGGACCAGGATCGTTTTGCCCATGGTTTCAATGCTGCTTGTTTGCACGCTGGCGAGCGCACAACAAAAATCCATGCCGCCGCGAACGCAAGATCGCCCGCTGCAGGAGCGCATCGATTCGATGGAGCGCGCCCAGCGCAATGAATGGCAAAAGCCCGATGAGGTTGTCAAAGCGCTGGATTTGAAACCGGGTGATGTTGTGGCCGATGTGGGCGCAGGAAGCGGCTATTTTACGCGTCGCATCGCGAAAGTTGTGGCGCCTGACGGTAAAGTTTATGCCGTAGACGTGGCTGCCGATATCCTGGGTTATCTTATGGAACGTGCTGATCGTGAAGGCTTACGCAACATCGTGACCATCGCGTCGCAACCGGCCGATCCCATGCTGCCCAGCAATTCCGTGGACCTGCTGTTTTTTTGCGATACCACCCATCACATCGATCACCGCGTTGAGTTTTATCGCAAGCTCGCCTCGGCGGTCAAAGCACATGGGCGCATGGCCATGATTGACTATCCTCCGGACAGTCCCCACGCGCCGCATAAGCCGGAGCAGTTGGTGCCGCGTCCCCAGGTCATCAGGGAAGCTGAGCAGGCCGGGTTCAAATTCGTGAAAGATTTTCAGTTTCTTCCATATCACTACTTCCTGATGTTTGAGAAAGGGTAGGAACGATCCATCCAAAAGCGAGTAGTCGGCAACGATATCCACATCTCTGTCGTTCAGGGTATCGTCACAGAACTTTCCTTCTGCCTAGGGCGCGGCGAAAGTTGCTTGCCTGTCGTCTCAGCGAGCGATCGTAAGCCGTGATCCAGTCCATGGAATCTGGATTTACTAAAATGCTTCAAGGAGGTGGTGACCATGGCATTTATTGACACTGAAAAACTCCGTGCTGTACAACGCTTGCCCGGCTGGTATGGACGATATTTCCACTCGCCGAACATGACGTTCGCCCACTATGACTTCATCCGCGGCTCAACCATTCACGAACATTCCCATCCTCAAGAAGAAGTCTATGAGGTGATCGAGGGCGAACTCGAGCTGACCATCGACGCAGTGACGGAGATCGCCCGCCCGGGAATAGTCGGGATCGTACCAAGCAATGTTCGCCATTCGGTCAAGGCCCTCACAGACGGCCGGGCAATAATCGTGGACTATCCACTGAGGCGGGATTTCGATTAGGCAGCCTGTTTCGTTCTGAGGGAAAATCGGAAATACTCTCCCTCAGTTGTGACGGAAGCCTCGCCCCACATAACTCGACTTGGAAGGCCTCCCGACGTGTGTACGCGATTTTATTCGGCGCGTCGATCCACCTCAGTGGGAGGATGACGCGCCTGCCACCCGTTCAACTTCCCTTGGTGTTAATCCGCCGCCACAAACTTATCTTGGGCGGTATGCGTTTTTTCGATATTCAGACCCAGGGCTTTTGCTACGCCGGCGCCGTATGCGGCATCGGCCTGAAGGAAATGTTGCACCTGCAGCTCCTGAATGCGCTGCGGGGCGTGTTTCAGACTACCCGCGATGTTGCCGATCAAGCGTTCGCGAGCGTCAGGCTTCATGAGGCGGAAGAGACTGCCCGGTTGCGTATAGTAATCGCCGTCCAGACGGTGGTTGTGGCGGTCGATTGTGCCGCCGACGGGCCGGGGGCGTTCGCGGAACGCCGGATCCTGGGTTGGGCCACCAAAACTGTTCGGCTCATAGTTGACGGACGCTCCGGAATTTCCATCGAAGCGCATAGCGCCGTCGCGGTTGTAAGTATGAAACGGGCATTGGGGCTTGTTGACCGGGAGCGAATCGTAGTTGACACCCAACCGATAGCGGTGCGCATCGGGATAAGAAATCAACCGGGCCTGCAGCATTTTATCCGGAGAATAACCCATACCCGGCACGATGTTCTTGGGATCGAACGCGGCTTGCTCCACTTCCGCGAAGTAGTTTTCAGGGTTGCGGTCTAAGAGCAGCTCGCCCACCTCTATCAGCGGATAATCCCCGTGGGGCCAGACTTTTGTGAGGTCGAACGGATTGATGTGGTAGGCCTCGGCATCTTTTTCCAGCATGATTTGGACGCACACGCGCCACTTCGGGTAGTCACCATTTTTGATGGCTTCGAAAAGATCGCGCTGCGCGTAATCAGGATCCTGGCCGCGCATATCATCGGCGCCTTCGCGGGTAAAATTCTTGATGCCCTGCTTGGTCTTGAAGTGCCATTTCACATAGAACAATTCATTCTTCGCGTTGATCAGGCTGAAGGTATGACTGCTGAAACCGTCCATGTGCCGGTAGCCATTGGGAGTACCGCGATCGGAGAACAGGATGGTGACCTGATGAAGCGATTCCGGAGACAGCGACCAGAAATCCCACATCATCGTGGGAGATTTCAAATTGGTTTGCGGGTCGCGCTTCTGGGTGTGGATGAAGTCGCCAAATTTCAACGGGTCGCGGATGAAGAAAACTGGTGTGTTATTGCCAACCAGGTCCCAATTCCCTTCTTCGGTGTAAAACTTCAATGCAAATCCGCGGGGGTCCCGCTCAGTATCCGCGGAGCCTTTCTCGCCGCCTACGGTTGAGAATCTCAGGAAGGTCGGAGTTTTCTTTCCAGCGCTCGAAAAGAGTTTCGCAGTGGTGTATTGGGTCAGCGGATTGGTGCAAACAAAGTGTCCATAAGCGCCCGAACCTTTGGCGTGAACGACGCGCTCGGGGATGCGTTCACGATTGAAGTGCGCCATTTTCTCGAACAATAAAAAGTCTTCAAATACTACTGGGCCACGCGGACCCACGGTCAAGGAATTTTGGTTATCGCCTACCGGTCGCCCTGCGTCGGTGGTCATCCTTTTGTTTTCTGACATTGTCACTCCTTCCGGGGAGAGAGTACGACACCGCTGACTATACATCCAATATATTGATCACATAGAATGTATAGGTATTGCCTATAGGGTCAAACAAAATGGAATTTCACCAACTACGTTACTTTTGCGCCATCGCCGACAGTGGTGGCTTCAGCCGCGCGGCGCGCCTGACCCACGTATCCCAGCCGTCGCTTTCGCAACAGATTCACAAACTGGAAGAAGAACTGGGGGCGCGGCTTTTTGATCGCATAGGCCGCACCGTTCGCCTTACAGAACTGGGGCGGGCGTTCCTGCCGCGCGCGAGGGCACTGTTATTTGACCTGGAAGCGGCGCGCAGCGCCGTTGTGGAAGGCAGTACATCGATCACCGGGCCAGTCTGTGTCGGCGTGATTCCTACCATCGCGCCGTACTTTCTGCCTCCCTTGCTGGCCACGTTTGCTCGCAGGTATCCGCAAGCGCGGGTAACGGTCGTGGAGGAAATTACGCCGTTGTTACTGGACAGCATGCGAAACGGGACCGTAGATGTGGCAGTCGTAGCGGTGCCGTTGCAAACGCGCGGGCACGAGTTTCACTCATTTCCGTTGATGGAGGAAAAACTTTACGCTGCGCTACCTAAGCAGCATGCGCTGGCAAAGCGGCGAAGGCTGACACTCGGAGAGTTGCACGACGAATCTTTTCTGCTGTTACGCGATGGCCATTGCTTCCGTGAAACCGCGGTAGCGGCATGCAAACGTGCGCGGGTGCGACCGAAGATCATTTTTGAAAGCGGTCAATTCAGCAGCATTCTCAGCATGGTCTGTGCCGGACTGGGCGTATCGATCATTCCCGCCATGGCGCTCGAGAAACGGCCTGGCTGTCAGTTCGTTCCGCTCGCGGACGGTCGCGCGACGCGGGCCATCGGTGCTGTCACCTTAAACGGCCGGTCTCTCAGCCGCGTGCAGCAAGCGTTCCTCGCGCATCTTACCGGAACTCAAATCGCGAGCACGTCCCACTATCTCGCGGGATGAAACTTTAGCGGCAGCTAAGCGCCTATCGCGCGCCTTGGAGCGCTGGAATTCATGCAGCAGCCCGCGCAATTGTGCGCGCGCCTTGTGTAATTGGGACTTCGAATCACCTACAGAGCGTCCCAGGATTTCTGCAATCTCGTGATGTTTGTATCCTTGCACGTCATGCAAAACAAAGATGGTGCGATAACCGGCCGGCAAACGCTTTATGCAACGCTCCAGATTGATGCGGTCAAGCGAACCCTCCAGAATTGAGTCGCGACAACCAAGATCGATGGCCGGCGGACCACTGAGTTCGTTCGTATCGAGCGGTTCGTCAAGGGACACGGCTGGTAGCGACTTCCGGCGTAAGCACATCAAGACGCGGTTGACGGCCAAGCGGTGCAGCCAGGTAGAGAATGCCGATTCGCCACGAAAGGTGTGAATTTTGCGGAACAACAGCATGAAGGCCTCTTGCGTGAGATCTTCCGCCTCCGCGGGATCTTTTACCATGCGCACGCAAACGGCGTAGACGCGCCGGCTATGCCGCCGATACAACTGTTCAAACATGGCTTCATCGCCATTCTGGGCGCGTGCGATAATTTCCGCTTCAGTTAAATTATTGTTATCCGTGGCAGAAAGTAACGGCGCAGACTTCTTTGGGGCGGATTCCGAAATAGGATGCGCGCTCCCGTTGAGTCTGCGCCGCTTCTGCATGGTATGCGGCGCCAGCAATTGAGCTGTTGTATTCCTGCAGTTGGCGATTGCAGTAGCTCGCATGACTTTTTCTCAACGCCCTGAAGGCTGAACCGCGATAGACATCTTGTTATCGCTGACTTCGGAAGCAGGTTCCGTTTGCGACACGCCCTTGTGACGGACTTCCTTGGGTGCCATGTGTTTCTCTTTAGGAGTGAAGTAGCTGAAGGTAACCCCCAGTTCAGGCGCTTCGAAGGTCTTAATGGTATGTACGTCCGAGATATGCACCAGATCTAAGCGCGCACTGTCGGAGACAGCTCCAGGGTCGGCCACAAGGGCCCGGACAATGGCGTTGGCTTTTTCGCCGTGAATATAAAGAGTATAGGGAGCGCCCTGCGATGTAAGCTCAAACTTGTAGTCGCCGGCGGGTAGAGTGGCCCCTCCCCAGTAAACTTCAAATGGCAATGTGAACTTGCCCTGGTAGGCATTTTGCGCATTCCCGGCGCTGGCAAAAATCCCCAGTGCCAGAGCGGCGAGGCCTAACTTGGAAACTGCTTTTAAATAGCGTGCCGAACTCATGTCAAATCTCCTTGTTCTTTCGTGGTTAACTGTCGAGACATTTTCGTGTCTTCAAGATGTAAGACCGCATAGGCGGCCGGATAATTCCGCGACCAGAAATCTTTTAGGGGGAATCTACTTTTGCAGTCAGGAATGCTTAGGTTTTAGCTCCGTTTTTAGTAAACGGTAGGGGATGCAAGTCAAATCACACGAACAATGACGAATGAGATGAGTACTGAGTGCGTGAGCGTATTTGTGTGTGCGATACGCTTCGAACTTACACTCTGAAGTCTGGCACGGCGCTACCCGTAGGCTGATCGTGTTGCTCAACGTTTTCGTACGACTTGTAGTCGCCGAATTCTTCGGTCTTAATGTCGTCTTCGCTAACGCCGGCGCTATTGAGCAAGCTGTTCATGGCAGTGACCATCCCCGAAGGGCCTGCGATGTAGTACACCGGTCCTTTGAGCGGCAGCAAATAACGCTTCAGCATTTCTTGATTGATGTGGCCCTTTTCATACGGCCAAGCAAGGGTTTTGTGTCCCGTGACTGTCGGAATAAAAATGAAATTCAGATTCTGGGCGCTTAGACTTTTCAACTCCTGCATGAAAGCCGCATCTTCGGCATCCCGATTGGAGTAGAACAAATACAATTTGTGTTGCAAACGCTCCAGAACGGTATGGTGAAGGATGCTTCGAATAGGGGCAATTCCGATGCCGCCAGCGAGAAATACCGCAGGCCTGGTCGCGTCTTTGTGAAGGGTGAACGATCCCCTGGGCCGGCTGACCACGAACTTGGTGCCAAGAGCGGCGGACCGTAGGCCGCTTTTGAAGATCGTCTTACGCATACGCATGGCGATCATGATCGATTTCTTTTCCTGCGGACAGCTCGCCAGAGAAAACGTTCTGAAATTATCGTTCTCATTTCCTTGGTGAGGGTGCGCAAATACCAGATCAACATGCTGCCCGGCTCGGAATTCGAAGTAGCCGTCGTCGGGTTCGAACCAAAACGCCATGGTGTCACACGCAATTTGTTGACGATCCACTAGAGTCATTCGATATTCGGCCATGGTTATCTTCCGCAACTTCGCGCCCGGTTTAATGTCCGCGCTTCAGCTATATAAACCGACTTCAGCGGGATTTAATTCCGATCCTAAAGACGGCAGCTTGTACCCTCTCCTAGAGATGATGGTACGAGTAGATACAAAGCTTGCTCTCACTACGGTTCGACGACGAGCTGACCTTTCATCCCGCCGTGACCGAGTCCGCAGCGGTTGCAGCAGTGGAACGAGTAAGTTCCTGGAGTGCGCGGGATAAACTGCACTACCGTGGGAGTCCCTCTTTCCAGCTTGAAGCAATCTTCCTGCGAACTGAAAACCAGCCCGGGCTCACCTTTGACGTCTGATCCCTCGGGATACAAATTGATCTTGAAGCCATGGGTCTTATCGACTGACGTGAACTTCAATTGCACCGGCGCGCCCAGTTTCACGCGAATCGGTGACGGCGAATACTCATACTTCTTGGCGGTTACTTCGATGACTTGCACGCTGTGGTCCGATTGGGGACTATTCGCTGGATTGGCGAACCCTGAGCCAATGCCAAAAGCACTCAACAAAAACAAAGACGTAATTCGCAATGCGCTATTCATTTTATTCTCCCTGAAATAGAAAATGCGCCGGCTTGATGCCAGGGGATATACGAATTAGCCCGATGCGCACCAGCAGTGACATAGACCGGATTCAGGAGGATTTATTTCACCGTCGGGTACAATAAAAGAAAGTGCGGGTCGTCAACCCGATAGATTATTTGCGGAACAGATGCGGAATGTACCAGCGGGCGTAAGTAGCTACGCCCAACAAAAGAACCGCCCACCACAGCACTAACACAATCCGCATCCACAGTTTGTAGTTCCTGATGCGTAATCGCGACGGCAACAGGTTCGTGCCGACGGCCAGCAAGATGTACAACCCTCCGCTTTCGGCCAAGGTTCCCAAGGCGGCGTGCGCAGTGGCCAAGGCGTAATAAGCCTTGCCAAGTCTTAAGGGAATTCGCGGAGCAACGTGAACTCGAAATGACGGCAGCATCGTGAGGACAATCAATAGAAGATTGACGAGCACGATGACTGACTGGCACCACGCATGTTGACGAAAACGCTTTAGGCGCGCAAGGAGAGCGCCGGCGAATAAGCCGATTCCCATCGCTAGTTCCAAAAACAGAGTTAGGTTGGCGTAGGGAGGGGCGGCGTTTGACAGGCCGCTCAAAGGACTCTACCGGAGCGGGTTGCCGAGGGTCCGCTTCGGAAGTCTCGACACGGGAACTGCGGCCAACCTCGAAAGGCTTTAATCTCCGCCGTATGCGTCGGCCGTCGAATCATGGTCCGTCCCGCCGATCACAGGGCAAGCGTCAAATTCCTTCCACGATTCCCTGCCCTTTAAAAGACTGCCTGAATTCTTGACCTTCAGGAGAAACACGCGCTGAATCTTGCCGTTGCTCGCGTTCTCGCCCGTACCAGCAACGCATACGTAAATTTCAGATGATTTCTGCTCCAAGATTTTGATGTTTATTTGCATTCCTGCCGGCGTGGCCACCACTGCCTGATTCTCGTCTAGCGAGCTTGTGACGTATCCATAGTCGCTGAAGGTTTTTTTGCCGTGATCGCTTTTTGGCCGTATGCCGGACGGCAAAGTGGTGACATCCAGGTTTTCGACCACGTACTTTGTGACCTTATCTTTGGGATAAGACGCGGTATTATTTGCTAGTGCCAGCGAAGCGCTGGCCAGTGCGATCATTCCCGGTAAAATTTTCATAACTGTTCTCCTCCTTCTTTCAAATTTCTGTCGCAATTTGTAACTGCGCGTGAATTCCTCGGTCCTTAAGGCCGATCGAGTTGGGTGTACGACCCGCTTGAACTAGCCGGGCCCATTCACGCCGCTGAGAAACCCGCCGAGATGCGCGGTCACACCGACTAGAAGAACCGCAATGGCTTCCAGCGACAGGCGATACGTTGGCAAGGAATTCTCGGGATGACGCCGCGCGCGCAAGTGGATTAGAAACACCACCCAGATCACTACTGCGGATATGCATCCGAGCACCAAATGTATCAGCAGAATCCCTTTTAGCTTTTGGCCCTCCAACGCCCACTGCCACGCCGCGAGGCCCGTCGCTACCACCGGCACGGTGAAGCCCGCAGCCAGCAACAGATTGAAGTACGCCGCCGCGGCGAGGGTTCGGTTCTTTGCCCACTGTGCGACAAAGTCGAACACCACGGCCACCATGAACAGCGCGATAGGAAAATGAATTAGCACCACATGCTGCGCGTGTTTGGCTAGCACAACGGTTTTGAGGTCGAACGGATTTACACTCATCGACCGCTCACTGAACTACGACTTTGCCGGTCATCTTCGGATGAATTGAGCAGAAATATTCGTAAGTTCCCGGCTTGCTGAAGGTGAACGAAAATTTTTCGTCGGTATCCAGCACTTTGGATTTGAAGGTTTTGTCGGTACTGACCGCAGTGTGCGGAATATCGTCGCGATTTGTCCAGGTGACAGTCGTTCCCACCGGAACCTTAAGCTCCGCGGGTCCGAAACTGAAGTTGTCGATCTTTACCTCTGTCGTATCCGCCTTCTGCTGCGCGGCGGCAGGCAAACTTCCTGCCCCCGCGCGCAGACCCGCGAATGCAACTCCAAACGTTGTCGCAAACAAAACTGCAGTAGACACAATTCTCCTCATGATTTTGTTTCCTCTCTTTTCTTTGACTGCTTTTATGGAACTGTTTTTGTGGTGATTCTTATGCCAGCGAAGAATCCACTACCGCCAAAGCATGCTGGCCGTGCACGTAATTCACATCTGTGATTCCGAGCACACTCTTCAATTGCTCGGCGGGTACTTTCATCGGGCCGGGTGAGGGGGCCTTACCAGGTTCCGGCTGCGGAAACGCGGTCGACGCCGCCGTGTGGAATGTTACGTTGCCTTCCACTTTTTGCATGGTCTGGTGGATGTGGCCGTTCAAAACAGTTACGGATCCGAACTTCTTCAGATACGCGAGCGCCTGCGCACTGTCTTCCGTTCCCCAACCCCACTCCGGATAAACGGACCACAATGGAATGTGCGCGAACACCACGATCGGAGTACTGCTCTTAAGGTGCTTGACGTCATCTTCCATCCATTCCAGCTGGTCGTGTCCCAGGGTGCCTAGTCCGCCGGACTTCAAATTCAACACATTGACCAGTCCGATAAAGTGCACGCCTTTTTTGTCAAAGCTGTACCATCCGGCGCCCTTCGTGTTTTTTCCGTAGCGCTCCAAATATTGCTTGCCGTCGTCGTTCAACATGTCGTGCTCACCCGGAACGTAGAAAATATCTTTAGGCGTTGCGCTCTTCAGAATCTGATCCACGGTGTCAAATTCTTCCGGTTTTGACAGATGACTGATGTCGCCGGTGTGCAGCATAAATTCTGCTGGTGTTGACAATGCGTTGACCTTGTCGACCGCAGCCTTGAGCGTTCCCACCACATCCGGGTTCGCGGCTTTGTTGAAGCCCATGTGGCTATCGCTGATCTGCACGAAGCTGAGTTGCCCAGCGGTTACCTTGCTGGCCACCTGGGACATCTGGCTCATGCTGTAGGACTTCAAGACACCGCCTTGCATGACGCAGAAAGCTCCTGTTCCCGCCCATGCCATACACTTCAAGAATCCACGCCGGTCGACGCCATCGTGGTTGTGATCATGCAACAATTCATCTTTGGACTTTGTGGTCATAATTCCTCCTAGATGTTACGTTCCTTCAATATTTTTTATCGCTCAATCTCGGCAGCGTCCGAGGGTATTGCTCTGAAACGAGCGGCGCAGGGTTAGTGAATCGAAGGGGTTTCTGCGCCGCTCTTGGACGTGTTTCATGTATGCAGACCATGGGGCTCCGGGTTTTATTCCATCAGGGCGCCAGTAAATTTTTTGCAAATTTCAAGCAATAGGGAGGAAATGGGAATAAAGTTGGGGCTAAGGGAGTTCCTACTAGTGAGCAATCCTGTCCAGGGGAAAGGTTTGGACGTGCTGGACTCACAGGAGCAGGTGCGCTTCGAGACGTTAGTGTTGCCGCATCTCGATGCCGCTTTCAATCTGGCCCGCTGGCTGTTGCGCAGTAGCGCCGATGCCGAAGACGCCGCACAGGAAGCACTGTTACGCGCGTACCGGTTCTTCCATGGTTTTCATGGCGGAGACGCGCGGGCCTGGCTGCTGCAAATCGTCCGGAATACCTGTTACACCTGGCTCGATAAAAATCGCAGGGTCAAAGATATGACCGAATTCAATGAAGAAGTGCACGGGCTGCCTAGCCCATCGCCTGAAACCTTGGCCATCGCCAGCAATGATCGCGAGCGCCTATCCGAGGCGCTCAAGTCTCTGCCACCGCGGTACCGGGAGGTCATCGTGCTTCGGGAGCTCGAAGGATGTTCGTACAAAGAAATTGCGTCAATCACTTCGATTCCCATCGGGACAGTGATGTCCACGCTTTCACGCGCCCGACGGCAGCTTCAACTGGCGCTCGGTAATGCTGCCCCCGAGGAGGCTACCCATGGCGTGTGAGCGCGCCGATACTCTGGTTCATGGTTATTTCGATAACGAGTTGGACGCCCTCAGGGCTGCTGAGTTCGAGAATCATCTCGAAGGGTGCTCAGAATGCGTAGCCGCACTGGATGCTTTACAGTCTCTGCGTTCGACCATAAATGTTGCGCAACCCTACGAAAAGATGTCTGCGGCGTTTCGCAAAAAAATCCTGGCCGACCTGCATGTAAAGAGTCCCTCAGTGATAGCCCCGTCGCGCGCCACAACCAACTGGGGCTGGCTGGCGATGGCGGCCGCATTTCTGCTGTTGATTTACGGCGGGTGGCGGGTCGCGTCTGTTAACCATGGGGATAGCCGCGAAACCCTGATGGCCAGCAAGATTGTCGATGCGCATCTGCGATCGCTGCAACCAGGGCACTTGGAAGATGTCATCTCTACCGATCAACACACCGTGAAACCGTGGTTCGACGGAAAGATAGATTTTGCCCCCCCCGTCCGCGATTTCACGGAGCAGGGTTTTCCATTGCAGGGCGGGCGTCTTGATGTGGTTGACAACCGCGCCGTCGCCGCGCTGGTGTACGGCCGTCGCAAACATGTGGTAAACGTTTTTATTTGGCCTACTTCTGAAAAGGACATGGCCCCGCGGATAGGCTCGATCCAAGGTTACCAGTGGATTGATTGGCGCAAGCAAGGAATGCAATTCTACGCCGTGTCGGACACCGCGGCGCCTGACCTCGATCAGCTTCAGCGGCTATTCTCAAACTAGCTCGAATCGAGCCCGCGTTCTGGTCCGAGAAGGTGATGCTTCAGCTCTTTGCGCCTAACGCCGGCGGCGACGAATGGGCCGCCGGGCAAGCCACGTTAAACCTGTTATTGCAGGTCCGCGGCACAGACCACCAAACTTTGCGTCTGTGCAGAATTTTCGAACTCAGTGTGTGAGACCAATACGTCTCGTCAGCTCCTGAAACCGCGGATCGGAGCGGAGTGGATCGAATCCCGGCCGCAGTAGGACGCTGGGGTTAAATCGCTCTTCATAGCCTCTTTGGAGCCAATTCATCGCTTGATCGCTGTCGCCGAGAACCGCATAGATCACGGCAATTTCGGAGGCGTCTGAATAATTAGGGTTCGAGCGGCTCTTCAGCTCGCTCAACAAATTTATCGCTTCGCTTCTCTTGCCAGATGCGGCATAGGCGCGAGCAAGACTGGCTATGCAGGTAGGACTCCCCCCGGAAAGCTGTACCGCTTTTTGCAGTTCTGTGATGGCCTCATCGTACATATTTTTTTGAAGATATGCTTGACCTAGTTGATTGTGTGCGAGAGCAAAATTGGGGTCCATTTCGATGGTCTTGCGACTTTGACGTATCGACTCGTCATAGAAATGGGCAATCAGAAGAAGCTCTGCCAAGTCGGCATTGATGATGAGCGATAGTGGATCCAGATTCTTCGCACTCCTCATTTCCGCGATCGCTTCGTCATACCGCCCCAGTACGCTCAAATGCCAGGCATACCAATGGTGCGCGGTTGCGTAGCTGGGGTTCAACTCGATTGCTCGCCGGAATTCCTTCCCGGCCGAGTCAAAATCCCAATCGAAAGCATCGAAGCAAAATGCAAGCGAGTTGTGGGCTTCCCCCAGCATGCCGTCCAATTCCAGGGCTTTGACCGCTGCGGTCTTGGCCTTGGGGAGCGCCTCCTTGGACGTCATCTCCGCATACTGCCAGTCTCCTAACAACGCATAGGTGTCCGCTAAGCCGGAATACGATTGGGCGTAGCTCGGGTCTTCGTCGATGGCCTGCTTGAAATAAGCCAGTGCAACCTTCAAGCCATTCGCCGTCCGCTTATTCCAGAAGTAGCGCCCTTTGAGATAGGACTCGTAGGCGCCGGGATTGACCACCTTTACGCTTTTTAGTGCCGCCTGTTCCTGTGGATTTAGATTGATCCGAATTTCATCAGCAATGGCTCGTGCCACCTTGTTCTGCAGTGCCAAGGTATCCCGCAATTCACCCTCATAGCTCTGCGACCATAAGTGCTTATCCGCTGAGGCTTCAATCAATTGCGCGGTGATGCGGACCCGGTCGCCCGAACGGAGCACGGTGCCTTCCACCACGGCGTCCACATTCAATTCACGACCGATCTGCGGCAAAGGCTTGCGCGCGTGTTTATACGACATCACCGAGGTACGGGAGATAACACGCAACGCGCTGATCTGGCCGAGGTCAGAAATCAGCTCGTCAGTCATGCCATCTGCGAAGTAATCCTGAGAAGCATCGTTCGAAAGGCTTTCGAGCGGAAGAACCGCTAGGGAGCGGATGACGTGAACCGGGCGGTTGCCGAAACGGAATTTCCAGGCGGCAAGAGATGCAATCAGTAGGAGTAGCAGGAAAACTGATGCATACCAGACCGGTAACGGTATAGGCGTTCTGGGCACCGCAGGTTTGCTAGCGAGGTCTGGACCACCATCAGTTTCAGCCGTGGGATGGGGTAAAGGTGCAGACTCCGGATTGAGCGGGGAAGTAACCTTGTCAACCTTGACGAGGGCGAGGAACCGGTAGCCACGACGAGCGACAGTTTCCACAAAGCGCGGACTATCGGCGGAGTCGCTCAAAGCCTCGCGAATTTTGCTGATTGCTTTGTTGAGCCCGTGGTCGAAGTCAACAAAAGTGTCTGCGGACCAGAGCTTTTTCTGCAGTTGCTCGCGAGTAACCACCTCGCCAGCGTGTGAGACGAGCATGGCCAGTACTTGGAAGGGCTGCTCCTGAAGCCGGACTCGCAGGCCGTGCTTCCGCAATTCGCCGGCAAGAAGATCCAATTCGAAAACACCAAAACGAAGGCGAACTTGATGGTCTTCGGCCATTACGAGAAATACTGCATCGAGTCGCAGTGTAGCACTTAAAGCTTCGCCTGCACTTATGCAGAGGACAACCCGATACGAGTCCTGGTTGCAGAAATAGTTGTCAGAGGAGGACCGTTTCATCCGTTCTCAGGAAGGATGGAGCTAGAAAATTACAGATAGGTCCATCCCTCTCTGAAGAACAGTCGATGTAACCCCTTCAGCTATTCTAAACGCGTACCTTGATGGCTGACGTTAATTCAACTTTAGTGCGACGGTGCTTTTGTATTCTCCGGTTTTCTGCGCAACCACCGTGGGCGATCCGCACGCTCCGTAATTATCAACCAGCTGATGAACACTGAAGGCGTTGATACCAGACTTTCCGTTTAGCACCGCACCCTGCAGTTCAACGCGCTGGCCGGGCTGGAGCTTCGCACTGCCAGTGGAAAGAATAGTGTAGGTCAGATTGTCATTTTCATTCTTCAAGGTGACTCCAGTCAATGACGACTGCGTACAGCCAATAATGGAAGCTTCGGACTTGGGTGTTTGCGCAGCCTGAGCGGCTTCGTTGGCCTTGACGTGGCGGTGATGCAGGTACAGGCCGATGCCGACAGCGGCACCTGCTGCGGCCCCCACGCCTATCCCGATTGCTTTACCATTGCCGTAGCTGTAATTGGGAGTTCCGGGGGTGCCCATGTTACCCATTCCGGTGGCTCCGGGTTTTCCGGGAGTTCCACCGCCGTATTGAGCGGATGCGGTCGTACCCACTGCGAGACAAAACAAGACAACGCCTGAGATTTTACCTAGTGATCGTGAAAACATATTTTTTTCCTCTCTGAGATGGATGGAGGCCAGAGAATTCTCTTGCTGGGCTCTCGTTCAGTTGGAATTGTGCTTGGTGGGAAGACGATGGTTGTCGCGGTCAGGCAAAAGAGTTGTCAAATTGCAGCCACACGATTGTCCCATGCGCGCCTCGCCGGACGGTAAAAAAGCCGAATGTTTGCGCTGGAAAGAACGAATGTCAAAGGCTGACTGCGTGGGTTGCTTCCCGCAGCGTTTGCGGCACGCGCGGCAACCTGACCAAGAAAGTGGTTCCCAACATGGAACTCTCTTCCACCCCGACCGAACCGCCGTGGTCATGAATTACTTTGCTTACGATGGCTAGTCCCAAGCCGGTTCCATTTGATTTTCCGAAGCTCACAAAGGGATCAAATAGTGTGTGGCAAATGGCGGGCGGTACGCCGGAGCCGTGGTCGATTACGCGAATCTCAAACAGTGCTGGCGACGAATGCAATTCAATCTCGATTTCACCTTGCGTGGTGACGGAAGCCTCGCAGGCATTCAGCACCAGGTTAAAAAAAGCGCGTTCAACCTTTTGCGGATCGAACGTGCCGCTCATGTCTCCCGATGTTCGAATCGAGATTTCCCGATTGCGCATTTCTGGCCGCGCGCGGACGGCATCCACGGCGTGACGAATGGTGTGGTCGATGGAGGCGGGACGCGGCGAAATGGAACCTTCCCCGCGGGACAGTTCGCGCAGGGAATCCAACAAATCGGTCATTTGTTCAGAAGCGGTTTTGATTTCGCAATAGATGTCGTCGCGGTTGAGCTTTAACTTTTCCGCTTCATATAGGAATTCGGCGTTGGCCACCACGGCTGCCAGGTAGTGCCGCAAATCGTGAGATATCGAACTGGCGGCTCGGCCAAGCGCAGCAATCCTTTCGTTAGCAAAACGCCGTTGCTCCGCAGCAAGCAGTTCGCCGCGCATTTTGGAAAAAGCTTCGCCAAGTTCCGCCACTTCGCTGCTGCCTCGAGGATTAATGGAGTAAACGTAATCGCCCCCGGCCAACGCTCGAACGCCCGCCACGAGATCATCGAGAGGATGCGTGATGGTGCGCGAAGCGAAACTGAGCAGCAGCCCGGCCAATACCATGGCCGACACGCCAAGAAGGATAATGGTGCGATTCAACCGCCGGAGAAAGGCATTGGCGGGCTCGAGGGACATGAGTACATAACATCGCACCTCGGCTGGTGGTCCGGCGTGTAACAACACATTGGCAGCCTGGTAGAAGCTTGCGCCAAGCGCCAGTTCGTGAGACTTGCTAGGCTCAGCCCAGTCTCGGTGCATCTGGCCGAGTACCTTCACTTCCGAAGCAGACAGCGTTGAAGCGATGATTTGATCTCCGGTAACCAGGGCGATTTGGCTGCCCGATGCCAACGACAGTTGTGCCGCGACACTCGAATCGATTTGATAGCCAATGGCGATGATGCCGACCTGTCTCTGGTTATTCCCGGCCCCTGCCAGAATGGTATGCAGGAAGACGCGGTAGAGCTGGCCATGGCCGTACCACCACGCCGAATCGTCGCCCTGCTCGATGGACCGTTTTAGACTGGTCTCAGCGAGTCTGGCATCCCATCCATGCTCGGACACATGGAAAGCGTAGATTTGTCCGTCCGGACTGGACAACACGAAGAGTTGGCTGCCAGCTAGCTTCCAGAAAGGTTCCGAGGCG
>Ga0210384_10003981_pt1 | contig 16724 bp, 16 predicted proteins | sample IncBWH2MmetaG_FD_160574 | JGI IMG/M metagenome (GOLD analysis project Ga0210384, IMG submission 160574) | Forest soil microbial communities from Barre Woods Harvard Forest LTER site, Petersham, Massachusetts, United States - Inc-BW-H-2-M | ecosystem: Environmental > Terrestrial > Soil >...
GATGGCATGCACCTCCGACAGTTCAAGTACAACGATCCGGGCGTCTGTTTGCGAGGTCACGGCTTCGCGCAATTTGAAAGCGGCCTCGCTCTGCACAATTCTGCCCTCGCACTCGACGACCGCCAATTCACCTATGTTCTCAACGGTTACGTTCAGCATGACTTCCTCCCGATGCTTGTTTCCATCGAACACTGTTCCTCTAGAGCACGGCCAGCACCATCCCTGTATTATGTGCAAGATGAGTCGTGCTTTCGAGGCGGCACAGGAAAGTTCGGCATGAAACGAGCAAATCTGGCTTAAAGCAAGAGGTAACTCTTACTTGCCCGCTGCCCACCGTGTCTATTTTTCATCCAGCAGGCGGGTGAAAACTCAGTCCGCCCTACATTGTCCCCGCACCCGGATCTACCGGATTCACCCGATGGTCAATACCGGACCCGAATTTTAACCTGACCACACCTCAAACGCATGTTTCAACTAAGGGATGCCCCCACGCTGCGGAGTCGTCCCTCTTTCTATTTCAGGGATTAAAAGCACCATGCCAGCGTCCAGCATAGAAGAGCGCATACGTCGGCTCACTGATCGGGCCACCGCCGCCAAGAGTCAGAGCGAACTGGACGCCATTCTGCCGGAACTGAAAGCCGCTATCAGGGATCACATACGCTAACTGCGGGCCATCGCCGTCGAGACAATTCCTGAGACATTCGGGGAGAGCAACGCGGCCTAACTACCTCGCAGACCATCGTGAGTCATTATGGGAACGATCATTCCGGTATTGCTAATTCTTTTGCTGGCCGTCGTTCTCGTGCACATCGGAACTTGGTGGTACAGAAGAGATCGTCGAGGCGCAAGAGGACCGCTTCGCGGAAATCGGAGGAAAGGTATTCGCTGACGGGAATCTTTTGTGTAAACTGCTCACCCTTTATGTGATCACAATTGCACAGATTAAATATCCCTTAGAAAGGTATTTTGGCTATGCCTAGAATGCTATTCGCAGGTGGGTGTCATGGATGTAAACCAAAGACAAATCGCGCTCTCGGTCCTGGAAAGCCTCAGAGCAGATCTGATGTACGCGCATCTTAATAGCGGGAGTCGTGTACTCGATGTAGCTGACCTTCGCCAGTTTATTTATGAACAGATGGGCAGGATAAGAACAAATGCCTTTGTGTTGGATGGATTGTACGGTACCCACAACGGTCCCGGGCAAGACACAGGCAACGGCAACGGTCACAACGGCAAAACGAAGGTGTTCTAGCGAAGGTGGTCCATTGACGACGCTGATGTGAGAATCAGGTTGTACGGTATGCGGTGATTACCACGTAACGAGTTGGTGCAGGAACCCGCTCCAATTTATCTACCGTATCCGCATTGTTGACAATCACTCAGCGGAGTCGGCGAGATCGAGAAAGCATTCTATCGAAGAAGGCTCGAATTTTCCGTCTGCTCCTTGCGTAAAGCACTCGATCTTGCAGTTACCTTGAATAGTCATTATCAGTTCTCCACACTTGTGCCTCAGATTGCGCACCATACCCACGCCAATTGGCGGTTCTGCGCCTAAGACTTGATAGGTCTTATGACAGCTTGGGCACTCTCTTTCCATGGTGGAATGTTATCCTGCGCTTGGTCGCCTGACAAGGCTAGTTAGTCTTCGCTCTTCTTGACACGGTGATCCAGCATTTTCCCCGGTGCGATACCCAATTGCAAGCGTCACTGATAGAGTGATGCTCGATTGAAATGACTGACAAGTTCAAATGTCCAAGCTGTGGGTCGATAAGAACTAAACCTGTGTCAATGGCAATCACTGAAGGAACTAGACGCAGGAACACAGTCGGGTTTTGCAGACGCTCAGTGTGGACCTCAACCAGCACATATAAGTCAGACTTGGTTTCAAGCCTTCCCGCACGCCCCTCCAACAGCGGTGCATATCTGTTAATTGTTCTAGGAGTATGCGGTTTACTGTTTGCGCTGATGATTGGCTCGCACAAAGGGACGCTAGGACTGGCAATTAGTATTGGCCTGCTAAGTTCCTTGTTTGTTCTGGGTGGCGTTGGCGCGATGAAACCAGCAGACCAACTGGCAAATTCTCAAGCCAGTTGGGACAAACGTTGGATGTGTGCTCGTTGCGGTCACCAGTGGGAAACTTGATGGGTGCCGCTCTCAGCATCTGTTAAGCCTTGGACTTCCTCACCTTGGCCCAACGTCGTCGTTGTGCTGCGGCGATCTTCGCCCGAGCAGCGGCACTCATCTTCCGCCGTTTTCGACTCGGCTGCCCGTTGCTGTAGACACCCGCAAATGCCCTAAGCGCAGCGTCCATACCTGATAACTGTTTTGCAACGCGGTCACGTTCCCGCTTCAACTGACTAAATATTGAAGACACGTTCGCCATTGTTTGAGCCCCTCGGTCGTGGATTGTAAAACACCCCGACACAATGTGATCGCCACGTTGGGGTGTTTGATGGACCGACTGGGAAGCGACTACCCGGGCCGTTCTCTAGGTAAGACCCTCCCAGGTCTAACCTCTCGGTCGGCGTATCCGCATCTCGTTTGAAGCTGATCCTATTTCACCTTGTCGTAGACCATGGTAGTGGTGACGTCCCCATTCGGGGTCTTGTGAACTGCCTTATTTGTAAGCGTCTTGCCATCGTCTGAGATGACCGATGTTCCTGTCTCTACTACATTGCCGCTTTTATCCCTTGCCTCCCACCCACCGCTTTTCAGAAAGGCAAAAGAGCCTCCATCAGGGTTGCCCGTCGGACGGGGTTTATCATCCGCAGCCCCATCGAACGACATTTGAAAGGGTTTGCCGTCCCCACCGACGCCCCGCAACGTGAACTTCCTATCATCATCCGAATTACCTGCGATTATCACCAGAGTTTCACTTTTCGGAATGTACGCAGCGGGCATCTTCCCGAAGTCCGACTTTGCCGCGTTTAACTTCCATGTGCCTACGTAAGGACTCGGTTTTGTATCCTGTGCATAGGCACTCAACAGCGTGAGGCATACCAAAGTGCATACAACTGCCGCCTGCAGAGAGTATCGGCTGTTCCTCATGAAGCACTCCTTAATTCTTGTGTGTCTCAAAAGGCCCAATTTCTATGGCCAGCAGTCTTTCTCTTGGGCTTCGCCTTTGTCAACCACAATTCCATTTGAGCTAAGCACAGCGACGCAAAAACGATAGGGTACGCTGCGCGTCTTTCATGAGTTCCCGCTCTTCGTGATGGTCACTATCGTACTGCAAATCCCGCAGGCGACCATGAATCGCAGCTTCAGCCGCATCCACGCGCTCAGTGACTTGCTTGGGTTCTAACTCAAGAACGGCAGAAGCGTATAGCCCATACCAAGGTTGAGATTTACCGTCATTCACGCGAAACCTGATTTCTTCAAAGCAGTATTTGAAATGAGGGTAGAGAGACGATAGGGGATGCTCAGAATGCAGTCTGGTCAATATTGCTCTGTGGAAATAAGCAGCCATGAGCAAATCTGACCAGCGAAAACTCTCCGCGTGATGGTCGCTGTCGTGTTCAAGATCCTGCAATCTTCGGGCAATAGCCCGACGTTAGGGGGCCGCCCAACGTTGTAAACTTGGCCGGATCGGATCTGTCTTGACTGAGAGTCCAGCGTGCTACGAGATCGTGCTAAGGCTGATCTTTTGCTACCAATCGGCGATCACGATGCGGGTCTGTGCGGGTTTGACCAGTGCTGAGCTCACACTTCTCCCCCGGAGCGGCTCCACAAGTCGGACAGCGAACAGCGAGTACCTGCTTCGGGCTGAGTGGTTTTGTCACACAAACCTCCATGTACAAAAGGTGGTCAACTAGACCAGTTCCCTCATGTGGACGGCCTACGCTTTCGTAACAACGGACATGGGCCGACTTTGCAGAAAGCCGCTGATAACTGCGCTATTTATTTGCAAACCGCCGTTGTAGCTGACGAAGCCCTTCTTCTTGAACGCACTCATAAATTTACTGACCCTTGCGCGGGTGGTACCAACCATCTCCGCGAGGGTTGCTTGGCTCACCTTCAGGGGGTGCTCCGGCTTTGATTCCTTGATTATTTGCCCAAACAGCAACAAGACCCTTGCCAGGCGCTTTTCGCTGAAATTGAAGAATTGATCTACCAAGTCTTCCTCTACTCGAATGACGCGGGAAAGCAAATAAGCAACAAACAGCGTTGCAAACTGCGGGTCTCGCTTGAGCGCCCGAACCGCGCTCTCCTTCCGCAGGCGAGTGATGCTGGAGGGCCCAATTGATCTCGCCGTGTAAATCCGCAGAGATTGCCCGCCTAGACAGCCTTCGCCAAAAAAGCTACCCCGCAGCAGGACAGCAACTATAGCTTTCTTGCGCCGCATGGCGGCTACCGTGAGTTTCACCGTGCCACTCTGGACGTAGAACACTGCATCGGCTGCATCACCCTGCGAAAAAATGACCTCGTTGTCTCGGTAGTTCCGCACAGTCATTCCAGCACGGAACTTTTTGCGGAACACTGAGGAACTGAAACCGAGAGCATGTTTCGCCATCCGTCTCCTTGGCCCGGTCAATTCATCTGCGGAACTGCCGTTCTCTAGAAAAAGAGGCTAAATCTTACCGCTCAGGAATCTGGCTCCGCTGGTCAATATAGGTCATACACAATTGCACACAGTGCCTAAGTGGTAATCTCGGGAAAATTTCTTTAAAGACGTCGAGGTTCTGCACACGAGTCTGTGCTGGGCGAATAGGCCATGGAACTTTTTTTAGCGCTTCGCTCGGCTCGTGAACGCCGCACGGGAGTCACGAAAAAGCAGCGAGGGAGAACTCAATTGACAGCTCGGAAACGTCGCGATTTCGGGGCGGCACTTACTGCATCTGACAGTTGCTCCCTAAAGTGTGCAAAGCATGCATCGCGTCCTCTAGAGCCTCTTTCTCTTCGCCGTTGTCGTCGGCAGCCTGAAACAACTCCCGCGCTCTTAGCACAACCGCCTTCTCTGCTTCGGCAATGCGCTCGGGCAGTTTGCTGTTACCAATCTCAGAGACTGCAGCTTTGTAAAGCGCTCTCCAATATCTGCTGTCTGGAGACTTGCAAATACCAGTACTCATAGTGGGCCTCCTCCGTTTGGCATCGGGAGATCTGAACGAGATAGATAAAGACCGAGAAGGCGGAGTCAACCGTCTTCTCGTGCGAACAGCTCCACCGACCCTATACGGCGGCTGCAGCTGCAATCTTATGGAACGTGGAGTTGATCACGTCACCGGCCTGAACCTTGGGAGTTCCGTCGATAAATCTCCCCAAGGTTTTCAACACTTCTGGGTAGGCCTTAGTGTTGTAAGCCTCTGCATTGGCTTTGTTGTCCCAAAGACTGATGGCAGTGATTTCCGTACCGCTGGGACTGGAAAAGGTGATTTCGTCCTTAAAACCATTCTGTTTACGTAGCAAAGGAAGAACTTCCTTCTCGAATGTCCGCGTGTAATCGGAAAGCATATTCGGTTTCAAGTGAATAGAGACATTACGTGCAAACATGGCAACCTCCTTAAGGTTGGGGTTGCTAAGAAAAGACATCTTCAGATGGGCTGACTTAGTTCAGGGGACCTGAAAGAGTAAGAAGAGGTAGCTTGCTCAATAACAATGCTAGGCTTGGGCGCTACTGTTGTCAAGGTTCGGCGCGAGATTGGCGGTGTCTTGAATACTGCGATTGCTGAGGAAATCTAAGGATTTGGCGGCTGATCGCGACGGTGCAGGTTTTTAGGCTGGGAATTCTTCATCCTCTCAAGGGATCGTTCGATGGATATTAATTGCTCACGAAGGATACCGATTCTATCGAGAAGACTGTCAATGGTGTCTTCACGAAGTTTTGATGGTTCAACCACAATGCGGCCCACTGTAACAAGGACGCCCTGGAGAAGTCGGCACGCTGGCGCACTGTCCAAGGTCTGACGCTGCATGGGGCAGAGGGCTCAGGGGAATGGGCGAGGCGATGCCAGGCCGACGCCTTAACGGGCAAATTGCTACCTCTTTGACAGCTCACCATCGAAATGACTTTCGACTGTCTCCCGGCTCAGGGGTTTCTCTATTTTGGTCAACAAGACTGAGTAAACGACTCTGTTTCCTTCAATCTGGGCAGTTATGAACGCCCCGCCGTCTGGCAGTTCCTGGTACGTGAATTTCACTTTCGTGTCGTCAGCAAGCGCCTTAATCCAGTCTTGATCTCGCATTTTGGTCCCGGTCTACTGCTAAGAGGATAACGTTTCTCAGCGTGAAATGTCTGCGTCGAGTTCGGGAGCTTCGATCTGCTCTGTGCTGTCCAACGCCCGTCATGATAACAGCGTATGATCGTAGTCATGATGGATACGAACCACATTTCGGAGCGCCTCGCCAGTATGAGGCAGGTGATGGACGAAATAAGAGTCATAAATGCCCGGTATTGGGTTAAGAGTCGGCATACCACGCTGGATAAATCGGCTCACGCTTTACGGGAAGGAAGACTTCTGGGGATTAGGCAAGAACTGTCGGATATGATGAAACGCTGTGCCTAGCCCCTCTTGCAGCAACTACTTGATGGCATCTCGCCAAAGGACTGTTCGACTGCGCGGAATGGTCAGTTTTAGGCAAGTCAATGCTTTGCGGGCAAAATCGACTCGTCCACGCACCAACGACCTGTCCGTTTTCCTTCCTTAATTGCTCAACTGTTACGGTTCATCCAGGTCTGACCATTCGTCGTCCAGCTTGGGCGCAAGCGTGGCGACTACTCGGCTGCGGTCCGCTGGCGTTAATCCAAATCTAGAGAGCAAGCTGGTGAGCTGGGATCTCTCAGCTCCAGTGATAGTGCCTGCCCTAAACTTCGCCATAGCACAGACCACGATTTCCACGGCCCAACGGTCCGAATAAGTTGCCACACCCGCCGGAACCATCTTCGCGAACTCTCGCCAGGTCTGCTTCTGCTCGTCCGTGAGAGTCTTTGGTGGACTGCCGAGCTTCTTCGTCACGACAGGTTCTCCTGCCCGGGCGTCCTTGCGATTCTTATGGCTGATGAACGAGCCACGCGCTTCCAAGATAGCGGTTGGTGTGCGGTTTAGTCCCATAAATATGGATTAGAAATTCGGGTTAAGCATAAATTTATGCAGACGGCGGTTCGCGGCCGATAGGGGTGAAGGTTTTGCACCCCTATATCCCCTCATTGGGTCGACGTGTTGGATCCGGTGCATATTCCCAAGACCCAGAGCCTGTTCCTGTGTCTGCTGCCCCATGAACACTGACGGGCCCAAGACGCGGCGACACAGACGAGTAGGCCAATACCCAAGTACAAGAAGATGTTCGCTACGACGGAGGTTCCAATCACAAACGCTACACACGGTGGGGTGTGTGGGCCCGCCGCCATCAGGAATAAACCGCTCGCCCATAGCAGACGAGTGCAAGCCCTGTCCGAGCCCCATATTGAGCGCAAAATGATCGCAGGGGAGTCCGACTCTTGGCTGACTTTGGTCACGTCTGCAAGGGTCACCCACGCCGGAAGTTTGTGCCGAAGGGTTAATTTTTAACCCCGAAGGGTTAATTTTTAACCCTGAAGGGTCAATTTTTAACCGTCGCTCTTGGTTTCGGGGAAATTTCCACAAGCCCGTCAAGCCTATTTGATTGAATTTATTGGCCTTTTCCACTAGGCCTGAGGCAGGACGGTTTGGCACGGGGCTTGCTTATACCCAAACAAGACCGGACAGAGTGGGCAGATGAGACCCGGTTGAGAAATCAAATCCAACTTTTGACGGAGGACGTCATGTCAGTTCAGAAGAAATCATTGATCAGCCAACGGTCCGCTGTAAAGAGTGCCCTTCTGGCCACAACCGCAACTTCGAATTTGAAACCGGCCACCAAGTCGTCCGTCAAGCCGGCGTTGTCGAACAAAGTGGCGACAGCCCTGTCGCACCGCATGGCCGTGAGGCCGTCGATACAGGCGGCCAAGAAGGCGGCGGTCAGAGGCGGTGGCTAGCTGACGCTTCTCGCCCGATGAATCGAAAGGCCGGCAGGGGCAACCTCTGGCCGAGACTATCGGCCCCTGAGTGGTTTTAGGCGGGCCGGCTGCAAATAAAAGGGGCCACAAAAGTTCTTGCGGGCCCCTTTTCTTCAACACAGCGGCGGACAAACAGACCCGGCAGCGTCTGGCTCTTCTCCGAACGAGGGCATCAGCAGCCACACGGCGATCAGGAAGATCTGGGTCTGGACGATGCAGCCCTGATCTTGCTAGCACCGGCAAAGCAATTAGGTGAGCGGGCATCCGCAACCCGTGCGTAGGTATCCCCAACCATACCGGAGCATGTGCCTCTCGCGGAACTCTCCAGCAGTCTCTAGTGGTTTTAAGGACTGGGTAGATTAGTTAGGGGCAGGTTTGGGCGTGCTACAATCCGCGCCATGCCAATCGAGCAGATTGTGCAGCCACTCCGTGCAGAACGCGACCGCATATCCTCCCGCTGTTTAAGAGTCTGCTTTGCTCCTCAAGAAGGCCGCACATCCAAGTGCTTATATCTCGTATACGCCCCGAGACGGAAGGCGCGAAAGATGAGAATTACTACCATGACACAGAACAGGTGGAAGTGGGTGTACACTCGATGCCGTTTTCGCGGACCATGAAGGAGATTCCAGAGAGAAACTGGGTCAAACAGGCCAATTGCACGGTTCGAAGTCGCAGGTTTAGGAGTGCGATATGCGCAAGATGCTGTACTTCTCCTCTATGCTGGCGTTACTGACAGCCTTTTTTGCTTCGACCGCCTCAGCCCAGACCACTTTAAAACAGAATAGCAAAATTGTTCAGTTCAAGTGCCCCACGTCAGATTTCGGCTTTTGCCGGGAAGTGAACGTTCACAGCGAGTATGTGACCAAATACATCGGTCATGATGAGCCGGCGATAAACTTCTACTCGAACGTCCCCGGATCCGGCAACTCTGGCGTTTATTTACTCACGCTGCCCCTTGACCCACCGAAACCTCCCGTTCAAGACGGGGGTGGAACATTCAATTTCCAGTTGCATGTAGCTTTCTGGATTGGGATGAACATGTGTGATAGTCAGTCCTATCCGGAATTCACCAACACCTGTGTGCCTGACACAGACGACAATATTTTTGACAGCGCCAACTCCAATTCAGATCACTTTATTGGTAAGCATCCTGGCACCGCTTTCATGGAGCTGCAATTTTACCCTCCCGGCTGGGTCGCTTCACCGCAGCTTATTGACGCGAACAATTACTTCTCGGCGCTGAACATTGATAGTCTTGGGCTGAGTGGCGCCACGGGTATTCCTAACAATCAGGACTGCCTGAACAGGGTTGGCGAAGAGCCGGTCAACTTTGCAGTGATTACCAAGAATGGCGTACCCCTCACACCGTCCAATCCTCTAGGAGTGAATTTTGGCCGGAACAAGTTCGACCTGAATAATGTTCTTTTCATGGCTCCGGGTGACCAGATCCTGATCATTCTGCATGACAAGAGCGACGGGCTGGAAGTAATCCTGGCCGATCTGACCAATGGACAATCCGGTTCTATGGTGTCGAGCAAGCATAATGGTTTCGGCCAGGTGCTCTATCAGCCGGACTCGCGTACATGTAAGGTCGCGCCCTATGACTTCCACCCGATGTATTCGACTTCTAGTTTGCATACGAATACGCCCTGGGCGGGTGGCACCGACAATACCACCTTTTCTGACGAACTTGGCCACTTTGAGTTTTGTGATGCCGCCGATCCCAATACCTTGAACTGCCTTGTGCCGGGCATTCAGGAGGGTTCGGATGGTCTGGATGCGGACGATACGATCTGCATCTCCCCGGGCGGTCCATTTCTTCCGGGACCTCCATTCATTCAGGTTGGAGGCTGCCTCCAGGACGATCTGGACTTTGACGGCCAATCTTACGGGCTGAACTGGCCGGGGACGTTTAACAACGTTAGCAAAGACCGGCGGCTGCATCCCCAGCCCATTCGTTTCACCAGCCCGCTCTTCTTGAGTGCGAACGGAGATTTGCGGAATTACGATCAGGTGGCCTTTGAGACCGACATCCCCTCCTTCGATCCCAATTGCAATGGCCTTACCGGAGCAGGCTGTAGCGTGCCCGCCCAAGGAATGCAATTCTATCCTTTCTATACAACCGGCGAGGATCCCCACGACGGCACTTGCCGCTGGCAATTCGGCGGAGGAATGATTCCGGGTACAACGAACGACTTCGGCGGCAATGCCACGACTGCGTGGGGACATCTCTTTAGTACCTTATTTCAAACGGGTCCAAACAGCGCCCAAAAATTCATCACAAACTTTCGGCGGCCACTGAACGATGACCCCTGTCGGGTAACTCTTGGCAATCTGACCGACACCATCGACCAATTAATGCGGCACTGAATAAGTTGACAAAATTAGGCGATTACACCAATAGTCCCGTGATTGGTGTAATCGCGATGTCTACGCCAACAACCCTTTTTAGACACCGCGAACTCCACGGGCTTTCATTGACTTGCACTCACACCCCACCTACCATGGCTCGATTCTATGATCGGCCAGACCATCTCGCACTATCGCATAGTAGATAAGCTGGGCGGCGGCGGGATGGGTGTGGTCTACAAGGCCGAGGACGTAAAGCTGCACCGCTTTGTTGCCTTGAAGTTCTTGCCTAACGAGATTGAAAAGGATGGGCCGGCTCTAGCCCGATTCCAACGCGAAGCGCAAGCCGCGTCTGCCCTGAACCACCCTAATATCTGCACCATCCACGAGATTGATGACCAGAACGGACGAACCTTTATCGTCATGGAGTTTCTGGACGGGCTGACTCTGAAGCACCGCATCGCAAGACGACCGCTGGAGACCGAACTGATTCTATCGCTCGCCATCGAAGTCGCCGATGCACTGGACGCTGCCCACTCCAAGGGGATCGTTCATCGCGACATCAAGCCTGCCAATATTTTTGTCACCGAGCGCGGGCACGCCAAGATTCTCGACTTCGGGCTGGCCAAGGTCACGCTCAAGCCGGAGAGCGTTGCCATGAGCGCCCCGACGGTTGAGTCCGAGGAACATCTGACGAGTCCCGGCAGTACGCTAGGCACCGTCGCTTACATGTCGCCCGAGCAGGCACGAGCGAAAGAATTGGACCCCCGGACTGATCTGTTCTCGTTTGGAGTGGTTCTCTATGAGATGGCCACGGGGCAGTTGCCGTTCCGTGGAGAGAGTTCTGCAGTCATTTTTAAAGCCATTCTGGACGGCGCTCCCACGTCTGCGGTGCGGCTCAATCCTGATGTGCCCGCTGAATTGGAGCGGATCATCAGCAAGGCACTGGAGAAAGACCGTAACCTGCGCTATCAGGGTGCCGCAGAAATGCGAGCCGACCTGCAAAGGCTGAAGCGAGATACAGAGATAGGACGAGCGATAGCTGCGGGTTCCGGCACGGTGGCGGTGGCACCGGAAAGCGGCTCTCAGGTAGCAGCCCAACCGCCGTTGCCATCATCGGGGTCTTCCCCTACGCTTGCTCCATCTCCGTCATCGAGTGCGGTCAAGGTCGCCGAAGTCCCCGTCGCGGGCAGGAAACTCTGGAAGGTTCTGGTTCCCGCCACCATGCTACTTGCTGCAGTGGCAATCGCGGGAGCGTTCTACTTCCGCTCACGCCAGACCACGCATCGCATGACCGAGAAAGACACCATCGTTCTCGCCGATTTCGCCAACAGCACCGGCGACCCGGTGTTCGAGGACACGCTGAAGACGGCGCTCAGCGTCTCTCTGAACCAGTCGCCGTTTCTGAATGTGCTCCCCGAGAACAAGGTCGTGGCGACCTTGAAGTTGATGTCACGTCCGGCGGGCACGAAACTCACGTCCGAGGTGACCCGGGAGCTTTGCCAGCGGGCGGGCAGCAAGGCTTATATTGCGGGGTCAATTGGCAGTCTGGGTAGCCAATACGTGTTGGGGTTGAGGGCGGTGAATTGTCAGAGCGGAGACCCTCTGGCAGAGGAGCAGGTGACGGCGGCGTCCAAGGAGAAGGTGCTGGACGCGCTGGGCGAAACGGCATCCAAGCTGCGCACTGAGTTGGGCGAATCGCTGGCGACGGTGCAGAAGTTTGATGTTCCGCTGGAACAGGCCACCACGTCTTCGCTAGAAGCTCTGAAGGCGTATAGCCGGTCGACAGGGAGTGCCGCCGAAGCACTACCTTCCGATCTACGTGCCATTGAGCTTGATCCGAATTTTGCCATGGGCTACTGGGCGGTGGGTGATGACTACGTGGGTCTCGCGGAGCCATCCCGGGCGAGCGAGTACTTCACCAAGGCATTCCAGTTGCGGGATCATGCCAGCGAGCGGGAAAAGCTGGCGATCGCCGCTACCTACTATCAGAGTGTAACCGGAGAACTGGATAAAGCGGCTCAGACGTATCAGGAGGAGATTGAGAGCTACCCACGGAATTTCTTAGCGTATGGCAATTTGGGCGTCGCGTTCTCCCAACAGGGGCAATATGAGAAAGCAGCGGAGCGGAGATCACAAGGCAAGGCCTGCTCCTTGCATCGGATCAGTTAGCTTTTAACGCGAATCTCGCCAACGACACCCTTGCCTTGCAGCGTTTTGACGAAACGCGGCGGACCATCCGCGAGGCGCAGGCACGGAAACTGGATAATGACATACTCCACAATGCTCTTTACGCTCTTGCCTTCCTCGTGGCGGACTCCGGGGCGATGGCGGAACAGCAACAGTGGTATGCGGGCAAGCCCGATTACGAAAACGAGGGCCTTGCGTTGGCATCCGACACCGAGGCTTATGGCGGTCATCTGGGCAAGGCGCGGGAACTGACCAAGAGGGCTGTGGACTCCGCCATCCGCGCTGACAACAAGGAAAGCGGGGCAATATGGCAGGCGAATGCGGCCGTGCAACAAGCTGCCTATGGCAACACCGCTGAAGCGCGACGGAGAGCGGATGAGGCTTTGAAACTTGTTCCAGCGAGTCAGGACGTTGAGGTCGAAGCCGCACTTGCGTTTGCCATGGCGGGCGATACGACACGAGCCGAGTCTTTGGCACGAGATTTGGGGAAACGCTTCCCGTTGGACACCCAGATGCAGGCGCTTTGGCTGCCCGCGATTCAGGCGCAATTGGCGCTGGACAAGAAGAACCCAGCCTCCGCCTTGACCGCCCTGCAAGCCGCTTCATCACCCATCGAGTTGGGGCAAATCGGTTTCGTCACCAACATCTCCTGCCTCAATCACGTGTACCTACGCGGAAAGGTATACTTGGCAGCCGGACAGGGCAGTGCCGCCGCCGCTGAGTTTCAGAAGATTCTCGACCACAGCGGGATCGTCTGGAACTGCTGGACGGGAGCGTTGGCGCATCTGGGAGTGGCTCGCGCCAATGCCTTGCAGTCGAGAACCTCGCAGGGCGCGGACGCCGATGCGGCTCGTGTCCGGGCGCTCGCCGCCTACAAAGATTTCCTCACCCTCTGGAAGGAAGCCGACCCCGACATACCCATCCTGAAGGAAGCCAAGGCGGAGTATGCGAAGCTGCGGTAGCGTGCTCGGCACTGATTGACTTGCAACGACGCACGCCATAGCATTCCCGCAAATGATCGGCCAGACAATATCGCACTACCGCATCGTCGAGAAGCTCGGCGGTGGCGGCATGGGTGTGGTGTACAAGGCCGAGGACACTAAACTCAGTCGTTTCGTGGCCCTCAAATTTCTGCCTGATGAGATCGCCAAAGACTCACAAGCTTTGAGCCGCTTTCAGCGAGAAGCCAAGGCTGCCTCCGCGCTCAATCATCCCAATATCTGCACCATCCACGAAATCGACGAAAAGGATGGAAGGGTTTTTATCGTCATGGAGTTTCTCGACGGCATGACATTGAAGCACCGGATTGCGGGTCGGCCGCTGGAACTCGAGGACGCTTTACCCCTCGGCATTGAGATCGCCGATGCACTCGACGCTGCGCACTCGGAAGGCATCATCCACCGCGACATCAAGCCAGCCAACATCTTCGTCACGAAGCGGGGTCACGCGAAGATTCTCGACTTCGGGTTGGCGAAGGTGACGCCCCTCATTGGCAGAGTCATTGAAGGCGCTGGGGTGTCGGCGCAGTCGACCTTCGTCAGTGAGCAGCATCTCACCAGCCCGGGTGCAGTCCTCGGTACAGTCGCGTACATGTCGCCCGAACAGGCAAAAGGAAAAGTGCTGGACGTCCGCACCGACTTTTTCTCCTTCGGCGCTGTTCTCTATGAAATGGCCACCGGAACCATTGCCTTCCGTGGCGATACTTCAGCGCTCATCTTCCAAGCCATCCTGCTTCATTCCCCTACCGCGCCCGTTAGGCTCAATCCCGACCTTCCAGCCGAACTGGAACGAATCATCAACAAGGCACTAGAGAAAGATCGCAACCTGCGCTATCAGCACGCAGCTGACTTACGTACCGATCTTCAAAGGCTGAAGCGCGATACCGATTCTGGACGATCGGCCATCCAGGGCACATTGTTGGAAGCTACGGCTGTGTCTAACACCTCGGCTGACGCCGCCTCGGCGGCCTACTCTGGGCCAGTCGGTTCAGCACCTAAGAGCGGCGGTTCGATGCTGCAGCCAACTACCTCGACCGGAACTGCGCCAGTGGTGGTTTCGCGTAAGCGCCTCTGGAGACCTACCGTCGCCCTTATGGTGCTTGCGGCGGTCGTTGGTGTCGGCCTTTACTTTCGGTCGAAAAAGATGCAGGCACTAACTGAGAAAGACACCGTCGTGTTAGCCGACTTCGTCAACACCACCGGTGATCCCGTATTTGATGGCACCCTGAAACAGGCTTTGGCCACAGACCTGGAGCAGTCGCCTTTCATAAACATCCTCTCCGATGACAAGGTAAGCGCAACGGCACAGTTGATGGGGCGCCCTCCAAGCGAGCCGCTGACCAAGGAGGTCGCCCGGGAAATCTGCGAGCGGACCCAGAGCAAGGCACTGCTGGCGGGCTCGATCGCTAGCCTGGGCAGCAACTATGCGATCGGGGTAAGCGCAGTGAACTGTCAAACGGGGGATTCACTAGGAAGTGTGGAGGGCGAGGCGGATAGCCGAGAGAAGGTTTTGCAGACACTCGGCAAAGCAGCGACGACACTACGCGGGAAGTTGGGCGAGTCTCTAGCCACAATACAGAAGTTCGACAAGCCACTGGAAGAGGCGACGACCTCGTCGCTGGAAGCCCTAAAAGCTTACACGGAGGCCAGGAACGTTCAGGGCGAAAAAGGCGAGGAGGAGGCTATTCCTCTGCTCAAACACGCCACGGAGTTGGATTCCAACTTTGCTCTTGCCTACGTCGACCTGGGGATCTTTTACTCCGGACTCGGGCAGACCAGCCTCAGTAGGGAAAATCTACGGAAGGCTTACGAATTGAGGGATCGGGTGAGTGAGCGGGAGAAGCTCTACATCTCGGCTAGTTACTACTCAAGTGCCACCGGGGAGGTGGAAAAGGCTGTTCAGCAGTATGAGCTCTGGATTCAGGAGTACCCCCGGGACGAGGAAGCACACAACGACTTAGGAGTTAGTTACGGATCTTTAGGGCAGTACGACAAAAGCGTCGCCGAGATACGCGATGCCCTGGCCCTCGATCCCAATAATGGCGTCATGTTGGCCAATCTCGCAGGATGTTACGTTTCCCTCAATCACCTCGACGAAGCGAAGGCAATCGTAGATCAGGCTTTGGCGCGGAGGTTGGACTACCCTGGGCTTCACGGAGTCTTGTACATCTTGTACTTTCTGCAAGACGACACGACAGGGATGCAGCAGCAGGTCGACTGGGCCATGGGCAAGCCGGGAGCGGAAGACACAGCGCTCTTCGATCAAGCGGCGGATACGGAGGCGTACCATGGCCGGCTTGAGAAAGCGCGAGCGTTCGCCCGGCGGGCAATTGAATCCGCGCAACACAACGATGCCAAGGAGAGGGCAGCATTCTACATGGCCCGTACTGGTTTATGGGAGGCCAATTTCGGCAGTGCAGCGAAGGCACGTCAGGCGGTTACTGAAGCCTTGACTCTAGCTCCCGGGCTCAGGGTTAGGATCGTGGCGGCACGAACGCTGGCTATGACGGGCGATGCCGCTCAGGCCCAGAAGCTTGCGGACGAGCTGCGCCATGATTTCCCGTTGGACACACTGATCCAGAATTATGCGCTTCCAACGATCCGGGCCGAGATCGCATTGACACGAGGCGATGCACCCGAGTCAATTGAGATCTTGCACGCAGCCGATCCTTATGAGTTAGGCGGAGTGGGGACAATGGCGCCCGTGTATACGAGAGGACTGGCCTACCTGCACGCACAAAACGGGGTGGCTGCTGTTAGGGAGTTCGAAAAGATGCTGAACCACCGGACGATGTTGGGGAATGACCCGCATGCGGCGCTGGCACATCTGCAACTGGGCAGAGCCTATGCGATGGCGGCCGACATAGCCAGAGCCCGAGCCGCCTATCAGGACTTCTTTGCCCTCTGGAAGGACGCCGACCCCGACATCCCCATCCTGAAGCAAGCCAAAGCAGAGTACGCGAAGCTGCAATGAAGTTCAATGGCGCGGTTTTTCGTCACAGGACACTCAAGGTATGAACCTGAGTATCTTCGCACCATGTTCAGTATCTTCGTTGTTGAGTTTGAAAAAGAGGACAAGCAAGGAAAACCCAACTGCCAATCCCGCGACACAAATGATGGACAGCCAGCCCAAAACCTGCGACAGAATATCGGTCAAAGAATTGACCATAGACACCGCCCTGGCAAAGCCGACAAGAACACTATGACCCGTTTTT
>Ga0210384_10003983_pt1 | contig 16716 bp, 14 predicted proteins | sample IncBWH2MmetaG_FD_160574 | JGI IMG/M metagenome (GOLD analysis project Ga0210384, IMG submission 160574) | Forest soil microbial communities from Barre Woods Harvard Forest LTER site, Petersham, Massachusetts, United States - Inc-BW-H-2-M | ecosystem: Environmental > Terrestrial > Soil >...
AACCTGCTGGTGTGGGTGGTGCCCTTCGCGGGCCTGGGCCTGGGGCTCGTGCTGGTGCTGGTCCTGGTGCGACGCTGGAGCCGGCATCCGGCGTCCCACGCCGAGACGCCGCCGCTCGACGCGGCCATGCGCGCCCGCATCCAGCGCGAGATGGCCGAGCGGGAGCCGTGAGCCGCCTGCAGCTCGCGCTGATCGTCGCGCTGGTCCTGCCAGCGCTGGCCATCGTGCTCTGGCCGCTCCGCCGCGGCCGCGACGGCAAGACGCGCCTCGCCATCCCGGAGCGCCCCGACGACGACCGCCGGCTCGAGCTCGAGGAGGAAAAGACCGCGCTCTACCGGGCCCTGCGCGAGCTGGAGTTCGACCACGACTCGGACCACCTGTCCGACGCCGACTACGCGGGCCTTCGCGAGCGCTACGAGACGCGCGCCGCCGCGCTGATCACGGAGCTGGACGCGCTCGGCCCCGCGCCGGCCAGGCACGAGAAGCCCACGCCGGTCCCGGCGGCCGGCGCGGACGTGGCGCCGCGCGTGTCCTGGACGCGGCAGCCGGTGGCGCTGGCGGCCGGCGCGGTGCTGCTGGTGATCTTCGGCGTCGTCATCGGCATCAACGCGGGCCGCTACACCGAGCCGGATCAGACGGTGACGCCGCCGGGCTCGCGGCTGCCCGTTCCCGGGCCCAGCGCCGACGCGGGCGCCTCACCGGTGGGCCCGCCGACCATGCGGCTCGAGCCGGGCAAGCCCATCCCGCCCGAGATGCTCGCCGGCATGCTCAACGCCGCGCGCCAGAGCCTCTTCGACGGCCGCTACTCCGAGGCCATCGCCGCCTACCAGGCCGTGCTCAAGCGCGACCCCAAGAACGTCGACGCGCTGACCCACCTGGCCCTCATCGTAGCCATCGGCGGCCACGCCGACACCGCGCTCGAGACCATCGACAAGGCGCTCGAGATCGACCCGAAGTACGCCCCCGCGTACCTCTACCGCGGCCAGGTGCTCTTCGAGCAGAAGCAGGACTACGCGGGGGCGGTGGCCGCGTGGGAGAGCTTCCTCAAGCTCGTGCCCAAGGGCGAGGACCACGATCGGGTGGTGGCGCTGGTGGAGACGGCGAAGAGCAAGGGGCAGACGCGGTAGGCGCGGGGGAGGTCGACGACCAACGCACCGTAGCCCATCATGGCGCGCCGTCCCACCTGGAGCGCGCCGAGTGCCCTTTCCGCCACCCGGCGGCGATTACCGCACTCTCAATGGAATGGGAAGATGAGCGGAACTAGCTTCATATCACCTCCCGCATCTCCGCCTCCCCCTCCTCCAGCCAGAAGCGCATGTCCATCTCCCCGAACATCGTCCGGGCCGTGGTGAGGTGGCCTTTGGCCTGATCGAGCTTGGCCGTGTGCCGGTAGAGTCTGGCCAGGCCGAGGTGGCAGCGGGCCTGCAGCGGCCGCATGCCGAGCTCGGCGGCCAAGGCCAACGCGCGTTCGTAGTGCCGCTGGGCGACGTCGAGTTCAGCCGCGCCACCCTCGGCGGCGATCCGTGCCAGCACGTGATGCGCTTCGGCCTCGAATCCCTGCTCACCGGAGGCCGCGGCGAGCTCCAGCCCTCGGGTCCCGATACGCTGGGCCTCCACGCGATTTCCTCCGAGAAGGAGCCCCTCCGCCCATCGAGTCCAGAAGACGGAGCGGATCGCCTTGATCCCGGCACTCTCCTGAAGCAGCGCGCCGCGCTCGAGCTGACGCAGTCCCTGGTCGACGCGTCCTGAGCCGGCCAACGCCCACCCCCACATCGAATAGGCAAAGGCGCGCCAGAATCCTACCGCGCCGCGTTCGCTCAATCTGAGGCCCCGCTCGCACAATGGGAGGGCCGCCCCAAACTCCCCTTGGGATACCAGTGCCGTGGCCTGATAGAGACACGCCGCCGCCTGAGCTTGCAAGTAGCCGGACGCCTCCGCCGCATCAATTCCCTGTTGCCCATACGTCAACGCGGTTCTGAAATCCCCGAGTGCCGCTGCCCCCCACGCCAGCAGACCGCAGCCGAATATGTACGGCGGGATGGTGAAGCCAATGCGCTCCTGGGCGAGGGACGCATCGGGTCCCTCTACATTCTTCCTGAGGATCTCCACGCATGTTCGATACTGGCCGAGCGCCAGATAGGTTAGTCCGAGGACGTGGGTAGCCGTGATCCGGACGTCCCGGGCCGCGCTCCGGACGTCGGGATCGTCGATGGCGGCGGCGATCCCGAGTGCCTCTTGCGCGCGCTCGATCGCTGAGGCGTATCGCGCGTCCAGCCAGGCAAAATTGCTCATTCGAGAGGCAATGCGTCCGAGCCTCGGCCGATCCTGAAGCTGGCGCGCGAGTTCCTCTGCCTCCTGATGAAGTGCGATCATGCGTGAGAGTTCGGCCAGTCCCACCAGCGGACCATGGAGATCCAAGCGCACATCGATCCCGCGCCGGATGTTCTCGGGCGTTGCCGGCAGCCTGGCCAGAAGATCGAGTCCCTGCTGGTACTGTTCCCGCGCTTCGCTCAGCGCGCCTCTCGCATACGCCTTGGTTCCCGCTTTGCGGAGGTAGTCCACGGCCTGCTCCCACATCTCACCCCGCATGGCATGGTGGGCGAGCCGTTCAACGTGCTCGGTCAGCCGGTCCTGATAGAAGCGTTCGATGGCTCCGACGATTCGGGCGTGGAGGTCGCGGCGCCGGTCGTGGAGGAGACTCCCATAAGCCACCTCATGCGTGAGCGCGTGCTTGAAGGTGTACTCGAGGTCGGGGAACAGGCGCGTCTCGTAGAGAAACTCGCCCGTCTGAAGGTGACCCAGCCCACGACGGAGCATCTCCTCGTTCTCGTCCGCGACCGCCTGGAGGAGGGCAAAGGGGACGTCCTTCCCGATGACCGCGGCAGTCTCGAGGAGCCGCTTTCCCTCGGGGGGCAGGCGGTCGATGCGCGCGGTCAGAATGTCCTGTACCGTGCCGGGCACTTGGATCGCAGGCAGGCCATGCGCCAGATGGTAGGCGCCTCGTGTGCCCGTGACTGCGCCCGTCTCGACCAGGGCCCGGACGCTCTCCTCGACGAAGAGCGGATTGCCCTCGGTGCGCTCGATCAGGAGCCGCTTGAGCGGACCCAGCCCGGGGTCGGTCCCGAGGAGCACCTCGAGCAACTCCTCGGCGCCCTCGCGGGGCAGCGGGTCGATCCGCAGCTGCGTGTAGGAGGTCGAGCTGCCCCAGTCATGGGCATACTCGGACCGATGGCTGACGAGCAGCAATAGACGGGCCCCGGGGAGGCGCTCGATCAGACCCTCGAGCAGCGCCTGCGTCTCGCCATCGATCCAGTGCAGATCCTCGAACACGAGCGCCAGCGGCTGCACCTGGCTCTCACGCAGGAGGAGGCGCTTGAGGGCGTCCAGGGTCCGTCGCCGCCGCCCGGCCGGGTCGAGCGCCTGCCACGCCCGGTCGTCCACGGGCAGATCGAGCAGCGTCAGGAATGCAGGTAGGGCGACCTCGAACTCCCGGTCCAGGGCGAGGAGCTTGCCGGCGAGCTTCTCGCGGATGACGTGCTGGTCATCCCGCTCGGCAATCCCGCAGTAGGCCTTGAGCAGGTCGATCGCGGGGAGATAGGGCGTCGCCTTGCCGTAGGGCACGGCGCCCGATTCCAGCACGAGCCAGCCGGGCACATGCGCCGAGTGGTTGAACTCCCAGAGGAGGCGCGACTTGCCCACTCCGGGCTCTCCGACGACAGCCACGAACTGGCCCTGCCCATGCTCCGCCGCGGCCAAGCGGCCGCGTAAGACTTCGAGCTCGTCGTGGCGGCCCACGAACTGCGTCATGGCGCCCCACAGCCCCAACCCCCGGCGTTCTTGCCCGGTGAGGCGATATGGCTGGTCTGCGCCCCCGACGCCGCCCTCGATCGGGACCAGCTCGAACCGGCGCTCCAGGAAGGGGGCGGCGGCGGCACTCGCCCCCGTTTCGTCCGGTGCGATGGTTTGTAGAAGCTGATCGAGAACTGGCCAGTGGGCGCGCTTCGCATCTGCGTCGATGTCGATCCGGCTCGCCGAGCGTCCGACAAGCAGCTGCGCCACGTGGATACCGATCTTGACGCCCGGCATGCGGCTGGTGCCCTCACGGGCGCGCGCGGCCCCCCTGTGAATGACCATCGCGGCATGCGCTGCGCGCCGCGGCCCATCGTCCACCCGATCGAGCCCGAACGAGGCCACGACCCCCGTCGGGGTCAGCTCTTCGACTCGCCCGCCGAACATCTGCAGCTTGTCGATCACGCCTTCAAGGGCCCGGCTCGTGTGTAAGCAGGCCTCGACACCGCCCGGCTCGACGAGGGCGACGCGGAGCAGCGCGATCCCGCGACGCTCCCATTGAATGCGCGGGCCCGGGGGCGCGGGGGTCGCGACGAGCGCGGGCCGGCCGGCGCGGCGGACCGGCGCCGGGTGAGGGAGCAGGGCGCGGACGCCATACTTTTCAAGGCGGGCATAGAGCGTGTTGCGCGCAATGCCGAGTCGCACCGCCGCGTGCGAAATATTCCCCGCGCTCTCCTCCAGCACCCGCTGGAGATACTGGCACATCGCTTCCTCCGGCGTGATGGCGCCAGTCCTCGGGCTCGGCGCCGAGGCCGCCGGGAGCCCCTCGGCCGCCAATGGCTCCAGCATCACTCCCGTGATCAGAGCCCCGTCGCTCAACAGTGTCGCGCGTTCGATCACGTTCGCGAGCTCGCGGATGTTGCCCGGCCAGCGATAGGCGAGCAGCCGGGCTTGCACCACCTCATCCAGGCGCAGCGGCGCCAGCGCATACTCGGCGCAGGCCCGGGCCAGGAACCGCTCGGCGAGCAGGAGCACGTCGCGGCCCCGGTCCCGCAGCGGGGGCAGCTCGAGCGTAATCACCGCCAGCCGGTGGTAGAGGTCCTCCCGGAACCGCTGGGTCCGGACGGCCTCCCGCAGGTCCATATTCGTGGCACTAATGATGCCGACGTCGACCGCCTCGGGCTTCGTGGCGCCGAGGCGGCGGACGGCACGGTCCTCGAGGACCGTGAGGAGCTTGGCCTGCACTGATGGGGGAAGCAGGCCGATCTCGTCAAGGAAGAGCGTGCCCCGGTGCGCAGTCTGAAAGAGCCCAGGCTTGGCGTGGCGGGCGTCCGTGAACGCGCCCCGCTCATAGCCGAACAACTCGGCCTCCAGCAGCGTCTCCGGGATCGCCGGGCAGTTGACGTCCACCAGGGGGCCGCCGCGCCGGGGCCCCAGGCGATGCACGAGCCGGGCAACCATCCCCTTGCCGGTCCCCGTCTCCCCCTGGAGCAGCAGCGCGGGCAGGCGGCGGCCCGCCCGCTGGGCCTCCAAGAGCTTGCGCAATTGCTCCCGGACGGCGCGGATGGCCGGGCTCTCGCCGAGCAGTTCCGCCGCCAGCGCTTCCATGGTCGCCGCTAGCCTACGCGGTTGCTCAAAGCACTGCTCACAGGAACATAGGACAGGGGGTCGGACGAGCGATCGGACAGGAGAGGGTCCTGCGTAAGGTTAGTGGGCGCGGAATGCGGGACCGACTTAAAGGTATGGGCGCAGCGCAAATAGATCGGGGTTGGCGGCGGGGCTCGAGGCTGTAGGTCGGGGCGAAGGCACTGGAAGGCGCCAGGCCTTGAGCCGAGTGGTGTTTGGGACAATGGAAGGGGCGGCGGGATCTGCAGGAGCATCTGTGCGTTCGCAGCTGCGGTGTCAGCGATCAGGGTGACAATGTCGTCGCCGTCGGCGCCATCGTAGATTCCAACGATCCACGAAGGATCGGGAGGACTGGCAAAGGCAAGTGCGGGGAGGAGCACCAACGCAATCACAATCAGAAGGATGCGGCTCGCCTGCTTGGACCTAGTCGCACAGGACTGCGGCATGAGTGGTTTCCAGTGCACCAACGACGGGCAGAGGTCTTGGCGCATCCTCACCCTCTGGGGGTCGAGCCGGTCACCGGCGAGTCGCGGAGGAACGTTAGGCCGGCGCGCGCCCCGCTGTCAAGCAACACGCTAACAGTAAGCACATGTCTCTCGGGATACTCAGTCGGAGTTCGGTCGGCTAGCCTACGCGGTTGCTCAGATCACTGCTCAGATTTTCTAACACTCTGAACAGAGGCAAGGGCAGGCTCCCCGAGCTCCCCGCGCGCGACCGGGCGCAAGCCCGCGTCATCCCGTCGAAGCCACCACCCGCGACGGCGACGTCGGGTGGCATGTCTCTCGCATCCTCGCCACACGACCTCGACTCGTCGAGGACCAACCGGTGCCCTACAGGAGAGGGCATTGCCCGAGGGTGCCGAACTCACGCAGTAGTGTCTGAACGCCGAGAGTACAGGAGGCTCCGGCATCGGATCGGCGTGCGGTTTCAACTGGCGCATCCAGGTTGACATGCAAGGTCACAGCACGGAGGAAGAATGATGAAACGCTCTATGATCACCAACCAAGCCTTGATCAACCAAAGCAAGTCCGGTAGCGGAACCGAACCAACCAACACCCAAAGGAGAGCTTTGATCGGCGGGGCGCTGGTCGCTCTGCTTTCAGCCCCTCTGCTTTCAGCCCCTAGGCGGGTGATGGCCCAAGGCCACGCTGTGCCCGACGATTCTTTCGTCCTGCTGTTGAAGGGAGTCTATGAACCGGTGGTTCACGCTCCCGACCTCGGTCTGTCCGTGAACCTGAACGATGGTTCGTACTCGAAAACGTTGATCTACCCGGTTAGCGGAATCCCGGGTAACAGCAACCCGAACAAGACTGTCGGTGACTTCTACGTGCAGTTCAACGGGGATCTGTGTGCCTACCATGTTCCCGGCGGCTCGTTTGCGATGCGCTTCACAGGTAGCGATGTCACGTTGAACCCCGACGGGCTGGGCGGAAATTTCTTGGATGGAACCTTCGAACTAACGATAGAGGAAGGGACCGGAATTTATCGATCGTTTATCGGTGGTCACAACCACATGGTGGATCACCTGCATCTGCTGGCTGACGGCAGCGCCGATGAATACTGCTTCTGCTTTATCAGCCGCGCATAAGGACTGCGCGGCACATGTGGGGAGTGCATGCCTCACGACGACTCATCCACCTCGTGGCGCCGGCCCTAGCGCTCAGCGGCGTGTTGGTAGTGGGCCCGTCACTGCTGTCCGCAGCGTCGGCGCAGGCACTTCGGCTCGTCGATGAGGACGGCGTCGTTCACCTCACCAATGTGCCAGGGGACCCGCGCTACCGTGGTCTCGTGAGCGGGACGACGGCGGGATGGCTCCGGCTGTCCGCTCGTGCGCCGGGACGGTACGCTCACGAGATCCGGGAGATCGCCAGCCAGTACAATGTGGACCCCGTGCTGGTCGAGGCCGTGGTCCGCGCCGAATCGGCGTTCGATCCCACCGCCACGTCTCGCAAGGGTGCCGCAGGCCTGATGCAGCTGATGCCCGGGACGGCCTCGGCCCTGGGCGTGCTCGACCGTTTCTCCCCCCGGGAGAACATCCGGGGCGGTGTTCGGCACCTTCGCTACCTACTCGATCGCTATCCGGGGCAGATCGCGATCGCCCTCGCCGCCTACAATGCCGGCGAGCGCGCCGTCGACACCCATGGCGGGATCCCGCCGTACCGCGAGACCGAGCAGTACGTACAGCGTGTGCTCCGCCTGTCCGGCCTGACCTGGGAGTCCGTCCAGCCGTCTCAGATGCTCTACCGGTACTCGGGGCCCGGCGACGCCATGACGTATAGCAATCTCCCGCCCGGCCCTCCTGGACGAGGCGCCGGGCCATAGGTCACGCCGGCGTCTCCGCCGCTTGAGGCCGACACACTGCGGCGTGAAACAATCCCGACACCCTAAGCGCAGGATGCGAGGTTGACGATACAGCACCGCGCGGCAGAGAGTCCGGTCACCTTGGGCACGGCGCGGGATAGCCCGAGTCGCCTGGGCCAGATCCTCGTGCGGGCGCGCATCATCACCGCGGAGATCCTCGAGGAAGTGCTCGTGCGGGCGACGGCGGAGCGCCAGCGGCTCGGTGACGCCCTGATCGCCATGGGCGCCGCCACGGCCACCGATGTGCTGCAGGCGCTGGCGCTGCAGCAGGAGCTGCCATTCCTCTCGGCCGAGGAACTGCCCTCGACCCCGCCGGCACTCAGGAACCTCTCCCCTAAGTACCTGCGCCAGTACGTGGCCTGCCCGGTGGCTGTGGACGGCGCGGTGGTGACCGTGGCGACGGCGGACCCGACCAACCCCCTGCTCCTCGACGACCTCCAGCAGAGCCTCGGCCTGACCATCAAGCTCTGCGTGGCCCCAGCCCCGGCGATCCTGGAGGCCATCGAACGCGCCTACGGGGCCAACACCGCGCTTCAGAAGATCGTCGAGGGCATGGGGCCCGCCCGAGCCAACCATGAGGGCGAGCCTGAGGAGGACATCAGCCTCCTCCGCGACATGGCCTTCGAGGCCCCGGTGGTGCGCCTGGTCAACCTCCTCATCGAGGGGGCACTCGCCGCCGAGGCCTCTGACATCCACATCGAGCCGTTCGAGGACAGCCTGCGCGTGCGCTACCGCATCGACGGGCTGCTCTACGATCAGGAATCCCCACCCCGGCGGCTCCAGGCCGCGCTCACCTCGCGCATCAAAATCATGGCCGAGATGAACATCGCGGAGCGACGCTTGCCCCAGGACGGGCGCATCCGGGTGACCGCCCCCGGCAGCCGGCGCGTGGACATCCGGGTCTCCACCGTGCCGACCATCCACGGCGAGTCCATCGTCATGCGGCTGCTGGACCGCTCCTCGGTCTTTCTGCCGTTCGATCGTCTCGGCTTCGCGCCGGCCACGGCCCGGGCCTTCGAGAGGCTGATCCACCAGCCTCACGGCATCGTGCTCGTCACCGGGCCCACCGGCTCCGGCAAGACCACCACGCTCTACGCCGCGCTCGACAAGATCAACCGGCCCGATCTCAAGATCATCACCGTCGAGGATCCGGTCGAGTACCAGCTCAAGGGCGTCAACCAGATCCCGGTGCGGCCCAAGATCGGGCTGTCGTTCGCCTCGGGCCTCCGGCACATCGTCCGCCAGGACCCGGACGTCATCATGGTGGGGGAGATCCGGGATCTGGAGACGGCGGAGATCGCCATCCAGGCCGCCCTCACCGGACACCTGGTCTTCTCGACGCTCCACACCAACGACGCGCCGGGCGCGGTGACGCGGCTGCAAGACATGGGCTGCGAGCCCTATCTGGTCTCGTCGGTGCTGAGCGGCGTGCTCGCCCAGCGGCTGGTGCGCCGCATCTGCCAGGCCTGCCGGGCGCCGGACCACCCGGACCCCGCCTCTCTGCTGGCGCTGGGCGTGACCGACGTAACCGGCGTGGAGCTCTTCCACGGCAAGGGTTGCGACGACTGCCGCGGCACCGGTTACCGGGGGCGCACCGGCATCTACGAGCTGTTCCGCATCCCCGAGGAGGCCCGGAGCCTCATCGTGCGCAAGGCGCCGGCGGGCGAGATTCGGCGGCACGCGGTGGCGCAGGCCATGGTGACGCTGCGCGAGGACGCGTGGGCGAAGGCATGCGCCGGGCTCACCACGGTAGAGGAGATCTTGCGCGTGACCCAGGAGGACACGTGACCGTCTTCGCGTACCGGGCGGCCGATCGTCGGGGGCAGACCATCGACGGGGTCATGGAGGCGCCGGACGCGCGCGCGGTGGTGGAGCGCCTGCAGCGCGACGCCTACTTCCCGATCACGGTGGGCGCCCAGGACCAGCGGCGCCGGCTGATGGGCCTGGCCTGGCCCGAGACGGGGCGGGGCCGTGTCGCCGGACGCGACCTCGTGGCGCTCACCCAGCAGCTCGCCACCCTGGTCGAGGCGGGCCTGCCCCTCGACCGCGCGCTGGCCATCCAGGCCGAGCTGGCGCCCACGCCCCGGGTGCGCGCCATCATGACCGACGTGCTGCGCAGCGTGCAGGGTGGCGCCGCGCTGGCCGAGGCGCTCGGCAAGCATCACCCCCGGCCATTCTCGCGCCTGTACATCAACATGATCCGGGCGGGCGAGAAGGGTGGCGTGCTCGAGACCACGCTGCGCCGCCTCGCCGGCTTCCTCGAGGAGTCGCAGGAGTTCCGCGACGCGCTGGTCTCCGCGCTGATCTACCCGGCGCTGCTCACCAGCGTCGGCGCCACGGCGGTCATCTTCCTGATGACCTTCGTGATCCCCCGCTTCGCCGCCATATTCAAGGACCTGGGCGCAACCATCCCGCTGCCGACGCTGATCCTGCTCGAGACGAGCGGGTTCATTCAGCACTACTGGTGGCTGCTCGCGCTGCTGGCCGCGGCCGGCGCGCTGGGGAGCCGCATGGTGCTGGCGACTCCGCGCGGGCGGCTCGGCGCCGACCGGCTGCTGCTGCGGCTGCCTTTGGCCGGCGAGGTCATCGTCAAGAGCGAGGTGGCCCGCTTCACGCGCATCCTGGGCACCCTGCTGCGGAGCGGTGTCGCGATGATCCCGGCCCTCACCGTGGTCAAGGACATGCTCGGTAACCAGGTGCTAGCCCGGGCCGTCGAGAGCCTGGGCGACGGCGTCCGCCGCGGAGCGGGCCTCGCCCAGCCCATGGCCGAGGCCCGCGCGTTTCCGCCGCTCGCCGTGCACATGGTGCGGGTGGGCGAGGAGACCGGGCGGCTCGACGAGACGCTCCTCCAGGTGGCGGCCTCCCTGGAGACGGACACGCGTAAGCTCGTCAAGCGGCTGATCGCCCTGGCCGAGCCCTGCATCATCCTGGTCATGGGCCTGGTGGTGGGCTTCATCGTGGTCGCCATGCTGCTGGCCATCCTCTCCGTCACCGACCTGCCCATATGAGGCGAGCCATGTCGCTGAACCGATTCCTCCGGGATCAACGCGGCTTCTCGCTGATCGAGCTCCTGGTGGTCATCATCATCCTCGGGCTCATCGCGGGCCTCGTCGGTCCGCGGCTCTTCGGCCGCGTGGGCCAGAGCAAGGTGGCCGCCGCCAGGGCGCAGATCGAGCTGTTCGGCGCCGCGCTCGACCAGTACCGGCTCGACATCGGAGCCTACCCGCCGGCCGGCGCCGGCCTGCAGGCGCTGGTGCAGAACCCCAACCTGGCCGCCTGGAACGGACCCTATCTCAAGAAGCCGGCGGTCCCGTCCGACCCCTGGGGCCGCCCCTACCAGTACAAGTGCTGCCCCGGCGACCACGGCGACTACGACATCTGGACCACCGGCGCCGACGGTGCCCCCGGCGGCGAGGGCGAGAACGCCGACGTCACCTCCTGGGACGTGAAGTGACGCGGGGCTTCTCCCTCATGGAGCTGGTAGTGGTCCTCGCGATCCTTGCCATCACCGCCGCGGTGGTGGCCCCCGGCGTCGCCCGTACCGTCGACGGCGTGCGCGCCCGAGCCGAGGTCGGGGCGGTGGCCGCCTTCCTCCGCTCCGCCCGCGAGCAGGCGGTGAGCGGCCAGCAGGCCGTCGAGGTGCGCGTGGACAACGAGAGCCACACGCTCGTCATGCGCCGCGCGGGCCAGGCCGGGGAGGCCGCGGCGCAGGCCCCGCGCGCTTTCTCTCCGCTCCTCCGCATCGCGGCCGACCCGCCCCCGCCCCGCGTCACCTTCCTCCCTCACGGCATGTCGACGGGTGCGCGCTTCGCGATCGCCACGCCCGGGCCTCGCGCGTACGTCATCACGGTGGACGCGCTCACGGGCCGCGTGAGCACTTCGAGGCCCGGGTCGTGACGAGCTCGCGGGGCTTCACGCTGCTCGAGGTACTGGTGGCGCTGACCATCCTGGCCGTCGCCATCGTCGCCTTGATGCAGCTTTCCTCCCAGGGCCTCCGGCTCCTCCATCTCTCCGACGACTACCAGCAGGCCGTGGTCGTGGCGGATCGCGTCGCGCGCGCCACCGACGTCGTCGAGGAGGGCGCGGAGTCCGGGCAGGAGGGACGCTTCCGCTGGGAGCGTCACCTGCGCCTGGTGCCGGTGCCCGAGGAGCTGACCCCCGGCGCGGGCCCACAGCTCCGCCTCTACGCCCTCTCGGTGGCGGTGCGCTGGGGTCGCGACCGCACGCTGGAGCTGGCGAGCCTGCGCACGGTGGCGGAGAGGCCCGGGCCATGAGACGGAGATCGCGCGCGGTGAGGGGGTTCACCCTGGTGGAGGTAGTCCTCGCGCTCGGCATCGCCGCCGCGGTCCTCGTGATCGTCTTCGGCGGGCTGCGCGTGGCGCTGGCCGCGTGGAGCAAGGGCGAGGCGCGCGCGGCGCGCCTGGACCACGCCCGCGGCGTGATCGTCCTGCTCGAACGCGCGCTCGACGGTGCCTTCCCCTACCGCTTCGGCACCCCGGAGCAGCCGGAGCCGCACGTCCTCTTCGACGGGCGCCCGGACCGGGTCACGTTCGCCACGCTCGCGCCGCCCTTTCCGGGAGCCGTGCCCATCGCGTTCACCGCGGTCAGCCTCTCCAGCGAGGAGGCGGGCCTGACGCTCCGCCAGCAGGTGCTGCCCAGCCTGCTCGTTCTGGACCGCCTCGCGCCCGTCCTGGTGGACCGGGAGACGGCCGCGGTGCGCTTCCGCTACCTGGGCCAGGAGCCCGGGGCCTGGCAGGAGGCGTGGGACATGAGCCGCGAGGAGACGATCCCGCGCGCGGTCGAGATCACCCTCGTGGGCCGCGACGGCGCGCGCGGCGCCGCCGCGCAGGTGCTCACCGTGCCCATCCGCGCGGCCATGCCATGACGCGGGAGCGTGAGCGCGGCTTCGTCCTGCTGGCCGTTCTGCTGGTGCTGACCCTGCTGGCGGTGGTCGTGACCGAGCTGGCCGTTTCGGCCCGGCTCGAGGCCTCGATGGTGCGCTCCTACCGCGACGGCGTGCTGGCCCGGCACCTGGCCGAGGCCGGGGTGCAGCAGGCCATCCGGGAGATCGCGAGCCCGGCGCAGGTCGCCGCGCTCGACGAGACGGGCCAGCTCGTCTTCTACCGCGTCCTGCCCGGGCAGACCACGCCGACCCGGCTGCCCGCGCTGCCCCGCGTGCGCGTCGCCCTGGGTGCCGGCGAGTTCTCCTACCGCCTCGCCGACGAGAGCGCGCGACTCGGGCTCAACACCCCCGCCCCGAACCGCTTCGCCCGGCTGCTCGACGCCCTCCGGGTGGACGCGAGCGAGCGCGATATCATTGTCGACTCGCTCCAGGACTGGCGCGACGCGGACGAGCTGGCTCGCCTCCACGGCGCCGAGAGCGAATTCTACCTGGCCCTGCCCGTGCCCTATCGCGCGCGCAACGCCAATCTTCAGGACGTGGCGGAGCTGCTCCAGATCCGAGGCGTCACTCCCGAGCTCTTCTGGGGCGCCGGGGATCGGCCGGGACTGGGCGACCTGGTCACCGCAGCGGCCGCGAGCGCGGTGAATCTCAACACCGCCTCCCCGCTCGTCCTGAAGGCTCTCGGCCTCTCCGACGCCGAGATCGCCGACGTGGTGCAGACGCGCGCGCGCGCCCCCTACCCGAGCGTGCCCGGCCGCTTCGCGGGCCGCGGGCTGGCGGTCGGCAGCAGCGTGTTCCGCATCGAGGCCGAAGGGCGGGTCGCCGGCGTGGTGCGCAGCCGCGTGGTGGCCATCGTGCAGCGCGGCCGCCGGAACGCGCCCCTCGAGGTGACCATCCTCTCCTGGCACCCGGGGCCCGAGGCATGAGGCCGCCACGGATCGGGGTCTTCCTCCGCGACGACCGGCTCACCGTCGTCGCCCTCACCGGCCGCGACCGGCTGACCTACGTGGTCGTCGAGGCGGCGGAGGATCCCGCCGGGACGCTTGCCGGCGAGCTGCACTCGCGCGGACTCAGCGGCGGCCGGCTCCGCGTGGGCCTCGATCGCCGGCTCGCGGTGGTGAAGGCCATCGAGCTGCCCCCGGCCACGGGCAGTGACCTGGCGCGGATGGTCGGCTTCGACCTCGAGCGACATGTACCGTTCCCGCCCGAGCAGACTCGCTTCGACTGGCTCGAGCTGCCGGGGCGGCCGGAGGAGCCGAGGCGCGCGCTGGTGGTGGCGGCGGAGGCCCACACGGTGGAGCGACTCCTTGCGCTGGTGGCCGGCGCCAAGCGTCAGCCCGCCGCGTTGACCGTGGCCTGCCACGCGCTGATCGCCCTCCTGCCGCGTACGCTCCCAGCCCGCCATGCCGTGTGGGCGCACCGGCACGACGGGGTGGCCGATCTGCTCTTTCTCGACGGCCGTACGCTGCTGACCAGCCGGCAGGTAGCCACCGCGGATCCGGCCGAGCTGGCGCGTGAGATCGGGCGGAGCCTCCCGGCGGTGCGCTGGAGCGGCGCCGACCTGGTGTGGCTCTCCGGCCTGTCGCCTGACGACGCCCGGGCCTGGAGGGACGACCTGACCGTCATGCTGGGCGTCCCCGCGACCGCGCCGCCCTTCGCCGCCTCCGTCCTGCCGCTCGTCGCAGCCCTGCCCGCGGATGACGGCGGCGCGGGCCTGCTCGCGCTGGCGGTCGCGGCGGAGAGCCGGAGCCCGGCCCTGAACCTGCTGCCCGCCGCGGCGCGGCCCTGGGCGCCGTCGCGCGGCCAGCTCGTGACCGCGGCCATGGTCGCCGTCGTCGCCCTCCTGGGGCTGAGCATGACGCTCGTCCACGTGATCCGACAGGAGCGATATCTCGGACGCGTCACCGAGGAGATCCGCCGCCTCGAGCCCGAGGCGAAGGCGATCGACGCCCTGGTCGAGGAGCTCGAGCGGAAGCGGCGTGTGCTCGCCGCGCTCGCATCCGCCGAGGAGGCACGCGTCCCGGCCCTGCCGGTGCTGCGCGAGCTGACCGAGACCCTGCCCGCGGGCACCTGGCTGCAGGCGCTGGCCATGGACCACCTGGGCGTCGAGCTCACCGGCCAGGCCGACGGGGCCAGCGCGCTGATCCCGCTGCTGGAAGGGTCGAGCCGGCTCGAGCGCGCCGAGTTCACCTCGCCGGTGACCAAGGCGCAGGGCAAGGAGCAGTTTCGCATTCGCGCCGCCTGGGAGAAGGCGCTTCAGCCTGCCCCCTCCCCAGAGCGGCGAGGGTCACGGTAGATGGCGACGCTCAGCCGGCGCGAGCGCGTGATCGTCGGGGCGGGTACCGTGGTCGCGCTCGTGGTCGGCGGCTATCTCTTCCTCGTCGAGCCGCTGCTGATGCGCGCGCGCGACGCGGAGACGCTGGTCCCCGCGCGCGAGGCCACGCTCGAGCGGCGCCGACGGCTGGTGAGCCAACGGCCGCGGCTTGCCGAGGAGCTGGCCGCTGTCAACGAGCGGCTCGGGAGCGAGGCGGCCCGGCTGCTCCGCGGCCCGACCGCACCACTGGCGGCCTCCGAGCTGCAGAAGCTGCTCAAGGAGCTGCTGCCCCCCGGCGGCGTCGAGGTCAGGACCGAGCGGGTCCTGCCGCCGGCGGACCAGCAGGGTCTCCAGGAGATCGGCATCGAGCTGACCCTCGTCGGGAGCATCCGCGACATCGTCACCGCGCTGGCCCGTCTCGAGCGGACGGATCGGCTGCTCGCGCTGAAGGACGTGAAGATCCGGGCGGTCGCGCCCGGGCAGCCTCGCGATCTGCTGACCACGCTGACGGTGGTCGGCTATCTGCTCCCGGGCATGGGGACCTAGCTTTCATGTCCGGCCGGCTTCGCATCGCCAATGTCGCGCTCGGCCTACTGGGCTGCCTGCTCGTGGCCGGGCTCGGCCGCGAATTGCTGGCCGCCCACCCGCTCCCACCGCCGCCCGTCCCGCGCCCGGCGCGGCCGGTGGCGCCAACCGCCGCGGCTGCGACGGCCGCCCCGCCGCCGGCCGGGGCGGCCTACGGTGTCATCGCGGCGAAGAATCTCTTCAGCCCGAGCCGATCCGAAGCGCCCGCCGGTCCGGTGGTCGCCGCGGGCCCCAAGCCGGTGCTCCACGGCGTCGTGATGGACGGGCCGAAAAGTCGAGCCTACCTGGAGGATCCGGTGCTGAAGCGCACTTTCGGCTACGTGGTCGGCGACACCGTCGGCGGCGGCCGGGTGGAGTCGATCGCCGTGGACCGCGTCATGATCGGCCGCGGCGACGGGCTCCTCGAGGTCCTCCTGCACGATCCGTCGAAGCCTAAGCCGACCCCGACGGCCGCCGCGCCGGCACCGGCTGCTCCTGCGCCTGGTCCGGCCGCCCAGGCCGGACCCGCGCCCGCGGTGCCGGCGCCGGCGTTCCGGCCACTCGTGCCCACCTCGCAAGCGGAGCGGCGATGACCGCCTCGAGCCGCGCCGCGTGCTGGCTCCTGGTCGTCGGGCTCGCGGCGGGCTGTGCTTCCGCCGCGCCACCGCTCGGGACGCCGACAGCGGGCGCCGCGGCCGACGAGCCCGGCCGACCGCGGGTCGAGGTGACCACCGAGCCGCCGACCAGCCCGCGCGCGCCCGTCCTGCCGCCGCCCGTCGTTCCGCCGCCCCCCCCAACCGAGACCGAGCCGGACAAGGCGGCGACCGCGCCCACGCCACCCGAGTCGGGTGTCCCGCCGTCTGCCGCCCTGCCCGCTGCGGCGGCCGAAGCGCCCACGCCGGCGGCGGCGGGCCCGCGTGCGCGGCTGCTCGTGCTCAACTTCGACAACGCGGACGTCGAGGTCGTCATCCAGGCCGCTGCCGAGATCGCGGGCTTCAACTACGTGCTCGCGCCCACCGCGCGCGGGCGGAAGATCACCGTGCAGACGGTGGGGAAGATCTCGAGCGACGAGGTCTTCGCGGTGCTGCTCACGATCCTCGACGTCAACGGGCTGGCCGCGGTGCGCTCCGGCAATCTTTATCGGATCATCCCGCGGGAG
>Ga0210384_10003984_pt1 | contig 16707 bp, 18 predicted proteins | sample IncBWH2MmetaG_FD_160574 | JGI IMG/M metagenome (GOLD analysis project Ga0210384, IMG submission 160574) | Forest soil microbial communities from Barre Woods Harvard Forest LTER site, Petersham, Massachusetts, United States - Inc-BW-H-2-M | ecosystem: Environmental > Terrestrial > Soil >...
CCGGTCTATTGAATCCTGTGACAGTCTGGCACCATCCTAAGAGACGGGCGTTATGAGCGACAAAGCAGAGAAAGTCTTGGTGGTGGAGTCCGACGATCGTCTCAGGGAACACGTCGTCGCGGTGCTGAGCGATGCGGGATATGAGGTCTCGACCGATTGCCGGGGAGGAATGAAGGCAGTCGTCGCTTTCGACCCTGACGCAGTTGTCATGGGTGCTGATCCGCCTGAACTCGATTGCTGTGACCTTCTTTCCGAAATCAAGGGTTCTGACCACACTCACAACATACGCGTTGTAATGCTATCTCCGGGAGGATCAGCCGAGCGCACTCGGGGGCTTGATCTCGGAGCCGACGATGTGCTGTCACTGCCTTTCGACTCACACGAATTGCTGTCGCGGGTGCGTTCGCAACTACGGATTAAGTCCATCGCTGACAAGCTTCGAGAGCGGCTGCGCCTTGCCGAGGAAAATCGAAACACAACCCAGCAGGTGGTGACTGCGGTCAACGAAGAACGGCGGACGCTTCGGGTTGGCGGCCTGGCGAGTGTTGCAGTGCTTGTCATTGCTGGGCTGGTCTTTTTCTTCTTCTACCGTCGCACCCAGGAACAGAATACCCGGGTCTATGCTGCGATCACTCGATTGCAAACTGGGGTGCTGACGCAACAACGATTGATGGAACGCTCGCGTCGGGCCCTTGAAGACGGGGAACATGGCCAATCCGTGGCGAGCGATCCCCAAAAGCTTCAACTTCAGAAGAAGAGCGAAGACCTGAGATCGCAAATTGCGGCCGGCAAAACAGAAAACGCTTCCAGTCTACAAAGTCAACTAGCCGCTGTAGATAGCCGCCTTCAGAAGCTCGAGACCGAGGGCAAGGTTGCGCAGACAATTATCCAGTCTTATGAGCCGAGCGTCTGCCTCATCCATGTTGTGCTTGCCTTCCGCGAACACACGACCGAATTGAGATTGCACTACGCTGGGATGACGAGCAGCGGCGAGCCACTCACCGACGAACACAGCAACCCACTGTTGAGCCTTACCGGAAGTGGTCCGGAAGTTCACCTGGATGTTTTTGGGACCGGGTTTCTCGTCTCAGCCAGCGGACAAATTCTCACCAATCATCACGTGGCCGAGCCTTGGTGGCAGAATGATGACTTGAAGGAAATGCTCGATCAGGGCCTTGAGCCAGTCATTGCTGAGATGACTGCATATTTCCCTGGCGTCGCGCACGGCATTGCCATCAACACTGAGAAGATTTCCTCTGCTGCGGACGTAGCGGTCGTCAAAGGAAATGTCTCAGCGCTAGGAATCAAACAGATCATTCTTGCCGATGGCCGGCGTTCGGCCGTCAGTGGTAGCTCCGTCGTGCTGCTTGGATATCCTACCGCTCTCGATGCAATTCTGGCTCGGGCCGGCGCAGAAACGCTCCAGTCCATCGCGACTGCATCTAAAGGTGATCCGAAGCAGGTGATGGAAGAACTCGCCCGCCGTAACCTGATCAGACCTGTCACGACTCAGGGGCACATCGGCGACGTCCTGCCTGACAAAATCGTTTATGATGCCCAAACCACTTCGGGCGGCTCTGGCGGTCCGCTTTTCAACAACGAAGGCAAAGTCATAGGAATTAACTTTGCCATGGTGCGCGAGTTCGGCGGCTCGAATTTCGCTATTCCTGTTGGCTACGGGAAGTCACTTCTAAAACCTTAGGCCCGCAGAAACCGATCTGCAAGACGACGGGCATGAATCCGGTGGGCGTCTACCCGAAGCGAGGAGTTGATGGATGTTTGAGAGCATTCTCTGCCAGGTAACGGAATATGATCCTGACGTCCTTGAGTCCCTGATTGGGCTCGCAGTCGAAATTGCTCGCGAGGGCCGAGAGGGAAGACGCGTTGGCACGCTATTTACACTCGGGGACGAGAATGCCGTGCTCGCGAGATCAAGACCATTGATTTTGGATCCGTTATCGGGGCATCCTGAGTCTTCACTCCACGTCACCAATCTCAATCTCCGCGGAACCATCAAGGAATTGGCGCAGCTGGACGGTGGGTTCGTGGTGAGTCGCGAAGGAATTGTCCTTTCCGCGTGCCGCTACCTCGATGCGGTCGCCGAACAAGTGGATGTGCCGCTGGGACTCGGCAGCCGTCACATTGCCGCCGCCAACATGAGTGCTGTTACCAAAGCGGTGGGTATTGTGGTTTCTGAGAGTTCGGTGGTGCGCCTTTTCTGTCACGGACAACTGGTCGGCGAAATCATTCCCGAAGTTTGGATGATGGATCATGCCGCCCACCTGCTCGGTACCGTGAAGAGGGAGCAAGTCGGCGAACTCACGATTCTTACACCAAATCTGCGACCAGCCTCGATCGCGAAGTGACCGTGATCTACCACTGATACACGGAGGTAAGAGCATGGCAACCCTGCAGGAATTCAGGTGTGAAGTCTGTGGACTGATTACCACCAATCCAACCCACTGGTTCGTGATTCGATGTGGAAATTCGGATCTTACTGTGTACCGATGGAATTCTGAAACCGCCCAAGCAGCCGGAGCCCGGCATTATTGCGGTGAAGCTCACGCCGAGGTGTACATCAGTCGCTGGTTTGAATCGGTGTGCGCGCCGCCGAAGGCAAATTTTACCTAGCCCCTCGCCGGTGAGTCATCAGTTCGCAACTACTGCACTGGGTGGAGCCAGCCCTCCTCGTCGAATCACTTTCCCATCAGTATTTGCCGGGATGGTCGTGAAGAACTGGAGAGACCGCGCTCAGGCCATGATTTACGGCGTTGCCCGGGCGTTCCAAGCCGTTGAAAGTGCTATTTAGTTGAGCTCTGAAAAGGCTGGCGTCGCGCATCCAACTCTAGCCAGCACATGAGGGTCTGCCCGCGAAGTCCCGAGTGCAAGAAGTCGTGCATGATTTTAGCCAGATGACTGGGCTGCGCCGAACCTCGGGTCAGCAACCTGATGGTTTGGCAGATCCCTGCCGGACAGTTAGCAGGTTACAAGTACTTTCAACGACATGGAAGAGCCGGGACGGCCCTGCAAGTCATTGGAAGCACATCATAGGCAACGTTATTGTTTATCGCGATGTCTAGCGCGCGGCGCAAGCAAGAACCATCACGTCCGTGAAGTCTCACTCTCCTGCCAGCGCAGCTTCCTGAGTCGGTAGGTGCTTGAAATTTCTATGGATTTCCTTAAATCTGTCGAATGGACCGCTTCTCGAACGTCATACAGTCAGGCGCACAAGGTGCTCACAATAGTTCCTAAAGGAGAAAATCTAATGCAATTTGCCCTGCTAGTCTACGAATCACCGGAAGCTTTTGCGACACGGAACAGCGACGGGATCGACCCCTACACCGGTGCTTGGCGGGCGTACCATAAGGCTCTCGTCGAATCCGGCACCTACCTTGCTGGCGATCCGCTTCAAGTGCCAGAGACTGGAACCACAGTGCGAATTAAGGAAGGAAAGCGACGCGTACAGGACGGCCCCTTCGCGGATACCAAGGAGCAACTGGGGGGATTCATAATCCTGGAGCTCCCCTCGCTTGACGAAGCGCTCGATTGGGCAGCACGTTGCCCGGCCGCCGCAGCCGGTGTTGTGGAGGTCCGTCCCCTTGCACCTGAATCCAAGCGCCGGATCACGGGATGAGTGGAAGCGGTCAGGAGAGCACTCACCGGACGATCGAGAGGGTGGCCCGCGAATCGTATGGTCGGCTGGTGGCCTACCTTTCCTCACACACGCGCGACGTGGGCAGCGCGGAGGATGCGCTCAGCGACGCGCTGATTGCCGCCCTCACGACCTGGCCGCGTGACGGCGTGCCACAAAATCCGGAGGCCTGGCTGCTGACGGCAGCGCGCCGCTCATTTATCGATCTTGTGCGTCATCGGCAAGTCGCTTCAGCGAGCGAGCCCACTTTACTGCTCCTCAGGGAGGAGCGAGAGGAGATGACCTTGTTGGTCGAGTTTCCAGATGAACGTTTGAGACTGCTCTTCGTGTGCGCTCATCCGGCGATCGATCCGGCCATGCACACACCGCTTATGCTGCAAGCCGTTCTGGGCCTGGATGCGGCGCGCATCGCCGGCGCCTTCCTGGTTTCGCCGAAAACGATGGGCCAACGTCTGGTGCGCGCCAAGACGAAGATCCGCGATGGTGGCATTCAGTTCGAAGTCCCGCAGGACCGTGAACTGCCGCAGCGGCTGGACGCGGTGCTGGAAGCCATATACGCCGCGTTCGGCATCGGCTGGGACGATATGGCGGGCGTCGACCAACGCGGCCGCGATCTGGCCGAGGAAGGAATCTGGCTCGCACGAGTGCTTCTGCAGCTCTTGCCCGATGAAGCAGAAGTTCGGGGGCTGTTAGCTCTCATGCTGCATTGTGAGGCGCGACGCGGTGCCCGAAGGGGGCCTGATGGCCGATACATTCCCCTTTCGAAGCAGGACACGAAGCAGTGGTCGCTTACTTTAATAGAGGAGGCAGAGCGCCATCTCGCTGAAGCGTTCGGGCAGGGACGCTCCGGCCGGTTTCAACTTGAAGCGGCGATTCAATCCGTACATGCTGAGCGGGCGCGCAGCGGCCGGATTGACTGGGCTGCCATCGCCATCTTCTATGAACAGCTGATCCGCATCTCGCCGACACTTGGCACGCGAACCGGATACGCCGCGGCGATTGCCGAAACGAGTGGACCTGAAGCAGGGCTAGCAGTACTGGACGCGATTGCGTCGGATGATGTCTCCGGTTATCAACCCTACTGGGCAGTTCGGGCTCACCTCTTGCAACAGTTAGGAAAAACACCTGAATCGTTGGAAGCCTTCGACCAGGCGATCGGACTCGCCGAGGACCCGGCTGTGAGGCAGTTCCTGCTCCAAAAACGCGGTTAATTTTTTTCTTCCTCTTGTAGAAATCACCCAACCTTACCCGTCACCACTATAGAGGCGGCTTAGCAGTTAAGCTTTGCCACCCGAGAGGTGAACGATGTGTCCATTCTGCATTGCAACCATGGGACTCGTCGTTGCCGGCACGGTCTCTACCGGCGGGCTGGCAGCGTTGGCCGTGAAAATGTCTCGCAAGAATCGCGCAGGAGAAGTCCTGCCGAACTCAGATGAAAGGAAGAATCACAATGTCGACGAGCACAATTGAGAACCCGAAAATAGTGTCGCGAGATGAATGGCTTGCGGCCCGCAGGAAACTACTGGCCAAAGAGAGGCAGCTCACGCACGAGCGCGACGCAATCGCCGCCGAACGCCGCCAGCTTCCATGGGTCAAGGTCGAACAAAATTACGTTTTCGACGGGCCGAACGGGAAAGTGACGCTCGCGGACCTTTTCGACGATAAGAGCCAGCTGATTATCTACCACTTCATGTTCGGTCCCGATTGGCAGGAGGGCTGCCCGAGCTGCTCGTTCAACATGGATCACACGGACGCCGCGCTCGTGCATCTGGCGCAACGCGACGTGTCCTTTGCGGCGATCTCACGAGCACCATACCCCAAGATCGCCCCGTTCAAAAAACGCATGGGCTGGGGCTTTAACTGGGTGTCTTCGAACGGCAACGATTTCAACCGGGACTATCAGGTGGCCTTCACCAAAGAGGAACTCGCCAAAGGCGAGGTGGATTACAACTACGGCATGAACAAATTTCCAAGCGAGGAAGCTCCTGGAATCAGCGTCTTCTACAAGGACGAGAACGGAGATATCTTCCACACCTATTCCGCCTACGCTCGCGGGACCGAAAACGTTGTCAACACGTACAACTATCTCGACCTGGTGCCGAAGGGGCGGGACGAAGATGGTTTGTATTTCCCCATGGCTTGGGTACGCCACCACGACCGTTACGAAGACGGCCGACTGGCGGATGCCGACAAGCCCTACTGGCCTGCAAAGGCCTTATCCACACGCTGAACGTTCGAGAAGGCGGGTAAAGCCGACTTCAACGAGGCCGTACGCGGAACAGTCGTTATTTACATAGGAGGGTATATGACAATCGCAGACAAAGCAGTTCTGGTTACCGGGGCCAATCGCGGTATCGGACGGGCGCTGGTTGAAGAAGCCTTGAGGAGAGGCGCGAAGCGGGTGTATGCCGGTACGCGCCAGCCCTTGGCCCACTTGGATGGGCGCGTCACACCGCTGAATCTGGACGTGACCAAGGCCGAGCAGATTCAGGAAGCAGTCGAGAGCGTCAAGTCTCTCGATATCCTCATCAACAACGCTGGCCTGGCGCTTTTCGATGACTTGAGCGATCGAGGTGCGCTCGAACAGCACCTCGCCGTCAATCTCTTTGGCACCTATGGCGTAACCCAGGCTTTCCTGCCGTTGCTGACTCGTTCTCAGGGGGCCATCGTCAACGTTCTGTCGGTAGCGGCCTTAGCCACCTTGCCGATCGTTCCGGCTTACTCGATCTCAAAGGCGGCCGCGTTCTCCCTGTCACAATCGCTGCGTGCTCTTTTAGCCGGACGGGGCGTGAGGGTCCATGCTGTCCTGGCCGGCCCCGTGGACACGGATATGTCCCGAGCCTTCGACGTGCCGAAGGCCTCCCCGGAGTCCGTTGCGCGAGCCATCTTCGACGGAGTGGAGAACGGGGAGGATGACATCTTCCCAGATCCCATGTCAGAGTCCATGGCGGAAAGTTGGCGTAACGGTGCGGTCAAGGGGCTCGAGCGCCAGTTTGCGGCGCTCGTGGAAGCGGTGCCCGTCCAATGATCCATGAGGTAGCCGGTGGAGTTCGCAATGTTCCGACGGCGATCTCGGCATTGAAGCATCACGCTAGGAATACTGGGGAAGTACGGAACAGACGGACCGGCCCGGAGCTTTCCGGCCTTGCTCCAGGGAGGAGATAGCTAAGCCAAGCTTGAGCTTTAAGACGTCCTGGGAATGGAAATAGCCGCCGCTGTTGCGGCGCATGATTTCGAGCTGACCATTGATGGCTTCGACCACGTTGGTGGTCGACAGGGAGCGGCGGATGGATTCCGGACAATTGAGAAAGGCCAGGTAATGCTGGCGCTTTTTGCGCAGTTCGCCGATGAAAGTGGAATCCGTTTTCGCAAAGCGGTCGCAGAGTAGTTCGAACTGCTGATTGGCGACTTCGAGGTTCCAGGAAGATTTAATGGCTCGCCAGCGCTGTTGGAACTCGGCTGCATCGGTTTTGCTGAGATGGGTTTTGGCATTGCGCTGCATATGCACGGTGCAGAGTTGAATGTCGGTGTTGGGGAACAGGCTTTGGGTGATGGGGAGTAATCCGGAAAAATCATCTTGTACCAGGAGGAAGACGCGGCGCAGGCCGCGTTCGAGCAAGTTGCGCAGGACGGCTTTCTAGTCTTCGAGATTTTCGCGGCCGGCCCGGGGCAAGCAGGTGAGGATTTGCTTTTTGCCATCGCGGCGCAAGCCGACGACGACATAGATGCAAGCGGGACGCAGACGATCGCCGTCGCGAAATTCGACATACTTGCCATCGAGGAACAGAGCCAGCAGATCGGGATCGAGCGGTCGAGTGTTGCGCAGTTCAAACTCTTCCATCAGATCGGTGGCCACCCGGTCCAGTTCTTGCTGGGAGCAGGAGAGGCCCATTTTCTGCAGGGCATCCTTGACCGCATTGAGGGATCGACCCGAGGTGAGCAGAGACAACAAGAGGGACTGGGTTTCTTCACTGTAGCCGCGCTGATAGAGCGGCGGCAAGGTGACGGGGCGAAAATCGCCGGTGCGGGTGCGAGGAACGCGGAGGCCCAGGGGAATGGCGCCGACTTCGAGCATAGAAACCCTTGGGCTTATCATGGACGACGCGTTCCAGGTAGGCCTTGCGTTCCGCCAACCCGACGCTGGACAGCAGCATGCCTAAGAGCTCGCGCAGGCTGAGCTGGGCCAGGTCAGAATCCAGCATTTCGGTCAGAGCATTTTTTTTTTGCGGGAGGAAGCGGCTGTGGTGCTAGGCTTTTGCTGGGATCTGTGGTCATCACTTAGCTCCTGATCAAGTTGAGTTGGAAGAACACGGGTCCTTGCCCCAGGGTGCTACCTGGGGCGTTTTTCTGCGTGGTCTCGGCGACAGCCTAAACCAGGTCACCCCCGGAAATGCATTGTGGAAACTGACGGTTCTGTGCAAAAACCAAAGAACGGTTTTTCCACAGAACCTTGAACCTTCGGTTCATAGTTCCCACAACGCCGGCTGCTGCTGGACTTTCCTTAAACACAACTTTCCTTCTACTCCCCCGTGGATACGGAGGCATTTGCACTCGAAGGATTGAGAGCGAGATCGGGGACGCAATCAGGAGATTTGCAGGGATTGTCCAACGTCGAAGGTGCGGATTCGGAGAGTGTAGAGGAGTTGCTCGAGGAAGGAAACGCGTCCGAGGCCGACGCAGTAATGGGGGTGGAACACGCTGGTGACACCGACGAGAAAGAGGTTCGCACGCATGAGGTGCCGCAGGATGGTGTTCCCGACGCAATATCCGGATAAAGAGTAGTGAGCGACGGAGCTGCTCCAGCAGGAGAGTTCTTCAATCCTAAAAACTATGCTCATGAAAGAAGAGCGAGCCAGTTGGGCGAAAATCTGGGTCCAATTAGGGTCCAACAAGCTGTGCCACAGAATGCTTTGCCGATCTGAAATCGTCAGGTCACAACTGCTGTACAACTGCTGTACAAATGGTCTCAGGAACGCTCAAAAACACCCCAAAACGCTCTGCTACAATCCTTATCGCACAACAACATACGCAAAACTGGGTCGATTCGTAATCGGCAGGTCAGCGGTTCAAGTCCGCTCGTCGGCTCCAGTTTTATTGCGTGCGGAGTTTTCCACGCGTTTTGCACTCCGAATTGGGCAAGTTGTCTGCGGAGATTCCCTTTCAGGTCGGTTTCGACTTGCCAACCAGTAGTAACTTTTCCGATAATACTGTAAGAGCCCGATATCAATCGTGTACCGATATAGTCAAGCCGATCTGCTGCGCATCTTGAGGGTCACGGCACGTCAGTTGGCATCCTGGGAGAAGGCCGGACTGGTGGCGGCTGCCGAGAGCTATTCTTTCTTCGAACTCCTCCAGGTCAAGAAAGTGCGTGATCTGTGTGCACGCAAAGTACGTCCCGCGGTAATCCGGCAATCATTGGAAGCCATGCTGAAGCATGTGGCGGGAATGGAAAACCCTTTGCTTGAGGCCGGGGCGTTCACCACCGGTCACCGGATTGCATTCCGTCACAAGGGCAAGGTGGTGGAGCCCATTGCGGGTCAGTTCATGTTTGATTTCTCTCCCGGACAGCGGGTCGTTGCCAGCACCCCGATCTCGAGCCGTACCGAGACAACGCCGACTGACGCCGCCGAGCTTTTTGCGCGCGGCATCGCGCTCGAGGAGGACCCCGCTCATCAGACTCAGGCTATCGAGATGTACCAGCAGGTGCTGAACCTTGATCCCGATCACGCCGCGGCGCATATCAACCTGGGCACGCTACATTACAACCGGCAGGAATATGCGCTGGCGGAAAAGCATTACCGTCATGCCATCGAGGTAGATCCGCGCTATGCCCTGGCTTACTTCGATCTGGGCAACGTGCTGGACGAAACCGGGCGCGTAGCGGAGGCCATTCAGACTTACAGCACGGCGCTGCAACTGGCGCCCACCTACGCCGACGCCCACTACAATCTGGCGCTGGCCTACGAGAAGATCAAAGAGCCCCGCAACGCCCTCAAGCACTGGCGCGCTTATGTGAAGCTAGACACGGTCGGACCCTGGTCGGTGCACGCGCGCAACCAGATCCAGCGCATCCTGCAAGCCGACGGATTGAAGCTGATACAAGGCGGCAAGCAGTAGCCGCACTTCACTCGACCGTAGCGCCGACCTCTGGCCGGCTGTCTGCGCGGGCTACAAAAGCAGTGCTAGAATTCTTAGTCCTTCCACTTTTTATCTCGAAGGTGCTTTCATGCCTGACGCTACCCTGCAGCTTCCGCCTCCCACCCCCCTGACTGCCTTCACCGAAGATGAAATCATGTTTCGCGACAACATTCGCCAGTTCGCCGACGACAAAGTCCGGCCGCTGGTGAAAGAGATGGACGAAAGAGGCATCTTCAACCAGGACCTGATCCGCCAGTTCTTTCAGCTCGGGTTGATGGGGATCGAGATTCCCGAGCAGTTCGGCGGTGGTGGGGGTAAGTTCTTTGAGGCGATTCTGGCGGTCGAGGAGATGTCGCGGGTGGACGCCTCAGCGGGAGTCGTGGTGGATGTGCAGAACACGCTGGTCAACAATGCCTTGCTCCGCTGGGGCAGTGAGGAGCAGAAGAAGCGCTTCCTGCCGCGCATGGCCGCCGACACCTGTGGCGCCTATGCGCTCAGCGAAGCCGGCTCGGGATCGGATGCATTCGCCCTGCAGACCCGGGCGACGCTCAAGGGCAGCGACTACGTCCTCAACGGACGCAAGCTCTGGATCACCAACGGCAAGGAAGCCGGACTTTTTGTCCTCTTTGCGACGGTCGATCCTGCGGCCGGTTACAAGGGAATCACCGCGTTCCTGATTGAGAAGAACTTTCCGGGCTTCACCGTGGGCAAAAAGGAAGACAAGTTGGGGATTCGAGCGTCGTCCACCTGTGAGCTGATTCTCGAAGACTGCTCCGTGCCGAAATCCAACATGCTGGGTGAGGTGGGCAAAGGTTACAAGATCGCGATCGAGACTTTGAACGAGGGCCGCATCGGGATCGGGGCGCAAATGGCTGGAGTGGCCCGCGGTGCCTGGGAGTACGCGGCGAAATATGCGCAGGAGCGCAAGCAATTTGGTAAGCCGATCTCTGATTATCAAGGCATCCAGTTCCAGATCGCGCAGATGGCCACCGAGATCGAGGCGGCACGGCTGATGGTATATAACGCGGCGCGAATGAAAGACGCAGGCATCCCCTTCGTCAAGGAAGCCGCGATGACCAAGCTCTTTTGTTCGCAGGTGGCGGAGCGTGTGACCTCCCTGGCCATAGAAATTTACGGCGGTTACGGCTTTACCAAAGACTATCCGGTGGAGAAGTACTGGCGTGATTCGAAGATCGGCAAGATCTACGAAGGCACATCCAACATGCAGTTGGCCACCATTGCCAAGCTGGTGATGGGCAAGTGAGGCGACAGACGCTGGACTCAGGGCCCAGACCAGGCCGCGGACCCAATATTCTTGATTGATCTGCTTACAATTTCAGAGCACGCCCGTCGAACGCTTGGGCCTGGTCTGTCCTCTGCGTGCACGCACGATCTCAAAGGAAAACATTAATGATAAAGAAAATGCTAGCTACGCTCGTGGTCATGTCGGCCCTGTCCGCCGTATCGATGGCGCAAACGCCAGCCGCTGGGAAGGCTGAAGCAGCGAAAGCTCCTGAACTTTTGCCGGGCCTGGATAAGCGGCTGATCGACGCCACGGCCGACCCGTGCACCGATTTCTTCAAGTATGCCTGCGGCAATTTTTCCAAACTCTATCCCATACCGAACGATCGATCCGCCTACGGAACTGGCGCCATGATCGTCGACCATACTGAATACGTTCTGCACTCGATGCTGGAGAAAGCGGCCGCGGGCGGCTCCGGGCGGAGCCCCAATGAACAAAAGATTGGCGACGCCTACGCCGCCTGCATGGACGAAACCACAATCAACCAGAAGGAATTGACGCCGCTGCAAATGGAGTTCGATCGCATTACGGCTCTCAAGAGCAAGGACGAGTTGCCCGAACTCCTTGCTCGCTTTCAGCTGATCGGCGTAAACGCCTTTATCAACTTCAGCGAACAACAGGATTACAAGGACGCCCGGAAGCAAATCGCCGTGGTCGACCAGGGAGGCCTGGGACTGCCCGAACGCGATTACTACTTCCGCACTGGCGATGCCGCCTCGAAGACCCGCGCCCAGTACGTTCAGCACATCGCCAACATGTTCAAGCTCACGGGCGAGTTGGAAAAGAAAGCTGTGAGTGATGCAGAAGCCATCATGCAGCTGGAAACTGCGCTGGCCAAAGTTTCGATGGACATCACTTCGCGACGCGATCCCAACAAGGTTTACCACCTGATGCCGGTCTCTGAGCTCGCCAGTCTGGCCCCGGGCGTGGCGTGGGACCGCTTTCTGGTCGCCTCCGGAGCCCCCAAGATCAGCGAACTGAACGTGGCGAATCCTGACTTCGTCAAAGGATTGAACAGCCTGCTCGCCTCCACCAATCTCGAGACGATCAAAACTTATTTGCGCTGGCAGCTGATTCTATCGACTCCAGGCTACGTGCTGCCCAAGCCCCTCGACGATGAACGCTTTGATTTCTACGGCCACAAATTAAGGGGCCAGCCCGAACAAAGGGCCCGCTGGAAACGTTGCGTCCAGGCCACGGACGGCGGACTGGGTGAAGCTCTGGGACAGGTCTACGTCGCCCAGGAATTTTCTCCAGCTAACAAGCAGGCCACGCTGCAAATGGTCGAGGACATCGAAGCCGCCATGGACCAGGACATCGACACCCTGGATTGGATGAGCCCCGCCACCAAGGTGCGAGCCAAGGAAAAGCTGCATGCGGTTGCTGACAAGATCGGGTATCCCGACCATTGGCGAGACTATTCCAACCTGGTCATCGTGCGGGACGACGCTTTCGGCAACGCCTTGCGTGCTACCGCCTTTGAGAACCGGCGCCAACTGGCGAAAATTGGCAAGCCTGTCGATCGCGGGGAGTGGCTTATTACTCCGGCGACTGTGGACGCCTATTACAACCCCAGCGCCAATGATATTAACTTTCCCGCTGGCATACTTCAGTCGCCGCTGTATGACAGCCGCGCATCGGACGCATCGAACTATGGCCACGTGGGCGGCATCGTAGGACACGAACTCACTCATGGATTCGACGATGAAGGCCGCCAATTCGACGGCAACGGAAACCTCGCTGACTGGTGGACCGCCGAGGATGCCAAGCATTTTGAGGAGAAGGCAGACTGCGAAGTGAAGGAGTACGGCAACTTCGTTGCTGTCGACGACGTGAAGGTGAATGGCAAACTGACACTAGGGGAGAACACCGCCGACAACGGCGGTCTGCGTCTGGCCTACATCGCCTTCCTCGCGGATGCGAAGAGGAAAAACGTCGACCTGACCCAAAAGCAGGACGGCTATACCCCGGCGCAGCAATTCTTCCTTGGACACGGGCAGAATTGGTGCGGCGACACCCGTCCCCAGCAACTCCGCCTGCAAGTGCAAACCGATCCACATTCGCCGCGGCAATTCCGGGCGAACGGGGTAGTGCAGAATATGCCGGAGTTTGGCCAGGCCTTCGGCTGCAAAACCGGTCAGCCCATGATGCCGGTGAATGCCTGCCGGGTGTGGTGAGACAAAAGGAAACAGTCTGCAGAAAAAACACGCAGTGTCATCCTGAACGAAGCCACGCAGGCCACAGGCCACTCCGCTCAGGATGACAGCTTACCTACTGCGGTGGTGGTGGCGGCGGTGTCGTTGCTCCCGGCGTGATCTGGGTTCCAATCACATCGCCGGAGACAATCATTTCCACGCGGCGATTCAGTTTGCGGCCGGCAGCGGTGCTGTTGTCCGCCACCGGGTTTCCCTTGCCCAAGCCGCGAGCGATCACGTTGTTGATCGAGACCCCGTTGCTCATCAGATAGTCCCGCACTGAACCTGCGCGTTTTTCCGACAAGGTCTGGTTGTAAGCATCGCTGCCCACGCTGTCGGTGTGGCCTTCGATTTCCAGACGAAGGTCGGGATAGGCCAGGACGATGCCTGAGATTCGCGCCAGGCGCTCTCGCGCGGCCGGTTTGAGCGTGTAGCTGCCGCTGTCGAACAGCACGTCCGGCATGCTCACCACCAGGCCTCGGGGTGTGTCCTTGGTCTCGAGCACCTGGTTGAGCTGGTTGAGCAGACGCTGCCGCTGCTCTTCCTTCTGGCGGATCGCCTCGGCGGCGGCCTGGCGTTGCCGCTCGGCTTCCGCTTCAGCTTTCTGCTGGTCGGCCATGGCTGCAGCGCGTGCCGCATCGGCCTGCGCTTGCTGCAGCTGGGCCTGGGCCTGGGCTTTTTCGGCCGCTGCTGTGTCGGCCTCCGCCTGCGCGCGTCGACGGGCGTCTTCTTCTGCCTGCGCCTTGGCTTGGGCTTCAGCTGTGGCTGCGGCCGCGGCTTCCGCTTCAGCCTTGCGTTGCTTGTCTAGCATGGCCTGCTTCTCGTTTGCGATTCGTTCCTGCTCCTTGCGGCGGAGTGTCAGCACGCGGGCATCTTCGGCCATCTGGGTGGCGCCGCGGGCGGCTGTGCCGATGGGAGTCTTGCCCTGTTTGCGCTTGAGATAATCTTCGGCACGGGCCAGATATGTTTCAGCCTTTTGCAAACTATCGGGCGCGTATTGAGTAGCTCCTGCGGCCTTGGCTATGGCCACGGCGTTGCGCGCTTCAAGCAGCGTAAGAGGGGTTTTCGGATCGGCATTCGCCGAGGGCAACTGCTGGGCTGACACGTCGGTGGTGTATTGGCCGCCCTCGAGCATATCGAACTTGGCGTCGATGGCCTCTTCGAAGCCCTTGGTCGCCTGTCGGATGATGTTTTCGGCGACGACTTCATTACTCGGCCGGGTGACCGCGAAGTAGGGTTCCGCGGTCACGATCAGACCGAAGGCCTGCAGGTCGGTGGTCACATCCAGGCTGCTCTTTCCATTTTCGTCGGGAACAATCTCTCCCAGGTTCTGGGCTCGCCCTTCCGGAGTGATCGCCCACAGCACATACGTGAGGAACTGGGGACCTACACGGCTTGCCGGGCCCAGCTTGGAAAGCTCGACGTTGATCTGCAAGCGTCCGGCTTTGCTGTCCACTTTGGCCTTGCCCGTCACTTCCGGCATCAGGCTCGTGCCTTTCATATCGACGGTCGTGGAGCCGCCGCGATGGCGATAGTTGACCGCCTTCGTGGTCCGCGAAACAACGTTCACGCGGAACACCGGAGTCTGGTCCATCGGTTCTACCGGAGGGTTCTCCTGCTGGGCGACCGCGAACGTGACCATCATGATCTGGCAAAGCAGGGTCACGCAAAACAAGCCTGCGAATTTCTTCATGATTGCATCCTTCTTGCTGGGCATATTTGGCGTTTCCGGACCAACAAGTTGTCCGTTAATTTTGGCGCTTCCGGCACTCTGCGGACGTGTCATCGCAAACTATCACGGCGAGGCGTGTCAGGAAAAGTACCGGATTGGGATGCACAATGTCCGGGCCATGGCGGGTCTGCCCGGAGAAAATTCCCGGGGAATCGCGGCCCGCCGGTGGGGTGCCGCTGAAACCCTTGCCTGTCGTGGGTTCTGGCCGGCCGTAGCACTCGGGTAACCCGTCCTGGTTACCTATAATGTGCAGCAACTTGCATTTGCCAGCCTGGCTGATGGGCCGCAAATTCCCTCTAAGTTCCTTCCTTGCAGTGTCTTGCCGGAATTGACGTTATTGGCTGGCTAGCTGCATTCCGTAACGATGCCCGCTGGCTGTGCGGGCACATAGATCGGGGTGCCATTTGTGGAACCTGACGGGCGATAACGCGACGAGAAAGTCCAGCCGTTCGCTGCTTCCGGTGCTGACGATTTTGTTTCTGGTTTCCTACGGCTTGCTGACCATGCTGGTCGTGGAGCAGGGACGGACCATCGACTCTCAGCGCAGCCTCATTCACTTGCTCTTCACTGACAGCGTGCAGTTGAGCAGCATAAAAGGGAAAGCCATCCAGAAACAGCAGACCGAGGCGCGTGCCGAGGCCCAGAAGAAATCGCCTTCGCAGCCGACGCCGGCAGATCCTCGGGCGCAGTCACCGTCGACCCACCAGCCGCAAGCGGGTGCGAAGAATCAGAGCACCAGCAAAGTGGGGCGACCGCTTCCGCCGAAACCTCCGAAGGACACCGTTGACCAAGGAGACGATCGCAGGATTCTGATCACGATTTAAGTTCCAGGGCCCAGGCTACTCCCGATGAAAGTTTTCGCGACATTACTGTTGTCAATTTCTCTGCAAGGTGCGTACCGGATTCCGCCACCGACGCCTCCTGCCGACCACGTCGTCGCCAAACAACCCGCTCGCAAGGGAGGCCGTTGGTACTTCGCGGAGAACGGCCACGCCGTCTACTGCCTCGGCCCAGTCAGGCTGCTGCCGCAACCGGAAGGCGGACTGCAACGCGTTGCTACCTTCTGCCAGGGCGACAAGAACATGGTTCCGCTGAAGGACTAAGAACCGCTTCTGGCTTCCAGTTCTTATCTATTGCTCCTCGCTCCATGCTCGCAGGTTCCAGCTAGAAGCTAGAAGCCAGCAGCTAGAAGCTTCCCCGCACCCCCCCAATCCGATAACATTTTCCAATGCCGAAGTTCGAGAAGCATATCTTCATCTGCGGCAACCAGCGCCCACCCGATGCCCCGCGCCGCTGCTGCGACCCCACAGGCCAGGCAGAACTGCAAAAATCATTCAAAGAGAAACTGGCAGCCCTCGGACTGAAGGGAAAAGTGCGGGCCAATCAGTCAGGCTGCCTGGACCAATGCGAGCATGGTCCGAACCTGGTCGTTTACCCGGAGGCCGTCTGGTATAGCCACGTCACACTCGCCGATGTGGATGAAATTATCGAGTCGCACATCGTGGGGGGAAAGCCGGTGGAGCGATTAGTGATGCCAGATTCGTGCATCAACACTAAAGATTGCGAGCACCGGACCCGGAAGTAGCCGCAGGGGATGGTGGGCGCGGCGTGAGTCGAACACGCAACCGTCGGATTAGAAATCCGATGCTCTATCCGTTTGAGCTACGCGCCCTCAGATGGATTCAAC
>Ga0210384_10003985_pt1 | contig 16706 bp, 17 predicted proteins | sample IncBWH2MmetaG_FD_160574 | JGI IMG/M metagenome (GOLD analysis project Ga0210384, IMG submission 160574) | Forest soil microbial communities from Barre Woods Harvard Forest LTER site, Petersham, Massachusetts, United States - Inc-BW-H-2-M | ecosystem: Environmental > Terrestrial > Soil >...
GTTGGTCGGGGGATGGGCGTCGAATTTGCGGCGGCGGAAGACGGCGACCTGGTGCGCATTCTTCAGCTGCTGACAGAATTGGTCCACTGAAGATCCCTACCGGACAAACGCAAACCCTTCCCGCTCGACCTGCCCATCAGCGTCCTTGGCGTCGAGTTTCCTTGCGTTCTGAGGCACTCAAATTCGGGGTACGTCTGAGGGCGCTTACGTAGGAGCTGCGGAAAACCCTTGGACCTTTGTCTAACTTCAATGGAATCAATATACTGCGAAGAGACTCTCTCCTACATCATCGTCCTTATGCATTTGGATCACGCTGCGATGTTTTGTTACGAACCAAGCATCTTTTCTGCAGGCTGGTCTGCCCGACACCTCTGTGCAGCCCTTTTCACCCAAGGACGCAGGTTGTGAAAAGGTGCATTGACCGGATTTCTGATCTTGTGAGTAAGCCCCAGGCAGCACGAGTCTGCAATCAGTGCATGGTCATCTAAGGCTTCTAGGCAAGGCTACGAGATAATCCGCACACCGCACCCCCCTGACAAGGAATAAATCCAAATTCCCTTGACACCAATTATGTACAATATTGAACAGACACAATTTTCCAGCTGGCCTATCGTGCCTTCCTGTTAGGTCATGCTCTTTCTTTCCTTCGTGCTAGACACGACAAGACTGGACGCGACAAGACAAGACGCGACAAGATAAAACGGCGCGCTGGTAGAAACACTGGCACGCCGCTTTCTTTTACCCTCTAGCAGCCTCGCCACGCGAGTTTCGCGACAGTCCTCGACTTGGAAGACCTGCCCACTTGATTTTTGGTTGACACGTTAAAGCGAAGAGCGGAAGATTCCCGAGGCAAGACAGAGCAAAGCACAATCGAACATGCGCCGCGCCGGAGGCCATATTCCCCCTTGGCGCGGCGCTTTTATTTTGCGCAGCACCTCCACATGATGCATTGCCTTCCTGCGAGGCGTGTCGAAGGCGGCGTGCCGTTGGCCGTGCGTGGTAGAATGCCACACCGACTCGACAACTATTACTGCCGAAGGAGGGATTTCTGTTGAGAGATTCCGTGAGGATTCAGGAGAAAAAGTTGCAGGAACCCGTAACTATTGAAAGATGCAAAAATGAGAATCGTATGTGGTCATCGCCAAGATGAGATGGAAATGCCGGTGGACTTCCTAACTAATGGCCAGCCATTCTGGGAAAAGCATGGACATCGTCCTTCAGAGCATAAAGCTTCTTGTGCGTGCGGAGAGGAGCTTCAAAATCTCCACTCATATCTCGAAGATGTTTTTTAGTGGTTTGAAAGACATTTGCCACATGAAGGGAAGAATCCAATTCTGTATTTGCTGCCGAAAGATAATCGAAACCGCAAGCGATCCTGATATGTTTTTGGGAATTGTGGTGGAAGGTTAGGTGGTGACCTGTAATATCAAGAAGTAACCTCAGCCTTAAGACCCGGGCACCAGAGGCCCGTGGCGCGTACTTTGGGGCGATTATGGCGCTGTACCCAATACGGTTCCCGTTACATACGCTGCCACACTTTGAAGTTTTCTTCGGTGAACTGGCGTCCTAGTGCGGTCGTGCCATCCTGGCCAAAGCGCAAAAATCCACATTCCGATACGGGGACTTATTAGGCGCAATCTCGATCCACAGCGATGAGAGCACCGAGTGGTGAGCAAGATACGGGGTTCAGGCGCATATCTCTCCGAATCGTGCGAAAGTCAAATTAGTCGTGCAGGACAACACCTGGGAGGGAATCGTCGACGTGGATTTTGCCGTCGTATTGGTGGATGAACTCCAGTTTCATAAATTTGTTCATGGAAATATTGACCCGGGACCGCGTTGTGCCAATCATCTCAGCCGGCGTCTCCTGCGATACTTTAGGAAGCACTTTTTGAGGTTGACCCGGGGCCCCATAGCGACCGAGCAGTAGCAGGGCGCGCCATCCGTTTTTCGCTAGAGTTAAAGAGCTGATCGATCAATCCGGCCTCTACTCGGATCTTTCGCACCAGCAAATAGGTGATGAAGCGGTCCGAGAACTCGTATTCCTCGTGGAGCGCGCGAATCATCTCGTTTTTCTCAATTACGAGTACGGTAGTCGGAATCATCGCGGTTGCAGTCGCCGAGCAAGTGGACTGGCCCGCAAGACAGCCTCGGATCCACGTGGATCACTTCCTCTACTTGTTGCGAAAAACCTTATGGAGGGACTTGTGCACTTCCAATCCGCCATCGTAGCTAATGTATCCCTGCTTTCGGAAGTCATTCATGAACAAATTGATTCGGGAGCGGGTCGTGCCGACCATGTCAGCAAGAACCTGATGATTTGGATTGGGGACCTCCGTAATGGGCGGGCCCTTTCTATCCAAGTGAGCTAGTGCCAATAGAACTCGCGCGAGCCGTTGTTCGGCAGTGAAAGTCAGCAGCGCCGCCACATGATCCTGATATTTCTTGAGGGTGGACAACAGATAGGACACCAGGGACACGGATATCTTATTTTTCGTGTGGAGCAGATGGATCATCCTTTGCTTCGGGATGGACCGTATCGAACTGGCGGTCATGGCAACGGCCGTAGATAAACGAAGAGGAAAGCCTATGAGGCATTGCGCACCAAAAAAGTCACCTTCGCCCAAGATGGCAGTAACCGCTGAGCGGCGATTTTTCGTTTCGTTGGTGAGCCGCACCTCTCCTTCTTGAATGTAGAAGAGGGAGCCAGCAACCGTTCCTTGCGTATATACGGTTTGTTTGCGGCGATAGTGCGAAACCGTACCGCCTAAACTGGCTCCTGAAGAGAGCGTATCGGCGTGTGAAGGCAGCTTGCTTGTGCGTGGCATAGGTACTCCATTCCCAACGAATCCGTAACGTCTGTTCCGCCTGCTACAAGCTATCGTGGCTGTAGCAAGAATGGCTGTCTGTTCCCTATTGAACAGCAAAGGAACGACGAGGACTTTTCGTTTAAGCCTTGATCTGTCGCGTCGTACACGCCTCCTGCCTTCGACACAACGAATAGGGCACAGCAACAGATATTACGGAGATCGTCAGTTCCCGGCGGTCAAGACCCGATTATAGGAATGTGGGTTTTAGCCCCCCACTGGCGTCCGGCCACATGCCGATAGGCCCTGTTTATCAGGACTTGGCCCAGTGGATCTACGCGCGTATTCTCTTCCAAATTTATAAATCGAGACCGCTGCATGAGCAAAACCGTTATCTGGGGCCATTGGATTGTGGGGCTATCTTTGCCAACTTTTGCCGCCTATTCGGTCGGATGAAAGATGACGACCGGAAGGTGTTATTTTTCATGGCTCAGAAGATGGCGAAGCGGAAGGCTGTTTGATTGGACCAAGTGTCGTCGATCGAATAGTTAATTCTTTCAGTATCAGAGCACAATTCCGATGGACTCAACGGGAGTGGATACGAACCGCTGCCCATTGGCGTTCATCTCCATCCGGAACCCCCTGTAAATCCCGCACATCTTGCAATAGTGGCAGGCCCGAATATTGAAGGACTGTATAAACCTGCATGAACTGATGAGGAAGGAAATGGGTATATACTCCTCTCCAGTTCGAGGATTCGTGGCAAAAGCCCCACGAATGTATATTTAGACCCGCCCTGGTCCCTTCAGCAATGATTTTCCGTTGAAGGAGGGAGAACAAACATGGCTCTAAAGATTACGGACCGCGAAGTTGATGGAGTCGCGGTGCTGGCACTGGAAGGGCGTATCGTGCTCGGAGAAGAGACCGTCGCGCTTCGCGAAAAGGTGAAGAGCCTGCTCGCCGCAGGTCGAAAGAAACTCCTCCTGGACCTGAAAAATGTCACGATGATTGACAGCGCGGGTCTTGACGTGCTGGTCACCGCTCATAATAGCGCAAAATCGAGCGGAGCCACTCTGCGCCTCTGCAACCTGGGACCGCGAACCAACGAACTCTTGCAGATTACCCGGCTGGTGAACGTATTTGAAGTTTCCGACTCCGAAGCAGACGCGGTGCGTGCCTTGGCAAATAGGGCTTCTGTGGGTTGATCATGGTTACGGCCGCAGATTCATCCGGCGGAGAAGGTCAGAGAATCCCGGGCCGAAGCGCTAGCCTTTCGCTTTTTGTGCTTGCCTTACCTTCGCCCACCGCGCCCTTTGAGCCTTCGCAATTTTCCTCCGGGCGGCAGCGGACATGGTGTGCCCCTTGCCGTTTTGGCTCGGCATCGAGTTTGTTCCATTCAGTTCACGCAGGACCGCAATCGCCTTGTCCAGCTTCGCCAGTTCTTTTTGAACTTGCCTTCGCTGACCTTGAAGCATCTTCACAGTACCCGCTAGTTCGAAGTTCCCCATTTTATCTCCGCTCCTGTCAATGAATAAGTGACCGCTGGACAGCTTATCACGAGTCGGTTCGCGGGAATCCAATTCCGCTTGAAACTCTTATCTATGGGATTGAGGCACCCGCCCGTAACGAAAACCAAGAATCTGAACATAATGAGTTCGCGCATGGAAAATTCTTAAATTCTGGGCAAGCTGGAAGAACCTGCCCTGAGTTGCAGCCGTCCAGTCCATTACAATTGTGGAACAGCACGTTAAAGGCATCTGTGGCCAGAAGCTACGCAGTTACGCTTAAGTGCCCTCGCGGGGATGCAGATGAGTTGCTCCTCCTCCGGAATCGCGAAGAAACCCTTGAGCAGATTCTGAATTCCCTGTGGCATTTTGAGTGTCCAGTCCACGGCGTACAAAGAGAGATTCCAGTCGGGGGAAGAGAAATATGCACTGCCCTAAGCCCAGAGTCACAGCCGAAAAGAATGACTGCCAGGGTGCCTAAAGCTTCCCGGCGGAGCAAGAGGGTGCCACTTCGTACACGCACCGTGGTTTATGGGCAAAACTGAAATGTGGGCGCTTTCCGCGAAGAAACCTCCACAAGCTTGGTGAGCGCTCACGGCGGATTGGTTGCTCTCACGGCTCGGGTTTCTGCTCGATATTCTATGCCCATGCAACAGCTTTTGCCGGATTATCGGAATGTGGGAAATTGCACCCATGACGCCAAAAAGCCACATTCCGATAAGCAATAGACTGGGCTCCGCCCAGACAAGGGCGGAAGAAAGTGGTTTTACGCCTCCCTGAAGAATGAATAACCTAGCGGCCGCTTTCTTAGAAGGGAACTTCTCGGGACTTTCAATGCCTAAGCTGATGGTATTAGTGAGTAATGCTCCCGCTAATTTAGCCGGCATTTCCTTTTTGGCTTCCCGGCCCGAGCAGAACATACACCTTTTTACTTCGTAGAACCGCGCATCCATCCTAAAACGTCTTATTCGGAATTGCTGCAGGAGCTTACTTGATGGCAGGATTCGAATCGATGTTTTCCGTCGCGGGTTCGTCACGGAAGGGCAGATTAAATTTGTGGGAGATCTCGGGCCAGAATTCGCGAAGCACGTCGTAACCCATGTCGCTAAGAACGCTGAAACTTACTCCTCGCGCGGTTGGCGCAAATCCGCGTTGGTTGCCCGGGTGATACATGTTGCTCAGGCTGACCGCGCTCGTCGTTCCCAGCCATTCCGAAAAATTGAACATGCGATTGCCATTGTCGGTGTGAGCCACAAACGCGTGCTCGATCGCATGCAGGAAACGCTTCCCGCCACTGCCGTGGATCAGACGGTAGTATCGGGGGTCCTCGTTAAATATCGAGGGATACGCAAAGTCTTTGAAGAACATGAACGAGGCCTGATCGGCATAGCTTGCGCCAAACCGCTTGCCATATCCGGCCATGCCCTGTCCGAAGGTGGGGTCTTCATTTTCCGCTTGGCTGAGTCCCGCGTTGAAACCGGAGCCGAGAAATATCACGGGATCGACTGAGCCGCGAACAAACAGGATGAACTTGTCTTTTGGCTCCAGAGAGCACAGTACCACGCCTGGCTTGTAGTGTGGTGGGTGGACCGACTTGCGTTCCAACTGCTGGGTAAACAATCCAACGGTCTTCTGCAAGGGTCCGTTGTAGTCTTGCAGTGTCACTGTTGGCTGCCGCTGCAAGCATGGCACCTCAATGCTGCTTCGCGTTCCGTTTTGCAAAGAGACAAAAGGGGCGAGTGTATTCGGCGGCGGCAATTCTTGGGCGATCGACGTGCCGACCCATGCCAGGACAATTAGTAGAATTGTTCCTGCTGAAAGTCCGATGCGACTTTGGATCTTCACAGATTAACCTGAAACTTATCACTAGTTCTGTAATACGTATGTAACGAGATGCAAAGGCGCTACTTTTTTGCTGGCCTTTGCGATTTGGACTTATCGCTCGCGCATCGTACGATTCTCCCGCCCTGGACACAACGAATCTGCCACCAGAACAGGCCCCCGAAGAGATCGCTGGGTCCAAAAGCCGACTCCCGATAAAAGGTACGATCTCAACGGGTCGATGCAACACCATCTAATCGGTTGACCCGGCAATACTTCCCCTTCCTTTTGGGCAGGCGTGACTGAGCGTAAATACCCGCATAAGAAAGGGCCGAATGGGGGTGCCTCATCCGGCCCGCGGTGGTACGAAGATTATTCTGTCTTTTACCTTGGTCCCTTATACCCTCTGGCGCCTTAGATGTCTGTTCAATCCGGCACACCTATTCCCCACATTCTAAGAAGCCAGCCGAGGTCGATTATCAGGTAGCAGCACCTCTAGAATTGAGGACGCCCAACTGGCACCGAGCGAAGAATCGCTCCACAAAGAGTGCGGATGGAAGGATAGCGGCAGAGGTGGAGGAACTCCGTAGAAGACCACTCGACGGAAACTACAAAATCTGCTTGACTCAGGCCGGCCTTCTCATGGAAGGACTTGGCTGTCAAGGTCGCGCTGCTCTCCCTCGGGCCACCATTGATGGCAAATTCGTTGTTTCCAGGGCAGGAGAAGCGTACGATGCACAGGCCAAAAGACGACGTCGAAAATTCCGGCTAGAACTGATATCGGTGGGATATGCACTTTGCCTTTCGAATCAAGAAAAACATTCTGAGCGCGGCGATTCTTGTTGTGTTTTTATTCGCGGCAGGTATATCGGCACGCGCGACTAATAAGCCGCACGTCGCGAGCATAGACCCGCCAAACGGTACAACTCCACTGCCGGTGGACGTCCCGCCCGCTACGGTCGGAAAGATCGAGATTCCGGCTCTCGGTCTCGCGACAAGGGTGCTCGAAGGCGCCGATGCACGTACACTCCGGCTAGCCGTTGGGCATATCCCGGGCACGGCTGTTCCCGGTCCTTCCGGGAATGTGGGTCTTGCAGGCCATCGCACTACTTTCTTTCGCTCCTTGCGAAAGATCAACGTAGGAGACGAGATTCGGTATTCCACCCTGGCCGGCACCTTTACTTATCGGGTTGTTTCTCTCCGCGTCGTTCTTCCCAGTGCCATCGAGGTTTTGGATAGCACTCAGCGTCCGTCCCTCACTTTGGTAACCTGTTACCCGTTTCATTCGATGGGTGCCGCCCCAAAGCGATTTATTGTGCATGCCGAGATGGTCCCCACTTCTCCGGACTCAAACAATTACCAGCCCAGAATCACTTTCCGAGACAAAACGTCGCTTCATGACTGAGAGAGAACACTTCTGCCTTCATGGGTAAGTGTGCTCCTTTCTGTAGGCGTTCATGTGAGAGATCAAAACCTACTCCAAACGGGGCGCCCTTTTATATTGCGTCGTCTTATCGGAATGTGGCTTCCCCCCATTGCAACAACAGAGATAGTGAGGCGAGCAAAAGGCCAAGAACTTAAGGTTGGACACGTTATTGGCGTGAATCCGTCCTGATGCGAGGGTGAAGCCTGCGAGTTTTGTTGAGATCGGGCGCCGCAAGGGAGAACAATCAGGAGAAGGACCGAGAACAAATTATACTTTAGAGCGAAATATCGTTTTATAAGCTTTGTCGATGTTTGTTTGGCTGCCCCTATATTTTGCCGCCGTGTTGTGGACTCCGGAGCGGCAGCGCGGAATTTGAGTCGTACTGCCCGCGAGGGCAGGACGCACTCACCCACCCCCGCAATTCATGCACGTGCTCTTTCGAATTTACGCGACGAGCTTTGTAATGATCACAAATACAAAGCCTGCGCACAGCGAAAGCAGCCCGATCAGTCCAGCGAGTGGCAATGAGCTCGCCGTCTGGGGCAAGGCCTGCGCGACTTCCGTCTTCTCGGCGGGCGTTGTTACGGGTGCTGTCGTCTCGGGCACTGTCACCGCGGCCCGCTGTGGCGGGTTCTCGACGACTGCAGTTACGGGAACCTCTTCACCAGTTGGTTGGATCGCTTCGAGTTGTGCGTTTTTCAAGACTTCCGCGTGGGGTACCGTATTCGTTTCGATCGGCATCGCGAGGACGGGTTCGTTGACGATTTTTGCCAGCTCCAACGCGCGTTTCTTGGAGTAAACGAATTCCTGTCCGAAGGCGTTGTCGGGATAAAACCAGGCCTTAATCGCCTCCGGCTGGCCTTGGCCTCGTTCTTTGAACGTCAATACGGTTTTTTCCGTCGGTTTCAAACGATAGTTGTTGATGGCAAGAATCGTCGTAAAGAGATGCGTTTCGTCCGCGTTGAAAATTTGGACGATGTTCCGGTCGCCGAAGGATTCAAACACCTTGAAAACATAAGTGCCTGCCGGCAGGATCTGAGCATCCACGCCCGGAACTTCAAATGGTTCGCTGAACGTGATCACCGTTTTCTTGTCAAATGTATCTGCCTGGACGTTCACTGCAAATGCCATGGCGACCAGGGCCAAAGAACACAGTAGTGCAACAACTTTGAATGTTTTCATTTGAACTCCATTTAGTAAATCGATTCATCTCAAGCCTTCTAATTCGGCTGTACGACTTTGATCGCCACCATAAAGTCAGGGCGCTTCGGCTATGTGGCCGTCGTTGTCTTGGACCAACTCATTGTTCCGCTTTAGGAGATCCGCCTTTGACCAGATTCTGGCTGCCAGGTGGAGCTGTAGTGTTTATACCGTCTTTAAGATTATGCGTCTGTTCAATACAGCACGCATCTGGTCAAGACTGGCTAAGCTTAGCTAAACCACTCAGTCACAACGGTGCGTTGGGGATTGCTCCCAAGAAGCGCCATCCTGGGGAACTAGGAATCAGTGTTTTTCCACATTCCGATATGCAATTGTCTGGGCCGGGCCCAGACAGGGGCGGAAGAAAGTGGACCTGCGCCTCACTGAAGAATGAATAACTTAGTGGCCACTTCCTTAGGAGACGACTTATCGGGACTTGGCAACGATTCTCATTGTGGCTCGATGGTAGTCGGACGTGAAGACTCAGGGAATCCGGGCCCTTGCATAGATTAACGCGTCGGAATATGAGCATCTCTGCGAAAAGGAACCAGCTCCCTGGTGTGCGTATTCGAACAGACGGTGAGCCAAAGCATGGATAAATTGGAATCGAGGCGTTTCGCGCTCTTTGGGGACATGTATTCGAGATCCGATATTGAGAAGCTATGGAATCGAGGCTCGAAAGGGGATTTATGAAGAATCAATGTGATATTCAGGGCGCAAAAATCCCAAGCAGCAATCGAAGCTCAACAATTGCGTACTTGGTAGCTGGACTGGGGATCGGTACCGCGATGAGTATATTTCTAGCTCCAAGATCCGGAGTAGAGACTCGACAGTGGGTTGCGAATAAGTGCATGGATGGCATAGATACTGCCAATAAAAAGGTTCGTCAGACCTTTCTGCAAGTGAAGGACATGATGAATCAGGGCCAGCAAAAGATCAACGAGGCGGTCGTCGCGGGTCTAGAAGCGATCGGCAAGTCCTAGGCGGCTGCAAATAAGGCATTGCCAGAAGACCGTGAAACGTGTTTATCGGTGGCTCCGGCCTCGGAGATCCTGTTCTAGTTTTCTGACCTTCCTAGGCGTCCCGACACGCGGTGTCGTAACTTCCCAAGAGTCCGGTTCAAGAAATGTCCGCGCTCAAGAAACGGCAGGACAGGAAAACACCGCCTTCCCAAATTGGCACGCGCTCGCCTGATTTGAGTATCTGTGTTGAAGTAAATCAAACCTCTGTCAAGCACAGCAACTGCATCGTCACACCGTCCGGCGGGCACGGAGACCTCCGCCAAGTTCAAGTAGAGCTGCGCTTCACTGCGTTTCGAACTTAGGGTCGTCTCGCAAAATTCCCTCGCTGCGGGCCACTTCCGTTGGACACGGGCGACTGCCACTCCCAAAAATGAAAGGTAATAGGGGTTTTCTTGCTCCAATTCGGGAGCGTGCCGCAAGTACTCAAGGGCTTTGGCCGAGTGCCCGCTTCGCAAGAGTTTGATTCCATATTTGAATTCGGCAAGAGCAGAATCTTCCGCCATTGTTCCTCTTCTATCGCTTCCCCGATGCGTTACAAAGCAATGACGACGAAAATGCGTTAGGGTTGGGCACAATTTACGCAATCCCTTAAAGCAAATCTACTGGCCTATGGGACAGTTCCAAGACAAGGGGAAACCTTCGGCCCGATTGCGCCGAATAAGTCCGTTTCCAGGAAAGTGGCAATTGGCCGCATCGGTCCTCTAGTTGGCTCGAAGTAATTCCCGCCCGTGAGGCGATTTCAAAGGACGGATTACAACTTCTCTTCGGTCCTGTAAGCGAAGTGCAAAGAATCTATTATCTGACCCCCGAGCCAGTTTTTGTAACTTCAGCTCGACGTTTTCCATTCCAAACACACAAGCTCGCCAGATGGTCGAACCGTCCGGGAATTCCTCAAACACGTCGTAGTCGCGATTGGCCGAACCTTCTGGAAATTTATGATGGGTTGGAAAACAGGTCATTGGGGGACTCCTTCCACTGAACCGATATTGTTGACTGGAGGAAGCCCTTGTAACACCGGAGCGATTATCGTTCAACTTAGACCAACCTTGTTAATCACAGGTTTTCCTCAGGCACGTCCGAGTTAAAATACCGTTGTTAATTCCGCCGTGTAATTCGCTATCCCCCGCCCCCAGGGAAACGAAGAACCCGCGCTTGGTAACGAGCCTCTCATGATGCGTGACCCTGCATGGTCGGAGAAAATGTTGCTTGGTGTGCTGGGGTTTTTGATCCTGGCTGTCGTGGTTCAGATTGCCCAGAAATATGTGCGGTGAAAGCCTGCCACTGGCATATCCTGGAGTTTTCTTCCAGCGAGACTAGGTCATCGTGCGGCGTGCCATCCCTGCCAAGCGCAAAAAGCCACATTCCGATAAGCACGACTTATCAGGATGTGGCAGACCTGGGCTGCGGTGGATCACGTGTAGTGCGGGAATTTCCAATGAAAACTCCGGCTCACCGGCGAGCAAATGTTGTCCGAGGGTAACTTCCGGTTTGGCAACTAATCGGGAGCGACCGAGCCTCCCGCCAATTGTTTCCTGCACAGGCTCGCTCCCTCGAAGCTTTATCCCCTATGCTTCGTGCCATTTGGGCGGGAAGACGGGGGCAGACAAGCGGGTCCACTTCTTAGCGGTCCGAAAAAGCTGCGTTTATACGCTGATAGTTTTTCTTCCGGAGCCAGCTTTGGCGGCAAGGCAGTATCGTGACAAGCAGACAATCTGCTACGTCAGTGTTCACAACTGAACAGACATGAATCTTCGCCGCGTTTAGCATCCCGTTGAAGGTGCTCACATGCAACCTCAACCGCAGAAAACAGTGGCCCGAGCATATAGAATCGAGGGGTCTATAGTTTTGTATCGCTTGGCAGCCGCGAGAAGTCTGTCCATAGCGGAAAGACCGCTCGTCCGTGCGGAGCCGTCGTGGAGCATGGTCTTCGCTGCCCCGCTCTTTCTACGGACACTGCTTCGTCTTGTTTTTCTCTGTCCTCACCGGCATAAGGGTCCTCCGATGACACTGCGCGAGTCAAACCAATCCAACCTACCTGTATGCCGATCTGTCTACGGCCAAGGAAGCTACATCACTTGCTTGGATTGCGGTCAAAAATTCGCTTACAACCACAAGACCAGGCGATTGGTAGATTTCTGGGGCGTCCATAACGAAGAAGCACTGGCAGGAGTTCGTCGGAGAGTTGATGGATTCTTTTCGCCTTTTCGAGGTCTCGCTGCAAGCGTTGGAAGGCTGAATATGGGGATTCCAATGACTGAGCTTGTCAGATCCGCGCAACGCCTCGCAATTTTGACGAAGGGCCAATGGACTAAGTCTCGACACTTGATTGCCAGTAAATGGGTACCTCGGTCAGACTCGCAACAAACGCAAACCCGACCAGAAAACAACTAGACTGCAGGTAAGGCGTTTAAGGAATGTGACGATCCGAGCTTCGCCTTTCTTTGCCCGTCACCGGTCAGTGCCTGGTTAACGGCGCAACCGGAAGTTAGTTGCCGACTTCTGAGAGGTTGAGGGATTGTTTGCAGCTAGAGTGCCTGTTAGCGAATGCTGGTGGGATTCCGACTGAACGGAACTCCAATAGTTTTTGCAGTGACACAATTCTTACATACTTTCTGTGCAGGCTCGGAGGCCCCAGCAACGGTTTGAGTCTGCCCGGCGGAAAGCGGTGACTCGACATCTTCATAGTTCGAACCTGTCCATGTGTAGTTGTAGTCCGTACCGTCCTTACCATGTTTCGTCAAATCGTAGAACCCATTTGTAATCGTCGTGGCAAACTCGAATGAATCCAATGAGCCAACTTCATCATTTTCAAATGTTCGTTCAATCTTCTCGCCGGTTTGCTTCAGCACATTAATGGCACACCCTGCGGAACCACAGAAATCAGCACCAGTAAATTCCACAATAAAGCCCGTCTGACCGCTCTTGCTCAGAGTGACCTTGCGAAAATGGAACGCCCGTATAAATTCCTTGTCGCAGTTGGCAGATTGAGAGTCCTGGCAGAACTCTTTCTTGTCATGATTCAAGGCGACGGCGATGGCAGATAGAAAGGCGGGTTTCGCATGTTCAGTGATCTCAGGGACGGGAGCAGCCACTTCTGGTCCTGGGGCTTCCGAAACAGCTTGAGAGGTAGGCGCTGATGGGGAATAAGAGGCCACACTTGCACTGGCGGACGCTACGGTTCTTGGTATGACCCGCTGCGTATGGTTCGAGCAGCCCGCAACCATGTATAAGACAACTAGCACTACGAGCGCATTAGTTTTCTTCATTGTCATTTCCTCACCGCTTTTATCCCAGGGCCTGTTTTTCCTTCTTTCAAGGTTGGCTCTTCTGAGAGGTAGTGTTTCACTATAGGAGGGACAATTCTGTTCAAATGGAGTCACTTCGATATATTCGAATTCTGGTTATAGTTGGAAGGAAAGGGTTTAGCGTGCCCCTGAAATAAAAGCTGGCTCGTATTGGGCCACATTCCGATAAGCAATTGACTGGGCTCCGCCCAGGCAGAGGCGGCAGAAAGTGACTTATCAGGAAGTTGCAAGGAGCGATTCACCAACACTGCCGTGTTACATTGGGTCATTCCGCCGCGAGCGTATCGTTTTTCACACTTCCCCCAACCGGCCTTCTGGGACGGAAGATAATGGGCATCTGTTCCATTAGGGATTAGTTGAATATGCTGCCCTAGCGAGGGGCTATCAATTGGAGAAGCCCGCGAGGATTGGTTCACTGGTTGACAAAAACGACCTGGCCACCCCCAACGCTTTGTTGGTAAATGGGAGTCGGCGGAAGGCGTGGGAGCGCGCATGCACTTGTTTCCAGGATCGGGTTTACAATCCGGCAACCCCCGATTCGGTCTTCTGCGGCTTTTATTGTGTCCGGCGAATTAAGAAACTGTACATCTTCTTTCCCCGCGAATTCGCCCTTCAGATATCCTGCGATGTTCTCTTCCATGTCTGCAGGAAACGGTGGGATAGGGCCAACCAGGGTTTCCTGATAGATCCTTAGCATGATTTCTCTGAATACTGGAAGTGCGGCTCTGGCACCGGTTTCATTTTGGCCCAGCGAGCGATTGTCATCGAATCCGATGCGCACCGCCACCGTGATTCCATCGAGCCCGTAGGTGGACCCTACAAACAAGGCATCCCGGTAGTGATTCGTGGTGCCTGTCTTGCCCATCACTGGAATAGGGAAGGCCCGCGAATCGAGTGTGTGAGCGGTGCCTGACGGGATGCGCACGACGCCGCGCAACCCTTCCTGAATCATGGCCAACCCAGGTTTGTTATCGTTCAAAGAACAGCAAGGCAATTGGTAACTGTAAATAACATCTCCTCCCGCATGTTCGATCTTATCAATCACGTGCGGTTCCACATGGATACCGCTCGCCATGAACCGATATGCATTTGCAAGTTCCAGCAAAGTGACTTCGGATGCGCCGAGGGCCGTTGTGACGTAGGGTTGTAGCTTTGTTCGGATGCCCGTTTCTTCTGCAGTCAACAAAATAGAATCGATCCCGATTTGTTCTGCAATCCAGACCGTTGCCGCGTTTCTTGATTCCGCGAGCGCTCGCCTTGCCGGTATCATGCCTTCAAACTTATTATCGAAATTAGAGATCCACTTGGGGGACTGATTTCCGGCACTCACCACCGAGATGGGTTCGTCGGACACGGAAGTGTCGAGATCGAGAGCGCCTTCATGAAAGGCTGCCAGGTAGACAATGGGCTTCATCGCCGAGCCTGGCTGACGCAAGGACTGGGTTACTCGGTTATAGTCGCTGTATGTTGTGCTGTGGTTCTTATACACGGCCCGCCCACCGGTCTCGGCAAGGATGGCGGAGTCACCGTTCCTTAGAATAACTACGGAGCCTTGAATCAGTCCCTTCCTCTGAGGATGGCGCTTCTCATAGAGGTTTAACCCGTTCTCCAGTCCTGCACTCGCTATGCGCTGGATTCGATCGTCAACCGTCGAATAAACCTGGATGTGGCCATCCAGTAGTTGGCTCACCCCCGCGTCGGAGCCAAGGCCTGGGGCGAGTTGTTTGAGCTCGTCGAGAATATTTTCCACTGCCGCGGGTGCGTCAATCGGGCTCGTAGCGTGAGCGACCAAGCCAATTGGAGCTTGCTGGCAACGCAAAGCTGTCTCCGCGGATAAGTAGTGGTTCGCAACCATGAGGGCCAAGATCTGATTTCGTCTGCGCAGAGACTTCTGATTGTCTGTCAAGGTGGGGGCGTAGTCGCCGGGCGACTTGGTAATTCCTGCCAGCAGCGCTGCTTTGTCAGCGTCATCGGCCGTGAACGCCTCCATCGGTTCGCCGAAATAATATTGTGAGGCCGCTGCAAAGCCATATCGCCCATTGCCTAAGTAGATGTAGCTGGCGTAACGCGCCAGTAGTTCTTCCTTCGCCCGGCGCTTAGACCCGTAGAGTTTTCGCATCTCTCCCTCGAGCCACAACGAAAGGCGGATGACCTCTACTTTCAGCAGGAACTGATTGGTAGCTGGCACTCCAAGAACATAAGACAGGGCGTGCGTGAAAACGCCTGGATTCTGAAGCGTATTGAAATTTTTTGTGCTTGTGCGGCTTTGCAGGAAGTAGCTGCGTACAAGCTGCTGGGTAATCGTCGAGCCACCTTGTGGAAACACGGATGCGCGCTCCGAAGCATCCTCGCTTTCCGAAACCTTGAAGCGCGAAATCAGGGCGCGAAGCTTGGTCTTGCTGAGCATGCGCGGTAACACAGTATAATCCACGCCCGAATGAGAGAAAAAATTCTTGTCTTCGGCCGAAAGGATAGCCTGTCGTAAAACGACGGGAATACCGTTATATTGGGTGATTTCACGGCGTTCCCTGCCCAATTCCGCGAGGAAATTCCCTTTCGCATCATATATGTGGCCCATTGTGGGCGGCTCAAACTGGATGAACCCATCCAAGTCAGGAAGATTCGTTCGATTGAAGTTTATATAGATCCCCGCGAACAGGACGCACACAAGTGGGATGACAGCTAGAAGAAGACCGATGCCCAAGAAGCGGCTCGACCTGTAAGTGTCCCGTACGGCGACAAATGACTTTCGAAGGGCGGAATGAACCTGTCGAAGAACTAGGTGAGTATTCAGCACGCGAAATAGTCTGACCTAAGCGCGAGATATCCATTTCTCAATCCGATCCATCGCGCACCCTTTTAATGTGTTCCTGTCTTGATGAAGAATCATCTCGCATTAAGGTTTTCCAATCTGTTCGATATGGCACATACCCACCCCCATCGCCAGGTCCTGATAATCGACTTATCGGGACTTGACTCTATTCAACTCAACGCGCGGAAAAGTGAGTCGATTCAATCACTCTGTCGTTAAATTTAGCTAGCCTTGACCAGGCGCTTGTGCTGCATTGGACAGACGCCCAGAATCCCTAGAGGTATAAGGAATTGAATCCGGCGACAACTAACCTTGTCCCGTGCCGGGCCGAGTGAAATCACCATTCGGCTCTTTCTTTTGCGAGTTACGGTCGATCAGTTTGATCCTGCGTGTTCACACTCGTCGATCCATTGGCTTGGGCGTCAGAACGACGATTCTGCCGCGTCACGCGCAGCGCCTTCAGCGTTCCAGGCCGCCCCGAAAAAGATGATCATCGCGGAAAACTCCATCCACACCATCAACCCGATCGCCGCCGCAAGCCCTCCGTAGACGGGTCCATACTGAATCCTCTTGACATAAGCTCCAAACAGCAGATTGATGCCTGACCACAAAATGCTCGCCATAACTGCTCCTGGCAGGGAGGAACTCCAAGTGGCCGACCCAGGTCGTGCAACGCGGTAAATCAAGACAAGAACGAATAACGACAACACTATCGCCGCTATCGCAAACGTAACTTTCAATAAGCCTCGTGCCAATGGAGATGGGCCGACCCCGTGAGTGGCCCATTCGGTTAGTAGGCCGCCGAATA
>Ga0210384_10003987_pt1 | contig 16701 bp, 10 predicted proteins | sample IncBWH2MmetaG_FD_160574 | JGI IMG/M metagenome (GOLD analysis project Ga0210384, IMG submission 160574) | Forest soil microbial communities from Barre Woods Harvard Forest LTER site, Petersham, Massachusetts, United States - Inc-BW-H-2-M | ecosystem: Environmental > Terrestrial > Soil >...
AGTGCCGGATAGTGGCACCGTCTGTGGGCTGTTCGAAGCGTTGTCGTGAATCGTAATGTTGCCCGTGCGCGTTCCGAGTTGGGTAGGAGTGAAGGTAACTTTGATTAAGCAATTCGCTCCCGCGGCGAGCGTGCTCCCGCAGGGCTTCGTGCTGGTCGCCGGCGCGAAGTCGCCACTGACCGCGATGCTGCTGATGTTCAGCGTCGCACTTCCCGTGTTGGTGAGCTTGACAGTCTTCCCAGTGGCAGTCGTGCCCACTACGGTGTTGCCAAACACCAGCGACGTCGGCGTCAGCGTCACCACTGGACCGCCGCCACCACCGCAGCCGGTGAAGGCAAACGATCCGATGTGAGTGCCCCAAACGAAGTCGCCAGTGGTCTTCAGATACTGGTTAACGAACCAGAAGGTGCAGTCATCCGACGGGTCGATTCGCGCGGCGCTGTAGTCTCCCCATCGGCTATGACCCGTCTGGAAATGCGTGCCGGTAAGCAGAGTGTTCTCCGATTCCATGGTACCGGCAGCATCGGTCGGAACGCGCCCCGTATAGGCGAGGCCCGGATCGATGCTGCTGCTCGAGACGCTGTAGCTCAACAACATATCGCCCGCTTTATCCATGGCCATACTGCCCATCCATCGGAAAGTGGAGTCGGGAGCGTAAGTTCCCTGCTGGAAGATAGTCGGCGTATTGTTGGGAGTCCGAATTTCATACCAGCGCGGAGCGACGCTCGAGACACTTGTGACGGAGTGGTTGACGACCAACGCCTCGTGATCGCCGAAGTTGCGGTAGGCCAGACGATACATCATGCGGTCGCCGAGGGTGTCGAGCTGTTGACCGGTTCCCTTTTGCGGGACGCACGTTCCGCCAGTTCCACTGCAGGAGGGCGAGAAACTACTGACCGGAATGTTGATGGGCCCGGTGAATGTGGATGCGCTGGGATTCGCGAAGTTCGGCGTCAGTTGGAATTGGTGCAGGCTGGTGGTCTCGAAGGTAATAAAATAACCCGGCGAGCCGTCAGGCGGAGCGGTCGAACCATCCAGGTCGGAGGGCTGGAACCCGCCATCATTTTGGATCGTGAAGCATACTTGGACCGGGTTCGGTTTGCCGGCCAGCATCGCTGTGCGGTCGTATGCGCAGGCAGCGGTTCCGACGAAAGTCTGTAAACCCAGGAACAGGTGGGCCATCTGCAGGTAGGCTGGATTGCTGGCGGTGGGCCAGACCGAGTAATGAGGATAGTCGGGGAAGTTGTTGCCAAAGGAGTACTCATACAGCGAATAGGCTCCGGTGGGGTCGTTGGTTTTGGAAACCGCCTGGCACAAGCTATAGGGCGCACTCTCACTGCCGATCTGGGAGAGGAACCAGCGGTCGGCAAGCCGATCGTATTGCACGATGGGATCACCCTGATTGCCGGCGCAGGCGCCACCCATGCTCGCCCAAATCGAGCCCAGCGTCTTGGGGAATCCGGCGGCGATATGGCCCGTCTTGTCGTAAACGGCCCATTCACTGTTGACAATCTCCACGATGTGGTTGGGTCCCACCGCCATATTGGAATCGGAGGGTTCACCACCGTTGACGCCGATGCCTTCGAAGTCGATGCCTTGAGTGCCGTTGAGCAGCGGGCCGAATTCGGTCTGTAGCGCCTTATCCTCGCCCCCTGGGCCCAGGTTGCGGTTAATGGACCGCACTTCGTGTTCCACCAGTTCCTCGGACGGCAGCGACTGCGGTACCGCGAACATGGGTGGCGAAACAGCAAATCTGATTGGTTGTCTGACGGTTGGCGCCTGAGTCTTGTTCTGGCTGGTTTTGGCGAAGGCCAGCGTTGTCAACGCCAAGCCACATAAGATGAGAGTTCGAACAACCGTTCCTACACGAACCATTGATTTCTCCTCGTGAAATTTGCTTAGGGGTTGGGCCGCTGCCGGTCAAAACCCGCTGGGGCATGGGGCGGGACTTGCGAAGGCTACTAGCGCGTGTAGTTTATACCTCGGTTTTCAGGAAAAAGCAAAGGAAAATCGGCGCGCAGCGCGCTTTGCAGCAATGTTGAATTTGTTTTCACATCGGGATAACAAAACAAGCGGGCGAATCACATCGACCCGTGATCAGTCCACCAGCGCGGGCCCCCGCCAGGGGCCGCTCTCCATCTCAAGTTTCGCGGCGACCGCCAGCACCACTTCTTCTTCCCAGGGCCGTCCGACAATCTGTACGCCGATCGGCAAGCCCTCCTCCGAATACCCTATCGGAACCACGGCGGCGGGAAAGCCCAGCAGGTTAAACCACTCGCAATAACTCCAGGCATCGAGATACTTCACCGTCTTCCCTTCCACCTGCCACTCTCGCTCGCCATGACGAAACGCGGGGATCGCAGCGGTAGGACAAAGCAGCACGGAATACTTTCGCATCTGCACCAGAATCTTCTCCCGCACCGCATCGCGTCCCAGCCACGCCGCAAGCAGCGCCTCGCCCGACCGCGATCCGATGAAGGGCGCGGGCGTGGCCTTGGTCCACGCAAAAAACTCCCGCAGAATCGGGCTCAGTTCCGGCTCGTGGCCCCGCAACATCGGTTCCAGAATCATCCCTCCGGCCGTGCCGAAGAATTCCCACCACAGCTGCCGCGCTTCTTCGAGTCCCTCGGGACGGAAAGAATCGACACGAAATCCGCAGCTCGACAAGAGAGACGCTGCCCGACTCACCGCCGACCTGGTTTCGCGCGTCACTGGAGTTCGGCCATCGTCCTCGAAGAACCCGATGGAGACCGACAGCACCGCCGTCTGATGAATCTCACGCACCTCAACCGGCGCAGAACACGGATCTCCATCACGAACATCGCCGTCGTCCCACCCCGCCATCACTTCAAAAAGTATTCGCACATCTTCTATGGTGCGCGCCATCGGCCCCACCACTCCGATCAGCGCAAACGGCCCGCCAGCTTTCGGAAAGTGCCCCGTCGAAGGAATGCGTCCAGGAGTTGGCTTCAGTCCGCAAATCCCGCAAAAGTGCGCCGGCACCCGGATCGAACCGCCCCCGTCGCTGCCCACGCCGCCAGCGCAAAGTCCCGCCGCGATGGCCGCAGCCTCTCCACCGCTCGATCCGCCCGCCGTGCGCGTCAGGTCCCAGGGATTGTTCGTTCGTCCATATAAAAGATTGTCGGTTTCCCACGCCATGAGCAGTTCGGGCGTGTTAGTAACCCCGAGGATCACCGCCCCGGCTGCACGCAGGCGCGCCACCAACGGCGCATTGTCAACCGCGATATGTCCGGCACGCAAACGCGTACCCGCTTCACAGCGATGTCCGGCAACATCAATCGCGGACTTGATAGATAAAGGCACGCCATGCAGTGGCCCGAGTTCATCCCCGCGCAGAATCGCTGTCTCCGCCTCCCGCGCCTGGGCCAGTACAGCTTCCGGCCGGTAATCGACGAATGCGTTCAACCTTGGATTCAAACGCTCGATGCGGTCAAGATGAGCCCTCGCCACCTCCACCGGCGAAACCACTTTCCGGCGGATCTGCGACGCGATTTCCCGAGCAGAAAAAAGATGCGGAGCGTTTGAGGTCATGAAGTGTGGAGGACGGCGCAACGAAATTCAGGATATCAGCCAAGCTCGGGCGCGCGGTTGCCTGTTCGTTGACTTCCGCCCTCCAGGCGGTCGACTTGTTCGGCACGCAAAAATCCGGCCGAAGACCAATGCCTCGGCAGGAACATCAAGACACCGCCGCGGTCTACTTGTTTTCGCGCAAGTCGGGTACGGATTCCACGCAGTTGGTGACTCCACCCGTAGCGCCGACGTTGCGCGTGGCGGAAAACTGTCCGGTGCAGAACACGTCCGTGCCGCTCAGATTGCCGGTTATATTCATGGATCCGTCGTTCGCGAAGAAGACATGCGACAAGTCTCCCACATGGACTCCGGCCCCGCCATTACCCGTAATATTGTTCACGAAGGGACTAACGAAGTCCGTGCGCATCACGGAGCCATTAATAATCCGGATGCCGTCAAAGGCATTGCCTGTCACATGAGCAACCGAGAGTCGCACCGTCCCGTTGGCCGTCGCGAGGACCCCAAATCCGCCATTGTTGCTGACCGTCGTGGTGGTAGCATTGTTTGCGAGGAACACGAAAGCATCGTCAAACACCTGTATTCCGTGGCTTCCGTTGTTGCTGATGGTGTCGTCCACCAACACCACGCGCGAGTCATTGGTAACAATAACGCCGACGCCGCTGGGATTGTTGTTGATGGAATCATTCTGCGAGTCAACGTGAGCGCGCGATGCTCGCAGACCATAACCGACTTGCGAATTCTGGATGGTGTTTCCGGCCAGGCGGCAAACGGCGTTGTTCGCGCAGTTGACGCTGCCATTGATGGTGAATCCGTTCAGCGCGAAGCGGCCGGAGTCCACCACCACGAGAGTGTCCAGCGTCCCGCTGGATGCGTCGGTGATCGTAGCTCCCAGCGAACTGGCCTGCAGAGTCAGGTTGTCCAGGCTGGAGATGACCACGTTCTCATGGCAATTGCCGGTCACCGTGATGGTGTTCGGGCCAAGCGGGTTCCTGGCAGCAATCTTGGCAACGACCGCATTGATCGGCAAGTGGGTAGCCAGCCGGCAGTCTACGTTAAACGTCAAGGCCTGAGCCGTCAGCCCGAGCAGGAATATTGGGAGCAAGGCAAGCAGCAGCATGGTGCGAAGCAACCTCATACGATCCTCCTGAAAGCTGCGAGTTTTTTGTTGAGTTGGGGTCTCCTTTTACTTCAGGTTCGAAACGAGGGCCTTGAGTCTACATCACTTCCAACGGTCGCGGTAGTGTTGTTTTTCGCGAGCGACGCTCAGTCGCTTGCGTATAGACGAGTCTGGCGTTCTGCTTTTTTTCCAGTAGAGTAAGGTGTTACATCATCACGGTCGAGAACGAGAATCAGCTCCAGCGTGAGTACTGGGTGGTGGACAAACTTCCGTGGGAGCTCATCTCGTGCGGCGAGAGTCGCATTTTGATTTTGTTTTGAAGGGGCGTGGCTTTAGCCGCGCCGTAAAGACCCTAAATCACAAGCGGCCTTAGCCGCTGAGGCTCGCATTCATGAAGCATATCCACAAGGTTGCCATACTCGGCGCAGGCACGATGGGCGCCCGTATCGCGGCACATTTCGTTAACGCTGGCGTCCCCTCATTGCTGCTCGACATACTTCCACCAGACGCGCCTCCAAACGGTCCCGCCCGCTACAAAATCGCGGCTGCCGGACTCGACGGGGCCATCAAATCCAAGCCCGCCGCGTTTTTCGAAGCTTCACTTTCACGCCTCGTAACCGTGGGCAATTTCGACGACGACCTGAAACGCCTGGCTGAGGTCGACTGGATCATCGAGGCTGTAGTCGAGAACCTCGAAATCAAGCGGTCACTGCTAAAAAAGGTGGAAGCCATCCGCAAGCCGGGCACCATCGTCACCACCAACACCAGCGGACTTCCGGTGGCGAAAATCTCCGAGGGCTTTTCCGCAGACTTCCGTCGCTCGTGGTTCGGCACACATTTTTTTAATCCCCCACGCTATATGCGCCTGCTCGAACTGATCCCAACCCCGGAAGCGGATCGCACGCTGATCGAGGCCGTCACCCACTTCTGCGACACGCAACTGGGCAAGGGCGTCGTGCTGGCGAAAGATACGCCCAACTTCATCGCCAATCGCATCGGCACATTTTCCGTGCTCAACGTGATGCGCCTCATGCAGGAAATGGACCTGAGCATCGAGGAGATCGACGCGCTCACCGGCCAAACCGTGGGCTGGCCGCGCTCCGCTACCTTCCGGACCATCGATCTGGTCGGCCTCGACATTCTTGGCCATGTAGTCACGAACATGACGCAGAACGTGCACGACGAGCGCAGCGAATTGCAGATTCCCGCCTTCTTTCGCCAGATGCTCGAACGCAAGTGGCTAGGCGACAAAACCAAAGGCGGCTTCTACAAGAAAGGTGCAGGAGTGGCGTCCTCGCCCGCCGCACCCTCCAAAAACAGAGAGGACGAGCGCCTCGCCCTCGACTGGAAGACGCTCGAATATCATCCGCGGCAGAAGCCGAAATTCGCCGCCCTCGATATGGCGAAAAATGTCGAAGACACCGGTGCGCGAGTTCGAATGTTGCTAGGCCTCGACGGCAACGCCGCCGCCGCACCGCAAAAGCCCGACAAGGCCAGCGCTTTCCTCTGGGCCGCCCTCTCCGACCTGTGGACATATTCCGCCAATCGCATCCCCGAGATTTCCGACTCCACGGTCGAGATCGATCGCGCCATGCGCCTCGGCTTCAACTGGGAACTCGGCCCTTTCGAACTCTGGGACGCGGCCGGCGTGGAAGCAACCGTAGCGCGCATGAAAAAAGAAGGACGTCCCGTCGCGGCCAATGTAGAGAGACGGCTCGCCTCGGGACAGAAATCCTGGTACGCCGATGATCCAAAGACTTCATCGGGTCGCAAGTATTGGGATCTGGCAACCGGCAACTGGCGACCGGTAGCTGTCCCCGCCGGCGTCTGGTCGGTCGAAGTAGCAAAAAAGTCCAACGGCGTGGTCAAGAAAAATTCGAGTGCCTCGCTGGTCGACCTCGGCGATGGTGTGGCCTGCATTGAATTCCACTCCAAAATGAACGCCCTCGGCGCCGACATCATCTCGCTCATCAGCCAGACCCTGAAGCCGGGCGGCCCCGGCGACGCCTTTGACGCGCTTGTCATCACCAACGACGCGCAGAATTTCTCCGTGGGCGCGAACCTGATGCTCCTGCTCATGTCCGTCCAGGAGGAAGAGTGGGACGACGTCGACCTGGCCATCCGTCAGTTTCAAGGCATGACGCAGGCCATCAAATTTTCACCCAAACCAGTAGTAATCGCGCCCTTCGGACTCGCCCTAGGCGGCGGCTGCGAGGTCTCACTGCACGCGGCCGCTCGCCAACCGCACGCCGAGCTCTACATGGGACTGGTCGAGGTCGGAGTCGGCCTGCTTCCCGGAGGCGGCGGCTGCAAGGAAATGTTGCTGCGCGCGGTCGACAGCGCAGCTTCGATTCGTCCGGGCGGTCGTGGCGAATCGGTTGAGCTGATGGAAGCGATGAAGAGAGCCTTCGAAACCATCGCCACGGCGAAAGTCTCCACTTCGGCCCACGAAGCCCGCGGCCTGGGATTCCTCTCAAGCTCGGACCAAGTCACCATGAACCGCGAGCGCGTTCTTAGCGACGCCAAAGAGCGCGCGCTGCAACTGGCACGCGCGGGTTACGAGCCCCCAGGGATGCGCACCGACATTCCCGCTCCCGGCGAAAACATCCTGGCCGCTCTCAAAATGGGCGTCCACCTGATGCGTCAAGGCGAATACATCAGCGATCACGAGCAGAAGTTAGCCACAAAGATCGCCGAAGTCCTCTGCGGAGGAAACATCACCCCCGGCACACCAGTCAGCGAACAATATCTGCTCGACTTGGAGCGCGAGGCCTTCAAGTCCCTATGCGGCGAAAAAAAGACCCAGGAGAGAATTCAATTCACCCTGAAGACAGGCAAGACCCTAAGAAATTAGCACCGCTTCGTGTGCTGACGGGGCTTCGCCCCGCAATGGAGGGACGGGCGCCCTCGCCCGTCCAAGCCGAGCGCAGCTCGGCAGCTCCCGGTGACCGTAGCGACTCTGGATTCGCGGTAGGGACTTTAATCCAACGCTGGAAACTACAAATTTACTTCGACAGCGCCCCGTCCAGCGAGAACCCTCCCGCGCCGCGCAACAGCAGCGCCCCAGCCATGGCCAGCGCCAGCAGATGGAATTCGATCCCCTCGCCTTTCTGGCTGCCCATCCAGTTCATGAAGAAGCCAAACGGCAGGTGAACCATAAAGATGGCTCCAACCATCAGGCCACCGACTCCGAAAGCGGCGATGCGCGTCAACAAGCCGAAAATCAGCCCCAGCCCCGCAAAGAATTCCGTGCAGATGATCAGATATGCCATCGCAGCGGGCATTCCCAGATGCGTAAAGGCTCCCACGGTGGCGTGAAAACCAAAGCCCCCAAACCAGCCCAGCATTTTTTGCGCGCCGTGCGCGAAGAACACCACTCCCAGAACTACTCGCAGGATGGTCAAAGCCACGTCATTGCTGGTACCCATCAGTCGCTTCATCGCTTCCTCCTGGCGGGTTCTGTCGTCTTGCGCGTCTGTCTTGCGCCTTTTAAGAGGACGATCGTCCCGCGATTGTCGTTATCACAACAATTAATTTCGATTCTCTTCCCCAACCACATGATTCACTTTTTCCCGCGCCCGCAGCAACTCACCCGCCGGCCCCTCCCGGGAAATAATCCGCCTTCCGGATGCGGCGTATAATTTGTGAACTAGACTTCGTGAAGGATGGTACAGACGAAAATGTCCGCAGGCAATGGCGATTCGAAGATCGGCGCGAACGGCAATGATAATGATTTGGATGCTGTCCTGAAACCGCGGACAGAGTGGCTGGCCAAGCGGAAGGCCGAGAATAAAGACGGCAACTTCTCGCAGATGCACTACGCGCGCCAGGGCGTGATCACAGACGAGATGCAATACATCGCCCACCGCGAGAAGCTAACGCAAGACCTCGTGCGCGATGAAGTCGCACGCGGACGCATGATCATCCCCGCGAACATCAATCATCCCGAACTTGAGCCGATGGCCATCGGCGTAGCGTCCCTCTGCAAGATCAACGCCAACATCGGCAACTCGGCCGTCACCTCCAACATCGACGAAGAACTCAAGAAGCTGCACACCGCCGTTCACTACGGAGCCGATACCGTGATGGACCTCTCCACTGGCGGCGACATCCATACCATTCGCGAAGCCATCGTCCGCCACTCGCCCGTCCCCATCGGCACGGTTCCAATCTATGAAGCCATCTCGCGCGTCAAGCGCGTAGAAGACCTCAACAAAAGTGTCGTGCTGGAAGTAATCGAAGAGCAGGCCGAGCAAGGCGTGGATTACATGACCATCCACGCCGGCGTCCTCATTCAATATTTGCCCATGGTCTCGAAGCGCATCACCGGAATCGTCAGCCGCGGCGGCGCGATCCTGGGCCAATGGATGGCCCACCACCACAAGCAAAATTTCCTCTACGAGTGCTTCGAGGACATCTGCAAGATTTTCGCGAAGTACGACGTAAGCTTCTCCCTGGGGGACGGCCTGCGTCCCGGTTGCATAGCCGACGCCAGCGATGAAGCGCAGTTCGCCGAGCTAAAAACCCTGGGCGAACTAACTCGTATAGCCTGGAAGCGCGACGTGCAGGTAATGATCGAAGGCCCCGGCCACATCCCCATGCACAAGATCAAGGAGCAGGTAGAAAAGGAAAATGCCTGGTGCGACGAAGCCCCCTTCTACACCCTAGGCCCGCTGGTAACCGACATAGCTCCCGGCTACGACCACATCACCTCCGCCATAGGAGCGGCCATGATCGGATGGTACGGCGCGTCGATGCTCTGTTACGTAACTCCCAAAGAACATCTCGGCTTGCCCAACGAAAAAGATGTGAAAGACGGAATCATCGCCTACAAGATCGCCGCCCACGCCGCCGACATAGCCCGCCAGCGTCCCGGAGCCCGCGACCGCGACGACGCCCTAAGCTATGCCCGCTACAAGTTCGATTGGGAAAAGCAGTTCGAACTCTCCCTCGATCCCGAGACCTCCCGCTCCATGCACGATGAAACGCTCCCCGAAGAGGGATACAAAACCGCAGCCTTCTGTTCCATGTGCGGCCCAAAGTTCTGCTCGATGAATTACTCCAGCAAAGTGGACGAATACAACAAGCAGGTTCACGGCCTGGAAAAGAAAGACTACTCCGAGTTAGTGGAGAAGCTGGTAATCCTGAAGTAAGTCACGTAGCAACGGACGCGCTCGTCTGTCTGAGCGATGCCCGGCTATTGCAGCCATTCCGTGCCCATATTGTCGTCCGTGATCACGCGGACGCCCGCTGCACGAGCGCGGATATGGCCGGCAGACTCCAAGGTGAACAATCCAGCCCGTATGTCACGGTCCATCGTAGTCGCCATGGCCATCACTTCGAGCAACCGGCGGCGATGTTGCTCCTGTGACAAGTCAAACACTGGTTGGCCATCGATTTTGTAACGCACCAGGACGTCGAGCCAACGTCTTGCATCGAGTTGCAAGGGCGTATCACTGACCGCCATAAAATTCGCTAAGCGCATTGCAAAGGGAAAAGCACTGACGCCAGTCAGCATGGCTTCTTTCGAGTCGGTGGTGTTGTAAAAATGCACTCCCGCTGGATTCAAATGCCGGCGAATCAGCTGGAGAAATTCCAATGAAAGAAGGTTGGACATGTTGGAACGCCAGCTATAAGAGGTGTTCATTACAATGACGTCGAATTTGCGTCCCGGGTTCCGCATCAGCCAGCGGCGGCCATCGTCGATGTCGATGCGCACCTTCGGATTTTGCAGCAGGCTGGCCACCTCGGGAACGCGCTGGATGAGGCGTAGATATCCCGGATTGATTTCGACAATCGTCAGGTGTTCAACTTGCGGATGGTTGGCAATGACCTGGGCCCACGATCCGGACGACAAGCCGATCATGAGCACTTCTCTCGGATTCGCATGAAAGTAGCTCAGTGAAAACGCCCGTTGAATTCCGTTCGAATCGTTTACCAGACCGACGTTAAAGCGCCCATCGTAGATTCCTCCTCCAAAAACCGTCCCTGCCGTTGTAACTGCGATGACTCCACTCTTGGTTTCAACAACGGTGCCAAACTGCATGCCGGGTACGTAGTTCTTCTTAAACAGCATCTTTTCATACATGCCGCGAAAAAGAGGCTCGGAAGCCTGCACCACAAACAGAGCCGCAACGAACACAGCGGCGGCCGAAGCAATAAAGCTGCCCCGCTTCAGCTTCGCTTTGGGCATCAGTGCAATGCCGAGTCCAAGACCAAGCAAAGCCAGCACAACGCTGACGTATCGTAACGGCAGGATGTCCATGAGCACGAAACCCGTGAGGTAGCTGCCCAGCGCCGAACCGGCAATGTTGCTCAGATACAAATAGCTCATGCGTGCGCCGGCCTGCTCATCCGGGCAGATTGAGATATGGCAAAGCAGCGGAAACAGGGCGCCAAGACACGCCGCCGCGAGGCCGATGGGTACGAGCGTCCACAAATACGAAACGCGCAGCACCAGATTGAAAAGCATGGGACCAACCAGGAACCCAAGCATGTTAGCTCCAAGCACCGTACCCACTAAGAAACGAGTACAGCCGAGCGGGCTGGTGATTTTCTGACAGATGCGATTGCTTGCCTGCGATCCGGCTGCGATCCCCATGAGGTAGGCGCCCAGGAGAAAAGCGAAACTTTTCGCCAGACCCGCCGTCGTAAATGAGAACAGCCGATACCAGACGATTTCATAACCGAGCGAAACGAATCCCGCAATGCCAGCGGTTACGACAGCCGAGGCGAAGCCGATTCCAGGAACTGCACATGGAAGTGCAGATGGAAGCGCACAGCCGGAGACGGTTGGGTCGGTCGCGCGTCCAGCATCATGCGCCGCGAGTCCGCCCTGCACGTCCGATGTCGCCGGCGTGCGCGTCGGCTGCCCTCCTTGAGTTACGAAGTGCCAAACCAACACCGTAGCGCCCACCAGCGCGTTCAAACCCGCGGCCAGCGCCACGGTTTTCGATTCTCCCAGCCAGCGCATCAGAAACAGACCGGCGCAGAAACATGCCGCAGCGGAGCCCAGGGTATTGGCAGCGTACAGCGCTCCGACCGACGTACCCACATTCCGGGAAAAACGAACTGCATAGGAAACCAGAATTGGCAGGGTTGACCCCATAAGCACAGTCGGAAGCACGACCAGAGCGAAAGCCACCAGTCCGGTTTGGAGCGGTCCAGAACCTGCCGTGAAGTCCGCTGCCCGGTGGAGGATTTTCAGGGAGAAAACTCCATACGCGGCGATCAGCAGTTCGACCAGGCCAAAAACCCGGAGCAGGGGCAAATGTTGGGAACGCGAGATCGTTCCGCCCAGCACGCTGCCCAGACCCAATCCCAGCATGAAGGCGGTGACCACCATGGTTACCGACTCGATGTTCACGCCGTAGAGGGTAAACAGAGCCCGTTGCCACACAATCTGGTAAAGGAGTGCCGGAAATCCGGAGACAAAGAAAAACAGGCACGGCCATGCTGTCGATCGGAGCGTCGATCCGGGCGACGTCGATCCGAGCCTCGACCCCTGCGATGAAGTGCTCTTGGGGATTGCCCCGGCGAGGGTTCGCGCCGCGGCGGTCGCAGCGTATCCAGTCATGTTGATCTCCGTGGATTGGACATTCAAGGGGGACGCCTGCCGCTAAAAACTTTATGCGAGCGAGCAGACGGCCGTTGCCCTGAGTCTAGCCCGCGCGCCTGCCTTCTCAGGTTCACGGTACCTGCGAGCCGAAACGAAAGTAATAGCGAAGGTTGCGACGATGCGCCCCTGCTTCTACCACAGCAGCGCCGACGCGCAGCACAGCGCCGGTGCCTGGCCGTGGAAATCGCCGGTTCGGCGGGCAGGTGAAAAGTGCGACCCGTTCTTGTGCTCCACTATTACCCGCGTAATCTTTCCCTCGCTTCCGGAGTCAAGGTACGGTTGATCTTCGCCGTTTGTCCGAGATTCTTGCGCTCGGCCTGGAGTCTCTAGTGTTGAATGCGCGTGGCATGTGGACGCTCGCGATCGTCGGACCTTTACTCATCGGCTTTACTGTGTTCTGGCTTTCTCCGGAAAGCGGCGAACGCGAATTCGGGCGCGCCGTCGAAGCCGTAAAGCTGGTGCGCAGCTATCGATACGCGTCCGCAACCGCCCCTCGCCCGACGCGCCACACCGAAGCGCACGGCGAGATGAGCTGTTCGCAGGCCGCGTTCCACCAACTCATTCATGTGGTTGATCAAGATCTGAAACCATCCGACTTCGTTGAGGAAACCGTGCGTTTGAATGCCGGAACGTTTCAGCGCGCTGGAGACGGCACATGGAGCCGGCGGACTCTCTCGGAAGGATGGGAAAAGCCCGAGCAGCTCTGCACCAATCTCAGCAGCGGCGTCGATATTCAGTTCTTTCCCGACGTCAGCCGGATGCAGAAAAATGGAATCTTTGAAAGAGGCGAGAGTAAAGAGGTAAACGGCGTTCAGTGCCGGGTGTGGAAAGTCCAAGTCACCGAGTACGGCTCGGGACTCGAGAACCGAACGGTCTGCCTCGGAATGAAGGATCATCTCCCGTACGAAGTCACCTCCGACTACGATGGTTCACGAACCACATTTTCCGATTTCAACGCCGCCATTGAAATCCCGGAGATGACTTCGATCGCAGCTTCCGACGACCGTTCCAGGGCGAACAACCCTTGATCCAGGCGGGGGGCCCTACCCAGTCGCGTTTCTTGCGAATGCGTGGGTGTGGGCACCATCCGACACTCCCGACGAGCGCCTGAGAACAATGTCCTGAAATACATATGTAAGATATTGTTTCCGTATTTATGAGCATCGCTGAGAAAACCATCAGCTTCCGCGCCGATGCCGAAAAGATTGACACGCTTGATTCCCTTGCCGCCGCGCAGGACCGGCCGCGCAGTTATCTCATCGACGAGCCATTACCAGCTACATCGAACTGCACGCCTACCCGGACGCGCTGGTTCGCAAGGGGTTGGGAGAGATGCGAAGAGGTTGCGTCGTCAGCCATGAACAGCTCGTAAAGCGGCTCAAGCAGACGGGACGCGCTCGCCGGTTGTCGAGCCGATTGTCCGGTAAATGATCGAATGGAGCGAGCAGGCGCTCCGGCAATTGGAGCGCGCCCGCGATTACATCGCATTCGCAAACAGCAAAGAAGTTGCCGCCCGGATCACAACCCAGATCGTCACCACATTCAACGGCTCGCCGCTTTCCCCACGGCCGGCGAGCAACAGTGGCCAGAGGCTTTCTAAGCGTTAGCCTTTAATCACAGCCCCTGCCCCCTACCGCATCAGCGCCGACGCGCACCATAGCACGGGCGCCTGGCCGTGGAAATCGCCGGTTCGGCGGGCGCGGGCAAGGTAGTAGTCGAGATCATTTTTCTTTCCGGTGCCTTCGCAGACGCCGGTCACATCGGCGTTCTGGTCAATGTAGCCGACCAGCGCCAGCCATCCTTTGCGAGCTGCAGGGCCGTAAGTGGCGGGGTCGAGCCATCCGTTTTTTACGCCGGTGATCAATGCAAAAGTGAACATGCCAGTCGAGGAAGTTTCCGGCCACGCCTCGGGATGGTCAACCAGTTGCCTCCACATGCCGTCTTTGCCTTGGAAACCCAAAAGCGCCTGCATCATCTTCCGGTATGCCGCCAGAATACGCGCGCGCTGGGGATGGTCCGCGGGCAGCGCACGCAACAACTCGGTCATACCGGCGGCCACCCAGCCATTGCCGCGTCCCCAATAGAAGGGCACATCGGGCGCGTGGAAGAACAGACCGTTGGGTTGCTGCAGCTTGTCGAGGTAAGCGACCATTTCCAGCGCAGCGCGATCGAGATATTTGGAATCTCCGGTAGCACGAAACGCCTGCACCTGGACCATGGTGATCATGTACATGTCGTCAATCCAGAAGCGGGTTTCACGGGTCAGCCCGTCCGGCATCGGATTTTCCCACTGCCGGTCGGCGAACGACCTGCCGAGCTCGAGGTATTTTGGGTCTTTGGTCTGCTGATAAATCTCCAGTGGAACCGTGCCGAAGACGGTGAAGTCCACATGCCGGTCTTTGCCGATGAGACCGGTACCCGCGGGCGTCATTAGCGGATCGAAGCGCTGAATCAGTTTTGCGGAAAGACCCTTATCGCCAAAAAGCTGAGCAAAAGTCAGCGCACCGTACCAGGTACAGACCTCCTGATAGACAATGTGCTTGGGATCCGCGTGAGGACTGATGACGAAGTGTTCGGCCACGCGTTTGCCGACTTCGGCGGGCGAAGTGCCGGCGGGCCAGTCGCTGAAGTAGCTAGTTTGGGCGGCGGCCGGAAGGGCAAGAGCAAGGAGCGCAACTGCGGCCACCAGTATCATGAACGGTTTTGAGGCTCTCTGCCTGGGGAGTGCGGACATGCGGGTATCATAATATCCAACCGCATATCCAAGCGCATATCGAACCGCGCCGTTACCGCCGGCGAATTCCCGCCCCGTTCGCGGAGGCGCAATAACAGTTCGTGTCCTCGGTGCCTTCAAAGCGAAACACTACCGTAACTTGGCAGCATTCCAATCTTCATAGGAAAATCCGGAAGCATCCTGGGCCCCGCTGTAGGAAGTTCTGAGGCCAAAAGGCATCTCGACTTCTATGCACAATCAAAATGTAGTTGTCGCTCTGACCACGAGAGACAATGATTACCAGGCGGAACAATCGGCATCTGCGACCGCGGTCGCGTCCCGGCTGGGCGTGAAGATCGACGTCATTTACGCTGACAACAACGCAGTCAATCAATGCCAACAATTAGTCAAGATCATCCAGGACAAGGCTCAGCGCCCGGACGCGATTCTGGTTGAACCAGTTGGAACCCCCATGTACCAGGTCGCGAAAGCGGCAGTGGCAGCGGGCATCGGCTGGGGGATCCTGAATCGCGAAGCCGACTACATTCCTGAACTTCGCCGGGCCGCGCCGGTCCCGGTGTTTGCGGTGAGTCCCGACCAGCAAGAAGTCGGGCGGATTCAAGGCAAACAACTGGCAGCCTTCGCCACGGAAGGCAACATTCTTTATATCGAAGGTCCTTCAACCAGCAGCGCCGCGAATCTCCGCACCAAGGGAATGCTTTCGACCAAACCCAGCAAGGTCGAGGTGAAGGTGCTCAAAGCGGACTGGTCGGAACGAGGCGCACGTCAGGCAGTCAAGTCATGGCTGTCGTTGAGCACGTCGAATCAGCTTCACATTCGGGCCGTTGTCTGCCAGAACGATGCCATGGCCATGGGCGCAAGGAAAGCATTCGCCAGCCTTTCCGAGGCGGCCCGCGAGCAATCGCTGAACATTCCTTTTACAGGCTGCGACGGAGTCACGAAGACTGGTCAGGAATGGGTACGAAGCGGACAGTTGCGCGCCACGGTAGTGATTCCCCCCATGGCGGGCCTCGCTCTCGAAATGCTGGCCAAAGCGGTCAATACCGGTTCCATGCCTGCCGAGCGGACTCTATGCGCCCCTCGATCTTTTCCGGCCATAGCCGAGATCAAGGCGTAGACGCTATTCGTCTTTCACCAACCATGCCAGAGCTTCCTCGCGGGTCTTAAAAGCGGGAAACTCGCGGCGGGAGAAGGTACGCAGCGTCTCCGAGAACGCATGAGGAAAGTTCTCTGCTCCCATCCACGCGGATTTCTTGACATGAGGCTTGTCAAACACGGCGCTCTCTTTCATGGCCTGAATGGCTTCCTTGTCAACGGATGCTCCCGTGAAATCGGACAGGATCAATACCGAATTGCGTGGAAGCGTAGTCACAACTTCGGGAACCGCCCGGCAAACCTTTTCGACCTCGGCCGCCGAACAGTTTGAAAAATCTACTAGAAGAATCTTTATACCTGCATGAGAAATCCACCGAATTCGATCGCTCATGTGACTTCTTTCCGGGCGCAGGTGCGAGTTTGTACTGGCGTCCGCTGAATGTCAACCGGCGTTAGAGTGGCCAGAGTGGCCCACCCGCCTCTGGAAGTTCAGCCGACCGCTGAATTCTTGCGCATCCAGACATCCCACGTAACTCGACCAGCTTCCTGATCCGTCAGCGGGCGGCCCGTCGCCTTGAGGGCCAG
>Ga0210384_10003988_pt1 | contig 16698 bp, 18 predicted proteins | sample IncBWH2MmetaG_FD_160574 | JGI IMG/M metagenome (GOLD analysis project Ga0210384, IMG submission 160574) | Forest soil microbial communities from Barre Woods Harvard Forest LTER site, Petersham, Massachusetts, United States - Inc-BW-H-2-M | ecosystem: Environmental > Terrestrial > Soil >...
AAGGGCAATGTCAATCAGGTTGTCATCCGTGATCATTCGGAACCGGGCACCAAGGTTGTCACGAAGATCGGGACCACTGATAACGTGCTCTTCAAGCCGAGGTTGTGAATCGGCGCGGGGTCCCGACGCCGATCGGCACGTTAAGCTATTGATCCAATTTGCGGTGGAGGGGTCACTCTCGGGCGCTTATTCACACATACATCAGGGTCAGAAGGCGAAATACTCGGTACGAGCACATATTTTCCGCCTTGCGCCTTTAACGGACATCATTTCCTGACCCCACTCCCTCAATCCGGCGTGCAGTGTTTCGCAACCCGCTCGTCCTCCGACATTGGGGGACCATCGTCCACCACGTAGACGGCCCTGTTTCCGTTGACCCAAGTAAACGGATAGCTCGCGAGGTCGATTTCAGAGAGGTCGTCGTGGGGAAGTTGGACGCTATGTCGGATTTGTTGTCCGCGCTGGCGAAGGTCGAGCCGACGTCGGAGCGCTGTGCTGGCAGTAAAGCTCGCGCGATGCATTGTCGATTAGCAAGAAATGGTCGATCGGAACCAGTTTCCTCTCTGAGTTCCGCATATCCGCCGGGCGCTATTCGAAGCTTCCGATCGCTTGTTGCTCATCAGTGACATTCGCTTGGAAATCGCAAGGTAGCTTGGTGGTTCGCACAGAAATTCACCAAAATGCCCACTTATGGCTCATTCGATGCCTGCAGTGCACATTGCGACCGGAGTTGGTCTGGTGCCCAATCGCCTATATGCCGATGCTGATTCGCTCGCACGGTTCCGCAGTAGGCTGTGCAATGTATTCAGCTTAGTCGAGGATATGAGGAGCGCATCATATGTATAACGATTCTCTGTTCAACGCGTTCGCAAGGTCCTTCGAGGCCCGAAGCGAAGTCGAAATGTCGATGACGGAGTACCTCGAATCGTGTCGGGGCGATCCGATGCGATATGCTAATGCTGCCGAGCGGCTGTTAGCAGCGATCGGCGAGCCTCAGATGATCGATACGGCCAAGGATGCTCGCCTTGGCCGTATTTTTTTTAACAGGACGATGCGAGCCTATCCGGCCTTCTCCGGATTCCATGGCATGGAGGAGACGATCGAGCGGATCGTCGGGTTCTTCCGACACGCCGCCCAGGGCCTGGAAGAACGCAAGCAAATTCTTTATTTGCTCGGCCCAGTCGGAGGCGGCAAATCTTCTCTTGCCGAGCGGCTGAAATCGTTGATGGAAGTCCATCCGATCTATGTCCTGAAGGCGGGCGACGAACTCAGTCCCGTGTTCGAAAGCCCGCTCAGCCTGTTTGATCCCGACATCTTCGGACCAATTCTCGAAGAAAAGTATGGTATTCCGCGCCGTCGCCTGACCGGTTTGATGAGCCCGTGGTGCTACAAGCGATTGGAAGCCTTCGGCGGCGATATCTCACGGTTTCGGGTTGCGAAAATGCAGCCTTCGCGACTACGTCAGATCGGAATTGCGAAGACCGAGCCTGGTGACGAAAACAATCAGGATATTTCCTCGCTGGTCGGCAAAGTCGACATCCGCAAGCTGGAAACGTTCGCTCAGAATGATCCCGATGCCTACAGCTATTCCGGCGGTCTGAATCGCGCCAACCAGGGCATCCTCGAATTTGTCGAGATGTTCAAGGCGCCCATCAAGATGCTGCATCCGCTACTCACAGCGACGCAGGAGGGCAATTACATCGGCACCGAGAACATAGGCGCGATTCCATTCACAGGCGTCATCCTCGCGCATTCGAACGAATCCGAATGGCAGAGCTTCAAGACCAATAAGAATAACGAAGCTTTCATCGACAGAATTTGCGTCATCAAGGTGCCGTATTGCCTTCGGGTGACCGAGGAGCAAAAGATCTACACCAAGCTTATTCAGGGGTCCGAACTCGCCTCCGCCCCCTGCGCGCCGGCCACGCAGGAGACGCTCGCGCGATTCTCGGTCATGACGCGCCTGCGCAAGCACGAAAACTCGACGGTCTTCGCGAAAATGCGTGTCTATGACGGCGAAAGTCTCAAGGAGTCCGACCCGAAAGCCCGTAGCGTCCAGGAATACAGGGATGCTGCCGGGGTCGATGAGGGCATGGACGGCGTCTCGACGCGCTTTGCGTTCAAGGTGTTGGCCGCGACCTACAATCACGACACCGCCGAGGTCGGTGCAGATGCCGTCCACCTGATGTATGCTCTCGAGCAGGCCATCCGGCGTGAGCAGTTGCCTGAGGAAGTCGAAAAGCGCTATCTCGAATTCATCAAGGCCGAGCTGGTGCCGCGCTATGCGGAATTCATCGGCAACGAAATCCAAAAAGCCTATCTCGAATCATACTCGGATTATGGTCAAAACCTGTTCGATCGCTACGTCGACTACGCCGACGCCTGGATCGAAGATCAGGACTTCAAGGATCCCGACACCGGCCAATTGATGAATCGCGAGCTTCTCAATCAGGAGCTCACCAAGATCGAGAAGCCGGCGGGCATCGCCAATCCCAAGGACTTTCGCAACGAGGTCGTCAAATTCTCGCTTCGCTCGCGGGCCCAGAACGGCGGAAAGAACCCGGCCTGGACTAGCTATGAAAAGATCCGCGAGGTGATCGAGAAGCGAATATTCTCGCAGGTGGAAGATCTGCTCCCGGTCATCTCGTTCGGATCGAAGAAGGATGGTGATACCGAAAAGAAGCACGGAGAGTTCGTCGAACGGATGGTGGAGCGCGGCTACACCGAGCGTCAGGTTCGTCGGCTCGTCGAGTGGTACATGCGCGTAAAGCAGGCCGGCTGAACCCGATGTAAGATGACTATGCACATCGTCGACAGACGTTTGAATCCGGGCAGCAAAAGCCTCGAAAATCGACAACGGTTCCTGCGTCGCGCAAAAGCGCTGGTTCAGGATGCGGTCAAGAGGATTTCCGGGGACCGCGACATCAAGGATGTCCTGGAGGGCGGCGAGGTCAGTATTCCGCTCGGCGGGATGGGCGAACCGCGCTTTCATCGTCAAGGTGGCACTCGTGACATGGTGCTTCCCGGAAACAAGAAGTATGTCGAAGGCGATGTATTGCAGCGTTCCGGAAAGACGGGCGGAAAGGCGTCTGGGCCCGGCGAAGGCGATAGCGAGGACGCGTTCAGAGTCGTTCTCAGCCGCGACGAGTTTCTCGACCTGTTCCTCGATGATCTCGAATTGCCTGATCTCGCCAAGCGAAGGTTGGCCAGCGCGGAGAGCGAGAGCAATCACCGCGCCGGCTATACCAACTCGGGCTCCCCGGCGAACCTCTCGGTCAGCCGAACGGTGCGTTTGGCAATGGCTCGGCGGGTCGCATTAAGGCGTCCTCGGCTAGAAACCATCGCCCAGCTCGAGGCCGACTTGGCCGATTGCGCCGAAGAACCACGGCGGATCGAGCTGACCGAAGAGATCGAGGCGCTGAAGGGGAGACTTCGTCGGATACCGTTCATAGATCCGATCGACATACGATACCGACGTTTCGAAACCGTTCCGAAGCCGGTAACGCAAGCAGTCATGTTCTGTCTGATGGACGTGTCCGGCTCGATGTCCGAGCACATGAAGGACTTGGCCAAGTGCTTTTACATGCTGCTCTACGTGTTTCTCAAGCGACGCTATCGTCACGTCGAGATCGTGTTCATCCGTCACACCGATCGGGCCGAAGAAGTTGACGAAGAAACGTTCTTCCATGGCCGGGCATCAGGCGGCACCTTGGTTTCAAGTGCGTTGAAGGAGATGCACGACATCGTTCGGTCGCGTTTTCGCCCTGCCGATTGGAATATTTATGCAGCCCAAGCTTCCGATGGCGACAACTCTCATTCGGACGGAGAAGCCGTGAGCCGCCTCCTTACCGAAATGGTTCTCCCGGTCAGCCAATTCTTTGCTTACATTGAGGTGGGCAAAGCCAGTGATAGCACGTTCGCGAGCCCCGATTCATCGCTGTGGACGCTGTATCAGCGACTGCATGATAGCGGGGCGCCGCTGTCGATACGCAAGGTTACCAGCCGTTCCGAGATTTTCCCGGTCTTTCGTGATCTTTTTCATCGTAGCCAAAACCATGTAAAGGTCGTGCGATGAGCGCGAACGCCGGACGCCTGTTCGATGGACCGGACTGGGACTTTGCTACGCTGCAACGCATTCACGATGCTTGTGAAGAGATTGCAAGATCAGAGATGGGCTTGAACACCTATCCTAACCAGATTGAGATCATTACATCGGAGCAGATGCTGGATGGGTACGCCTCTGGCGGCTTGCCGCTGTTATATAAGCACTGGTCGTTCGGCAAACATTTCGCACATGAAGAGGCCTCCTACCGTAGGGGTTTGAAGGGCCTCGCTTATGAAGTCGTGATCAACAGTTCGCCGTGTATTTCTTACCTGATGGAAGAGAACACTTCGACGATGCAAACGCTGGTGATCGCGCATGCAGCGTTCGGCCACAATCACTTTTTCAAGAACAATTATCTTTTCAAACAATGGACGGATGCCGAGGGCATTCTCGATTACCTCGAATTTGCAAAAGGCTATGTTGCACAATGTGAGGATCGTCACGGCAGAACTCTCGTCGAGCAAACGTTGGATGCTGCGCATGCCCTGATGTCCCACGGCGTTGATCGATATCCCGGCAAGAAGTCCCTCGATCTTCGCGCAGAAGAGCGGCGGGCGGGAGAGCGCCGATCTTATGAAGAACGTGCATTCAACGATCTTTGGCGCACTGTTCCGGCCGGGCCACTAAAAAGTGCGGCGACGTTGACCGGTGAACGGCGGCGGGCTTTGCTCCGACTGCCCCAGGAAAACCTGCTTTATTTTCTTGAGAAAACTGCGCCGCGTCTCCTGCCCTGGCAACGGGAGTTGCTTCGCATTGTGCGCAACTTGGCGCAATATTTCTATCCACAGCGGCAGACCAAAGTCATGAACGAGGGAACCGCGACGTTTGTGCATTACCGTATCATGTCCCGCTTGCACGAGTTGGGCCGCATTTCCGACGGAAGCTTTCTTGAATTCTTGCAATCGCATACGAACGTGGTTTTTCAGCCCGATTTTGACCATTCCTACTTTTCAGGCTTCAATCCTTACGCGTTGGGTTTTGCGGTGATGCGAGATATCGAGCGGATTGTTACCAGTCCCGACGAAGAGGATCATGAATGGTTTCCGGATATTGCCGGAAGCGGAGATGCAATGTCCGTATTGCGCGATATCTGGGCAAATTATCGAGACGAGAGTTTCCTCAGTCAGTTTCTCAGCCCTCGGCTCATTCGGCAAATGCGAATGTTCCATCTGCACGACGATCCTCATGAGAGTGCCGGGGTCAAAGTGGCGGCCATTCACGACGAGCGGGGCTATCGTCGTATTCGTCGAGAGTTGTCGCGACAGCATGACGTCGGAGTCCTCGATGCGAACATCGAGGTGGTCGACGTCGATCTCGCCGGTGATCGTCGCTTGATGCTGCAGCACACAGTCGTAGGAGGAGCCCAACTGCAGGAGACGGACGCGATACACGTCCTTCAACACCTCGCCGATCTCTGGGGATATGACGTGTCGCTCGCGGAAGTCGATGCAGCGAATGTGCTCCTGAAAGAATACTTGGTGAAGCCCAGGTCGATCGCGGCAGTCGCGTAGTTATGAGTCTTCTGCGGTCGTCCTTTGTCCGAAGCGGGTCAAAATCGGAAAAGCTCGATGGGAGGAAATGTCTTCAGCTTTGCCCCCAAGAACGGACATGCACAGCGATGCGTTCCTCGCGCGCACGTACTGCTCCGGAAACTGTACTGGACAGGGTTTTGCATACCGGCGGGTTCGTCTAGATTCTACTCCCCCTATTGGTAACGCTGGGTACCCTCCGCTGCATTAGTTCACGCGGAGAAGGTTCGATCCCAGTTCGTCTCCGGGGCGTCAAACCGACCGATGCGAATGACCCATAAGAAACATGCGGCGAACCGGCGACAATACTACGATTGCGCTTCGTTAGCTGCGCAGTCTGTAGCCCCGCGAATAGGACGACGCACTCGCACGCGACGCGTCGTCTATACACGATAGGGTGTTACTCCACCCTCTCCAGGACGACCTCAAAAATGACTTCTTTGCCGTCGGCAAGCTTGGTTGGAGCCGAAGTGATCGTCAGTTTGTTTCCCGAGATCGCATAGGTGCGCTTCTGAGTGGTTCCAGTCCAAAGTTGGTGCCATGAAGAGTCATAGGTCACCATACCCGTGTTACCTTCGATCTTGTAGGTCCCGCTACCGGCAGACAGCGTGTTGAACAAGCTAACACGCTCAGCGTCCGTAGCACCACCAGGACCTGCGGGTTGCGGACGTTTGTCTCCGACAACGGTAAAAATAACTCGTCCGCCCTTGGTGTAAACGATATAGCCGTTTGGCTTTTCACCAAGGGGATATGTCATTGTACCCGTCGCTACTTCCTTATTGTTGAGACTTACGTACTTCCATACCCCAACAATCTGAGGGGCTAGATCCTGTGATTGAGCCGGGCATGCCGACGCAAAGCGGAGAGTTGCCGTCATTACCGCGAGCAATAGTTTGACTCTCATGATGATAGTCTCCCTATCAAGTGTTGAATCTCTTGAATCGTCTCAGCGCGAGAGCCCGGTCCCTGGCGCTTTTCTGCCCCTCGCGCGATGTCCGACTTGGAGTCCGGAATGCGCACGTGGGTACGAGTGACATCATCGGAGCGCGCTTCATGATGCCCCCCCAATTGATGGAAAGCGTGACGATGCGCCGCCCAAGGCGCGTCAATGAATTGGCGTTTCGGAGATGATAGTCGGGCCGACAAAAAGTACGGCCTCTTCAAGAACAATGCCTGCCGAAGGCACCCGCGTTACCGACCGAGCGGTGATTGCGGCATATCCCGTCGTGAAAGCAGAGGTTACTCTACTCTTACGTGCTCTGTAAAGCCGCATCCAAGCATCTCGCAGAGGGTGGGTCTGCGGAATGACCGTTGTTGGGCACTTTTCGGACATCACGCGATGTCTGACTTAGGTCCGTTATGCGCTCTAGAGCGGACATGGAAGCCGATCAGGATCGGTCATCGCGGACTCCGCGTCTCGCCATCAGAAAAAGTGCCAGCGCCGGTCCTTGAGGTAATGAAACAGGGGAGTTGCACCCATCTAAGACCTCCAGCCCAGGCTCATGCTCTAGATGAGTTTCGAGCGCAACTCGCACGGCGGCCCGAACGTGCGCCTTCAAGCTTTCACGCCCGGGTTGCTCGTCAGGACTTCGTCAGTTCGACGCGCCGGTTTTTCGCGCGGCCTTCTTCCTTGCCGTTATCCGCAGCCGGCTTGTCAGGTCCGTAACCTGTTGCCGACAGTCGGCCTGCCTGAATGCCCTGGGCGACGATCGCCGCAACGACCGCCGCCGCACGGCTCGCCGACAGTTTCACGTTGTAATCATGTTCGCCGATGTTATCGGTGTGTCCGCTGACCTCCAGTTTCAGCGACGGATCGTCCTTCATCAGTGTCGCGATCTGGGCGATGACCGGCGCGGCGTCCGGCTTCAGCGTCGCCTTGTTGAAATCGAAATTGACATACAGCGCGACGTGGCCGTCTCGGGCGAGTGCCGTCTTTAGGGCGCTTGCCTCCGGCGGCTTGATGCTGGGCTGAAACGCTTTGTCCTCGACCGCGGTCAGCTCGATCCCGGTTTCCTGACTGTAGATCTTGACCCAGACCAATTGCCCGGCGGCATCGTTCAGGCGTGCCACCGTATTGCGATCATCGGCAAACAGAATCTGAGCGCCGAATGCAGCAAGCGCGGCACGGTAGTTTTCCTGAATGTCGAGATCGCTGTTGGGCGAAGTGTTCTGCGCCAGCCTGTAAACGACCGAAAAGCGCGTGCCTTGGACCTCTATGTCACGGGAAGAACCGTCGGCATCCTTCACCAAAAAGTTGGCCTTGTCGAAATTGCGTTTCTCCGGCGGGCCGGCTTGATAATTCGGCATGTGGCCAAGCAGCCGGTAGTCGCTGCCCGATGGCGGTAGCAGTGTTGTCTTGAACGGGGCCTTGTCGACGACTGTGACCTCGATCTTGGTTTCCTGACTGTAGATCTTGACCCAGATTTCCTGATTGCCCTTGACGATCCTGGCGTCGGTGTTGCGGTCGTCGGCGTAGACGACGGCGCCGCCGAGCTTCGCGAGTTGGGCACGATAGTTGGACTGGATTTCGAGATCGCTCATCGGATCAGAGCCCGATTTCGGCGTGTAGTTCTGCTGGCAAGAACGCCCGGCGATGACAACGGGTGCAGTCTCGCCGTTCTTGTCGACGGTGAACTCGATCGCCTCATGGTCGCGCTTGCGAATGTCGTCGCTTGCCGCATAGCCCGGCAATGCGCCGACCGGAGGGCAGTCCAGGGCCTGCGCCGCCCCCGACATTCCACACATTGCAAACAGGGCGAACAGAACGGGCGAACTCCTCACAACCATCATCAATCCTCAGAGCGTCATTTTCGAACGGGGCAATGCCTATGGCAAAATGCCTGCGGCGAACGACGTACGTATGGCCGGAGAATGTTCCAGCCGTGACAGGGATAGATAAATGATGCCGATCTTATTCCGGATAGGCGGAGAAATGGCGCGCCACGACCGATGAAGTTGGGCACTATTGCTTCGCCGTGGCGCTATGATGCCGCGAACTAACGAACGCTCCGGTCCGAAATTCTGCGCCGATGCGCGATCCAGCGCTACGCCTCATGGGCGCCGTTTTTTAGTGATGTCGCGGATTGTCCGGTTATACTTCGACAGCTGCCCTTTCGATCGATCCCGGGAACGGCGCGATAGGTGAGTTGCAGAACGCCGCGAACAGGTGCGACCTATCGGCTGGGGCGTCGGTAGGCCCTGTCCCTCCTTCCCCGTCGCTGCTTAGTGTATAGTTCCGATGGGAGTGACGATGCCGATCCAACAACACAACAGCAGGTATTTCTTGTTTAGCGAACCGGTCGCATCTGTCGTGCGGCTCATCCTCCTTGGGCTCGCCATCAACATAACAGGCTGTCGACCCGGAAATGCGCAGACCACCGCGCCACCAAAGCGCCTCGGTATCTTGATGGGCGGCTCATCTTGTCCCGGCCCGGGCGGGCCGACTTTCTGGAAGCCGTTGCTTCAGAATCTAGCCGGTCGAGGCTGGATCGAGGGGCGAACTCTTATCATCGACTGCATCTCCGCAGACGGTCGCATCGAGCAGGCTCCGATGCTCGCGCGCGAAACAGCAATACGTGGGACTGTCTTCAGTTTCTATCGAAACGCCGGCTGTGGGATCAGCCAAACGGAGACTGTCTGCCAAGCACCGTTGCTCGACTTGCGTTGATAAGCGACGAAGTCGGCGTCATCGCCGTGCGTGAGTTCGTAGCGATAAGACTTGATCCCTTTCGTCATTAAGCTTCTCCTCATCGGTGGTTGAGCATGCTGAACTAGCCGCACGCCTTCATCCGGCGAAATGGAGTGGCGAGCCGCCTCACCAAGTAACGGAAGCGGAAGGAGCCCTACCAAATCATGGAAGGCGCGAAGTGCCTCGGTCTCCACACCGTACCCTCGGGCGAACAAGTCGCGCATGCTCAATGGTTTATGTGCATGTGGGTGCAAGCGGACGTCTTCCGAAATCCGCAGTAATGTGGCAAAAATCGAGATCAATCCTTGAACTATGGAAGAGGATTCGATGGATCGCCTGGACGCGATGTCGACCTTCCTTGCCGTGGTCGAGGCCGGTAGCCTGTCGGCTGCAGCGCGCCGATTGAAGGCGCCTCTCACGACGGTCAGTCGCAAGATCTCGGAGCTTGAGTCACATCTGCGAACCAAGCTCTTCAACCGGTCAAGCCGCCAACTGGTGCTCACTGATGCGGGTAGCTCCTACCTGGCCGCGTGCAAGCGCATTCTCACGGATGTGACCGAAGCAGAACGCGCCGCTTCTGGTGAATATACTGCGCCGACGGGCGAGCTATCCGTGACGACCCCCCTGGGTCTTGGGCGCAGCATCCTGATCCCGATCATCGCGGATTTCCTCAAGACCTATCCGGAAATCAAGGTCAGAATGATTCCCACCGATCGGGTGCTGAGTCTGTTTCAGGAGCAAATCGACGTCGGGGTGCGTATCGGCACGTTACCGGATAGCAGCCTGATTGCGATACCGCTCGGTACGACGCGACGCGTGCTCTGCGCCAGCCCCGCCTATCTGGCGGCTCACGGAACGCCGCGCACGCCGGAAGATTTGGCCGGGCACGATTGCATCAATTATACTGCCTTTGCGTCTGGCGACGTCTGGACGTTCGTCCGAGGCAAGGCGACCGTTGCCATCCCGGTGCACACGCGGCTCGTCGTCGGAAGCGTTGAGGCCGCGTGTGCCGCAGCGCGTGCCGGCATCGGAATTACCATCGCCTTTGCCTACCAACTACAGGCAGCTCCTGAGGGCCAAGCTTTGACGACCGTGCTCGATGATTTCCAGCCTGCACCACGGCCGGTCAACCTTGTATACGCGGCTAACCGGTTTCTGCCGATCAAAGTGCGCGCCTTTCTCGATTTTGCGGCGCCGCGGCTGAAGCGAGTCCTTGCGCAGTCCTGGCCGCCTGATCGCTAGGCGTCCTAGCGAATGGACATGCCATCGATGGGCCAGCCTTGTCTCTGGGTTAATTGGCGTAGGAATTAACGACCACTCGTGCGACGTGAGCGCACGCGAATGGCCTTCAGTTGGCCAAGCAGCTCTTGATAGAACAGGGAACCAGTCAGGGCATATAGCGCGATACCGGCCAACAGGTATGGCATCGCATGGATCATTTCGGTCATGCACAGCTCCTTGTTCCACGCGTTTCGATTCAGTACCCGCAGCATTGGCGCATTCGGGCCGAGCGCCAGCTACGTCGTTGCAGAAGCGGACACAGCTCGGCTTGTTAGATGTTCCGTCGATGCCGTGCCGTTCCGCATTTCGACGGCCTTCACGGAGTTTTCGAACGCCCTTTCCAAGACCCGCTTGCCGACGGTCCCCAGCACAAGGCCGAGCAGCCATCCCCTGACATTCTTGCCGTCGCGCACCACCACCACGTCGATGTCGGTAGCGCCGTCGGGCCGGCGGGTGAAGGTATAGGTGTGGCCTGACGCGCCTCCCCACACATTGGAATCCGTCGTTGTGAGCACAACGTGGCTGGGATCGGACCAGTCGTAGTGCAGGCGTTCCCAGATACCTGCCGAGCCTTCCGTGACGTCGGCCTGTGAGGCGCCCTTGTGATGCACCTTGAGGTATGCGTCTGCGCTGTTGCCGAAAAGTTTTGAACGGCCAGGCCCGAAATCGGTGAGGCGGGCGACGTACTGTTCAGGCGTCGAAGTGGTTGTCCGATGGAGATGGATGGTGGACATGCAAGCCTCGCTATTTCATTGGTTCTGACCAACGATCCGAAACTCAGTTAGAGACGGCGTCCGCCTTGTGAACGAGCACGCTGTCGCCCTTCCGGCTGATTTCGAGCGCACCGGCCTGGTGCGGTGTCGAGAGAACAACACGCTGGCCCGGTGCAAGTACGGACACGACACGGATCGGCGTGCCCGACTCGCCCTGTGCAAGTGTCGTGACGACATGAAACCCATCACGCTCGATGGTGTAGTAGGCGACACCTGATACATCGCCGAGGTCGATGCTCTTCGCCGCAATCGGACGCAGGCCATCGGCGTGGGCGGCCCCCAGAGAGGCCAAAGCGAATGCAGTGGCGAAAAGCAGGTTACGTACTGACATAGCGATCTCCTTCGTTGTGTCATAGAAGTTATCAAGCAACCGGGCTGGAGGGCGCGGCGATGATCTTGATTGCGGCAGAGCCTCGTCGCCGCGACGAACTGGCGGCGCTGATCGATGATTCCTCACGCTGCTCGGTGAGCGGGTCAGACGACGGGAAGACGCTCTCGTAGTTCGTGCGGGCTTCTCGAATCAGGCGGATTCGTTCGCGTTCGGCTCTTGAGATGAATGGGATTACCTCGCCCATATTCGCCTCCGAAAGTAGGGGTGCCGCACATCGGCGGCGTCCTGGTTCGGAAGATGGGGCGAGATGCCTCCGTCAACAGCTGGAAGATTCGGAAGGGACCCTTCCAAATCATGGAAAGCATAAACCGAGGCAACCATGCGCAGCGAAATCGCAGACGACATCAGCCGAATGCGCGGGCCGCGGCCGACAGCAACTCATGAGAAGGTCACGGCAACCCAAGAAAAGCCACGGCCGGAAAGATTCCATAGAACGCGAGCTAAGCCGAGGTCATCTCAACACGGTAGATCCATGAGCACTGCAACCAAGGGAACCCCCCGTATCACCCGCGCGTCCGCAGCCATCGCTGTGCATCCGGACGATTTGGCCAGACAGCACCATGACCCGATGCCGGTCGACGGCGACAGGTCCGGTCTCGATGTCCTGGCACAGCTGTTGAGACGTCCGACCGGCGTGGCGCGCCGGGGCCGATGAAGATGGGCACCAGGGGTGGTCCGGTTACCCCTCGATAGCGGCCATCACGATCGATCCGGCGATTGACGTGACAGGCCACAAGCGGCCATCGCAGCGATGTCAGATAAGCGTGTTGAATAGCGATTAGGGTGTACGATGGCGGCGTTAGTCTTTCGATTTTTCGACGCGCTCAGTGGATAGGAAGTGATGACATGGCCAAGCTGGTCTTCGGATTGAACCAGTCCCTGGATGGTTATATCGACCACCAGGAATTTACGCCTGGCCCCGCGCTTTTCCATCACTTCATCGAGCAAGTGCGCGGCCTGACCGGTAGTGTTTACGGTCGCCGCATGTACGAGGTAATGCGGGTTTGGGACGAGGACCATCCTGAGTGGACCCCGGAGCTCCGCGACTTCGCGAGGGCATGGCGGAGCCAACCGAAGTGGGTCGTGTCGCGCTCGTTGAAGTCGGTTGGCCCCAACGCCACACTTGTCGCGAATGACGTTGAGGCAGTGATACGCGGGCTGAAGGCTCGGCTCGCCGGGGAGCTTGAAGTTGGCGGACCCGACTTGGCGCGAAGCTTAACCGACCTTGGTCTTATTGATGAGTATCGACTCTACCTCCACCCCGTCGTGCTTGGCCGCGGCAAGCCATTCTTCGCTGGCCCTCGGCCACCGCTCCGCCTTGTGGCCAGCGACTTGATCGGCGAGGACGCGATAAGGTTGACATACGTTCCTGCCTAGACGATGCGCTGCCCATGCCTGCTTTGGGGCCATAAGCGGAAGTCAACCTCAGGTTCTGTTTGATCTAGCGAACGACGTGCGTTGCACGTGCGAGCAAGGCATCCGGAACTAGCAAACCAAAGCTTTGCGCCGACTTCATGTTGATCACCATGTCGAATTGACTGGGCTGCTCGATGGGCAAGTCGCCGGGGTTGGCCCCCTTCAGGACACGGGCGACGAGCGAGGCGGCGCGTCTGTACAGGAGGGCGCGGTTTGGTCCGTAAGCCAGAACAGCTCCGGCCTTGGCCATATGCATGTAAGGCGAGACAACGGGAATTCGATATTCAAATGAGAGTGACACGATCTTGTCTGAATTGTTTGCGGCCATGGGATCGGACAGCGCCATCATGGCGGAGGCTTCTTGCTGCCTTGCCGCGCTAAACGCTTGTTCCAGCTCCTGCGCGCCGCCAAGCTCGAACATCAAAAGGTCAATGCCGAGCTTGCTCGAGGCTGCGCGTGTTTCGCGGACTTGCAAATCAAGTGCGACGTTTTTGGAATGGCGTATCACCGCGACTTTGCGAGCGGTGGGCATTAGCTCGTTAAGCAAAGCCAACCGCGGATGGCTGAGCTTCCATGACATTGTGGCGACGCCGGTGACGTTGCCCCCAGGCCGATCGTAGCTCGACACCAAGCCCAACTCGACTGGATCTGATCCCACCGGGAAAACAATGGGAATAGTGCTCGTCGCTGATTTGGCTGCGTTGATCGCCGGTGGCGTGGCCGCTACGATTACGTCTACGCCAAGCTGCACGAGATCGGCGGCAAACGCGGGCAATCGATCGTAGCTTCCTTCAGCGAACCGGAAAACAAACGTAACGCCCTTCTCCTCGGAATAGCCGAGCTCCGTGAGGCCGTCCCTGAACGCATCCCACACATCTTTCTCTGCGTTTGCATCAAAAGCAGAAAGGATGCCAACTTGATTGATAGTCATTGTTTGGCTTCGGTAATATTCATTTCGCCCTCGACACGTCGTTAACAATCGCTACCCGACGTCCAACAGCCAAGGCCGCCCGCGGGATCGACCAAAGAATACCTCTATCTTGCATCAGGTCCACGTGCTTCGCAGACAAGCGCACAGTTGGGCTCTAGAACCGGTCAGACCCCAAGTCCGCTTCGGGTCAATCTCGTCGATTTTGCGATGTCTGCTTTACCCTGCGCTATCCACGGTGCCAGACATTTTCGCATCTAATCGGGACAAGTCTACGCGTCGCCTTTGCGCTCGAATTGTAAATCATCCAGGTAACCAGGTGGCTCCGGATGATGGCATCGATCGACTCGAGGGCACGTGCCATCACCAAAGAGTCTGCATATCGACTGCACGAAACCGGCATGCAATCTGCTCTTGGGTTACGCTGAAGGGTTACGCTGCAGGGTTACGCTGACAGTGCACTTAACTCGTCATCCCGATACATTGAGGATTGAGAAACGCGCGGTCAGCGGATGCAACTCGACGGCTTGCATCGGGAGAACGGCAAGTTTCGGCGTCAATAGCCTATCGCGAAATGGCGCACCACGGTCGATGAAGATGGGCACTATTGCTTCGCCGTGGCGCTATGATGCATAGTCGATTACGCGCTCCAACCGACTCGGGTTGCGGGTACAGCGAAATCATTCATGTCTGCAGGCTCGACCAAACCGTCAGGTTCCAACCGGGATCGCAAGATTCGTCGCAAGCGGACGCCTCTGCCGCCACCGACAATACACGACCTGGTGCCGCAGGGCCCTCACCTGACTGATGTCTTTTCGAGGAATACGCGAACGCCTGCGCGCAAACCCGCCTTGTTCCAGTCAAAGAAGCGGAGAACTATCCCAACGAGAAAGACCCATACACAAACCGCGAAGGATCGTCCATGAACCGCCTGCGCTTCGGTATCTTTCTTGCACCCTTTCACAAACCCGGCATCAACCCGACGCTCGCGCTGCGAGGCGATCTCGAACTGATCCAATGGCTCGACCGCTGCGGCTATGATGAGGCCTGGCTCGGCGAGCACCATTCGGCTGGAACCGAGCTGTCGGCCTCACCCGAAATCATGATCGCCGCGGCCGCCGAGCGAACCCGTCACATCAAGCTCGGCACCGGCGTCATCAGCGTGTCCTATCACAATCCGCTGTGGGTGGCTGAACGCATCGTGCTGCTCGATCATCTGACTCAAGGGCGTGCGATGCTCGGTCTCGGTCCGGGCTCCCTGCCGACCGACGGCATCATGATCGGCTTGCAGCAGAGCCAGACCCGCGGGCTGCTGGAAGACGGGATGGGCATCATCACGAAGCTTCTCACCAGCGACGAGCCGGTCACGTTCAAGAACGATCGCTGGGATTTGCGCGACGCGCGGCTGCATCTGCGCCCCTACTCTAATCCGCTGTTCGACGTGGCGGTTGCGGCGGTCGCCTCTCCGACCGGCGCGAAGCTCGCCGGCCGGCATGGTGCCGGCATGCTCTCGGTAGGGGCCACCACCGCCGCCGGCTTCGACGCGCTGGCGCTGCACTGGGACGTGCTGACGACAGAAGCGAAGGCGCATGGCAAGTCCGCGGACCGCAGCAAGTGGCGGCTCGTCGGTTTGTGCCATATCGCAGAAACCAAGGAGCAGGCGTATCGCGACGTCGAGTACGGCATCGAGCACTGGTTCCGCTACTTCCAGCAGGTCGCAGCATTTCCGCAAATGGCTGTGGTCGGCAACTCGGTCAGCGAGATGATCGAGTTCATCAACGGCTCCGGCCTCGGCGCCATCGGCACGGCCGACGCCTGCGCCGCGCAGATCGAGCGGCTGTGGCAGCAGTCGAATGGCGGGTTCGGCGCGTATCTCTTGCTCGCGCACAACTGGGCCAATCCGGCTGCGACGCAGCGCTCGTACGAGCTAATCGCGCGCGAGGTGATGCCGCAATTCCAGGGCCACGCCCAAGCAACCCTCGATGCCGCGCGCCGTGCCAAGGATGTGCGTGAGAATCTTGCGGCGGCACAGGCCCAGGCCGTGGAGGACGCGAGAGCGCGCTACGGCGCGGAGGTCGCCAAGCGAGGCGGCTGAGGGGCGCGCATCTTCACGTCGACTGAGGAGCCAGCGCCGCCGCGGTCGCGCAGCAGAAGATCGGCGGCATAGCTGAGGCGACGAAGTGCGGCATTCTATCGCCGCCGGCAGGCCTCGGCGGCGAAATCGCACAAATCGTACAGTGGCGCGCCACGGCCGATGAAGATGGGCACTGCTGCTTCGCCGTGGCGCTATGATGCCGCAGCCCACCACGCGCTTCGACCGCCAAATTTGCGACGTCCCGCGATATTGCACTTCGCCTCATGCGCGGACGGCCATGCTGAGCAATCCAGGAATTGACGTGATGGGACCCGGGGCAGCGTCGCAACGATGCTTGTGTCACCGCTGCCCGACGTGGGAATGTGTGCTCCCCATCCCGGAGGCGAGGAAATGAGCAATTTTAAGCCGGACGGTCGGCGTACTGTGATCCCTAGGATCATCACTGACGATGTCGCCGGCTTGGTGCGATTCTTGAAAACCGTGTTCGGCGCT
>Ga0210384_10003989_pt1 | contig 16694 bp, 23 predicted proteins | sample IncBWH2MmetaG_FD_160574 | JGI IMG/M metagenome (GOLD analysis project Ga0210384, IMG submission 160574) | Forest soil microbial communities from Barre Woods Harvard Forest LTER site, Petersham, Massachusetts, United States - Inc-BW-H-2-M | ecosystem: Environmental > Terrestrial > Soil >...
ATACGATCTAGTTCGCGCGAGTGTTTCGTGACAGCAGTCCTGACGCCGCGTTCTCGTTCTTGAGCGGGAGTGGCGCGGACCCGACGGGACGAAGCCGGCTTGCCTTCGCGCGCTACAAAGGACAGGCGGAGAAGGTACTACTCGCGGTCGGTTTTCCGCGCGTCTATCTTTTCCGGCCCGCCTACATCTACCCCGTGGAGCCGCGCAAGGAACCGAATTTCAACTACCGACTCATTCGCGCGATCTATCCCGTTTTTCGGGTGCTGCTCCCTAACCAGGTGATTCGCGCCGATGACTTGTCCCGCGCCATGGTGGATGTTGTGCTCCGACAAACACAGGAGCGCCAAGGCTTCGTCTTCGAGAACCGAGATATCCGAAGCATGGTCGAGTCGCGAACTCCCCTAACGAATCGCGCTGTCTAATCGAACGGCAGTTCGAGAAGGCTGCAGCGTGAACCATTAAGCGAGGCATAAATGAAAAGAATCGTGATAGTAGGAACCGGGTTTGCAGGGCTTGCGGCCGCAAAAGCGCCGTCCTATGTTCTGGTTGGGAATATTGTTCGCCGTCCCAGGCGTTAGAACGAGTTTGCGGTTGCCTTGCACGGTAAGGTAGAGTTTGAAAAGTGTTTCAGAGAGCCGCAACTTCGATAGTTCTGCTGACAGCTGTGCTCGCGGGGGTGATTAGGCCCAGCGGGGTTTGCGCACTGATGTGTGAACGCCATTCGCGAGCGGAGGCCCATCACCACTGCACTCAGGATTCGGACTCAATGCCCAGAATGGCTCACAATCACTCAGCCATGCATCACGCCTCTGTTGGGGACGTAGCTTTCGTAGTGCAAGCTCAATCGTGCCAGACAGATTGTGCCGTGGCTGAGCAGCTCAACATTTCAAGAAAAGTTGTTCCTCAGTTGACAGTAGTCCAGACCAATGCCGTAGCCCCCAAGGCTTCCTACAAGGTTTTGGTACCCCATGTCAGGGGCACATGGAATTTGGATACCGGGCCGCCATCTTTTCCCTCCGGACACACTGCGTCTTACAGCATTCTTCGGATCTGAGTCTTCCCTCTTCTTCTAGCAGCTTCGGCGCTGGCAGCGACTTGATGTCGATGGCTGGCCACGCATCTAGCTTCGATCCATTATCCTGCTGAGGTTCCGCGGGACGATTGGGTCGGCCCAACGGTTGAAGAGGAAGAATCATGAAGAGCAGACGTGATTTCTTTAGAAATACGCTCGGTCTCAGCGCGATTTTCGCGGCTGCGCCTCGCCTGTTTGCAGCCCCGCACGAAGGTCGAACTGGCATGGACATGAAACACATGAGCCATGCCACCGAGCGCAGCCACAGTCAGATCGTTCCAGTCGAAACGCCCGATGTTCCGCAACTCCCGTGGCGCATGGACGGAGGCGTGAAGGAATTCCACTTGGTCGCCGAGCCAGTGAAACAGGAGATCGTTCCTGGACGTGTAATTGACCTCTGGGGTTACAACGGCAGCGCTCCCGGCCCAACGATTCAAGTCAATCAAGGCGACCGCGTTCGCATCATCGTCGACAACCATCTCCCCGAAGCTACATCAATGCACTGGCATGGATTCGAGGTACCGGTCGAAATGGACGGATCGCCGGGGAGTGGCCAAGCCCCGATCCCTCCTGGCGGGCAATTTGTGTATGAATTCACTCTGCACCAGGAAGGAACCTACTTTTACCACTCGCACATGGCGATGCAAGAAATGATGGGCATGATCGGCGCCTTCATCATGCATCCCGGGGAGCCATTCAAGCCGCGCGTGGATAAGGACTTCGCAATCATTCTGCAGGAGTATGCCGTCCTGCCCAATATCACCGTCCCCAACTCCATGAACATGGAGTTCAATTGGCTCACGCTCAACGGCAAAGCGGGGCCGGCGACGACTCCTTTAATTGTGCGGCACGGCGAGCGCGTGCGCATTCGCCTGATCAACCTCGGCATGGATCATCACCCAGTCCACCTTCATGGTCATCAATTTGTGGTCACTGGCACGGAAGGAGGACGACAGCCTGAGTCGACATGGGGTCCCGGAAACACGGTGCTCGTTGGTGTAGCGCAATCGCGCGACATCGAATTTGTCGCAAACAATCCCGGTGACTGGATGCTGCACTGTCATCTCCCTCACCACATGATGAACCAGATGTCGTCCAACGTCGGCCCGATGACACGACGAAATGGAATGCCTGCAGGTCTCGACATGGAGCGCGGCATGGGGATGTTGCGGCAAGGGAGCGCCACGGCTAAGGAAAATGGCTCAAGCTTGGGTCGCGGAATGGGTGTCGGCTCCACGTTCGAACAACCGCTCTCAAACTCTCCACTCAAGACTGAAAGCGCGATGCAGCACGAAGACATGCCCGCGATGCAGCGCAAAGGAATACAAGCGGGCGAACCCGCAGTAAGCAAGGATGCTAATGCGGTACCAGGGTTTCCCCAGGATGCCTTCATGGAAGGACCCATGATGGCGATGGATCAGATGGTGGACAAGCCCGAAACTTTTGGCCTGCGGCCCGGCTGGAGCGGCTTCATGGCAGGAATGATGACGTTCGTTCGCGTGCTGCCTCAAGACAAATACGACCAAATCATGGAGCTTCGGAGGAAGTGGGAAGGCAATAAGCCGATGAACATGGACATGCTTTGGATGGAGCACAAACATGAATAGCTTGACTGCACCAGTGATGGAATTGCGAGTTGAAACAGTGGCGCTCGTTCCTCGTGTAAACCGATTTGCACTCTGCTTTTCCTGTTGTTTGTTTCTGTTTTCTGTCGCAGGCCGAGCGCAAAGCCCGGCCTCCGAGCAGAAGACGATCACACTCGAAGAACTGCAACAGATGGCGTTACAAAACAACCCCACGTTCGCGCAATCCGCCGACAATATCCAGGCGGCGGAAGGCAGGAAGAAGCAGTCCGGACTCTACCCCAACCCAACCGTCGGCTACCAAGGCGAACAGATAAGAGGCGGGTCGTTTCACGGCGGTGAACAAGGATTTTTCATCCAGCAGGACATCGTGCTGGGTGGAAAGCTGGGCCTGAATCGAACGATTTTTGACCAAGAGCTCAAACAGGCAGAAACAGAAGCCGAGGAACAGAAAGTGCGCGTTGTCACAAACGTGCACCTGTCATACATCCAAGCGCTAGCTGCCAAGCAGACGCTAGAGTTGCGGCAAAACCTCAGCAAACTTGCCGACGATGCCGTCCAGACCTCCCATCAGCTCGCGAATGTCGGACAAGCGGACGCTCCTGACGTGCTCGAATCAGAAGTGGAAGCGCAACAGGCAGAACTCGCGGTCATCATGGCCGAACAGAATCAGCAACGGATTTGGAAAACCCTGTCCGCCGTTGTGGGGAACCCGCGGCTTCCCTTGACGAGGCTCGAAGGAAAACTGGAAGACACACCGCAAGTCAATACGGATGAACTAGTGGAGAAAATCGCCAACGAGAGTCCAGCCGTAAGAATAGCCGAACTCGGTGTCAAACGAGCGGAAGCGGCTTTGGCTCGCGCAAACCGGGAACCGATTCCCGACCTGCAAATCCGGGGCGGCATGCAACAGAATGGCGAATTGTTGCCCGAGCCCAACGGGAAATCTGTCGGACTGCAGGGCTTTGCTGATGTTGGTGTGAGAATTCCCATCTTTGACCGCAACCAGGGAAACGTTGCCACTGCTAGGGCCGATCTAGAAAGGGCGAAGCGCGAAGTGGAGCGTGTGAAGCTCGTCTTGCGCAAGCGGGCAGCAAGCGTCGTTCAAAGCTACACCTTTTCGCAAACCGCAGTCGATCGTTACAAGAACCAGATGATACCAAGGGCGCAAAAGGCATACGAGATGTATGCCAAGAAATATCAAGAGATGGCTTCAGCGTACCCACAGGTTCTGATCGCCCAGAGAACTCTGATGCAACTAGAAGTCTCCTACATCACTGCACTGGAGACGTTCGCAACAAGCTCAGTTTGTTTGCAGTCCTACTTGCTCTCGGACGGTCTCGAAGCTCCTTCGAAGCGAGGCGCAATCGACCAACCGGTGCGTGAGGTGAATATTCCATTTCAGATGGGCACAAGCCCGCTGGAAAGGTGAGCGCATGAGAAAACGCACTCTCCTTTTATCCATCACCGCTGCAGGCATAGCAGGCGCCGTCGCATTCGGATGGGTGACAATCCGGCGTGGTTCCGTGCGCGCGATAAATCCGTCCTGCGAGCGAAACGCTCATAGCGATGACCGCACGCCAAATGGGTTTCCATCCCAATACCGCCAGCTTCGCAATCCACTGTCATCTTCGTCTGGCGTTTACGCCGGTATGGAGCATTTCGCCGATCATTGCGCCACGTGCCACGCCAACGAAGGAAGTGGCGACACGTTATTCGGCAAAGGTTTCTATCCCAAGCCACCGGATATGCGGCAAAAGGAAACACAAAAGAAGAGCAATGGCGAACTCTATTACACGATCGAAAACGGGATTCGGCCGAAATCCAGCAACACCATCACTCGCTCTCGTTGTTTCAGCTCGCCGTAATAAGTTGGGGAAAGTTGGTCAACGCTGAGACGGATGGGTGTTGCCTGGCGTACGCCGCTTTGCCGAACCGACGTTATTGGATTACGGTCTGTCCATTCATAGCGTATTGCGTGCTCGTACAGAAGATGCCTCAGGCCCCTGATCTTCTTTTTCGAACCATCGGCTAGGGCCGTGCTATCGTCTTTCTTCAAAGTCGACAGCCAACTCTCGATGGCCACGGCCTTCACTTCGTCCAAGGCTTGGTCCCCACATCGCGGTTTCACCCACTTTCGGAGATAACCGCGATAATTGTCCCGAGTGGAGAATGCCCGGCGTTCGTTCGGATCCTCGTCCGCCTCTGGGCATTCTGTATCGAGCCAGTGATCGACGAGTTCCTTCAAAGTGCGAGGCCCCTCTTCGCAGCCGAGAAACTTCCTCCAAACCAAGATCATGTGTCTGCGGCCTCTTGAAAAAGACGCGTTGGCTGCCGACGCGGAAGAAGAATTCATCGCCTCCATGCGGTTGGACCTCGCCCAGGTGCTCGACCAGTTCGACAGCCTCGCTCCAACCTAGGTTATGGGGTAGCTTGCCGTTGAGAAGATTCTGGTACAGCGATTCGAGGTGCTTGCTCATAGTGTGTTCTGCCCAACGAAAAAGAGTCTCTAAACTCGATCAAGGTACATCTCGAACGATTGCGATCAAGCCAGAGGTAAAGCTAGGGTAGCGTCAAGTCTTCTTCGCCTTCACGGGAGGCACCAGAGCGACAGCGGCCTCGGTCGTGAGCATAAGGAAAGTGAATGTCACCTGTAGATACAGACGGACCGCGGCATCGTTGTGGTTGAGGTAGCCGATGGAGGCGTCCTGCCCGATGTGTAGTTCGAAATCACCACCACGAGTGGTTAGCACGAAAGCGCCGGCGATGGCGGGCGCCCAGATGATTTGATCTTTGACCAGCCGCTTGACGTGCTCCAACACAGGGTATCCGTGGTCGCTAGTTTCGGCGAGTGTGGTGTAGGCCTCGGCGCCGAGGAGCACCGCGTAGGGGCCATTGACCCCGACAAGACGCAACTGGCTCAAGCTTTGAGCGATGGCATCGGGGTACTCGCGAACGTCGGCGGGAAGCGTCTTGATGGGATTGCTGGTGCCCTGGCGGATGCCCCCAATGCCGGCGGCGGCATACCCGTCGAATATGGCAGCGTCCTCGGCAAAGGCGATCTGTCGCGCGGCGTCCTTTGCCGGTTGCCAATCGGAGTCGTTCGCGCCCCGATCGACATCGTCGATCGCTTTGCGATCCAGTTCGAACGGAACACGCAACTCGACTAACGACTTCACCTCCCGCTGGCTCGCGATAACGCCTTTTGCTGGGGCGGCGATCGTATGCAGGTGACCGGTGCCGACGCCTGAGAGGGTGAGGCCGGCTGGACCTTTTACGTCGACGACACGTCGTCCCGCCAGGTAGCGCTTGAGCGTCCGTGATGTTTCCTCTTCGATCTGAGTCCATGCCGAGTCGGAAATGGGGGCAAGTTCACGATGGAGATTATTCATGTGGTACGTCTCCTTTGAGAGATCCGATGCGGAGCGAACCCTCGCGCACCGATGGGATGGATGGAGAAGGTTCGACAGCCGCAGGCGCCGCATGGGATTCCGCAATCGCAGGCTGGGTTTGGTCTTCGGTCACGTTCTCCAGAAATGTTGCCGACGGCACGAAGAACAGGTTTCCGGTCACGGCGCGGCTGAAGTCGAGCAACCGGTCGTAGTTCCCGGGGGGACGACCGATGAACATGTTCTCTAGCATCTGTTCGATAGTGCGGGGTGAACGACTGTAGCCGATAAAATAAGTACCAAATTCACCATAGCCCGGCCGGCCGAAGGGCATGTTGTCACGAAGAATCTTGATTTCTTTCCCGTCCTCGACGATTGTGGTGAGCGCGTTGTGTGCTGAGGTTGGCTTGACCGAATCGTCCAATTCGATATCGGAAAGCTTGGTGCGGCCGATGATGCGTTCCTGGGCTTCGGTGGAGAGCGCATTCCATGCGTTCATATCGTGGAGATATTTCTGTACGATGACGTAACTGCCACCCTCAAACTCGGCGTCTTCGTCGCGGATGAGGACAGCATCGGCTACGGCCGCGACGCGGGGATTCTCCGTGCCATCGACGAACCCCAGGAGATCGCGCTCGTCGAAGTAACGAAAGCCTTGCACCTCATCCACTGGCGCAACGGCATTTCCCAGACGCGCCATAATCTGAGTGGCCAGCTCGAAGCATAAATCCATGCGCTTGGCGCGGATGTGGAACAGAACGTCACCCGGCGTGGAGACTGCATGCCTCGCTCCGGAACGAATTTCACGGAGGACGTGCAGTTCTGCCGGCCCGGGCTGCCCGAAGAGGCGGTCCCATGCGTCTGAGCCAAACCCCACTACACAGGAAAGATTCGCTTCCAGGTCGCGAAATTCCACGGCGCGCACCAGCGCGGCCAGATCTCCGCAGAGCGAGCGCACGGTGGCGCGATTTTCAGGGCCCGGATTGAGGGTTGCGACCAGGAAGATCGCGGCGCGAGTCAGCGGCGCGGCCACTGCCTGTGCGAGGGCGGGCGATTTGCTTGCTACTTCGTGTTTGTTCATCGGATCGGGCTTCATCGGGCGTCGACTCTGCGTCGCTCAGGCTGCCTCGGAATTGTCGTCTGGATTTCTCCGAGTGGCGCCAAACTGCTAGCGCATCGCGGACAAGAGTCTATCAGCGAAGTCGACCTCGCTGCGACCAGGACTTTTTCGTCGTGCGACGACGCACCCAACGTCCGCGCGATCGTAAGCGAGGTTCTTTCCGCAGTTAAGACACACCTCATACGTCCATCCTGATAGCCTAAACGGCCGGCTAAGATTGCGGTGCCAGCAACCAGACAGCAACTCGAAGGCCGATAGTATTGTATTTACCACAGTCGGGCCTCTACCTGCCCTGCATCGCGGAAAGCGGGCAAATGCCTTCTAAGAGTTGTGCTTTCGTGGATCGTCGTTCGCGCTGACGTATTCGAGCCCAAGAGGTCCAATCGCCGTCACCTGCGTTATCTACTCACTGGATTTCGCCCAGTGGAAATGGGACGTATTGGCCGGCAGAACGATGACGCTTCCGGGCGGATATGCCTCCAGCTTTTCCGCATTGAACTGCTCGCCAAGGCCGATGTCGAAAACGCCCGAAATAACTGTGTAGACACGATCCTCCGAGTGTCGGTGTGGCATTAGCTTAACGCCGTGGGGCACGCGGACCCGGATCGTGTAGGGGGCGGCTTCCGAGGGCTGACCGACGATGACAGCCAGACGGACCGAAGGTGGGAATGCCGCGAAGGGCTTCCAGTCGACGTCTTCGGACAGGACCGATTTGAAAACCTCTTGGCCTGGCTGATGCGCTGCAACCGACCTTTGTTGTGCTCCCGTCATCACTGCTGTTCCCTCATCTGTTCTTGCGGCACAGATTTCGTCACAAATTCGGACATTTGTATTCCCCTTCACGGAAAAGTTTGTAAGCTAATCCACGTGTACCTCGAACGGTTGCAATTAAGCCAGAGTGAAGGGAGTAAGACAATTGGACTATAGTATCGACGATACCTTCGTATCGAGCGTGGTGGAAAAGGTTTCCTTCGCTTTGATCGATCTTCAGGCTGGCTGGATGGAACGCCTCAGGTGTGAACACACGGCAGTCGATATGAAAGTATGAAGCGGGAGTCCGAACACCGCATTTGTAATGAGCACTGAATCGAAAGGAGCTATCAATGAGCAGCGTACAAATCAACCAGAAGAGCTATGAGATGCCCCCGCGCGAGGGGATCAGCGTCGCGCATTTTCTCACCGTCGCCGACGTCGAGCGATCGGCTCGCTACTACGAAAAGGTCTTCGGCGCTCGCATTCTGACCATGGGGGACGGCAACGCGCCTCCGTACCTTCAGCTGGCGAATATCTGGATGATTCTTAACGTTGGGGGCGGGCCGACCCCGGATAAGCCGACGGTAACGCTCAGCGTCCCCGACCCGAATCACATCAACAGCTTTATGAATTTCCGGGTTGCGGATATTCAAGCGTGCTATGAATTATGGAAAAGTCGAGGAGCAGAGTTCATCACGCCGCCAATACCCAAGTACGGCGAGATCCGCTGCTACATCCGCGATCCTGACGGCTATATTATCGAAGTTGGACAGAGCACTACCCTCACTTACGGTTAGCGCTCGGTCCGGGGAGGACTTGGCCGTGAAAGCAGCCAGGATTCATAGCTTCGGAGGGCCCGACTCTCCCTCGACCATCCAGGACACCAAGCGTTACCTCGAGGACTTCGACCGGCTGCAGAAAACCGCGACGTCCGACCAGGCGCTGTTCGATCAGATGACGGAACTGTACCCGCATTGGGTGGCCAATCAGTCGTGGTTGATGTTTGGCTTCCCCGGGGCATAACTCACACAAACCGCGGTGGCCCGTCCTTGCGCATTTTGGAGGAAGAGCTAGCTCACGTTTCAGGAAACAGATTCGATTTCAAAAAGGAGAACAAAATGACAACCAAAGGGAAAATCCTGGTACTAGTCTCGAGCGGTCGCGGCCTGCCCTTGAGGGATGGCGGATGTTACAAGGGCGCTGGCTACTATCTCAACGAACTGACGGTACCGGTTCGCGCCCTGATGAAGGAGGGCTACGAAATCACCTTCGCCAACCCCAAAGGCAACGCGCCCCAAGTGGATGTGCATTCGGAGGTCGCCGATTTTTTCGGCGGGGACGCGGCCAAGCTTCAGGACTATATGTTATTCCGCGACGGCCTGAAGGGACTCCGAGATCCAGCCCGCATCTCGGATGTCATTACATCCGGCCTGGATCAATATGACGCTGTTTTCGTCCCCGGCGGCCACGGCCCGATGATGGATCTTCTCGATGATCCCGACGCCGGCACCGTGATGAGACACTTTCATAAAACATCCAAGCCTACGGCAGTGCTCTGCCATGGCCCGATTTCACTTCTCTCGGCTCTTCCGAATTCGTCGGAGGTGGTCGCCGCGCTGGCGGCGGGCGATGCTGCCGGAGCACACGCAAAGGCTCAAGGCTGGATCTATTCCGGATATAAGATGACTATCTTTTCGACAGCGGAAGAGCAGCAGCGGGAACCGCTTGAGATTGGTGGTAAGGTTCTCTTCTACCCGGACTTCGCCTTGCGTACGGCGGGCGGTGACGTAAGTGTGCTCGCTCCATGGACGAGCTATGTCGTTCAAGATCGCGAGCTGATCTCAGGTCAGAACCCGTTCTCTGATCAAGCGCTTCTGAACCTTCTTCTACCGGCACTCGATGGGAAGAAGAAGTCGGTTTCAGCGGCATAAGAATTGTGAATTATGGAAAAGTCGAGGAGCCGAGTTCATCAAGGAGCCGAAGGAAAAGTACGACGAGATTCGCTGCTACATCCGCGATCCTGACGGCTATATCATCGAAGTCGGACAGAGCACCGACCTCAAGTAAGGCTGACATCGGCGCGGTTGCCGGGCAAGTCGGGTGACACCCGGTAGCGTTATAGCGCTTCCCTTCGATGGAGAGACAAGAGATGGAGTGGAAACGGTTGGTCCAGTTTTCGCTGCAGGGTAGCAGTGATTTGGAACAGTATGCCATCCTGCTGATACGTATTTCGATCGGGCTGTTCTTCGCCATCTCCGGGGCAAACAAATTGTTTGTCGCCGGTGGCACGAAACCTGTTTACGACACGCTGGTTAAAGCCAAAGCCCCGTTTCCGCGGCAACTAGCCTATTTCGTAGCGGGTGTCGAGTTCGTTGGCGGGTCCTTGCTGACCGTGGGGTTTCTTTCGAGCGCAGCCTGCGTGGCTTTATTGATCGATATGACAGTCGCCACCCTGACCAGCGCGGTCTCCACCCTGCCTAAAGGACTTTCGCCACTTAACTGGCTCGACGATTTCCTTTACCTTCCGGAAGTCCTGTACGTGCTCTTCTTTATCTGGCTGATCTGCTCCGGTCCGGGAAGGTTCAGTGTCGATTACTGGCTCGCCGGAAAGTTACTGGGGTGATCGATCGGCGAAGCGACCTTGTTGCCATTCATAATTACGACCGTGATACAGCAATTAGGCCGCGGCCATCATTACTGCTGTGGGCCGGAGCTTCGCAGCCATTCTCACCAGGTCGGCAAGAGAATCGGCCTGCATCTTGTGCATTACCTTGCCCCGGTGCGCCTTCACGGTGATCTCGCTGATGCCGAGTTCCCCACCAATCTGTTTATTCACAAGCCGGAGACCACCAGCGCCAACCTGCCGTTCGCGACTGGAAAGAGACGTGTAACGGTCCGGGAGCACCCTTATCTCCGCGTCCTGACTCAAAGCAATGCGGCTGCGTTCGAGGGCGGCCCGGATGGCGCTCAACAGCACGTCATCACTGAATGGTTTGATCAAGAATTCGACGGCTCCCGCCTTCATCGCCTGGACCGTCGTGGGCACATCGGCGTATTCGCTGACGAAGATGATTGGAATGTCGGTCCGTTCGACAGCGATGCGCTTCTGTAGCTCGAGACCGGTGAGGCCCGGAAGTGAAACATCTAATACCAGGCAGCTCGGCATGCCGGTTCGAGGGCACTCGAGGAATCGTTCCGCCGACGCGAAAGTCTCGGGCTGCCACCCTTCACGGCGGATCAACAATTCCAGAGACTCGTACACCGAGATGTCATCGTCGACAACGAAGACGACCGGTGTAACGTTTGACATGGGCGGCGCCGCCAATTCATGGCAAAGTGTGTGCGTGAGACTCATAAGTCACTCCTCAATTTTCCCTGGCAATCGTCCTGGCAAGTGAGACGCAAGGCTGAACGAATGGTTTGTAGAAGTTGCTGGTCGCTAAAAGGCTTGCCAAGGAAGCCAACTGCTCCCGCTTGCATGGCTCGCTCACGGGAATCTTTGCTGTAGTAAGCGGTCATGAAGATGATAGGAATGCCGTAGCCTGCGGCAGCCAGGTGGCCTTGGAGTTCTGGTCCATTCATACCGGGCAGCTGCACGTCAACGACGAGACACGAGGTATCGTGTAGCCGGCCAGACCTCAGGAAGGCTTCCGCAGATTCAAAGGATACCGCTCGAAAGCCAAACGACTCGATGAGTAGTGTGGTGGTTCTGCGAACCGACTCATCGTCGTCAACTATCGAGATCAAATTCTCTATCACCTTGAACTCCGCACTACGCTCAAGGTATTCGCAGAAGAACACCTCTGCAGGCCCCCTTCTCTCCCGCGGTGATAGCCCGCCTAAGTGCATGAACGTAAAGGCCGACCGGACCGAATCCCCTGAAGCGGAATAACAGCCAGCAGGAAGTGGTATTGAAAACGCATTAGCGACCTTTAATTGCAACAGGCTACACCCGATCGATCGAGCCGGTCCAAGAAGTTAGTATTGACGCTTGCAAGGTATTGAAAACAATTGCCAAAGTGGTATAGTGGGGTCCTGATTCAGTTGATCTCGGGAAAAACTGCCCCAATCTCACTGGTCTCGACCGGAGGCCCACCTGGCCAGCCCACGAGGTTTTTGAGGGAGAGGGCGACGGCGGGACTCTGGGGCGACGTGGACTGAAAAGTAAAACGAGCCTCGGGGTACGACGGACACTTGCACGAGCGTACGCCGTGCGCCTGACTCTTCTTCATTCCCTCAGCAGGTGGGGTGGGCCGACCTGCCGGATGCCGTCTCCTTCCCTCCTTCCGCTGCCATCGTTCTGACCGCAGGGCCGAAATCACTGGTTTACTGGATCATCCCCTTTAGCGCCTTCCATAACTAGTAAGGGGCGAGTTGCCCAAACCCCGACTGGAATCTGCTTTTCACTTCCCACAAGCCCGTTTCCGGTTGTCCGACAATCCAGTCAAAGCCGCTGCGAGTCGTACTCAGCGCGCACGTTGCACTACTTCTTCCGGCTTGGGTCGTCGTCAGGGTTTACATAGTGGAACTGTAACGGAGAGGCTCCATGAACTTGCACCACGACTTCTCCACTTGCCATCGCGTAATGATGCATATCCGGATCGAGATAAGCGAAACTGCCGGCCGGGAACTCTCCCATCTTGCTCTCGTCAAAGCGGTCTCCCATTCCAACTTTGAAAGTCCCTGAAATGACAGTGACGTTCTCCCGATTAGGATGCCAATGCGGCGCGATGCGATATCCGTCAGGCATCTTCAAGCGCACGGTGTAATCTCCGCTTGTAGCACCTGGATTGCCCTCAAGAACTGCCAGTTGAGCCCCTGCGGGCACAAACGCCGGTGCCGGACCGTATGGAACCACGTCGGGAGTAAATGCGTGTTTTGCAGAAGCAGTTTGCCCTGCAATGGTGAAGACCAAGGTGGCCCCGCACAGCAGCGCAACCAGCGTCGCCTTCAAATACCCGCTCCGTTTCATATACTCTGCCTCCATCGTTGAAGTCGCTAACAATCGCCAACGATAATGCCCCAACCAAAGCATCGTTGCAATCTGAATGGGATAACGCTTCCATATCTTTCATCTATCGTCGTAAATTATTCAATCTTAGAGGATAATGCATGCAACACAACTCTATGCCAAGCGCAAGACGGGAAGTTAGTGAAGTTGAGCTGGACCTGGGTCGCTATGAACTGCGACGCCGGGGGCGCCCGGTCAAGCTAGAAAAGAAGCCTATGGAGCTGTTGATTTTTCTCGTGGCCCGCCGGCAGCAACTCGTTACGCGTAGGGACATCGTCACGAAACTCTGGCGTTCGGACCTCTTTGTAGATACCGAGGCCAGCATCAACAATGTCATCCGAAAAATCAGGACAGCATTAGGCGATAGCTCAGCGAAGCCCCGCTTTCTGGAGACGGTAGTTGGCAAAGGGTACCGCTTTGTCGGACCCGTGCGCGTGATTGATGCGTCCTTCTCGCGTTCCGGCTTCGACGAAAGTCCGGTAGCCGATGCCAACCGGAGGCGCGTTGCCCTCCTGGAGGAACGCGCGACCCTTGCGGTCCTGCCACTGTGTCTGCTCGGAAATATTCCAGACGACAAGGGTGTGTGTCTCGGTTTTGCAGACGCACTGGTATCGCGCCTTGGAAATCTGAAGGATGTGGATGTTTTACCCACTTCGTCAATGCTGAGCGTACCGGCAGAGATGAGCCCGTCGGATGTCGGGTCACGCCTCGGTGTTCGCTTCGTAGTTCACGGCGCCATTCGAGAATCAAAAGGCCAGTGGCGTCTTGCTTTGCAGATGTTCGATACGCATTTGCAGGGCGCAGCCTTCACATGGAAGCGCGACCTCGACGTAGATCGTCTTGCGGAACTGGAAGACGAAATTGCCAAACAAATCGCGAGTGCATTGAACAGGCCCTTGCACCCTCAGGCGGCGCCAGGCCAGCGACATAGCAAGGACCAGTTGGCTTATGCGGAATTCATGCGAGGATACCGCCTTGGTTCTTCCGGAGATCCTGCGCTGCAGGATGAAGCGGTCGAACGGCTGAGCAATGCGGTGACGCGAGATCCGGGTTTTTCTCTTGCCCACGCAACTCTTTCACTTGCCTGTGCGACTCGTTATCTTGAGTTCGATCCAGCCACCAAATGGTGGGACAAGGCTGAGTTTCATTGCGGTCGCGCGCTTGAACTAAATCGGGATCTGCCCGAAGCGCACGTGGCCAAAGCTTTTCTGCTGTGGAGCCCATCGAGAAATTTCCAGCATCTAGATGCAGTCGCCGAACTCCGGAAGGCGATCGCCCTGCAGAAGAATCTACCGCATGCGTACAACCGCCTGGGGGCAATCCTGGCTCACATCGGTCTCCTCGACCGCGCTCGTACGATGTATGAAAGAGGACGACCCTTCCAGCCGAAGAACGCCGTTAGTCACGGCATTGTCAAGGTCTACATCTGGAACCTGGAGCTCGACTTGGCAAGAGAACAGATACAAGCCTGGCGGTCGGAGAATCCGATTCACAAGTATGCAATCTACTTCGCGCCGCAGCCGGCACTTATGACCGGCGATTGGAACGAGGCGAAAGCTCTGCTCGACGAAGCGATCCAGCTCTTCCCCGAGGAACCGCTAATCGTCAGTTTGCTGGGTGTCTATTGGGCTTTAGTGGGGAACGCTGAACAAGCACTGGAGTGTGTGACTCGCGCCTGCAGCAGCGCCAAGTCCTTCGGGCACGCCCACCACACCTACTATCAGATCGCTTGCATCTTTTCGTTGTTGGGCCGGCGTGACGTAGCTTTTGAATGGCTTGAACGCGCTGTCAATCACGGATTTGCGTGCTGGCCATTTTTCCTGCAAGACATTTGCCTGCAGAATCTGCGAAGCCTCCCTGAATTTGACACCTTGGTAAGCTCCTTGCAGGCCAAGTATCCAGACCATCTTGGCTTGCTATAGGGACAGATGACGGGCAAACCGGAAGTTGAGCTAAGAGAAGAGGCAAGCGTGCCAGAAGTCGGCTTCGGGGCTATTACCACACCATCAGGTGTTTTCCAGCCAGAGTTTGTCGTTCACGGCTTGGCTGAGTCTTTGCTTGCAGCCAAGATAACGTTCGGTAGTCTGAACCGATGCATGTCCGAGCAAAAACTGAATCTGCTCAAGTTCTCCAACCCGCTAGATGGCATCAGCGAGCGCAGGTGCGACGCAAGTCGTGGGGAGCCAGATGCTTGATATCGGCACGTTTGGCAGCTGCCTTTACGACGTGCCAGATGGCTTTAGCTGTGATTCCTGCACCCCAGATCTTACTAGCCGACTGACTCGGCGGAATATCACCCCACCGTTGATGCCAGCTGCCGCAGTCCACTCATCGATGGTGCGTTTCGCCCAGACGGGGACTGGAACGGTGCGGCTGTGTTTCCCTTTGCCGATGAGGTCTGCAATGACAGAGCGCTACTCGCGGACTTGGAAGTCTTCCATCCTGAGTCCCACCAACTCAGCGCGACGGAGTCCGCATCCGATGAGCAACGCCACTATCGCGCGGTCACGTTTGCCGCGTAGGGTGGAGGACGGCCACCCCTGGAGGGGAGTTTTGGACTGATCAAGCGTTAACCAGTTCCCAACCCTCACGCCGAGACGTTTCGCCCCTTTTACACGACGGATCCCCGCCGCTAGATCCGGACTCAAAAGTCCGCTATCCCTTCCGGTTCAAGACCGTTCCCACACAGAAGCTCCTCGTCCATGAACAGGCCATAGAAGAAAACCTCTACACGTCGTTCACGCTCTTTTATTCCCATTTTCAACGCCACAACCGACTGAGTACGCTCGCCGAGGCGTTGGCAGCCAAACGGCTACCACTACATACGCCCACCCAAGATGCGGTCGATCTGCCGAAGATGGTTCAAGTCGTGTGCCGCTTCCAAGCGGACGAACTCCTCGACCGTTTGCCGCCCGCGTACCTCGTGAACCCCGTAGCACTCCACCCACCGAGCGCGCGGGACCGACTCCAACAGTCGCAGGTTGCTCTCGCGCAGCGCCCGAAAGACCCCTGCCGAAAAGCTCGCATCTTGCTGCGCGTAACCCAAGCGCTCCGCCCATACGGCCTGGTCCCACCACGTTAAGGCGACGCCCGGATTCGCCAGCATGTTTCGCAATCGCCACCCCATCGCCAGCTCCGCGTCCGCCAAGTGCGCTACGATCTCAGCGATTGACCACTTTTCAGGTGCAGGACGCCGGATCAACACCTCAGACGCGACATCGCGCAGACGGCGATCGAGTTGCGATGGGGTGGCTTGTTGTACACCGATCGGCTCCTCATCGCCAAGATAGCTTAGGACTCGAGTTCGGTACGCTTCGAACGTCTCTGCCATTGGTCCTCCCGTCGCCTTCTGTCGTGGCGGTAACTACTCTCCAGTTTATGCCGGGCATTCTACGGTGGAGCGAATTTCACGAGCAAAATTCAACGAAGGCTTGGACGCAGGGAATTGTGCCGGCTAGCGTCGGCGGGGGAGTCTCTTTGCCGAGGCCTCGGATCCCGCTGGTTCGCGGAACGGTTCCACAGAAATGCGCTCGTAAGCCACTTCCAGCACGGTCAGGTATTCTGTGCCGCCCGGCAATTGAAGGACTACGCTGTCACCCGCTGCCGACTTCATCAGCGCGCGCCCCAGAGGTGACACCCAACTGATGTGGTTGCGGTTGAGATCGATCTCGTCGGTGCCCACGATGCTCACCACTCGCGATACTCCCGCGGCATTGGCATAGCGCACGGTCGCTCCGAAGAATGCCCTCGTCGCCGCCTGCCCCGC
>Ga0210384_10003990_pt1 | contig 16693 bp, 14 predicted proteins | sample IncBWH2MmetaG_FD_160574 | JGI IMG/M metagenome (GOLD analysis project Ga0210384, IMG submission 160574) | Forest soil microbial communities from Barre Woods Harvard Forest LTER site, Petersham, Massachusetts, United States - Inc-BW-H-2-M | ecosystem: Environmental > Terrestrial > Soil >...
GGCGCCGAGCTTCTGGAAGAAGGGCAGGTACCAGTTCTTGGTCGCGGTCAGGTTCCAGCGCGTGAAATCGCGGTCGGCGGGGCTGAAATCGGGATTGCCGGGCCGCCCCCAGAGGTGCCAGCTCGAGCGCATGTTGTAGCTGTAGTGGCCGGCCAGGGTGTAGCCGCCGCGGGAGTAGCTGAGGTTGGCCCCGACCGACTGCAGCAGGTTGTTGCTGGGCAACACGAAGTCGCGCGCGGTGTTGCTGTTGCGGCTGTAGACCGAGTCGAGCAGTCCGTACTCGATGCCCAGCTTGGCGAACTCCCCGAGGGGATGGCCGAGCTTGAGGTCGAACGTGGCGGGACGGATCTTCAGCTCCTGGTCGACCACCTCCTTGCCCTGCTGGTAGAGGTCGTCGGTGAACGGCACGGCGATGGCGAAGAGGTCGGCGCCGGCGTCGAACCGGCTGCCGCCCAGCCGCGGCTCGGCGGCGCCGGCGACAAGCAGCGCGCCGGCGAAGAAGACGTTGACCTGCTTGCCGCTGTTCTTGAAATCGAAGGAGAAATAGTTGACGCCGGCGAGCGGCAGCGGATAGCTCAGCGAATCGTCCACGAACAGGCCCGCCAGCGCGAACAGCTTGCTCGGCGCGAAGCCCTGCTTGACGACGCGCGGGCCGCTGCCCTTCTTGACCAGGTAACGCAGCCCCTGGTCGGTGTCACGCACCATGGTGACGTCGGTGTCCTGGACGCTCTTCTCGCGGGCGGCGAAGTCGGGCGGGTTGACCTCGACGTGGGTGATCAGGGTCTCGCGCTCGACCAGAAGAGGAGCGTCGAGCACCGACAGGATCTCCTGCGCCACGAGGTGGAGCGGCAGCACGTAGCTGTCCGCCGACCACGGCACGGCCTGGCCCTGGCGATCGATCGGCGAGTACTCGAGCGTCTCCTCGTTCGAGGTCACCTCGCCCTGCAGCCCGAGCTGCACCGCGCGGGTGCGCAGGCGGGCATAGAGCGTGCGGTCGATCCACACCGTACCCTGGTAGAGGCGGCGGCCCCCGGCGCCGGGGCCGGCGGGGGCGAAGTCGACCACCCAGGCGTCGCGGCCGGCGAGCTTCTCGGTGCCGCGCAGGCGGTAGCGATACTCGCGGGTGAACAGGATCTCGAGCGGCAGCGCCGCCGCCTTCTCCGGCTGGATGAGCGGGATCTCGGGCAGCGTCTTGCCGCGCCAGCGGACGCCGTTGAGGTAGAGCGACTCCCATGCCCAGTCGGCGCCCTCGACGCGGCTCCAGAAGAAGGGGCCGGTGAGGGTCGCCTCGACGCTGGCGGCGCCGGAGCTGGGCTGGAATCGCAGATGGGTGGTGTTGATCGCGGTGTAGTCGTCGAGGCGCCGGTGCTGCGCTTCCTCGAACACCTGCAGCCGCTTGAGGATCTCCTCGACCGGGATCTCGCGCTCCGAGGCCACGGTGAGCTTCTCGGCGACCCCATGGCGCTCGGCGGCGGTGAGTCTCTCGATGCCGAGCACGATCACCGGGCTCGGGTCGGGAACCTGCACGTCGAGGCCGGGATGGGGCGGCGGCGTGATCTGGCCGCTGGGCGGCGCCACCGCGCCGGCGGCGAACGGGAAGCGGGTTGGCCGCCGCAGGTCGGGGTCCGCGAAGTGCAGCACCGGCGCGGCGGGCGCGGGGATCTCGGCGCCGGCGCCGGGCGCGGCCGGCAGCACGGCGATGACCCGCAGGGCGAGGTCCTTGCCGCGCACGAAGGCCCACGCCTCGGCCGCGCCGGTGGGGGCGGAGCCCGGATCGTAGGAGAGGTCGCCGGCGAACTCGCGCGCCAGCAGGGCAAGAGGATTCAGCACCGCGGCGGTGATCTCCGGGGCGCCGAGGGTCCCGGGAGCGCCGGGAGCGCCGGGAACACCGGAGGCGCCGGGGACACCGGGTGAGCCGGGAGCGCCGGGGGCACCGGGAGCACCGGAGGCCGGCGGTCCCGCGGCCCCCGGGGCGCGGAAGAGGGTCAGGTCGAAGCCGGCGGCGGCCTGGCGGGCGGCCTCGGCGAGCGCGGCGCCCGCCGGCGCCAGTGGATAGGGGAGCGCATCGAGCGCGATCGGCCGCCCGGGATCGAGCTCGTGAACCTTCTGCGCGGCCGCGGCCAGCCGGGAGGCGTCCTCCGGATCGGCGCGCAGGGCCACGAGATCCACGTACGCCGCCACCTCGGCGCCGTAGAAGGCGGCGATCGTCTCCGGATCGGCGGGCAGGGGGGCCGTGGCCACGTGGACGTTGGCCTGGGCGCCACTCACCGCCACCGCCGCTCGTTTGAACAGGAAGGCATAGTCCGCGGCCGCGAAGACGGGGTGGTCGCCCGCGGCCGCCGCGCCCGCCCCGGCCGCCGCGCCCGCCCCGGCTCCGGCCCCCATGGCGCCCGACGCCCCGGCGCCGGTGGCCGCTGGCGCCGGACGCCAGACGATCTGGAACCAGGTGCCGCGCGGCGACGCCGCCGCGACCTCCGCCGCGGCGCTCAGCTCCGCCTGCAACTGCGCCAGGTTGCGGGCCAGCGGCGCCGGCGTGCCGAAGACCAGCGAGAGCCAGGGAGTCCCCCCGGATGCGGCCACCGCCCGCGCCGCCGAGCCCGCCGCCGCGAGGTCATCCGCCGCGGCGGATGCCGCCTGGGCCGGCGGTCCCGGTGTCGGTCCCGGTGTCGGCGGCGCTTGCCGGGAAGGCTGTGCCGGTGCCGATGCCGGTGTCGGTGGCGTCGACGGCTTCGCGGACGGCCCGGCGCCCGCCGCCGCCGGTGCGGCGGCCGTGGCCAGCGGCACCTCCCAGGCGATGAAGAGCGGGCTTCCCGGCGGCAGCCGCTCGGCCCGCAGCAGGCCCAGCAGCCTGGACGGCCCCGGTGCCGCGGCAGTGCCGGGCGTGGCCGCGCCGGCGACGGCATCCGCAGCGGTCTCCACCGCGCCTCCGGCGGCCGGCGATGCTGCCGGCGCTGGCGGCGCGGCCGGCGGTGGGACGACGAGCGGTGCGGCGAGGCGAATCCCCGCGCAAGGCTGGCAGGGCAGGCCCGCGGCCTGCGCGGAGCGGGCGGAGCAGATCGGCAAAGCCAACCCGAGGAGCGAGAGCACGATGCGGCGCGACATGGCGGGAAGCATAAGCCATCTCCGCCCCCCGTCCGGGTGGCGGTAGTGGGTCAGGTTCCCTCTGCGTCCCTTTGGGCGAGGGGCCGGGGCTGTAGGGACGGAGGACTTTGGCCCCTCGCCCAAAGGGACGCAGAGGGAACCTGGCCCACTACCCGTCCGGCGGCAGGATTGCCGAGCAAGATCCGGGTGGCCGCGCCGCCGTGGCGAGCCTACGCTTGCACCATGCACCGCCAAGGGGGCGGAGGCTGGCTGAGGAAGGCGAGGAAGACACGATGCATCAGACGGTCGATCCGGCGATTCTCTATTGGGGCACTCCTGTCGTCCTGGTCAGCTCGCTCAACGAAGACGGCTCGCCGAACCTCGCGCCGATGTCGTCCGCGTGGTGGCTCGGCCGCAGCTGCATGCTCGGCTTCGGCGCGCGCTCTCAGACGCCCGCCAACATCCGGCGGACCGGGGAGTGCGTGCTCAACCTGCCGTCGGCGGACCAGGTCTCCCACGTCGACCGGCTGGCGCGGCTCACCGGATCGAACCCGGTGCCGCCGCACAAGGTCGCGATGGGCTACCGCCACGAGGCCGACAAGTTCGGCGCCGGGTGCCTGACCGCCGTGGCGTCCGAGCTGGTCGCACCGCCGCGCGTTCGCGAGTGCCCGGTGCAGCTCGAGGCCGTGCTGGACCATGTGCATCCCCTGGAGGCCGGCGACCCGGACCGCCAGGGAAAGCTGGTGGCGCTCGAGGTCCGCATCGTGCGCGTCCACGTCGAGGAGACGCTGCTGCTCGCGGGCCACCGGGACCGCATCGATCCGGACCGATGGCGCCCGCTGATCATGAGCTTCTGCCAGTTCTACGGCCTCGGTCCGCGGCTCCACCCGTCGCGCCTGGCCGAGATTCCCGAGTCGGCCTACCGCATCCCTCGCCGCCCGCCGCGACCCGCGGTCGAGCTCGCTCCGGCGGGGATGGCGTAGACGGTAAGGGCCCGAGCGGGACGCTAGGCGCTCGGGCGGCCGGCCCGGCCGGCGAGGTGGGCGACCGCGATCGCCAGGCCGAGCGGCTCGATCGGCTTGGCCAGGTGGAGCTGGAAGCCGGCGTCGAGCGCCCGCCAGCGGTCCTCTGGGCGCGCGAAGGCGGTGAGCGCCGCGGCCGGGGTCCCGCTCCCCTCGTGCGCCGGCAGCGAGCGTACGCTGTGGATCAGCGAGTAGCCATCCTCCCCCGGCATCTCGATGTCCGCGACCAACACGTCGGGACGGTCGCGGGCCAGCAGGACCAGCGCCTCCGCCGCCGAGGAGGCCAGCCAGACGTCGGCGCCCAGCGGTTCGAGGATGGCCTGCGCGACCTCGCGCGTCGCCGCGTCGTCGTCCACCAGCAGGACGCGCACTCCGGCGAGGTTCGGATACGGCAGCCCGGGAGGCCCAGGCGCCGCCGCGGTGGGATGCTCGCGGGTCTCGCCGGGAGGATGCGCGGCGGCCAGGGAGCGCGGCAGCTTGATGACGAAGGTCGCTCCCTTGCCCTCGCCCTCGCTCCTGGCCTCGATGGTGCCGCCATGGAGCTCCACCAGCTGCCGCGCGATGGTCAATCCCAGCCCCAGCCCCCCGAAGTGCCGGCGGATCGAGGTGTCGGCCTGGCTGAAGCGGTCGAAGACGTGGGGCAGATACTCGGCGGCGATGCCCTGGCCGGTGTCGCTGACCGTGACCTCGACGTGCGAGTTGACGCGCGAGAGGCTGACCTGGATGCGTCCCCGCTTGGGGGTGAACTTCACCGCATTGGCCAGCAGGTTCCAGATCACCTGCTGCAGCCGATCCGAGTCGCCGAGCACCAGGCCGGAGGGGTCGAGCACGCTCTGCACCTGGATCTGCTTGGCCTCGGCAGCCGGGACGATCGCGTCGAGCGCGGCCTCGACGATCGGCGCCAGCTCGACCGTGCGGACGTCGAGGCGCAGCTTGCCCGCTTCGATCTTCGAGACGTCGAGCAGGTCGTCGATGAGCTTGACCTGGGCCTTGACGTTGCGGGCGATGGCCTCCAGGCCGCGATCGGTCAGCTCCGGCTCGTCGCGGCGCAGGCGCAGCACCTCGGCCCAACCCAGGATCGGATTCAGGGGCGTCCGCAGCTCGTGGGAGAGGACGGCCAGGAAGTCGGTCTTGGCGCGGTTGGCCGCTTGCGCCTCCGTCAGCAGCCGGGCCCGCTCCTCCTCGGCCTTCCGCCGCTCGCTGATGTCACGGGCGATCTTCGAGGCGCCGACGATGCGGCCGGACTCGTCCTTGACCGGCGAGACGGTCAGCGAGATCTCGAAGCGGCTGCCGTCCTTGCGCAGCCGCACCGTCTCGAAGTGATCGATGACCTCGCCTCGGCGCAGCCGGGCCAGGACCTCGTCCTCCTCGGCCCAGCGGTCCCGGGGGATGATGAGCTTGATCGATTGGCCGACGGCCTCTGCGGCCGAGTAGCCGAACATCCGCTCCGCCGCCAGGTTCCAGGAGGTGATGGTGCCATCCAGCAGCTTGCTGACGATGGCGTCGTCCGAGAACCTGACGATGGCGGCAAGGTGGGCGACAGGATCGGGAACAGTCAGGGTCACGCCACTACCCCCTTCCGCACCGGGAAATCTTACATCGTTCCGCAGCCGGAGCGAGCGGGTGCCGCAACGGGGTAGCGGGTCTGTTCGCGAGGAAGGACCCGCTACCTGGAACGGAGCACGGGGATCGCGTACAGCGCCGCGACCTGTAGAATCGCGCGCCGTGCCATCCTATCGCGCTCGCCTCTACCGCCTGATCTTCGCGGCGGCGGCCGTCTACAACGTCGGCTTCGGGCTGTGGGCCGCCCTCTTCCCGCGGGCATTCTTCCTGCGCTGCGCGATGGCGCCGCCGACGTACCCGTCGATCTGGGCGTGCCTGGGGATGGTCGTCGGGCTGTACGGGCTCGCCTATGCGTACGCGGCGTGGCGCCTGGATCGCGCGGCGCCGTTCATCGCCATCGGCCTGCTGGGGAAGCTCCTCGGCCCGGTGGGCTGGCTGCTGGCCGTCCGCCATGGCGAATGGCCGGTCCGCACGGTGACCCTGATCCTGTTCAACGACGTCGTCTGGTGGCTGCCGTTCTGCCTGTTCCTGCTGGAGGGCACGCGCCTCACGCGCCTTTCGCGCCTATCGCGGATTGGCGCGTCCGTGCGGGCCTCCGCGCCGTACGTCTGCGCGGCGGCCAACGCCGCGGCGATCCTGACCATGGCGGCGGTGCTGCGCCCCGGCACCGAGATGGTGCCTGCCGTGGCCGACCGCGTTGCCTATATCTCGCGGCATCCGGCCCTGTGGCGCGGCGGCTGGGCGGTGTGGATCGTCGCGGCGCTCAGCCTCGTGGCGTTCTACGCCTGGTGGGGCAGCTGGCTCCGCCGCTCGACGTGGGCGATCGCGGCGGTCGGCGTGGCGGCGGTGGGCCTGGCCTGTGATCTCTTCGCGGAATCCCTCCTCATCGGTTGGCTGCCGCGCGAGTACGCCCGCATCGCTCCCCTCGCCACGTTGTGCACGGGGGCCGCGGCCAACGGCCTCTACACCCTCGCGGGAATCGCCTTGACCGTGCTCACGAGATCGCTTCGCGGCTTCCTGCTGGCCATGACCTGGGCGGTCTGGCTCGCCGGGTTGGCGCTGAGCGTGTGCGTGGTGGCGCGCCTGCCCCTCGGGATCGCGATCTCGACGGGCGTGCTCTTCGCGCTCTTCTGCCCGTGGGCCGTCTGGCTCGGGCGGACGCTGCCGGCCGCGGAGGGCGAGGTGACGGCCGGCCTCGACGGCGAGCCGCGGGTCCCGGGCGGTGGGCTGCCGGCCGCCCCGGAGGTCGAGACCTGGCCCGGGTGACTCGCATCCTGGTGGTCGGTGGCCGCGGCTTCTTCGGCGCCGCCGCCGTGGAGCTGCTGCGGCGCGCCGGCGAGCAGCCGCTCGTCGGCTCGCGGCGGCCGGGAGCCGATTGCCGGGTCGACGCCGAGGATCCCGCCTCGCTGCGCGCGGCGTTGCGGGCCGGCGACGTCGTGATCGACGCCGCCGGGCCCTTCCAGCAGCGCTCGTCCCTGCTGGCCGAGACCGCCCTGGCCGCGGGCTGTGACGTCATCGACCTCGCGGACAGCCTGGACCACGCGCTGGCGATGCAGCGCCTCGCGCCTCGGATCGATCGCGCCGGAACGCGCGTGCTCACCGCGTGCAGCTCGGTCTCGGCGGTCACCGCCGCCCTGGTGCGCATGCTCGGAGTGACGGCCCACCGGCGGGTCTCGGCGTTCCTGGCGCCGGCAACCAGGAACACCTCGACGGCCGCCACGGCGCGCTCGCTCTTCGCGAGCCTGGAGCGGCCCATCCGCGTGCTGCGCGGCGGGCGCCTCGTCGAGCGGCGCGCCTTCAGCGAGGCGCGCCGCTTCGACTTCGCGCCTCCCGTCGGCAGGGTCGAGGCGCGGCTCGGCGAGAGCCCCGACGCGGTCACGCTGCCGCCGATCTGGCCGACGCTGCAGGAGCTGGACTTCTGGGTCGACACGCGGCGCCGGCTGCTGAACGCGACTTTCGCGGCAGCGGCGCGCCACCCGCCGCTACGGAGACTGCTGAGCGCCGTGCAGCCGGTCGGCCGCCGGGCGTCGAGATGGCTGGGCGCCAGGTCGGGAGGCTTCGCCGTCGAGGTCGAGGACGCCGACGGCGCGACGCACGCAGCGGGGTTCGTCCATGCGAGCCACAGCTACGTCGTCGCGGTCGCTCCGGCGGTCCTCGCCGCCCGAGCGATCAAGGCGGGAACCTTCACCGCCTCGGGGCTGGTCCCCGCCGATCGCCAGGTCGATCCGCACGAGCTCGCCGACTACCTGGGCCGAGCGGGAGTGCGGTTCTTCCGCAGCGGCAGGTGACGGGGCGCCGGCGCGCCTCAGGGCGTCCCGGAACCGGCCGCTCGCTTGCGCCGCCGCACCAGGCCGAACAGCACCAGGACGACCGCCACGCCGAACACCTTGCCGAAGCCGGTGAAGAGCGCGTCGCGATCGTGGGGGCTGAGATCTCCCAGCCAGGTGCCTTGGAGCCAGTGCCCCACCCTGGCGGCGAGTGGCGCCCTGGCGACGCCCTGGACGGCACGGGCGTTGGCCTCGAAGAGGGGCAGATAGCGCTCATAGACCCGGGGGTCTGCCGTGTAGGCGATCAGGGCCGTGCTGTCGCCGCCCGGGAGCACGTACACCAGCAGGCGGAGCTGCTTGCGCGGTTCCGTCATGTCCGCAACCAGGCGCATCGCCGGCACGCCTTGGATCTCGACGATCCCTTGCTCGACGAACGCCAGCCGGGCTTCCGGCGTTGTGGAGTGCACGCCCTGCGCAAAGGAGGTCAGGAAGGGGGCGATGCCCGCCTCGTCGGCGACCATGGGCACCGGTAGGACCCTCGCGGCCATGCTCTGGGGATAGCCGTTACCGGCAGACGCGGGATCGAACGCATAGGCCTGGCTGCCGCGCGCCAGCGCCACCTCGCGCGCCGGCATGCCCGGCGGCGCGGGCTTTCCCCCCGAGAGATCCACCCAGCCGGCCGGTACCTGGAAACGCCACTCGGCGGTCGCCGGAGCCCCGCCGAGCACGATCATGAGAGGCGCCAGCCAGAGCAGGCCACGCCAGTGGTTGGATGTCATGAGAACCTCCTCCTCGAAAAAGGATGACGGGCTCGCCGGCCCGAGCTGTCCCTAAGGACGGAAGCGCAGCCGGGGCCGGGCAGGGGACATACCCGGCGGAGCGGGCTTGCTCGCTTCCGGCCATTCCGAAGATGAGGTCTTGAAAGCCTATCCGTATCTGGAGAAGGAGGACATCCGCGCTGCCTTGACATATGCCACGTGGCGGGTCGAAGAGCTAGAGGTGCCGGTACAGCGCCGATGAAGGTCTTGATCGATATGAACCTCTCGCCTCAATGGCGGCAGCCGCAAACGACGTTGGCTCTGGTCGTAGTCGAGCCAGCCGATTTCAGGGTCCGCATCCTTCCCATCTGAGGTGGGAACTCGGCAGGGGAGCTTCGGGCTACCGAGCCCGGTCACGCCGTGGTTTGCAGCCGTTGCTGCTCGAGCCGAGCGGTACTGGGCTCTTCGTTGCCGAGACCGCGGGTCGGATCGTGAAGGTGCGCGAGACGAAACGGCGACTGCCGAGGCCGCTGCCCTTCAAGAGGAAGACGGTGCCCGAGAGGCCGAGGTGGCCGGGCTCACAGGTGGGCGACATGAAAGACGGGTAGCCGCCGTCGAGGAGGGTCCCGGCGTTGCCGGGTAGGGGTAGGATCGGATAAGTCGAGTTCTCGATCAACTGGGGCTTCGTCCAGTTCTGAGTCTCGAGGCTCGTGGCGGTCGAGTAGAAGAGCGACAGCTTCGTGGGCGTGCACTTGCCATTGGCGCAGGCGAGCTGCGTGCAATCGAAGGTGAGCATGTAGACGCCAAGGGCATCGTTGTAGGTGATCTGGCTGGCACCCTCGGCATAGGCTGGGGCGCACCCGGCCTGCATGACGCCGCTCTCCAAGCCACCGCGGCCTTCTTGCGTCCAGTCGCCCTTGCCGGTCTTGTGGTTCACGTACCACTTGTGAAAATGGAGGCGGCCTGGTTGGCCCAGCTGCGCCCGCGCCATGTGGATGTGCGCATCTCCCTTGGCCGTCAGGTCGCCTGTGAAGGTGTAGGGGACGTAGATGTAGGGTGCGCCGCGTGCAGCCGGGTTGGCGTCATCGACGAAAGCGCTCGGCAGCGCGTCGCCATAGAAGTGTAAATACGGTGTCGTGGGAGGCGTGCCGGGGAGGGTCACGCCGGCATAGCGGTTCTTGCCGTATTCGAGCCAATCGTTCGCAAAGCCATTCTGCGCGATCGGCTGGGGCCAGGTTCTGCCGCCGTCGGCGGAGCGAGCCACGCCCACGGAAGCCCAGCCCGCCACGCTCCCGGGGGGAGCGGCGGGGCAATGGATCTCGGCTTCGTAGATCATGATGAGGTTGCCGGGGGGCATCGTCGGGTCCTGGACCACGGTCCCGGGCGCCGCATACTGTTCGTCGAAGTGTGTCGGGCCGCTGTAAGCGCACTGGGCCGGCGTCCCTCCCCCAGGGTGAGGAGGCCACAGCACGGCTTTGCCCTGCTTGCTGACGCCATAACCAGGCGCGAAGGCGAAGTTGATGAGGTTCGCGCTCTTCAGGACGAAGGTTCCCCCGTAGAGGGTGCGTCCCACCTTGTTCGCCATCGCGACGAAGAAGTTGTAAGCGGTGGGGTTCGTCAAGGGCGCAGAGAAGACCGGAATGACGCTGGTATGTTCGTCCGGCAGAAAATGAATCGAGGACGGATAGACGAGGGCCTGGTCGTTGGACACCGCAAACGAGATTGGGGGGATCAGACCGGGGGAATGCTTCCCTCCCGGAACCGCCTGGGAAGCGGTCAGCGCCACCACGGACGCTGCGATCACACCCAGTCCGACGAGAGTCACCGCCCGGCGGACAACTGCTTGCTGTCCTCTCATGGCCCTATCTTCCATCTCCATCGTGCCGCGGTTGGCGTAGTAGCGTACCATCGCAGCGCTCGGCGTGTAGAGCGATCCAGAGATTCGCGACGGTAGCCCGCTTGTCGCCGGTACCACGCTGCGGGTCTCCGACCTGGCGGCGTACCACACCCTTGCCGGCCTGACTCCAGATCAGCTCTCCGCGCAATTCGATCTCGACCTTGCCCAGGTCCATGCAGCCCTCTCCTACTACTTCCGCCACAAGGCCTCCGTTGATGCCGAGATCCGCGCCAACGCGGAGCAAGCCGAGCTGTGGCGGCGGCGGCTGGCAGCCCAGGGGCACTGTGCCACCGGGTGAGCGAGCTCCGATCTCGACGAGAACGTCCCCACGGAAGTGGGTCGAGCGCCGGCAGGCGGAGTGACAGGAGCGAGCGGCGCTGAGCGCGGCCCGTCAAGGTCGGCCGGCACCCGAAACGCTCGCCGACCTGGCCGAGCGCTATCTGCCGATGCACGGCGGCCCCGGAAGCCGCGCGGCGTGCACGAGGCCTAGCGAAAGCTGCGGGTGGACGTGCTTTCCCGGTGGAGCGCGTGCCTTTGGGCTGGCGAAGGCGCGGGCGGCTGCCGACAAGGCGCGAGCGAATCAGGCTGCGGAGTCAGTTGACATGCCCCGCTCCGATGGTCACAATTCAAGTCATCATGGCGAGGCGGCGACCCTATGCCCTGGTCTACGCTCCCGTGGTCAAGCAGCACCTCCGGGTGGTCGAGCGACACCATTACTCGTCGATTCGCGCAACCCTCCGGGAGCAACTGCGGTTCGAGCCAGGCACTGAGACCACGAACCGCAAGCCGTTGCAGCAGCCCGCCCTCTTCGAGGCGCAATGGGAGCTGCGCTTTGGACCCGACAATCGGTTCCGTGCCTTCTACGAGATCGACCACGAGAGCAGGAAGATCTACATCCTGGCGCTCGGTGTCAAGGAGCGGGAACGCTTGCTCATCGGAGGAGAGGAGGTAAAGCTTTGAAGATCGCATCCGTCGCAGAGGTCAAGGCCCAGTTCAGCGCTTATCTGAAGCAGAGCGAGCAAGGTGCGGTGATCGTCACCCGCAATGGCAGGCCGGTGGCCGCGTTGCTGGCCGTGCGAGACGACGAGGAGCTCGAACGCCTAATTCTGGCCCACTCGCCTCGCTTGCGGGCCATCCTAGAAACGGCACGGCAGCAGATCCGTGCCGGCGAGGGAATCGCCCACGGGGAATTCTGGCGCGCGATGGAGAAGGAGGCGCCGGCCAAGGTGCGCCGCAAGAGCAAAGCAAGACACGTTACTCACGGCAAGCAAGGATAGTGCGTAACGGACCAGCGGACTGTGGATCTTCAAATTCAATCTTGGTTACGTGGCGCAGAGTTTTGGGAAAAATTAGGATATGCTGCGTCTGTAATAGTCGTTGTCGGGATAGTCCTCGAATCTGTTGAGCTCTTTAGGGACATCCAAGAGGGAAGGCTTCGCAAAAAGAGGTTTGAGATCCTTGGAGTCGGAATACTGATTCTCGGGCTTCTGGGCGAGGTTGTTAGCCAAGTGCAGTCAAATAATAGAACGGGTTTAGTAATCGGAGCGCTAAACAAGAGGGCTTCGGAGGCAATCAAGGCAGCCAACGACTCGGCGAAGGCCGCGGCGCGCTTTGGGGTGACTGTCGATAATATTCAGGGGTTCGTGCGGACAAAGGAGATGGATGCGGACAATCGACTGGCAGCGCTAAAGGCGTTCGTTGCCGCAGACGAAGCGCGCAATGCCGCCGTCATAGCGCAAATGGAGCAGGGCCGCGACAAACTACGCCAGGCGCAGAGTGAGGCCGAGTCGGCAGCCAGAAGAGCCGAAAAAGCTGCCAGTACAGTTGCAGGTCGCAGTATCACGCCGGCACAGAAGGCGGCCTTGGTCGCCTTTTGGAAGGACGGCCCGAAGGGTCCCATCAGAGTGGGCGCGAAATTGTTTGATGAAGAAGCTGAACGATTCGCAACGCAAATCACCGACGCCCTGAACGCGGCAGGGTTTCAGGCGACTGTTGTGCGGGGGCCCTTCTCATTCGGCACACAAGGTCAATGGCTGCTCGTCCGAGATTTGAAAAAATGGCAGACCGAACCATCGTATGTGGGCTCTATACAAAGAGGCTTACGCACAGTCCTGCATCTCAACTTTGAAGGACAGCAGATGGATGCGAGCTTCGCCGAGATCTGGGGTGATGTCGCCATAGCTATCGGCGCACAGCCTCGTTGACCAAGACGAATCTAGGAGATGCGCTTACCAGGTTTGAACCCGGCTTTAGTCGCCGACGACGGCATCCGCCGAATCCTCTCGAGGCTGGCATCGGTTGTAGATGGCATTGCGGCACTACGGACGCACACTAGTTCGGCACACGGTCACGGCTCCCAGGCCAGGGCTACGAGCTCGCACCCAGACAGGCCCGCTTGGCCGTTCACGCTGCTCACACGCTGTGTCTGTTTGTAAGCGAGACTGCGGAAGCACGAAAGAACGAGGAATGAGGGACAACGAGCCTGCTGCTGTGCACGCCGCTCATGCGGACCGCGGTGGTCAGGGTGCTGCGCCAGGGCCGGACCGGGGTAACGGTATATCCCCCTGCCCGTCAGAGCGACGGACATGTCGACTTCGCTATCACCCACTCTGGCCCCAATGCCGAGATCCGGAGGATATCCACTGGTAGGGACACGAGATCTGGTTTCGCACGTGCTTCCACCTCGATCAGCTTCTGTAGCGTTGCCTTAAAGCCGTTTTTGGAGAGAAAGCGAGGGTTTTTATCAAGAAATTGGTTTATCGCCTCATCTTCTCCAAGCATGGCCCATGTCATACCAGTTGGGCAATTCCCAGGACAATCAAGGCGCTTCACTGACGTGCGCAACGAGCCGTCCTCGCGCTCATACATGGTGAAGCTCCGCACTGCGATGCGAGGCGATCCGCCGTCGAAGCCGAAGAAGGCTACGTCGAGAGTTCTCTTCCCAACTATCTTCGATCGGAAGTAGCCGGGATTTACGCCTCGTAGCTCAGCCACTATGCTGATGAGTGGGCCGGCAATTCTCACCTCGAACTCACTTGCTGCACCGAGAACCGAAGAGTTTGCAGCCGCTGCTCTCTTGGCGACGGATGCTGCGTCGAAGTGTCCAGCCTTATCCTTGAGTAGCCCTGCCTGAGCGTAGAAGACACCGCCTCCGATAGGCTGGATTTTGCACTCGCTCTCCACAGTACGAACGTGTTGATCGATGGCGATAATACGGCTGTCAGCGGCAATCCACAGCTCGGTGGCCGTCATCAGCAACACAATCGACGTACCGGCCAGCAACGTCATTCCCATAATGAGGTACCACCACCACCTTCTGTGGGTACGTCAACCGTGTCGTCGGTGCCGACTATGCCGCCGGTGATCCACTTGTCTGATCTGTGGCGGCGAGCCCTGTCCTCGGTAGACTTAACCAAGATCCTATAAAGAGCAGCGGCAGCAAGAACGGTACTGACCAACCCAGGATGTTTGTCCATTGCCATGCCACAAAGTCTTTCTGCCCCGATTCCTTCGAGAGCTGACTAATTGAAGCGAGCGCAGCGATAAGACCGAGCCAGATTAGTAATGCGGAGCATGCGCCAAGAGTGATAGCGGTCAGCGCGATGCGTTCCTTCACTTGCTCCCGAAGCTTGGCGTTCAACACGACACCATAGCTGGCAAATAGAAGACCTTGCGAGGTCAAGAGCCAAGTGAGCCGCTGATTCATAAAGTCGTTCTCGTAGTTTATCCGCCGGATATATTCGTCCCTGTTGGGGTTCTGCAGGATCTGGCCGCTGCGGGCGCTCGCAGCCAGCGCTAGAGCGCCGAGAACGGCTAGGAGGATCACGACACGGATGCTCTGAGCAACGGGCACGAGAATTCCTTTCTCCATCGCAGAGGGTCGACAAGTCAAGGGTCATTCTTATAGCGCATCTACTGTAGCACGGAAGGCCGGTACAAGAAGGCCGGTACAAGTCTGCAAGCGTTGGACATCGCAGACCGCCCGCCTGCTCGGCCGTGCCTTCCCCCCGCTTCCCTCTTCGTTTTCTGCCTAGCAATCTTTGACGTAAACTATTGATCCCATTGGAGCCGACGGTCGGGATCGAACCGAGGACCTGCTGATTACGAGTCAGGCGCCGACGCCGAGGTAGGCCCTGCGGACGTGGTCGCTGGCTTGCAGCTCGGGGCTGGGGCCGGCGAGGGCGATGCGGCCGGCTTCCATGACGTAGGCCTGTTGGGATACCTGTAAGGCCTGATTGGCGTTCTGGGCGGCGAGGAGGATGGTGACTCCGTCGGCGGCGATGCGGCGGATGAGCTGGAAGACCTGGTCGACCAGGATCGGGGCGAGGCCTAGGGAGGGTTCGTCGAGGAGGAGGAGGAGGGGCTGGGCCATCAGGCCACGGCCGATGGCGCACATCTGCTGCTCGCCGCCGGAGAGGGTGCCGCAGGGCTGGCGGCGGCGCTCGCGCAGGCGGGGGAAGAGGTCGTAGATGCGGGGGAGCTCCTGCCTTGCCGCTGGCCGCATCGGCCTGGGGAAGGCTCCCATCAGGAGATTCTCCTCGACGGTCATCCGCGGCCAGAGCTGGCGGCCCTCGGGGACGAGGCAGAGATGGCGGCGCACGCGCAGGTGCGCGGGCTCGGCGGTCACGTCCTGGCCGGCGAAGCGGATGGTTCCCTGGCGGGCGGGAAGGAGGCCTGCCAGGGCCCGCAGGGTCGTCGTCTTGCCGGCGCCGTTCGGGCCGATGAGGGCGACCACCTGGCCGCGGTCGACGGCCAGGTCGACGCCCCAGACCACCTGGATGGCGCCGTAGGCGACCTGGAGGCCGGTCGCCTCGAGCAGGCGCTCGGCGCGCTCGTTGGCTGCTGCCGTCACACGTCCCCCGTGCTGCCGGCGCCATCCGCGCCCGCTGCGCCATGCGTGCCCGCGGCGCCGTCCGTGCCCGCAACGCCCGCGGTGCCCGCCGCCTCCGCCGCGCCGACCTTGCCGCCGATGTAGGCCTCGACGACGGCGGGATCTCTCTGCACCTCCGCCGGCGTGCCCTCGGCGAGCTTCTGGCCGTGGTCCATGACGATGACGCGATCGCAGACGGCCATGATTGCCTTGAGGTCGTGCTCGACGTAGAGGATGGTGGTGCCGGCCTGGCGGATCTCGCGCAGCAGATCTAGCACGGACTCGGTCTCCGCCGCGGTCAGGCCGCTGCACACCTCGTCGCAGAGCAGCAGGCTGGGCCGCGCGGCGATGGCGCGCGCGAGCTCGAGGCGCTTCTGGTCGCCGACCGAGAGCGTGCCCGCCGCCGCCCGGGCGTGAGGCGCGAGGCCGACCCGCTCGAGGATCCCTTGCGCGCCCGCCGCCGCGCTGCCTGGCGCCGGGCCGGCTCCTTCGCCGCCTGACTTGCCGCGCCCGAACCGGAGGCCCACCTCCACGTTGTCGAGCACGGACAGGGTGCGGAAGGGGCGCGGCACCTGGTGGGTGCGCACGATGCCGTGGCGCACCGCCGCGAAGGCAGGCGCCCCGGTGCGGTCGCGCCCCTCGAAGACGACGCGGCCCGCGGTGGGCCGCAGGGCGCCGGCGAGGACCGCGAGCAGGGTGGTCTTGCCGGCGCCGTTCGGGCCGATCAGGCCGTAGATGCCTCCCTGCTCGAGCTCGAAGCTGACGTCCTGCAACGCCGCGAGCCCGGCGAAGGTCTTGGTCAGGCGCTCGACGCTAAGGAGCGGCGGCGGCATGCGCACTCCTCCCGCGGTCGTCGTGGCCGGCCTGTCCCCCGTGGCGCTCCTGGTCGCCCGAGCCCCCCCGGCCCCCCCGGCGGCCCGACTGTCTCCGGCGATCGACTGCGCGGACCAGCCGCGAGAGCAGCCCGACGATGCCCGCCGGCTCGAAGAGGACGATCACGATCAGCAGCGAGCCGTAGATCAGCAGGTGCAGCTGCGGGAAGGCGGCGAGGATCTCGTCGTGCACCAGCCCATAGACGCAGGCGCCGATGACCGGTCCCCAGATCGTCCCGACGCCGCCGATGACCGGCATCAGCAGGATGGCCACGCTGATGGCGAAAGCGAACTCTCCCTGGGGGTTCACGTAGGCGGCATAGCGGGCGTGCAGCCCGCCCGCGGCGCCGGTGAGGGCGGCGG